>Ga0256406_1000870_pt1 | contig 51737 bp, 59 predicted proteins | sample RumenRJG_03DNA_FD_185986 | JGI IMG/M metagenome (GOLD analysis project Ga0256406, IMG submission 185986) | Bovine rumen microbial communities from Lethbridge, Alberta, Canada - RJG_03 | ecosystem: Host-associated > Mammals > Digestive system > Stomach > Rumen | place: Canada: Alberta | collected...
TCGCTTTCCACCGGTAATATTATACCATGAACAAGGCTCAACATGTTGGAATTTAGCCGTTATGTGAAATTTTCAAGGTGCAAATGTTCAATAAATCAGGAGGCTTTCGACCCCAACATCATAGTATTTATTCTACTACAGAAGCCTCAGAAGATTAAGCTCTGGTTTTAAAGCCGCCTCAACGACAAAAAAACACCGGGGGAAGTCCCCCGATGTCTATGGTATCTTTAATCTCTTGTTCTTCTTGAAACCGCGTTATACGAGCTCCAGGAATACTACCTCAGAATTGTCGCCTCTGCGAGGTCCCAGCTTGAGGATTCTTGTGTATCCGCCGCTGCGGTCAGCATATCTCGGCGCAATGTCGTCGAACAGCTTGGATGCAACGTCTTCATCAAATACATATCCCAGAACCTGTCTTCTTGCAGCCAGATCTCCGCGCTTTGCGAGTGTGATCAGCTTCTCAGCCTCTCTTCTTGCTTCCTTTGCGCGTGTATCTGTTGTGGAGATTCTCTCCTCTCTGAAGAGATCGGTGACAAGATTTCTAAGCATCGCTTTTCTGTGCGCGCTGTTTCTGCCCAGTTTTCTATATCCCGGCATGTCAATTCTCCTTCCGTCTACTCCTCACTCGGCTTCAGACCCAGTCCGAGCTCTGCGAGTTTATTCTTTACTTCTTCCAGAGACTTTTTACCGAGGTTGCGGAACTTCATCATATCCTCTTCTGTCTTTTCGGTCAGCTCCTCAACAGTGTTGATGTTGGCGCGCTTCAGACAGTTATACGATCTGACGGAGAGCTCCAGCTCCTCAATGGTCATCTCCAGTGCCTTTTCTTTCTGGTCTTCTTCCTTCTCGACCATGATTTCCATATTGCCCGTAGAGTCATCCAGCTCAATAAAGAGGTTTAAATGCTCCCGCATGATCTTCGCTCCGATGGATACGCCTTCTTCAGGTGTAACGGAGCCGTCGGTCCAGATTTCAAGGACAAGTCTGTCATAGTCAGTGACCTGACCAACTCTGGTGTTCTCAACGGTGAAGTTGACTTTTCTGACCGGTGTATAAATAGAATCCACCGGAATAACAGAAATTGGCGTGCTCTCTGTCTTGTTCTGCTCTGCCGGAACGTATCCGCGTCCTCTGGCCAGGTTGATCTCCATTACCAGAGTAGCGTTTTCTTCCAATGTCGCAATGTGCAGATCCGGATTGAAAATTTCAAGGCTTTCATCGCCGACGATGTCTGCCGCTGTTACTTCCTTAGGTCCGACCGCATTGATGATGACACGCTTGGTGTCCTCGCCGTTCAGACGGACAGCCAGGTTCTTCAGGTTCAGGATGATCTCTGTCACGTCCTCCTTGACGCCCGGGATTGTCGAGAACTCGTGAAGAATGCCGTCAATTTTCACCGATGTCACTGCCGCTCCCGGGAGAGAGCTGAGCAGGATTCTTCTCATCGCGTTTCCCAGAGTTGTACCATATCCTCTTTCAAGAGGTTCTACGATAAACTTTCCATAGCTTCCATCTTCGCCGATTTCTTTGCTTATCGTTGGTTTTTCGATTTCTAACACTTAAAAAACCTCCTTTTAATCCAAACGCTATAACCTCGAGCAGGCTATTATTTGGAGTACAACTCGACGATCAGATGCTCTGCGATCGGTGTGTCAATATCCTCTCTGGTCGGCAGTACCAGTACTTTTCCCTCCAGCTTGTCTACATCAACAGACAGCCAGGACGGAACGGTAATCTGCATATCTCTGATTTCCTTGAACTTAGGAGAATTCTGGCTCTTCTCCTTAACCTTGATGACATCTCCGGCTTTGATCTCCAGGGACGGAGAATTAACCTTCTTGCCGTTCAGTCTGAAGTGGCCGTGAACAACCATCTGTCTTGCTTCTTTTCTGGAAGAAGCAAATCCCAGTCTGTAAACGACATTGTCCAGTCTGCGCTCGAGCAGTACGAGCAGGTTGTCACCGGTAACACCGTTCGCTCTGTCTGCTCTCTCGAACAGGTTTCTGAACTGTGTTTCCTGAACTCCGTAGAATCTCTTTGCCTTCTGCTTCTCTCTGAGCTGCATTCCATACTCAGACATCTTATGTCTCATCTGACCATGCTGTCCAGGAGCGTAGCTTTTCTTATCCAGCGCGCACTTAGGGCCGTAGCATCTGTCTCCCTTAAGGAACATCTTCTGGCCTTCTCTTCTGCACAGTCTGCAGTTTGCACATGTATATCTAGCCATAGTTTACTTACTCCTCCCTTCCATCAGACTCTTCTTCTCTTCGGCGGACGGCATCCGTTATGCGGAATCGGTGTGATGTCCTTGATCATGGTGATCTCCAGGCCTGCTGCCTGCAGAGCGCGGATCGCAGACTCTCTTCCGGAACCCGGTCCCTTTACATAAACTTCAACTGTCTTCAGACCATGCTCCATAGCAGCCTTAGTAGCAGTCTCTGCAGCCATCTGTGCCGCAAACGGAGTGGACTTCTTAGATCCTCTGAATCCGAGGGAACCCGCACTGGACCAGGACAGCGCATTTCCGTCCATGTCAGTCAGTGTTACGAGTGTATTGTTAAAAGTGGACTGAATATGAGCCTGACCCTTTGTAATGTTCTTACGCTGGATCTTCTTTCTTCTAGTCGATTTGTTCTTCTGATTCTTAGGCATATCTTACGTCCTCCTTCCTTACTTCTTTTTTCTTCCAACAGTTCTCTTAGGACCCTTGCGAGTACGAGCGTTGGTCTTGGTCTTCTGACCTCTTACAGGAAGACTTCTTCTATGTCTGATTCCTCTGTAGCTTCCGATTTCCATCAAACGCTTGATGTTCATGGAAACTTCACGTCTGAGATCACCTTCAACCATGTATTCGTTGTCGATGACCTTTCTGATCTTACCAGCCTCATCCTCAGTCAGATCTTTGACTCTCGTGTCCGGATTAATTCCGCACTCTTCGAGGATTTTCTTGGCTGATGTTCTGCCAATTCCATAGATATAAGTGAGTCCGATTTCAACTCTCTTATCTCTCGGCAAATCTACGCCGGCTATACGAGCCATACGCTTCCTCCTTTCCTATCTTCCGTCGCTACTCCGGGAGCGATATAGACAGGTGTTCGATGTTATAATGTTAGGCATGCGGCCCCGGCACCGCACCCGTACATGCGCCGTCTGATCCTGTAACTCCAGCCGCGGAATTTAACCAGCCATCGGCATGCAGTCTCCAGACAGCAAAAAACAATGTTACTTGCGTAACTACGATAGTTTACCATGTAAATACAAAAAGCGCCAGAATGTTTTTTGTTCTTTTTGAAAAACACTCTGGCGCTTTTATATTTGTCTTATCTATTAACCCTGTCTCTGCTTATGCTTAGGATTCTCACAGATAACCATGACCTTGCCATGTCTCTTAATGACCTTGCACTTTTCGCAGATAGGTTTTACAGAAGCTCTTACTTTCATGTCAACCTCCTATCAAATGATCCGGTTTGAACAAGCTTTTCCAGACAAAGAATAACCGATCAAGGCCGCTTTGTCTAGCCCCTGTCTCTCCAGACGATTCTGCCGCGAGTCAGATCATAAGGTGAAAGCTCAACTTTGACCTTGTCGCCAGGCAGAATCCTGATGTAATTCATTCTGATTTTTCCTGAAATATGCGCCTCTACTTCGAAACCGTTTTCGAGCTTGACCTTAAACATTGCATTCGGCTGAGCATCGACTACAGTTCCCATAGCTTCAATCACGTCTTTTTTCGCCAAATTCTACACCTCTTCCTTCATGTGTGAACTTCTGGCTCTGTCCGCCTCTGAAGCCATTATGCTTCAAGCGCAGCGGAGACGTTTTTAAACGTCACTGGCAGCGGTGTGGAGCCGTCAATGTTTGCGATGATTCCCGCCTTCTCGTAATAGTCGATCAGCGGTTTAGTCTGCTTGTTATAAACGCTGATTCTGTTTGTGGCAGTTTCAACGTTGTCATCTTTTCTCTGAACGAGTTCCGATCCGCAGACATCGCAGATGCCTTCCTTCTTAGGAGGCATGCCCGTAATGTGGTAGCTTGCGCCGCACTTCGGGCAGACACGGCGGCCGGTGATGCGTTCCATAAGAACTTTATCCTCAACTTCAAGATTGATTACCACCGTCAGCGGCATATCATGCTGCTTCAGGAATTCATCAAGCTTTTCAGCCTGATGGACAGTTCTCGGAAAGCCGTCCAGGATGAAGCCCTTCTTGCAGTCATCCTCCAGCAGGCGGCTGGTTGCAATCTCAATAACGAGATCATCCGGTACAAGCTCTCCCTTGTCCATGTACTCTTTTGCCTTCTTGCCAAGCGCGGTGCCCTTGCTGATATTCTCTCTGAAAATATCTCCGGTCGAGATGTGAGGAATATTATATTTCTCAACAATCTTGGCTGCCTGTGTGCCCTTGCCTGCTCCCGGAGGGCCTAAAAGAATTGTTCTGATCATAATTTCATCTCCCATTCTTTTCCGCACTATTTATTAAGAAAGCCTCGATAATTTCTCATCAGCATCTGATTCTGCAGCTGCTGTACAGTATCAAGCGCAACACCTACGGCAATCAGAAGGGATGTTCCGCCGAAACGGATATCCAGTCCTGTATACTGAGAAACCAGTGTAGGCAGCGTTGCTACAACAGCCAGGAAAATCGCACCGACAATCGAAATTCTGGACATGACATTGCTCAGATATTCTGTAGTCGGCTTGCCCGGACGAATTCCAGGAATGAATCCGCCGTTGGCTTTCATATCTTTAGAAATCTCTACCGGATTAAATGTAATCGCAGTGTAGAAATAGTTAAAGAAGATAATCAGCGCGACATTCAATACGGCATAAACCCAGACTCCAGGGCTTCCTGCAGGCGACAGGTACTTCTCACAGAAATGGTAGAAACCCGTTCCAGGGAAGAAGTACATAATTGTCAGCGGGAACTGGAGCAGTGAAAGCGCAAAGATGATCGGAATTACTCCGGCCTGGTTGACTTTCAGAGGAATGTGTGTGGACTGACCGCCGTACATCTTTCTTCCGACAACACGCTTTGCGTACTGAACCGGAATCTTTCTGGTTCCCTGCTGAACTTCGATGACGCCGACTACTACGACGACAGCAAAGATAATGAAGAGAATCAGGGAAATGACGGACATGGATCCGCCGCTGACCTTGCTCGCGATCTCAGAGATCTGGCTCGGCACTCTGGCAATAATGCCGCCGAAAATCAACAGCGAGATTCCATTTCCAACACCATATTCATTAATCTGCTCTCCCAGCCACATCAGGAATGTTGTTCCTGCAGTCAGGATTAATGTGATTACAATGAAGTTAAAGACCGACTGATTAATAATCGCCTTTCTGAACAGACCGAATGTCAGACCCAGCGCCTGGATGACAGCCAGAACGACTGACATGTAACGCGTGATCTGAGCCATCTTCTTGCGTCCTTCCATGCCTTCCTTCGCAAGCCGTTCAAAGTACGGGAATGCGACGGTCAGCAGCTGCACAATGATGGACGCCGTAATGTACGGCGTGACACTGAGTGCAAATACAGTAAAGTTTGCAAAGGATCCGCCAGAGAAGAGGTTGAACAGTTCGAGAATACCCATGTTTCCATTGGTAAACATCTCTGCCAGAACCTCATGGTTAATTCCCGGTACTGGGATATTGGATCCGATTCTGAATACTACGAGCATCAGTAATGTGAAGATCATTTTCGACCGGATTTCTTTTACTCCGAAAGCCTGGCGAATGGTCTTTAACATTTCCATTTAAATCACCTCGGCCTTTCCGCCGGCTGCCTCGATCTTCTCTTTTGCACTCTTAGTGAATTTGCTAGCCTGAACAGTCAGCTTCTTCTGGAGTTCACCGTCTCCGAGAATCTTAACACCGTCATTGAGCTTCTTAACGACGCCATCTTCTTTCAGAAGTTCCGGCGTAACAACTGTTCCGTCTTCATATCTGTTGAGGACATCAACATTGATCGCAGAATACTCTGTAGCGAAAATGTTTGTGAATCCTCTCTTTGGCAGACGTCTGTACAGCGGCATCTGGCCTCCCTCGAAACCAAGTCTTACACCGCCGCCGCTTCTCTGCTTCTGGCCGTTCATACCTCTGCCGCCGGTCTTTCCCTGACCGGTTGCGTTGCCGCGGCCCTTTCTCTTGCGGGATCTCTTAGCACCTGCCGGTGCAATATATTCATGCAGCTTCATTCTAGTACGCACCCCCTTGCTATGCTTCTTCTACAGTGAGAAGATGCGGAACCTTAGCAACAGCACCGCGTGTAGCCGGTGTGTCATCTAATACAACAGAATGGTGCATCTTCTTAAGTCCCAGTGCTTCAACAACTTTCTTCTGCTTAGGGGAAGCACCAATCGGGCTTTTCGTCAATGTGATCTTAATTTTACCAGCCATTGTCTTCCTCCTGTTATCTCATGATCTCTTCCGGTGTCTTGCCTCTCAGCTTTGCAACACTCTCTACAGTCTTCAGCTGTCTCAGACCTTCCAGTGTAGCGAGAGCGATGTTTCCGGAGTTGTCAGAACCAACGGATTTAGCTCTGACGTCGCGGATTCCCGCAGACTCCAGAACTGTACGGGCAGAGGATCCTGCCAGTACTCCGGTTCCTGCCGGAGCCGGCATCAGAAGAACCTTAGCAGCTCCGTGTACGCCGATGTTTCTGTGTGGGATTGTTGTTCCAACCATTGGAACATAAATCATATTCTTCTTTGCAGCTTCAGTTGCCTTTCTGACAGCTTCCGGAATTTCAGCAGACTTTCCGAGTCCAACGCCTACGTGGCCGTTATGATCTCCGACTACGATAGTAACGCTGAATCTCATGTTGCGGCCGCCCTTTACAGTCTTGGCAACACGTCTGATATTGATGATGGTTTCCGTCAGATCAAGCTTGGAAGCATCAATTGTATTACGCATTCTATTTCCTCCCGTTAGAACTTCAGTCCAGCCTCGCGAGCTCCATCTGCGAGTTCCTTAACTCTTCCGTGGTACAGGAATCCGCCTCTGTCAAAAGCAACCTCTGTGATGCCCTTTTCCAGTGCTCTCTTTGCTACTGCTTCGCCGACTTTTCTTGCGGCTTCTTTATTTCCGCCGTTCTTGATCTCAGCCTTGATATCCTTATCAAGTGTGGATGCCGCAGCCAGAGTCTTGCGCTGTGTATCGTCAACGATCTGGCATGCGATATTCTTATTTGATCTGAATACGCAAAGTCTCGGCTTCTCAGGAGTTCCGTTCAGGTCTTTTCTCAGTCTGTGATGTCTCTTCAGACGCTTGTCATTCTTACTCATCTTTGCCATTACACTCACTCCTTTCCGTTATGCCTTAGCTCCGGTCTTTCCTTCTTTTCTGCGGATATGCTCGCCATCGTAGCGGATTCCCTTGCCCTTGTATGGCTCAGGCTTTCTCCACTGACGGATCTTAGCCGCATAATTTCCGACCAGCGCCTTGTCAATACCCTTAACAACAACGGTGTTATTATCAGGAGCTTCTGTTGTGATGCCCTCCGGATCTTCCATCTCTACCGGATGTGAGAATCCAAGGTTCATGACAAGCTTATTTCCCTTTTTCTCTACTCTGTAGCCGACTCCCTCAACGATCAGCTTCTTCTCATAACCCTTGGTTACACCGACAATCATGTTTTCGATCAAGGATCTTGAGAGACCATGCTGCGCTTTGTCTGTTCTGTTGTCAGAAGCTCTCTTCAGGATAACTTCATTTGCTTCAACAGATACAGTAATCTTATCGCTGATTTCCTGGCTGAGCTCGCCCTGAGGTCCTTTAACGGTTACAACGTTGCCGTCAACCTTAACCTCAACACCGGCAGGAAGCTCAACAGGCTTATTACCTATTCTTGACATATTGCACTACCTCCTACCATACATAACAAATGACTTCGCCGCCGATTCCCTGTTTTCTGGCATCCTTGTCGCTCATCACTCCGTTGGAAGTGGAGATGATGGCAATTCCCAGTCCGCCGAGAACTTTCGGAACCTCGTTTGCATGAGCGTAAACTCTCATACCAGGCTTGGAAATCCTCTTAATTCCAGTGATAACTTTCTCTTTATTTGAACCGTACTTCAATGTCACGTGGATGTTCTTCTGAACGTTGCCGCTGTCCACAATGTCATAAGATGCGATATATCCCTCATCAAGGAGAATCTGGGCGATTGCCTTCTTCATTCTTGTTGCAGGGAAATCGACAGTTTCATGACCAACAGAATTGGCATTTCTGATTCTTGTGAGCATATCCGCGATTGGATCTGTCATTGTCATTACGCTATTCTCCCTTCTGGTATGTTTACCAACTTGCTTTCTTTACGCCCGGAATTTCTCCTTTATACGCAAGCTCTCTAAAGCAGACTCTGCAAATTCCGTACTTCTTCAGGACGGAGTGCGGACGTCCGCAAATCTTACATCTGGTATATGCGCGAGTCGCATATTTAGGCTTTCTCTGCTGCTTTACCTTTAAAGACTTTTTAGCCATTACACCCTCCTAAGTAGACTACTTTTCAAACGGCATGCCCAGGAGCTCGAGAAGCGTTGCCGCCTCTTCGTCTGTCTTAGCCGTTGTAGTGAATACAATGTTCATTCCCTTGATCATATCTACATCATCGTAGTTGATTTCAGGGAAAATCAGCTGCTCCTTAACGCCCATGGAGTAGTTGCCTCTTCCATCGAAGGAATTGCGGCTAACGCCTCTGAAGTCTCTTACACGCGGAAGAGAAACATTGAAAAGCTTGTCAATGAAGTAGTACATGTTGTCGCCGCGCAGTGTAACTTTGGCGCCGACCGGCTGACCCTGTCTGACCTTGAAGTTCGCAATGGACTTTCTCGCCTTTGTGACTACCGGCTTCTGTCCTGCGATTGCAGCGATTTCATTAACAGCAGTTTCGAGAACCTTGGAATTATCCTTCGCCTCTCCCAGTCCCATATTGATCGTTACTTTCTCAACCTTAGGAACTTCCATAACGTTGGAGTAATGGTACTTTTCCTGAAGCTGCTTAAATACTTCATTCTTATAAGTATCCTTTAATCTGGCTGTCATACGTTCCCCCTCCTTTCCTAGTCTAATACGTCTCCGGTCTTCTTGTTGACTCTGACCTTGACGCCGTCTTTGAATGCATAGCCGACCTTAACAGCCTGCTTGCTCTTTTCGTCATAATACATTACATCGGAAACATCGATAGGACCTTCCACGTGCTTGATCTGAGCAGCCTCAGTTCTAGTCTGCTTCTGATGCTTAGCCTGAACGTTGACGCCCTTAACGACAACTCTGTGCTCTGCAGGCATAGCCTTCAGAACTTTTCCGGTCTTGCCCTTGTCTTTTCCGGTAATAACGATTACCATATCATCTTTTTTAATACGCATTCGTTACTCCCTCCTACAGTACTTCCGGAGCAAGTGACACGATCTTCATGAAGCCAGCGTCTCTGAGCTCTCTGGCAACAGGTCCGAAAATACGTGTTCCTACCGGAGTCTTATCTTCTTTACTCTTGATGATAACCGCAGCGTTCTGATCGAAACGAACGTAGCTTCCGTCAGCTCTTCTGGTTCCCTTCTTGGATCTTACGACAACGGCTCTGACAACGTCGCCCTTCTTGACAACGCCGCCTGGTGTAGCTTCCTTAACTGCGCAAACAATGATGTCTCCAATGTTCGCATACTGACGGCTCGTTCCGCCCAGAATGCGGATGCAGAGGAGTTCTTTTGCACCTGAGTTGTCCGCGACTTTCAGTCTTGTTTCTGTCTGAATCATGCTCTGGCGCCTCCTTATTTAGCCTTCTCAACGATCTCGACCAGTCTCCATCTCTTGTCCTTGGACAGCGGTCTGGTTTCCATGATTCTAATGCGATCGCCTACTCTGCACTCGTTATTCTCATCGTGAGCCTTTACCTTCTTAGTCCTCTTTACTGACTTTCCGTAAAGAGAATGTCTAACGAAGTCTTCGAATGCAACGACAACAGTCTTGTCCATCTTGTCACTGACAACGACGCCGACTTTTGTTTTTCTGCTGTTTCTTTCGTCTGCCATTTTACATCCTCCTTCCGGTTATGCCTGGACCTGATCCAGCTCTTTCTCTCTGATAATTGTCTTTACTCTGGCGATGTTTCTCTTGACTTCTCTCATCTGAACAGGATTGTCAAGCTGACCAGTTACATGCTGGAATCTGAGGTTGAACAGCTCTTTCTGCATCTTTTCGAGTTCTGCACTCAGCTCAGCATCTGTCATCTCTCTAATCTTATTTAAATCCATTATGCTTCACCGCCTTCTGCCTTTTCCGGCTCCTTCTTTACGAACTCGGACTTGATCGGCAGCTTGTGACCAGCCAGTCTCATAGCCTCTCTTGCCTGTTCCTCAGTAACTCCGCCGATCTCGAACATAACTCTGCCCGGCTTAACAACTGCTACCCAGTACTCTGGAGAACCTTTTCCGGATCCCATACGTACTTCAGCCGGCTTCTTTGTTACAGACTTATGTGGGAAGATCTTAATGTATACTTTACCACCACGCTTAGTATATCTTGTCATGGCAATTCTGGCAGCCTCGATCTGGTTGGAAGTGATCCATCCGCACTCATCTGCCATCAGACCAAAATCACCGTATGTTACGGTATTGCCCTTGGTGGCCTTACCCTTCATTCTTCCTCTATGAACTCTTCTATGCTTAACGCGCTTAGGCATCAACATGGCGATGTTCCTCCTTTCAACTTATATTATTCGTTTGTCTCCTGTGCTTCAGCCGGTGCAGACTCAGCCTGCTCAGCCTTAGGAGCTGCCTTAGGAGCCTTTCTCTTTCTCGGGTTGACAGCCTTTGCAGCTCTGTGATCGTCTCTGCGGTCAAACTTTCTTCTGCCGCCGCGGCGATCGTCTCTTCTGCCTCTTCTGTCCTTTCTGCCGCCCTCGCGCTTATCCTCGCGAATTGTGCTCTGCAGACCCTTATCGAGAATCTCACCATGGTTAATCCAAACCTTAACGCCGATTCTACCATATGTAGTATCTGCTTCAGCGAATCCGTAGTCGATGTCCGCTCTCAGTGTGTGCAGCGGAACATTACCCTCGCTGTACTGCTCCTTACGTGCGATTTCAGCACCGCCCAGTCTTCCGGAGCAGAGAATCTTGATTCCCTTTGCGCCGGACTTCATGGTTCTGCCGATCGCCTGCTTCATTGCTCTTCTGAAGGAGATTCTGTGCTCCAGAGCTTCTGCAACACTCTCAGCTGTCAGCTGAGCATCCATCTCGCTTCTTCTGACTTCCTCGATGGAGATGCTGATCTTCTTATCTGTCATCTTCTCCAGGTCAGCCTTCAGCTGATCAATGCCTGCTCCGGATCTTCCGATAACCATTCCCGGACGTGCAGTAGAGATGACAATGCGCATTTTATTATCTCCGGATCTCTCGATAACAACGTGAGATACTCCGGCACTGTAAAGCTTCTTCTTAACGTAGGTTCTGATGTTGTGATCCTCTGCGAGGTAATCAGCGAACTGTTCTTTTCCGGCATACCATTTGGAATCCCAGTCCTTGATAACGCCTACTCTTAACCCATGCGGGTTTACCTTCTGACCCATTCAATGAACCTCCTGACTTAATCTCTTTCCTTAAGAGTAACTGTCACGTGACTGGATCTCTTAAGGATTACTGATGCTCTACCCTGAGAACCGGCTCTCCATCTCTTCATGGTCGGTCCCTGGTTAGCACTGATCTCTGCTACGTATAAATTATCCGGATTCATGTCAAAATTGTTTTCAGCGTTAGCTGCTGCAGATTCAACAACTTTCTCTACAATTTCAGAACCTTTTCCTGGCGTGAATCTGAGAATATTCAGTGCCTCATTCAAGTCTTTTCCTCTTACCAGGTCGGTAACAGGCTTCAGCTTAATAGGAGACATTCTGACATATTTTGCAGTTGCTTTTGCTTCCATTTCTTATCTCCCTTTCTATCTAGCCTTTGTCGCCTTATCCGCTGCGTGACCTCTGAATGTTCTGGTAGGAGCGAACTCTCCGAGCTTATGTCCAACCATATCTTCAGTAACATATACAGGCACATGCTTTCTGCCGTCATGAACAGCAATGGTATGTCCTACGAACTGCGGGAAAATCGTGGAGGATCTGGACCAGGTCTTTACGACTTTCTTCTCGTTCGCTGCATTCATTTCTTCTACAGCCTTCAGCAGCTTAGGATCTACGAAAGGGCCCTTCTTAATCGATCTGCTCATTTATTCGTGCTCCTTCCTACTATTTATCATTTCTTCTCTTTACGATATATTTATTGGAGTCCTTGTTCTTCTTTCTGGTCTTATAACCAAGAGCAGGCTTACCCCAAGGTGTAACCGGGCTCTTGCGTCCGATCGGAGCACGTCCTTCACCACCACCGTGCGGATGGTCGTTCGGGTTCATGACAGAACCTCTTACTGTAGGTCTCCATCCCATATGTCTTCTTCTTCCGGCTTTACCAATCTGAATGTTGGAATGCTCGCCGTTGCCGACCTCGCCGACAGTAGCTCTGCATACAGCCAGAACGTTTCTCAGCTCTCCGGAAGGCAGTCTCAGCAGTGCGTACTTTCCTTCCTTAGCCATCAGCTGTGCGCCGTTTCCAGCGGATCTTACCAGCTGTCCGCCCTTTCCAGGCTTCATCTCGATGTTGTGTACCAGTGTACCAACCGGGATATTTGCCAGAGGCAGAGCGTTTCCTACCTGGATATCAGAGTCCGGTCCGGAAACGATCGTAGCTCCGACTTTCAGTCCTTCCGGAGCGAGGATGTATCTCTTCTCACCATCAGCGTAGTTGATCAGAGCGATGTTTGCAGATCTGTTCGGATCATACTCGATGGTGGCAACTTTTCCAGGAACATTGTCCTTATTACGCTTGAAGTCGATGATTCTGTACTTCGGTCTTACTCCGCCGCCTCTGTGACGAACGGTGATCTTACCACGCGTATTGCGGCCTGCATGCTTCTTCAGAGTAACCGTAAGGGATTTCTCCGGAGTGCTGGTCGTGATTTCTTCAAACGTGGAGACCGTCATTCCTCTGAGACCCGGGGTTGTTGGATTATACTTCTTGATTCCCATTGATTACAACCTCCTATTTATTACAGACTCGAGAAGAACTCGATCTCTTTACTGTCTTCCGTAAGAGTAACAATTGCTTTCTTATAAGCAGCTGTTCTTCCGACGGTTCTTCCCATTCTCTTTAACTTGCCGTTTACGTTCATGATGTTGACCTTAGCGACGTTTACATCGAAGATCTCTTCAACTGCGTTCTTTACTGCAGTCTTGTCAGCATCTACGGCAACCTTGAACGTGTACTTCTTATCTGCAGTCAGGTCCATGCTCTTTTCAGTGATGACCGGCTTCAGGATTACGTCGTAAGCGGATCTCATTATAAGTACACCTCCTCGATCTTCTTTACAGCTTCCTTGGTAACGATGAAGCTTGTGTGATTTACAATCTCATAAACATTCATGTTGGAAGCCAGGACTGTTCTTACTCCCGGGATGTTGGCAGCGGAGCGAACAACATTGTCATCCTTCTCTGCAGTAACGATCAGCGCCTTCTTTGCAGCGTTGATGTTCTTCAGTGTTGCTGCCATCTCCTTTGTCTTAGGAGCGTCAAACTTCAGCTCATCCAGTACGATGATTTCGCCGTCAGCAACCTTAGCGGAGAGTGCGGAACGAAGAGCGAGTTTCTTAACTTTCTTCGGAACTGCATATCTGTAATCTCTCGGCTTTGGTGCGAACACAATTCCTCCGCCGATCTGTGACGGGTCTGTTGTGCTTCCCTGTCTGTGACGGCCGGTTCCCTTCTGTCTGAACGGCTTTCTTCCGCCTCCTCTGACTTCGGCTCTGGTCTTTGCGGACTGTGTGCCCTGTCTCTGGTTGGCAAGATAATTCTTTACAACTTCATGAACGGCATTCTCGTTTGGCTCGATGCCGAATAATTCATCATTCAACTCAATTGTTCCGGCTTCCTGTCCGGCCATGTTGAGCATCTTAACTGTTGCCATTGCGCGTCCTCCTTTCTCAGCTATTCCTATTTGTCATCCTGACCTTTAACGGCATATCTGATTTTCAGCAGACCGCCTCTGCCGCCCGGAACAGCGCCCTTGACAAGCATAAGATTTCTGTCAGTATCAATTTTTACCAGTTTAACATTCTGAACAGTGACTGTGTCGCGGCCCATTCTTCCCGGACCGTCGTTTCCAGGGAATACTCTGGAAGGATATGTCGCTGCTGCCAGGCCTCCGGCAAGTCTCTTGTGCTTGGAGCCGTGGCTCATCGGTCCTCTGCTGTGACCGTGTCTCTTGATGTTGCCCTGTGTTCCCTTACCCTTGGATACGCCGGTGATGTCCAGTTTCTTGCCTTCCTCAAAGTCAGCAACTGTGATCTCCTGTCCAAGTTCGTAAGTCTCTCCCTCGTCGTTTCTGAACTCTGCCAGATACTTCTTAGGAGCTGTCTCACTCTTGGCGAAGTGGCCAGTCATAGGCTTGTTCACACGATGCGGTTTCTGGTCTTCATATCCGACCTGAACTGCATTGTATCCGTCAGTTTCAACAGTCTTGATCTGTGTAACGACTTCAGGACCAGCCTGGATGACCGTTACCGGAATAACTTCACCGGACTCGGCGAAAATCTGTGTCATTCCGACTTTCTTTCCAAGAATTGCTTTCATATATGTTCCTCCAATTCTTACAGCGGATGAATCCCTTCGGATCCATCATACTAAGTGCCCATAGCGGACCGAAGCTGCACCGGTCATTCTGAGCCTTCTTACAGCGGGAGACATCCGGGTCATGAACGCCTCCATACTAAGGGAGTGTCCCTTACAGCTTGATCTCAATGTCAACTCCAGCCGGCAGGTCGAGCTTTGTCAGCGCGTCTGTTGTCTGCAGTGTGGCATTGGTTATGTCGATCAGTCTCTTGTGGGTTCTCTGCTCGAACTGCTCTCTGCTGTCCTTATACTTATGAACCGCACGAAGGATTGTTACGACCTCTTTCTCTGTCGGCAGCGGAATCGGTCCGGAAACCTCAGCTCCAGTCTTCTTTGCTGTCTCGACGATTTTGGCTGCGCTCTGATCCAGCAGTGCGTGATCATAAGCCTTCAGCCTGATTCTGATTTTCTGTAATTCGCTCATGTGTTCCTCCTGTTAATTGTTTGGTACTGTTTTCGCTATTCTCGTACGAGGGGCTCCAACGCCTGCATTTCAACGTGCGTCACGCTTGCATCCCTTGCACACGCTCATGTGCGTTTCCATGAAAAAACGCACAAAAGAAAAGCCGGCGAGCTCCTTCGCCCCCGTCGCGCGGGGACAATTCTCAGCGGAAATTACCTGATAGCTCAGCAACTTCCCGCATCTTCGCCTTATACAAGCTTTTCCAGTATAAACGATATGCAAAATAAATGCAAGAGATTTTTGCTCTTTTATTCTCGACTTTTTTCATCTTTCGTTTTTTGAACCGCAGTGTTTATAACCGGTCCGGGAACCGGCACTTTGACACGCGTCCACGCGTACACCTTTCGCTCCCGTTATCATAAAATGCTGACAATTCCAGAGTCCCCTTGCGCTGTATTTTTTGTCCCCGGACTCCCTGCATACCCTGAGAACGTCCCCATTCTGCCGCACCCGCGCCCTCCGCCCGCCATAAGAAAAACACCTCCCCGCCGCGTCTGCAGCCAGAAGGTGTTTCCTATCAGAGGGTTATCATCATCGCCCCGCCGGAAAACTGCGGAAATTTCCAGATTCAACGGCAGAGCGCATGTATGCGTAAATTAACTTTTCGATGTTCTGAAATTCATTCAGACTTCATTGCGTCTGATCGACGCTCCGGTTTAATAATTCTCCGGCTTTACCTGGAAGAAGGACTGCGGGTGCTTGCAGACCGGGCATACCTTAGGCGCTTCCTCAGAAACTACCTGGTATCCGCAGTTTCTGCACTGCCAGAGAACCTTCTCCTTCTTCTGGAAGACTTCGCCGTTCTTCACATTCTCAGCGAGTTTGCGGTATCTCTGCTCATGCTCAGCCTCTACAGAAGCTACGCCTTCGAACTGACGCGCAATGTCGTCAAATCCTTCTTTTCTGGCCTCTTCAGCCATCTTCTTATACATATCTGTCCACTCGTAGTTCTCGCCGGCAGCTGCGTCGAGCAGATTCTCCTCCGTTGTTCCGATTCCGTGAGCCAGCTTGAACCACAGTTTTGCGTGCTCCTTCTCGTTGTCGGATGTCTCCTGGAAGATTGCAGCGATCTGCTCATAACCTTCCTTCTTGGCCTTGGACGCGTAGTAGCGGTACTTGTTTGTCGCCTGGGACTCTCCCGCAAATGCAGCCAGCAGATTTTCCAGTGTCTTTGTTCCTTTGAGATCTTTCATTGTCAGTTCCTCCATATCAATGTTTTTCGATTCTAAAGCGATATCTGTTAATCTTTTCTGCGCACCGTCCGCCATGTCACGGATCAATGCACGTTTTCATTATCAGAGCCTTTCTTATTTCTGAGCAGACAGTCGTTGCACACACCCTGCAGAAGCGTTTTCCCGATCCGGACATTCTCGTCCCGGATGTCAAACGTCTCGACAATCATGCGATGCAGAGCCGCAAGCTGTTCGCTGCTGGCTTTCAGATCCACGATCCGTCCGCACTGCATGCATTCCATATGCCAGTGGTCGCTCGTATCCGCATCATAATGTTCGATGTTTCCCGGCGCGATAATCTTCTGGACATCCCCATTCTGCACAAGCGCGTTCAGATTCCGGTACACCGTCGCGATGCCGATCGAAGGCATTTCCCGTTTCGCCTGCTCATATACCCACTGTGCAGTCGGGTGCGTGTGCGTACTTTTCAGCACATCCATAATCAGGCTCCGCTGTTTTGAATACCTCACTCAATTTCCCCTTTCTGATAATGATTATCATTATAATAATCTGCTGCACCCTTTTTGTCAAGCCGAATCTAGAAAATAAATATTATTCTTTTCTGTTTTATTTCCTGGGATTTATGGTATAGTATAGATAACAGTTTCAGGGGACAAAAAGCACCCGCCAAGGAGATTCCCGGAGTGCCGCCTGAAAACACAACAACCAATATCACAATTGATTACAACGGAGGAATCCGTGCAATTAAACCTTAGAACTTGAAACATTACAACATCGTACAATCTGTTTCAGAACATTAAACAAAACATATTAAACAGGAGGTAAACACATGGAACTTTTTAAATGCAACAGCTGCGGAACAATGGTATTTATGGCGCACAAGGGACACTGCAACCCGTCCTGCTGCGGAAAGCCGATGGAACTGCTCGAGCCGAACACCGTAGACGCAGCACAGGAGAAACACGTTCCGGCAGTCACCGTTGACGGAAACCGTGTATGTGTCAAGGTCGGAAGCGTAGAGCATCCGATGACGGACGAGCATTACATCCAGATGATCATGCTGGAGACCGATAAGGGAAGCCTGCAGGTCAGACATCTGACACCAGCAGACAAGCCAGAAGCAGAGTTTGCTGTAGCTCCTGGCGAGAAGCCTGCTGCAGTATATGAATACTGCACTCTGCACGGTCTCTGGAAAGCCGAGGTTTAATCCTCCGCATGCAGGTCTTTCGGGATCACGCCGCGCCCAAGCCGGCGCCGGGCAGATAAGACCGAAAAAACAGTAAAAACAGTAAACAAAAAGAATGCATACAGGTCTGGCTCCGCAGCCAGACAGACAAAGAGACTGCAGCACGAGCGGCTATCTATCCGATGCCGGCCGTGCTGCAGTCTCTTTTGCTTGTTTTTCGATGTCCTGGATTCGGATCCCCTGTGCGATGCGAATTCCTGCACTCCCCGATCCACGCGCTCTGCCTCAGCTCACAAACACGCTTCCGCCGATGAACTCGCGAAGAATAGAATTATTCACGATCACGGAATCATCCTCAATCGTCTCAAAGAAATGCAGGAACTTCATCATCCTGCTCGCCTCTGCGTATGACGGGTCGTCCAGCGTCACTGAACGGAGCAGCGGCTCAGCGTATTTCTTCAGCACCGCGATCTCATACACGAGATAGGAATTAAACAATACGTCCGCCTCGCCACTGTACGGAAAGATGTTGACATCCTCTCCGGCGCGGACTTTAGGCCACTCCTGAATCGTCTCCGACGCGCTGTGTCCGCGGAACTGATAATCTCTGACCATTCGGCGCAGAAGACGCTCATCCGTCGTCGGAACACGATTGTGTTCATCGACATTCAGCTGCGTCAGCGGACTGATGTAAATCTTGTATTTCTCTTCTTCCGGTATGCCTTCTGTCAGTTTGCCATTCAGTCCGTGAATGCCTTCAATAATGACCGGCTGGCCTGGCCGGAGAGAAGTGACTTCTTTTCCATACTCCTTATGTCCGGTCAGAAAGTTGAATACTGGAAGATCAACTGTCCTTCCCGCCAGAAGATCATTCATATTCTGTGTGAACAGATCGCGGTCGATCGCGCCGAACCCTTCATAATCCGGTTCACCATTTTCATCCAATGGTGTCTCGCCGCGCTCTTTAAAATAATCATCCGTGCTCAGACAGATCGCATTTAAACCATTGACGGCGAGCTGGACTTTCAGTCTCCGGGCAAACGTCGTCTTGCCGGAAGAAGACGGGCCGGCAATCAGAATGATCCTTTTCCGCAGCCTGCGGATCTCATCGGCAATTTCGGCGATCTTTTTCTCCTGCAGGGCCTCCGCGACCTGAATGAGGTTGTTTGCGTTCCCCTGCCGGACCTGTTCATTCAGATCTGCCACATAATTGATCTGGAGCAGACGATCCCAGCGCGTCTGTTCACCGAACGCCTGATACAGCTTCGGCTGGTTATGGTACTCCGGCAGACGGTCCGGTTCATGGTTGTTCGGAAAGCGCAGCAGCAGTCCAAAGCGGTACGCTCTCAGTTCAAAACACTTCATATAGCCGGTCGACGGCGCCATCAGTCCATATGCGAACTGGGAATATCCGTCCAGCGTATACAGCTTCAGCCGAAAATCCTTGCTGAACTCATGCATCAGCCGTACGGTGTTCTCCATATACCCCTGCTTTCCAATGATCTCTCCGATTTCAGCACTGGTTTTAAATTCCTTGCGATATGGCAAGTCCCGATCGATCAGATCCTGCATTCGATCACGGATCTTGCCGACGATTTCCTCCGGGACCGGACTGATCCCCTTCAGCTCAATGTAGAGTCCCTGGTTCAGGGAGTTTGCCACCTCCACCTGCACACCGTCCAGGACTTCATTTGCCGCAACGATAAAGATCATCGTCAGACTGTCCTGATAGACATAGCTCGCCGCCTGCGTTCTCATGTCCAGCAGCTCCACATCACACTCATGCTCCAGCTGAAAGCGGAGCCCCTCATATTTACAGTTTACGCGCGCGGCAAGTACAGTATACGGCAGTTTGTCCGCCATCTGCTTATACAGCGATTCTATACTGACGCCGCGCTGAACATCGACCTTCTGATATTTTCCATTCGGTTCTGTTTTCAGCCTGATTCTCATTCCATTTCACCTCGTTCATCCGACCATTGTCGGAAATGTCTCTCTTTCATGATACCACATACCAGATGAAATACAATGTACGTAAAACCTGATACTCTCATTCGAAAATGAGCACTCAGAATCACATCCCTTACAGCCTTATGAGAATCCGTCTGTCATCGAACCAACAGGCTCATGCTCTCCCCTTCGCAGCCCCTGAAAATCAGAACGGCACTTCTTCACATGAGCCGCACTGCCCGCAGGCATTTCCACGCAGCGCAGCTTCTGCAACCATCCCGGCTCCGGAAACCGCAGCCGATTCTACATGCGTCTTCTCCTGCTCTTCATTATGAACCGAAGGCTCATCCTGCGCCGGATCCTGCGTCTGATTGGAAACCTGCGCCTGTCCCTCTGCCTGCGCCCGGATCTCCTGTGCCGCTCGGCTCTGCTGCTCCATTTCCATCTCCCGGCGGACTTCTTCCTTCAGTTCTCTGCGCATCGCCGCGACACGGGCAGCCTCCTCGTCACGGCGCGCACACTCTTCTTCCTGGCGCGCCGTCTCATGCTCCTCTTCCTGATCCCCGGCAGCTTCCGTCTCCGCAAGATTTTTCTCATAACGCTGATACAATTCTGTCAGAATGCGGATCTCTTCCTGGTAGAGCGTAACGCCCCTTCCCATATGCGCATGATCTTCCGACCAGTCCCGGATGTCAAATTTAGCCGGTTCCCTCCCATTCCAGCAGACCAGGTTCAGCTCCTTCTTCCATCCGTTTTTCTTTTCTGTAATGACACCGAGTCTCTCTCTGATATCGAACGAAAAATTAGAATTCTCACTTCCTCTGTTCATGATAATCTCCCTTCTTAAAGATAAACTGTCGCAATCGGGATAACCATATATTACCAATTTTACCATATACTGTCAATAACGAGAGCGCAAAAAGACGCAGCCGGGAAAAAGTCACTCTTTTCCCGTACTGCGCCCCCCTTGGCAGAACTGCCCTTTGCCGCACCTCATCTGAAATGTATATCGCCAATCGGCGATTATTCAGCTGTTCCAATCACTTCCACGCACACGATCTCCGGCGGGTTGTTCAACCGGAGCGGAAACGAACTGTTCCCCAGTCCGCGGCTGATGTACATCGTGGAACCCGCAAACCTGTGGCAGCCGCTCGTCAGCTTTGGAAAGACGCCCTGGTCCGGAGCGAACAGTCCGCGCCTTTCTTTTCCAGGCAGACAGAACTGGCCGCCATGCGCATGCCCGGAAAAGATCAGATCCGGCCGCCCTGCCGAATAATACCGGAGATACTGCGGTTCATGCGCCAGCAAAATACGCAGCGCGCCGGGCACCTCTTTCTTCTGTTTCCTGTCCCCGAATGCGCACCGGATCTGCCGCACAACCGCCGGAATAACCAGCCCGGACTTTTTGGTGCGGTGCCCGGTTCCGGCCTGCTGCCGGCGCGCCTGAAACAGCGTATATTCCGACAGTCCCGCGATATTTACGCGCATGCCGCCCAGTTCCAGCATCCGGCCACTGTCCATCAGCACGTGTACCCCGTGCTTTTCCAGCGTCCGATACAGATCAGCCGCCTCCGTTCCCGGAAGGTCGGCTTCATGATTCCCATTGACGTAATAAACCGGCGCCAGGTTCACCAGACCCTTTACAGCCAGCTCCGCCGCCAGATAATCGGTATGGCTCCGGTCGACCAGATCTCCGGTAATCACAATGATGTCCGGCCTGCAGCGCTCAACCGCGCAAAGCAGGCCGATCTGTCTTTCGCCAAAATACTCACTCTGGAGATCGGACACCTGGACAATCCTAAACGACGTCCCGCACGCTCCGCGCGCGGTGTAATAACTGTACTCTGCTGTTGTAATCTCTTTATTGCATTTCTGGATGAATCGGTTCATGTCAGACTCCTATAACGGAAGATCGATGTCCAGCTCTACCGGACAGTGATCGCTTCCCATAATATCCGTCTGGATCTCGGCTTTCTGTATCTTGTCCCGCAGACGGTCGCTGACCAGAAAATAGTCAATGCGCCATCCGGCGTTGTTGTCTCTGGCATGGAAACGATAGGACCACCAGCTGTAGATGCCGGTCTGGTTCGGATGCAGATAACGGAATGTGTCGGTAAATCCGGCCGCCAGAAGCTCTGTCATCTTTCCGCGCTCTTCGTCCGAGAATCCTGCATTTCCGCGGTTTGGCCCCGGATTTTTCAGGTCGATCTCCTCATGCGCCACATTCATGTCGCCGCAGAGGATCACCGGCTTTTTCTGATCCAGCTCCTGCAGGTACGCCCGCAGATCATCCTCCCACTGCATGCGGTAGTCGATGCGTTTCAGCCCCTGCTGGGCATTCGGCACATAGACATTGATGAGATAGAAGTTCTCGTATTCCAGAATAATCGCGCGTCCCTCATCGGTATGCGTCCCAAAATTATTCTGTACGGACAGCGGTTCTTTCCGCATAAACACCGCTGTTCCGGAATACCCCTTTCTCTCCGCGCTGCAGAACACCTGCTGATATCCCGGGAGGTCCACTTCTGCCTGTCCTTCCTGCATCTTGGTTTCCTGAATGCAGATGAAATCCGCGTCCTCCGCGACCATCGCCTCTGTAAACCCTTTCTTCAAACAGGCGCGCAGCCCGTTTACATTCCATGAAATCAGTTTCACTGTACCTCGCGCAGCGCCGTCCGGCAGTGCGCTTCCTCCCTTCTGCTCTGTGTGCCGTTCTGTATACAGATTCTCCGGGTACGATACCCCGTATTCGAACCATTTCACACCATCCGGCACTTATGAAAATACTCCTCTTCAGATAAATCCATATCTAAAGAGGAGTATTCACAGCCATGCAAATATGAGACGCTGTCCGTCTCCTGCGCTTTCGCGCATCCTGTCCCGTCAGTATAAACGGGATATCCGGATAATGGAGCGGGTGAGGAGAATCGAACTCCCGACCCGAGCTTGGGAAGCTCGTATTTTACCATTAAACTACACCCGCCGGATATGATGACGGAGCAGCCGAGACTCCTCCGTCAACATTATTCATTATACTATTAATTGCAGGCTTCATCAAGAAAATTATCCAGCAGCCCGATTCTAACGCTGTGCGTCCATGACCGCTTTAACCTTTGCCGGAATCATGCGGCACTGGTCAATTGGAACAGCTGCCAGGGAAACGCGCAGTCCGTCTCCGAACGGGATGATGAAAATCCCCTCTTTTTCCACTTCTCTGCCCAGGGACTTCGGATCATCACATGGAATAACCGCAAAGAATCCACCGTCAAACGGCATAATCGGAAGTCCGGCTTCTTTAGCCGCTTCTTCAAACGCGCGGCCTCTAGCCAACAGCATGTCGCGAATCTCCGCACGCTCTGCCGTCACCTTCTTCAGCAGTTCCGGATCAGAGAAAATGCGCTCGATGATGCTCTGTCCTACTCTCGGACTGTTCGACCAGCTTGCGCGCGCAGAGAACTCACATACGCGTACGAACTCCTCTGCCTCTTCCTCAGTCTTGCTGAATCCGATCAGCGCGCCGCAGCGCATTCCGTAAAGCGTAAAGGTCTTAGAAAGGCTGAACGCCAGCATCGGCTTGACATTCTCCGGCAGTTCTTCCAGGAACGGCAGGAAAGAACGAGCCTTATCCTCATCTCCCGCAAAGTCGATATATGCTGTATCAACCAGCAGCGCAATCTTCTTGTCCGACGGCTGTGCAGAGAGAATGTCAATGACCTGTTTCCACTCCTCGTCTGTCATGCAGTATCCGGTCGGGTTCTGCGCCGGTGTATTCAGAATCAGCAGCAGAGAATCCTGTTCCTTCAGCAGCGCTTCAACTGCAGCCTTGAAATCCGCTGTATTGAAATGGCCTTCTTTATCAAACAGACGGAACGTTGCGATGCCGCGGCCGATCTCGTCCGCAATCTTTCCATACGGTCCCCAGTGCCAGTCCGCAACCAGGATCTTGTCTCCGCGCTGCGTGTAATTTCCTACGGCAAGACGGATAGAGCCTGTTCCTCCCGGGCTTGCAACGGCTCTGACACAGCCCTTCGGCTGGTAATCCTTCAGCGCAGCCTGAATTACAGCCTTGCGGAATCCCGGTGTTCCTCCGATCGGCGCATACGGCGCATATTCTTCCGGAGTCAGTTCATGAAAAACCTTATCTACAGAAGACAGCACCAGCAGCTTGCCCTCATCATCGAGCAGCATGCCGACGGTCGCATTGCAGACCTTATCCTTTCCTTCTTTCGCAATCATTGCGTTTGCTCTCCCGCTGACCGCGAAAATCGTATCTTCTGATGGAATGGTTCTGCCATTCTCCTGTGCCAAGATAAAATCGGACATGAAATGCCTCCTTCTGGTAAATTCACAATAATTCTTACGTTCAGGGCCGCAGGACAGCCCTGCTTGTTCCGATTATAACGCAGAGCGGCCGTCGCTTTCAAGTGCGTCCAGAACTCTCACGCGAATGAAATGTATGTTTTTCCCCCTCGCGCTGAATTTATCTTCATACTCCGTCGTGACAATCTGCTCCTCCGGCACGTCCCGGTGCAGATCATCGGACAAATATTCCACGCGCAAGAGGTCATGAGCCTGAAACTGTTCCACGGAATATGCGAACAAATCATCATTATCCGTCTTAAATTCAATAAACCCTCCAGGACGGACCACACTGGCAAACTCTCCGAGCATCCGCGGACTCGTCAGCCGGCGCTTCTCATGACGCGGCTTAGGCCATGGATCGCTGAAATTCAGATACAGTCCGTCAATTTCTCCTTTCTGGAAAAAATCCCTGGCATCGTGAATATAGTTCAGGACGAACCGGACATTTTCACATTCTGCGTCTCTGGCCTTTCTGAGCGCGTAATATCCGACGCTGCCCTGTCCTTCTACCGCCAGATACAGGTTCTCCGGATGCAGAGAAGACAGTTTGGTAATGAACTGTCCCTTTCCGCAGCCTACCTCAGCGTACAGCGGGCGGGCGCGAAGCTCCTCTTCTGTCAGCGGAGCACGGTCCTCATGAAACACCGGATCCTTAAACGCGTCTCTCCAGCGTCCCTTTCTGTCTTCAGGATCAGCAATCAGCTGCGCGTCAAACTCTTTTAACCTCTCTTCCAGATTTTTAATATGTCTCTGTCTCATGACTCACCTTAAATATCAGCCGGAATCAGAATCCGCTCAATAATGATTACGGCCAGAAATGCAAACAATCCGATCATTCCCATCACGTCCTGCTTATGAAAGCGCATCTCGTGCAAACGGGTGCGCCCCTTTCCACCCCGATAGCAGCGGGATTCCATCGCCATGGCCAGATCCTGCGCAATACGGAACGCGCTGACAAACAGCGGGATCAGGATCGGCACCAGCGACCGGGCCCTGCGCATAATATTTCCGGACTCAAAATCTGCGCCCCTTGCCTGCTGCGCCTTCATGATCTTATCCGTCTCATCCAGCAGGGTCGGAATAAACCTGAGCGCTATGGACATCATCATTGCAATATCATGCGCCGGCAGACCGAACCGTTCAAACGGACTCAGCAGCCGCTCGATTCCGTCGGTGAGGCGGATCGGCGTAGTTGTCAGCGTCAGAAGAGAGGATCCGATAATCAGCAGGACCAGTCGAATCGCCATGAACACTGCGGTGATGACTCCCTCCCAGGTGACTTTCAACGGCCCCATCGTCCAGATCACCTTGCCGTCCACCATAAAGATGTTCAGCAAAAACGTAAACAGCAGGATAATAATAATCGGCTTGAGACCGCGCATGATAAAACTCAGCGGCACCCTGGAGACCAGAACGCAGACCGCCATTACACCTGCGCAGATCGCAAACCCGATGAAATTATTGACGATGAACAGTTCTACGATAAAGAGCAGCGTCGCAATGATTTTCACCCTGGGATCCAGTCGGTGAATCGGAGACTGCCCCGGATAGTACTGTCCCAATGTTATATCTCTCAGCATTTCTCTCTCTTCCTCTGCACATAATCCGCCAGCACGTCAGCTGCGTCTTCCCTGGTCAGCGTGTCTGCCGGCACATCACATCCGGCCTTTCTGAGCTGAAGCATCAGCTTTGCTGCCGACGGCAGATCCAGGCCGGCGCTCGACAGACGGTCCCTCTCATGAAACACTTCTTCCGGCGTCCCGGACATCATCAGCTGTCCGCGGTCCATCACGAGCACCTTGTCGCTCAATGCCGCGACATCATCCATATTATGCGAAACAAAGATCACAATATTCTCTTCTGCCTGATGAATTTTGCGGATCATGCGGATGATTTCCCGATGTGCGCCCGGATCCAGACCGGCAGTCGGTTCATCGAGAATCAGCACCTGCGGGCGCATAGCGATAATTCCGGCAATCGCGACACGCCGTTTCTGTCCGCCGGACAGGTCAAACGGCGAGCGTTCACCTACCTTATCGACATCCAGACCAACCAGATCCAGAGCTTCTCTGACGCGCTCTCTGATCTCGTTTTCTTCCAGACCCAGATTCTTAGGACCGAACGCCACATCCGCAGCTACAGTTTCTTCAAACAGCTGATACTCCGGATACTGGAACACCAGACCGACTTTCTGGCGGATCTCGCGCATCGCCACGCCGGCCTCTGTAATATCCGTTCCTCCGACGATAATGGATCCCTCACTCGGCCTGAGTAGTCCGTTTAAATGCTGCACCAGCGTCGACTTTCCCGATCCGGTATGCCCGATAATCGCCGCAATCTGGCCATCATACACTTCAAAACTGACGTTGTCCAGCGCTTTCTGCTCATCCGGCATCCCTGCGTTATATACGTATGAAAGATTTCTTACTTGTATTGACATATGAATTCTACCAGCTTTTCCTGAGTGGTGACATCGGAAGGAACCGGAACGCCGCGTTCTCTGAGTTTCTGCGCCATATCGACCGCAAGCGGCACATCCAGACGGATGCGGCGCATCGTCCCTTCATCAGAGAAGACCTCGTCCGGAGAACCGTCTGCCAGAACTCTTCCGTCATCCATAATTACTATGCGGTCCGCCTGTGCGGCTTCGTCCATAAAATGTGTGATCAGAATCACGGTCTTTCCATCTTCATGAAGCTTTCGGATAATGCTCATAACTTCTTCGCGCCCCTGCGGATCCAGCATCGCCGTCGGCTCATCAAAAATGATGCAGCGCGGCTCCATTGCCAGCACGCCGGCGATCGCCACCCGCTGTTTCTGCCCGCCGGACAGAAGATGCGGAGCCTTGGTGCGGAAATCATACATGTCTACGGCTTTCAGCACCTGGTCGACTCTCGTTCGGATTTCCTCCGGCGGGACGCCGAGATTCTCAGGGCCGAACGCCACGTCATCTTCCACAATCGAGGCTACGAGCTGATTGTCCGGATTCTGAAATACCATGCCCGCCGTCTGCCGGATATCCCAGATGTGATCTTCATCCGCGGTATCCCAGCCGTTCACCAGGATCTTACCTCCCGTCGGCAGAAGCAGACCGTTTAAATTCTTGGCCAGTGTCGATTTGCCCGAACCGTTCTTACCGATGACTGCGGTAAACGAACCTTCCTTAATATCCAGTGAAACGTCTCTGATGGCATGGATCGTCTCGCTGCCTTCGTCGCTTTCCCGTATATAATCAAACGACAGATTTTTTATCTGAATGATGTTCTCCATGCCTTCCTCCACGCTCTTGGATCATTGTCATAGCCTTATTATTATACAGCGAATACAGAATACGAACAACCATGAAAAGATGCCGTTTCCAGGCATCTCCGGGCGCTTCCGCTGAATGAACAGAAAAAGCCGCGGCTCGGGGTAAAGGTCCACCCCTTTGCTGCAGCTTCTCTGTATGACATGCGGAACAGAATTTCTGCCCGCAGCAATTGTCTGGAATTATGCTTCCGGCTGTGCGTCTGCATGTGCATCCGGCTCATCAACCTGCGCGCCGTTCGTCTCGAGACGGTACTTTGGCGGCTGATTGAGAATCTCCATAAACTGGGCACCGGTGATTGTCTCCTTCTCATAGAGATACTGCGCGAGTTCATCCAATTTGGAACGGTTCTCCTTCAGCAGGCGGATTGCTTTCTCATGCTGCGTCTTCACCAGTTCCACAACCTTGGCATCGATTTCTTTCTGTGTCTGCGGCGAGCAGGTCAGCTCGGCATCTCCGCCCAGGTACTGGTTCGTCTGATGCTCCATTGCAACCATGTCGAACTCATCACTCATGCCGTAGCGCGTAATCATCGCTCTCGCAAGCTTGGTCGCCTGCTCGATATCATTGGACGCGCCGGTTGTGATGGAGTTAAACACGGTCTCTTCCGCCGCGCGGCCTCCGGTCAGCGTCGCGATGCGGCTCAGCAGGTCATCCTTTGACAAAAGGTTCTTCTGACCTTCATCCACTTGCATGGTATAACCAAGGGCGCCGGACGTTCTCGGTACAATCGTGATTTTCTGCACCGGCTCAGAGTGGTTCTGAAGCGCCGCAACCATCGCATGCCCGATTTCGTGGTAGGCGACGATCTTCTTCTCTTCGACAGAGAGAATCGCGTTCTTTCGCTGATAACCGGCGATGACGACCTCGATGCTCTCTTCCATATCTTCCTCATGAACTGTCGTTCTGCCCATGCGGACCGCGCGCAGTGCCGCCTCATTGACGATGTTGGCCAGCTCCGCTCCGGACGCGCCGGAAGCCATGCGGGCGATGGTATTGAAGTTTACATCTCTGCCCATATTGACCTTGCGAGCATGTACCTTCAAGATTTCTTCACGGCCCTTCAGATCCGGAAGTTCTACCGGCACACGGCGGTCAAAACGGCCCGGACGCAGCAGTGCAGGATCCAGAATTTCCGGACGGTTGGTTGCCGCAAGAATCATGACGCCGCTGTTGTTATCAAATCCGTCCATCTCTGTCAGCAGCTGATTCAGGGTCTGCTCGCGTTCATCGTTTGTGGACATGGAATTGTCACGTTTCTTTCCGATGGCGTCGATCTCATCGATAAATACGATGCACGGAGCCTTTTCCTTTGCCTGTTTAAACAGATCGCGGACCTTGGAGGCGCCCATGCCGACGAACATCTCGACAAACTCAGATCCGGAAATCGAGAAAAACGGAACGTTCGCCTCTCCGGCAACTGCCTTGGCAAGCATCGTCTTTCCTGTTCCCGGAGGGCCGACCAGAAGCACGCCTTTCGGCATGGTTGCTCCGATGGACGTGTATTTCTTTGGATCATGCAGGTACTGCACGATTTCCTCCAGGTTTTCTTTTGCCTCATCTTCGCCGGCAACATCGCTGAAATGGATGCCCTCTGTAGACTGGACGTACAATTTCGCATTGCTCTTTCCCATGCCGAACATCATAGAATTGGCACCGCCGGCCTTATCCATCATCCTCTTAGACAGCCAGTTGCCGATCCAGATGAACAGCAGGAGCGGAATTACAAACCCCAGTATGCCGCTTACGACAGACGACGCGGTGCTGCTCTGCTGCAGGTTGGAGCGGAACTGAGCGCCGGACTGGTACAGACGCTCAGTCAGATTCTCATCCGGCATTCTGCCCGTCTTATAGACGGTCGCCTTTCCGCTGCTGTCCGATGATCCGTTCTTCAGGGTGAAGAGAATATCGTTTTCCCTGACCTGCACCGTCGCGATCTTCTTCTGCTCCGTATATTTCATAAAGGTATTGTAATTCACCTTCTCTACCCGGCTCTGCTGAAGCGACGGCATCAGAAGCCAGTTAAACAGAATGATGACGACAAGGATAACCAGATAATACATGATCATCGGCCGTCTTGGATTCTTAACTTCTTTCATTTCTTGCTTCCTCTTTTAATGCTCTGCGTTTAATTATTACGCACAATGTAGTTTTGCACATTTGATTCTTACACATTGTAACATACCCTGAAACTGAAGATAAACGAAATCTGTGTGAACAGTTCGCGACAGCTTTGCGAACGCGCAGTAGTGCACACACCTGCTCCTGATACGCTGCAGTCCTGTTTTTCCCTGTTCTTCTGCTGTATTTTATGCAGACATGCGTCTGCGGCTGTCGGGAACATCCACTTTCAGGACCGCCTGCGAAATGTAAACTCGGAACCTTAAAAGGAGCCATACTCCCGGCATCTCTGCCGGAAGCACAGCTCCTTACGTCAATCAGTTCTCCGGGCTTCTCTGCCCTTCCTCCTGACTTCTATTACTCAATAATCTCCGTTACAACGCCGGATCCTACTGTTCTTCCACCTTCACGAATAGCGAATCTCAGTCCTTCTTCCATCGCTACTGGTGTGATCAGGTCGATCTCCATGGTTACGTTGTCTCCCGGCATACACATCTCTGTGCCTTCCGGCAGCTGCAGGTCACCTGTTACGTCTGTTGTTCTGAAGTAGAACTGCGGTCTGTATCCGTTGAAGAACGGTGTGTGGCGTCCGCCCTCTTCCTTCTTCAGTACGTATACCTGACCCTTGAACTTTGTGTGCGGATGTACAGATCCCGGTGCTGCCAGTACCTGGCCTCTCTCGATCTCATCTCTCTGCACACCTCTCAGCAGTGCTCCGATGTTGTCTCCTGTCTCTGCATAGTCCAGAGTCTTTCTGAACATCTCTACTCCGGTTACAACCGTCTTGGACTTCTCTTCCTTCAGTCCTACGATCTCTACCTCGTCTCCGACTTTGACCTCTCCTCTCTCTACACGGCCTGTGGCTACTGTTCCACGTCCTGTGATGGAGAAGATGTCCTCGATCGGCATCAGGAACGGCTTATCGTTGTCTCTCTTCGGCTCCGGAATGTAGCTGTCTACTGCTTCCATCAGCTCTACGATCTTGTCTCCCCACGGGCCTGCTGGATCTTCCAGTGCCTTCAGTGCGGATCCTCTGATGATCGGTGTGTCATCGCCTGGGAAGTCGTACTCGCTCAGCAGCTCTCTTACTTCCATCTCTACCAGATCAAGCAGCTCCTCGTCATCTACCATATCGCACTTGTTCAGGAATACGATGATGTACGGTACGCCTACCTGTCTTGCCAGCAGAATGTGCTCTCTTGTCTGCGGCATCGGTCCGTCTGTTGCTGCTACTACCAGGATTGCTCCGTCCATCTGAGCTGCTCCTGTGATCATGTTCTTTACATAGTCCGCATGGCCCGGGCAGTCTACGTGTGCGTAGTGTCTGTTCGGTGTCTCATACTCTACGTGTGCGGAAGAAATGGTGATTCCTCTTTCTCTCTCTTCCGGCGCCTTGTCGATCTGGTTGAACGCTACGTCCTGGCCCAGTCCGTATCTCTGGTGCAGTACTGTTGTGATCGCAGCGGTCAGTGTGGTCTTGCCGTGGTCAACGTGTCCGATTGTTCCGATGTTGATATGCGGCTTGGTTCTTTCATATTTCTGCTTTGCCATTTCTATATCCTCCTTATAACCGCAGCATATGCACGTTGTTGCATACACTGCGGCAAAAATACATCAGGCTTAATTATTTATTAATGACTTTCTCTGTCAGTGAAGCAGGCAGCTTGTCAAAGTGGTCGAACTGCATGACATAAGTTCCACGGCCCTGTGTTCTGGAACGCAGGTCTGTCGCATATCCGAACATCTCGGACAGCGGTACCATGGCTCTGATTTCAACAGCTCCCTTATCCATCTCAGATCCCTCGATGCGGCCTCTTCTTCCGGACAGGTCTCCGATAACGTCTCCCATATACTCATCAGGAACGGTTACCTCAACCTTGAAGATCGGCTCGAGCAGAACAGGATCTGCCTTCTGAGCAGCCTCGCGGAATGCCATGGATGCAGCAACCTTAAATGCCATCTCAGAGGAGTCGACTTCATGGTAAGATCCATCGTACAGCTCTACGCCGACATCGACAACCTGATATCCGGCAACCGGACCATTCTGCATAGCTTCCTGGATACCTTCCTGAATCGCGTTGAAGTATTCCTTAGGAATCGCTCCTCCGACGATGGAGTTCTTGAACTCGTATCCTTCACCCGGCTCTCTCGGATAAACCTTGATCTTAACATGACCGTACTGACCATGACCACCGGACTGCTTCGCATACTTATGATCGACATCAACAGCCTTGGTGATTGTCTCCTTATAGGAAACCTGCGGCTTTCCGACATTCGCCTCAACCTTGAACTCACGCAGCAGACGGTCTACGATGATCTCCAGATGGAGCTCTCCCATTCCTGCGATGATGGTCTGACCAGTGTCCTCGTTCGTGTATGTTCTGAACGTCGGGTCCTCTTCTGCCAGCTTTGCCAGCGCGATGCCCATCTTCTCCTGGCCGGCCTTGGTTCTCGGCTCGATCGCGATCTCGATAACCGGATCCGGGAACTCCATGGACTCCAGCAGAATCTCATGGTTCTCGTCACACAGTGTATCACCGGTCGTTGTATTCTTCAGGCCTACGGCAGCAGCGATGTCGCCGGCGTAAACCTTATCGATCTCATTACGCTTGTTCGCGTGCATCTGCAGAATTCTTCCGATTCTTTCCTTCTGTCCCTTGTTCGCGTTATAAACGTAGGAACCGGACTCCAGTGTACCGGAGTAAACTCTGAAGAATGCCAGCTTACCAACATAAGGGTCCGTCATGATCTTAAATGCCAGAGCTGCGAACGGAGCCTTGTCATCGGAAGGTCTCTCTTCCTCTTCCTCGGTATCCGGGTTCACACCCTTGATCGGCGGTACGTCGACTGGGGATGGCATGTAATCAATGATGCCGTCCAGCAGCGGCTGAACACCCTTATTCTTATATGCGGAACCGCACATTACAGGAACCATCTCATTTGCGATAGTCTGCTTTCTGATTGTGTCCTTGATCTCCTTCTCTGTCAGCTCCTCGCCCTCCAGATACTTCATCATGAGATCCTCGTCACACTCAGCAACCTGCTCCAGCAGCTTGTCGTGCCATTCCTTAGCCTCGTCAACCATCTCGTCCGGAATTGATTCCTCGTCGATCTTGGTTCCGAGCTTATCCTCATAAATCTCCGCCTTCATTGTGATCAGGTCAATGATTCCGCGGAAGCTGTCCTCAGCGCCGATCGGCAGCTGAACCGCTACCGGGTTGGCCTGAAGTCTTTCCTTGATCTGATCAATGACGCGGTAGAAGTCCGCACCCAGAACGTCCATCTTATTAACAAAGACCATTCTCGGTACGTTATACTTCTCAGCCTGTCTCCATACAGTCTCAGACTGCGGCTCTACACCGCCCTTGGCAGCCAGAACCGTAACAGCTCCATCCAGTACACGCAGGGAACGCTCAACCTCTACAGTAAAGTCTACGTGTCCCGGCGTATCGATGATGTTGATACGGTTGCCCTTCCAATGAGCAGTAGTAGCCGCAGAAGTGATTGTGATTCCACGCTCACGCTCTTCTTCCATCCAGTCCATCTGAGAAGCTCCGTCATGAGTTTCTCCGATCTTGTGTGTCTTACCTGTATAGAAGAGGATACGCTCTGTGACAGTAGTCTTTCCGGCATCGATATGAGCCATGATTCCAATGTTTCTGGTTTTCTCTAACGGAAATTCTCTACCAGCCATTTTTCCTCCATTCTGCGTTTCCCTGGGAAACTACTACCATCTGAAGTGAGCAAACGCCTTGTTTGCCTCTGCCATCTTATGAGTATCTTCTTTTCTCTTTACGGTTGCTCCGGTGTTGTTGGAAGCATCGATGAGTTCCTTGGCAAGTCTCTCTGCCATAGTTCTCTCACCTCTTGCTCTTGTGAACATCGTGAGCCATCTCAGAGCCAGTGTCTGTCTTCTTGCAGGTCTTACCTCTACAGGAACCTGATAGTTCGCACCGCCGACTCTTCTAGCCTTAACTTCAAGTACAGGCATGATGTTGTTCATAGCCTTCTCAAATACGTCCAAAGGCTCCTCGCCAGTCTGCTCCTTAATCTGATCAAACGCGCCGTAAACGATCTTCTGAGCGGTGCTCTTCTTTCCGTCCAGCATAATGCTGTTGATCAGTTTGGAAACTACGACATTGCCGTAAACTGGATCTGGAAGCACTTCACGCTTTGGTGTTTTACCTTTCCTTGGCACTTCTCTTCCTCCCTTATCTGCGTTTCTCCCGGACAAAATCCGACTGCCCAAGAGGTCCGCTGTACAATTACAGCTTCGATTGCACTTTTTCTCTTCACCCTTTGTCCCGAAACGATGCGCTCCGCGCAGAGGATTACTCTGAACAGCCCGGCAATACTGTAAAAATGTGACTGCCCAGTCTTACGGGGGTACTCGACACCGGTTCCCGACTATGCGGACGCGGCGCCGCGGTGCTCAATATATTGCAAATAATGCCTATATATTCCGAGCACAACAATCCCGATTACTCGAAATAGATTTCTTACTTTTTCTTAGGTCTCTTGACGCCGTACTTGGAACGAGCCTTGTTTCTGTCAGCTACACCGGCAGTATCGAGAGTTCCTCTGATGATGTGGTATCTTACACCAGGGAGGTCCTTAACTCTTCCGCCTCTGATCAGTACCACGCTGTGCTCCTGCAGGTTGTGGCCGATTCCAGGGATGTAGGCTGAAACCTCAATGCCGTTCGTAAGACGTACTCTGGCAACTTTTCTAAGAGCGGAATTCGGCTTCTTAGGTGTTACCGTCTTTACTGACGTGCAGACGCCTCTCTTCTGTGGTGAGTTGTTGTCTGTGAACTCACGCTTCAGGGAATTCATTCCCTTACCGAGAGCCGGTGCACCAGACTTCTTGACGGAACTGTGTCTGCCCTGACGTACTAACTGGTTAATTGTAGGCATTATTTTCTCCTTTCCTGAGTAATTTGGTATATGGGACCGGATACAGATTCATGCGCCTCCGCACAGCGAATTTACATTTCTCTGATCTGTCCAGACAGTCAAAGCGACTCTGAAGCGTACTTCAGAGTCATCGAGACTGAACCAATCATAAGTGTATCACAAGCATTTTCTTTTTGCAACTGACAAAAATCAATTCACAAGGAAAAATTTGGAAACTACGAAAAAAGGAGACTCTCCGCATTCGCCTTCCTGCTGAATGTGGAAAATCTCCTTCTTGATTATTTCAATCTCTTGCAGAACCGGTTCCGGCTCCGCGGCGTAAAAACGCCTTTACTTTACCGTTACGGCAACCTTGGCTCTGACGCCGTTGGTGCCCAGAACGTAAACATTGCACTTTCCGGCCTTCTTAGCCTTTACGATTCCTGTGCTGGAAACGCTGATGTTCTTTCCGTCCTTGATGTAAACGTAACGGAACATTGCCGCGTGACCCTTCTGCAGAATCGCGCAGTTCGAGTAAACGCCCTTTACCGACGGCTGAATGCGGTAAGTCTTTCCAACTTTCAGAGTGACAGCGTTCTTATTTACACTGACCTTCTTCACGTTCGTGTAGCTTACGCGTTTTCTCATGAGGTTTCCGGCGATCGAGTGAACGGACAGGCTCTTCTTTACAACCTTCTTCTTTCCGTTCTTAATCTGGTATGCCGCGACATAATATTTATACGCAACACCCTTCTTCAGTCTGGACTGCTTATACACTCTAGGCGCGGATGCCTTGACATCTGCCACCTTCTTGAAGTGATAGGTCTTCTTCGGTGTGTTGCAGTTTGCCTCATAGACGTAGTATCCGTCCACATTGGTCAGCGGCGTCCAGGTCACCGTCTGGCGGCTGCTTCCGCTGGCGATGGCCTTCGGCAGCAGAATTCCTGTCACTTTACTTGCCGTCTGCGGCTTTACGTTCTTGTTCCACTTAGCATAAATGTGGATGTCTCCGGTAATCGGCTTGCTGAAGTCGAACGGAATCGTGCACTCCGGATCGGAATACCATCCGTCAAACGTATATCCCGGGCGAACCGGATCCTGAGCCGGCTTCTCCACCTTACCCTGATCGTCAACAGTGATCTTGGTGGTTGTCTCCGGCTTATCCGTGGTCGGGTTATCCTCATGGATCGTGACCTCATGCTTCTGCGGCTGCTGCGGCTCCGTCGGAGTAGACGGCACGTACGGCGTGTCCGGTGTGGACGGCTTGCTGACCTTGAAGCTATAGGAGATCTGTTTCGGTTTGTCTTCTCCTGCCAGTTTATCCGCGCCTTCACTGTTCTGCTGTCCTGCAAAATAGAACAGATTGCGCCAATATATATTCTTGAACTCTGGTACCTCTTGATTCAGTTCTACTGACAGATCACTGAATCCGGACACTGTTCCGCGGATGTGCTTTACGCCTTCTGCCGCATCCTGTGCAATGTCCAATCCCTTAATGTCAATACTGACTGATCCTTTGTCCGTGCTCACTGCTCTGTTCAGATCTTCACGATACGCCTTCAACTGCTGCGACTGCACGTTGTCGATACCAACCTTAACAACCAGCTTTCCCTGTTTATTTTCCGTCTGCTCATCCTCTTTAAGCGGGCTGGGTGTAACACTTTTAATCTTAAGAATTCCGGACGGATCATGAAGAGTGATATTATCGGCAGTGATTTTGCTGGCATCAACGCCCTTAGGAATATCCAGCGTAAAGACCAGTCCCTCATCTGAGTAGGTATTCGAAACCATTTTTATCAAAGGATAAGAAGACGGAGTAGCGCCAATCGCTTCCATAATCCAGGTATTCATGTACCGTGCAAACCATGGTGCGCTGATTGTAAATTTCAATCCAAGATCCTTGTCTCCCGGCGCACAGACGTCTTCATTTTTATCAATGCGGCTGAGATCACCATATATCTTGAGGGTCTTTGTCCTGTTTGCTACTTCACCTTCATTCAGCAGGTCATACCTGCCAGCATCTGGATCTAATCCCCAATACGCTTTATACAGATCTGGGACAACTGTTTCCAGCTGTTTTTTCATCTCCTCATCTGCAATCTCAGGTACTTTACCCTTTGTAACTGCTTGGATATATTGCCATTCTGTTTCATACCCGGCATTCGCTTCAGGACCCCACCATGCGAACACTGAGTACGGATCAAATGTCAACATTGTATTCGCATCTTTATCATCAATACCATTTGTATTTATCTGATGAAAGCGGTACCGGTTCAATTCTGAATTGAAATCTTCGGGAATTTTTTCGGATACCTTTGTATCAAACTGCCGTGGGTTGCCAGACAGCAGATCTGACGGAACAGCAAGTTCTTGACCATTCATGGTGCATGCTGTAAGGTCTGTCCAGTAATCATTCTGTATGGTCTCTGCAACCTTTGCATCAACAGACGAGGCGGAATCCCCCGTATTGTTACTATCATCAGCAGCAAATACTGGAAGCATCATTGCTGCCGCCATTGCTGCAGACAGACCCAGAACTCCGATTTTCTTTATTATTTTATTCATTTGAACTATTTCGCCTGCCTTTTGTTAAAATGTCCATGTCGTTTTCGGAGAAGTAATATTAACAATTGGATCCTTTACCGGATGAGTTCCGTTTTTATACAGCTGACAGGATCCGCTTCCCGTAACCGTTCCGTTTGCCAGACTGCCGGATAACGGAATGGTTACCTGAATCGGATGTGTCTGACCGTCTTTCTGTTCGCTTTCAACATGACTGAAAAATTCCGCATAGTCCCACCAGCTGCCTAAGTAGAAAGTAAATGTGAGGGTATTCTCATTCTCATTTTTAACTGTAATATTACTAATTGTTGAAGTGCTTGCTGAGGGAGTAACCTTGCTTGCATCAACAGTTACTCCCTCTGGGAACTTAACCGTATACGTAAATACCGGGAAACCGCTATTTTCGCCATACATGACAATGTGCGTATAGTAACTAGAGAAAAGATCGTGCTTATAATGCTTCTGATATTCTTTATCTGCCTCATTAAATAAATCTGTGGCGTCTACATTCAATTCAACCTGTTTTGTTTTGTCATCATATTTAAATGCACTCTTGTCAATGGTAATGGTTCCTGTTAACCTGCGCCCTCTTAAAGCACCAGAGGTGTTAAAAGTTCCTGTGATTTTCTCCGCTGGATCTGTATTTGCCTCCGCAAACACCGCGGAAGAAGACAGCAGAAATACTGCTGCAACGGACAGGGCCAGCACCAGGCACAGCAGCGCCCTTGCCGGCTTGCGTCTTACTGAAGACATAACGTACTCCTTTCTGAAACATTCAGATGCGTCACGCCCTGCCTTCCATCGCAGTAATTATTTCTGCCGATTGAAGAAATCTGATTCAAGATGTAAAACGACCCCCCCAATTTGCCTGAAATTCAGCCGTTTCTGGAGGAAGGCCAGTTCATGATGATCTTATTAAAAATAGTTCGCGTACGGAAATCCGTACGTTCTATATGCAATACTAGTACGAAGTCAGTATGATTTCAACCATTATTAGCAAAAATTAAGATCCCTCCTTGCGCATGTGTTTTGTCGAACGAGGATGGATCTGTCTCCGAAAGGAAAAAACGCGCAGCCTGCAACTCATGGAAATCCACGAACTGCCTGCTGCGCGGTCTGTTTATTCATATGGAAGGGAAAACGGATGGCTGTTTCTCCTTATTTCAGCGGCGGATTACTCCTGCTCGCTTCCGGATTCCTCGTGCGTCTCTGCAGCGGCCGGCTCGGTCGGAGCGGCTGCTGTTTCCGGAGTATCTGCACCTTCTGCCGGTTCTCCGCTTGCCACGGAGTCAAAGGTCGTATCGACATGGAACTCACGAACTTTGTCGCCTTTCTCGGAAGAACGGTCTGCCTTATCAGAGGCGTCGCCGTTCTTATTGAAGGAATTCATGTAATCCGTGTTCTTTCCGTAGTCGATCTGAATGTCGCGGTATCTGCGCATTCCGGTTCCTGCCGGGATCAGCTTACCGATGATGACGTTCTCCTTCAGACCTTCCAGATGGTCGGTCTTGCCCTTAATTGCCGCATCGGTCAGGACTCTTGTGGTCTCCTGGAAAGATGCCGCGGACAGGAAGGAGTTGGTCGCCAGGGAAGCCTTGGTGATTCCCAGGAGCATTCTCTTATACTCAGCAGGATGCTCGACGTCGGCATTGGCCTCCTCGATCTCGCCGATGCTGTACATGCTTCCCGGCAGGAGGTCGGTGTCGCCCGGATCCTCGACGCGGTACTTGGACAGCATCTGGCTGACGATGATCTCGATGTGTTTATCGTTGATATCTACACCCTGGTTTCTGTATACGCGCTGGCACTCACGGAGCAGGTAATCGTAAACACCTTCGACACCGCAGTATTTATAAATATCATGCGGGTTCAGAGGTCCTGCAGTCAGATTGTGTCCGGCCTGTACACGGTCGCCGACCTTGACGACGATTCTCGCGCCGTAAGGAACGATGTATTTCTTCTCGAGTTCGCCCTTCTCATCCGGCTCGTCACAGTCAACGATGATCTCGGACTTGTTGTCGGTTCTCGGATTGATCTCGCGGACGACTCCGTCTGCTTCGCAGATCTCCGCAAGTCCCTTAGGCTTGCGGGCCTCAAACAGCTCCTCTACTCTCGGAAGACCCTGAGTGATGTCGCTTCCGGCAACTCCGCCGGAGTGGAATGTTCTCATGGTCAGCTGTGTACCCGGTTCTCCGATGGACTGCGCCGCGATAATTCCGACAGCCTCTCCGATGTTTACCTCGTGTCTGGTTGCCAGGTTTCTGCCGTAGCACTTTGCGCAGACGCCGCTCTTGCTCTTGCAGGTCATGACGGAACGGATCTTGACTTCCTTGATTCCGGAATCCTCGATCTCATGCGCTTCCTCATCCGTGATCTCATCGCCGCTGTGCGTGATGATCTCTCCGGTCTGCGGGTGCTTGATGTCCTCAGCGGCTGTTCTTCCGGCGATACGGTCGTACAGCGTCTCCAGGACTTCCTTTCCGTCGATGAACGCGCGGACGACTACACCGTCGGTGGTGCCGCAGTCCAGCTCGCGGACGATCATGTTATGGGATACGTCAACCAGACGTCTGGTCAGGTATCCGGAGTCGGCGGTACGCAGCGCGGTGTCCGCCAGTCCCTTTCTCGCTCCGTTGGAGGAAATGAAGTACTCCAGGATGGACAGACCTTCACGGAAGTTCGCCTTGATCGGGATTTCTACGGTTTTACCAGTAGCCGTTCCCATCAGTCCACGCATTCCGCCGATCTGACGAATCTGGTTCTTACTGCCTCGCGCACCGGATGTCGCCATGATGTTCAGGTTGTTGCTCGGAGCCAGGGAATCCATCAGCGCGTCAGCAACGTCGTCGGTCGCCTTGTTCCAGATGGCTTCCTGCTTGTCCCAGCGCTCAGAGTTGGACATGAGTCCGCGTCTGTACGCCTTCTCATATTTATCAACTTCTTTCTGCGCCGCATTGACGATCTCCCACTTATTATCCGGAATCTTCATGTCGTCGATACCGATGGTGATCGCAGCCAGCGTAGAATATTTATATCCCATGCCCTTGATGTAGTCCAGCATCAGGACTGTTCCTGTGTTCTCATGTACATGGAAGCACTTATCAATGATCTTTCCGAGCTGTTTCTTTCCGCAGAGGAAATCAACCTCAAGGGAGTATGGATCCTTGGAGCGGTCGATGAATCCCAGATCCTGCGGAATTCCGCGGTTGTAGAGGAATCTTCCGACGGTGGACTCAACCAGCGCGCCTCTCGTATCCTTCTCATCCTTATACAGTCTGACCTTAACCTTGGCGTGAATGTCCACCACGTGGTTCTGGAAGGCCATGATCATCTCATTCAGATCCGTAAATACCTTGCCGTCGCCCTTTTCAGGAACACGTCTGAATCCGTTGTCGCGGTTGTACTTTGCCTTTTCCGGATCGTTGAACTCATCGAGAGAGTACTCCGTGTGCTCCTTGCCGTCTTCATCTTTGACGACCTTGGTGGCATCTCCAGGATAGGTCAAATAATACGCGCCAAGGATCATGTCCTGTGTCGGCGTGGTAATCGGGGAGCCGTCCTTAGGAGCCAGGATGTTGTTTACGGACAGCATCAGGAATCTGGCTTCTGCCTGCGCCTCTACGGTCAGAGGGACGTGGATCGCCATCTGGTCTCCGTCGAAGTCTGCGTTGAACGGTGTGCAGACCAGCGGATGCAGCTTGATGGCCTTACCCTCTACCAGGACCGGCTCAAACGCCTGAATTCCCAGTCTGTGCAGCGTCGGGGCACGGTTCAGCATAACCGGATGCTCCTTAATAACGCCTTCCAGAACGTCCCAGACTTCCGGACGGGCTTTCTCTACCATTCTCTTGGCATTCTTGATGTTGTGCGCATAGTTCTGCTCGACGAGCTCTTTCATGATGAACGGCTTGAACAGTTCCAGCGCCATGGTCTTAGGAACTCCGCACTGATAGAACTTCAGCTCAGGTCCTACGACGATTACGGAACGTCCGGAATAGTCGACACGCTTTCCGAGCAGGTTCTGTCTGAAACGTCCCTGCTTACCTTTCAGCAGATCGGACAGAGATTTCAGCGCACGTCCGCCAGGACCGGTGACCGGCTTTCCTCTTCTGCCGTTATCGATCAGAGAGTCTACGGCTTCCTGCAGCATTCTCTTCTCGTTTCTGACGATGATGTCAGGAGCGCCCAGCTCCAGCAGTCTCTTCAGACGGTTGTTTCTGTTGATGACTCTTCTGTACAAATCGTTCAGGTCAGAAGTCGCAAAACGTCCTCCGTCGAGCTGTACCATCGGGCGCAGATCAGGCGGAATAACCGGAACGACTTCCATGACCATCCACTCCGGACGGTTGCCAGAAAGACGCAGGGCCTCTACAACTTCCAGTCTTCTGATGATCTTAACCTTTTTCTGTCCGGAGGCAGTGCTCAGCTCTGCGCGCAGCTTCTTAGACAGGTCGTCCAGATCGATCTTTTCCAAAAGCTCACGGACAGCCTCAGCGCCCATTCCGGCGCGGAACTGCATGCCGTTATCCTTGAGGTCGCGGTACTGCTGCTCGGAGATGATCTGCTTCTCTACGAGTCCGGTCTGGTTCTCATCGCCCGGATCCAGAACGACGTATGCCGCAAAGTACAGCACGCGCTCCAGGTTTCTCGGCGTAATGTCCAGGATCAGGCCCATTCTGGACGGGATTCCCTTGAAATACCAGATATGGGACACTGGCGCTGCCAGCTTGATATGTCCCATTCTTTCTCTTCTTACCTTTGCCTTGGTAACTTCTACACCGCAGCGGTCGCAAACGATCCCCTTATAACGGATGCGCTTGTACTTTCCGCAGTGGCACTCCCAGTCTTTAATCGGTCCAAAGATTCTTTCGCAGAAAAGACCGTCTTTCTCCGGTTTGAGAGTTCTGTAATTGATTGTTTCCGGCTTTGTTACTTCTCCATGAGACCATTCCAGGATCTTGTCCGTGGATGCCAGTCTGATCTGAAGGGAGTCAAAATTGTTCGATTCAATGTATCCGCTATTTTCAGCCACAGATGTACTCTCCTTTCCTACTGCTCGTCATCTGACGTTTCTGCATCCGCATGAGCTTCTGTCTGCGCAGAATCTGCGCCTGTGTTCTCCTCGCTGAATCCGCTGTTCATCAGTCCGTCTTCACTCTCTCTTGAGTTCATGCGGATGACGCTCTCGTATCCGTTCGGAGTATCATCATCGATCTGTTCTTTCAGCTCGATTTCCTCACCGTTGTCATCCAGAACGCGGACGTCCAGAGCCAGACTCTGCAATTCCTTAATCAGTACCTTGAAGGACTCCGGAATTCCCGGCTCAGGGATGTTCTCACCCTTGACGATCGCCTCATAAGTCTTGACACGTCCGACGATATCATCGGACTTAACCGTCAGAATCTCCTGCAGGGTGTATGCGGCGCCGTATGCTTCCAGCGCCCAGACCTCCATCTCTCCGAAACGCTGGCCTCCGAACTGCGCTTTTCCGCCCAGCGGCTGCTGCGTTACCAGAGAGTACGGGCCCGTACTTCTCGCGTGGATCTTATCATCAACCATGTGATGCAGTTTCAGCATGTACATGTATCCGACCGTTACCGGATTGGCAAAGTATTCCCCGGTTCTTCCGTCGCGCAGACGCAGCTTTCCGTTTTCCGGATACCCGCTCTTAACGAGGAGTTCACGGATGTCACTTTCCTTGGCTCCGTCAAATACAGGGGTCGCAATGTACCACTCCTGCTTCTTGGCAGCCAGACCCAGGTGAACCTCCAGGACCTGTCCTACGTTCATTCGGGACGGTACACCCAGCGGGTTCAGCATGATCTGCAGCGGAGTTCCGTCTTCCAGGAACGGCATATCCTCCTCCGGCAGAATTCTAGAAACGACACCCTTGTTTCCGTGACGTCCGGACATCTTATCTCCGACCTGGATCTTTCTCTTGGACGCGATATATACGCGGACCAGTTTGGTGACTCCAGGCGGCAGCTCGTCGCCGTTGGCTCTTGTGAACACACGAACCTGTACGACGATTCCGTGCTCTCCGTGCGGCACACGCAGGGAGGTGTCTCTTACTTCTCTTGCCTTCTCGCCAAAGATTGCGCGGAGCAGACGCTCTTCTGCGCTCAGATCGTTCTCTCCCTTAGGAGTTACCTTTCCGACCAGAATATCGGTAGAGTCAACTTCTGCACCGACTCTGATGATTCCTTCTTCATCCAGATCCTTCAGAGCGTCATCGCCGACGTTCGGAATATCTCTGGTGATCTCTTCCGGTCCGAGCTTGGTGTCTCTGGCTTCAGACTCATATTCTACGATATGAATAGACGTCAGAACGTCATTCATAATCACTTTCTCGTTCAGGATTACCGCGTCCTCGTAGTTGTAGCCTTCCCAGGTCATGAATCCGACCAGAAGGTTCTTTCCGAGGGAAATCTCTCCCATGTTGGTGGAAGGACCATCTGCGATAACTTCTCCTTCTTCAATATGCTCGCCGTGGCTGACGATCGGGCGCTGGTTGATGCAGGCTCCCTGGTTGGAGCGCTTGAACTTCAGCAGGGTGTACTCATCCTGTCCCTGTGCGTCATCCCTTGCGATTACGATATTATCCGCGTCGACAAATTCAACGGTTCCGGAGTGTTTTGCCAGAATAACGGCGCCGGAATCTCTTGCCGCCTTATACTCCATGCCTGTTCCGATATACGGCGCTTCTGTAACCATCAGAGGCACAGCCTGACGCTGCATGTTGGAGCCCATCAGCGCACGGTTCGCGTCGTCGTTCTCCAGGAACGGGATCATCGCGGAAGCAACGGATACTACCTGCTTAGGAGAGACATCCATCATATCGACAGAGTTCTTCTTAAACAGAGAAATTTCTCCGCCTACGCCGCGGCCGGCAACTTCGTCGTTGATGAAGTAACCGTCATCATCCAGCGGCTCGTTCGCGTTGGCAATAATCAAACGCTCTTCTTCATCGGCGGTAACGTAGCGGACCTCATCGGTAACGCGGGCATTTTCTTTATCGACAATGCGGTACGGCGTCTCGATGAATCCGTATTTATTGACCACTCCATAGATGGTCAGAGATCCGATCAGACCGATGTTCGGACCTTCCGGGGTCTCAATCGGGCACATTCTTCCATAGTGAGAATGGTGAATGTCTCGTACTTCCAGTCCGGCACGCTCTCTGGACAGTCCTCCAGGTCCCAGAGCAGACAGTCTTCTTCTGTGTGTCAGCTCAGACAGCGGATTGTTCTGGTCCATAAACTGGGACAGCTGGGAACTTCCGAAGAACTCCTTGATCGCTGCCGTTACCGGACGAATATTAATCAGCGCCTGCGGAGTAGTGACGTCGATATCCTGAATCGACATCCTCTCTCTGACGACACGCTCCATTCTGGCCAGTCCGATGCGGAACTGGTTCTGGAGCAGCTCGCCTACAGTACGCAGTCTTCTGTTTCCTAAATGGTCAATGTCGTCGATGCCTCCGATTCCGTAGTTCAAGTTCAGAATGTAGCTGACCGACGCAATGACATCTGCCAGGATGATATGCTTTGGAGAAAGTTCATCTCTTCTCTCGCGGATGCGGTTTTTCAGTTCCTGATCATCCAGATCCTCTTTCAGGATTTCCTTCAGAACAGGATAATAAACCTTATCCTCCTGGAACTTCATATCGCTCAGGTCGATGTCTCTGCCTTCCAGATATTTCTTAATATCTACAAAACGGTTTCCGATGACCTTGGTCTTGACGCTGTCATCTGTCTTTCCGACAACCATGACAAAGTCAACGCCGGCATCCTCGATCGTCATCGCCATCTCTCTGGAGATGGTCTCGCCTGCCGACACCAGGATCTCTCCGGTGTTCGGATCGATTACATCCTGTGCGGAAACAGCGTTTTCCAGTCTGTCGTGAATACCAAGTTTCTTGTTATATTTATATCTTCCTACGTTAGAAAGATCGTATCTCTTAGAATCGTAAAAGAGTGAATTCAGCAGGGATCTCGCACTCTCCACTGTCGGCGGCTCACCCGGACGGAGTTTCTTATACAGCTCTTTCAGAGCGCTTTCTGTATCCGTCGTTGTGTCCTTCTCGAACGTCTTCATCAGACGCTCATCCGCGCCGAAGATGCTGAGGATCTCTTCATTGCTGCTGATTCCGAGTGCACGGAGCAGAACCGTCAGCGGCTGCTTTCTGGTACGGTCTACACGGACGTAAATGATTCCGTTGGAATCCGTATCGTACTCAATCCAGGCACCTCTGTTCGGGATAATCTGAGAAGCATACAGCTTCTGGTTAGACTTATCCGTTTCTACACTGTAGTACGGTCCCGGCGAACGTACGAGCTGCGTAACGATAACACGCTCAGCACCGTTGTAAATGAACGTTCCGCGCTCTGTCATCAGCGGGAAATCGCCCATGAACACTTCCTGTTCCTTTACTTCTCCGGTCTCCCTGTTTACGAGACGAACCTTGACTTTCAGCGGAGCTGCATATGTAACATCCCTCTCCTTGCACTCCTCCTGATCATATTTCGGAGGATCGTTCAGAGAGTAATCAATGAAGTCCAGACTGAGCTTGCCGGCATAGTCGCTGATCGGCGATATGTCTTCAAAAACCTCCTGAAGGCCTTCCTTAAGGAACCATTCATAGGACTTCGTCTGAATGTCCACCAGGTTCGGCATAGGCAAGACTTCTTTGATTTTTCCGAATGACATACGTGTTTTTCTACCAACTTTAATTGGCTTTGGCATTACTATCACTCCTTACAATCTATCTCTTAGTACTCGCATGGCAGTCTAATATTATACAATAGAACCGTCAAAACTGCAAGGGCCTCCGGTCAATTTCTTCCACATATTGTAAAATTAAGGAAGGCTCCGGAAAGCAAAAAAAAGCTGACGCGTCCGCAATGTCTCTGCACTGCATCACGCGTCAGCTTCTCAGTATTTACAAGGAACTGCAGCTGAAGCGGCAGTTCCTCATGGCCGTTTTCCGTAACAGACTGTCGTCGATTACTTGAACTCTACTGTAGCGCCAACTTCCTCGAGTTTAGCCTTGATGTCGTCAGCCTCAGCCTTCTCAACGCCTTCCTTAACGTTAGCCGGAGCTCCGTCAACCAGAGCCTTTGCGTCTTTCAGACCAAGTCCTGTGATCTCACGAACAACCTTGATAACCTTGATCTTCTGGTCGCCGACTTCCTTCAGAACTACTGTGAATTCTGTCTGCTCTTCAGCTCCGCCCTCAGCGCCAGCTGCAGCAACAGCTACCGGAGCAGCTGCGGATACACCAAACTCTTCTTCGCATGCTTTTACGAGCTCGTTCAGCTCGAGTACGGACATTCCCTTAATGGCTTCAATGATCTGATCCTTATCCATTTTCGTTTCCTTTCTAAATGATTATGCGGCGCAGCTCACGCGGCCGCCTCTATAATGCTTTCTGATATTCCGATAATCGGATGAATTACTCTGCCGGAGCAGCCTCTGCTGCTGGAGCGTCTCCGCCCTCCTGCTTTGCGTCTGCAATAGCAGCCAGTGTTCTGACAAACTTTCCAACCGGGCTCTGAATGCTTCCCAGGAATTTTGCCAGGAGTTCTTCTCTGGACGGAATGCTGGCAATCTGCTCGATACCGTCCTTATCGTAGAACTGACCCTCAACAACGCCGGCCTTGAACTCCATCTTGTTGAACTTCTTAATGGAAGCTCTCAGAACTCTTGCCGGAGCAGTTGCGTCTGTTTTACTGATCGCAATAGCGCTTGGTCCCTTCAGAGAGTCAGCGAGAGGAGCAAACTCTGTTCCTTCAATTGCTCTCTTCATCAGCGTATTCTTGTATACGCCGTAATCGATGTCCGCTTCGCGGAGATTCTTTCTGAGCTCATCAGCCTCGGCAACAGTCGTTCCCATGTAGTCGATGACTACTGCAGACTGAGCTCCATCAAGTTTCTCCTTGATTTCATCGATGACGACCTGTTTCTGCTTCTTTGCTTCTTCAGACATCGCTTCTCCTTTCTGTAACCGAAACGAGTTCGATTCACGAATGTGGTACTCAATAAAACAGCCTCGCTCTAAGCGAGGCCAATACGTTTATATATCGTACCTCGGCGGGAAATTAAGCCTTATGCAGGCACCCGCTGTCTTAGGTGATTAATTTCAATTTTATGTCTGCACACCCTGCTTCTGATACTGACATTGCCAGCCTCTTTCTGCAGCGCATGCTGCTAAAACAGCTTTTCCCGATTAGCCGAGAATAGCCGGATTAACCTTTACTCCAGGGCCCATCGTCGGTGTTACTGTAACACTTCTGAGGTACTGTCCCTTGGCAGATGCCGGTTTAGCCTTTACGATTGCTGCCATCAGAGCATCAAAGTTCTGCTGCAGCTTCTCCGGACCGAAGGACTTCTTGCCGATTACTGTGTGGACGATGTTCTGTTTGTCCAGACGGTACTCAACTTTTCCGGCTTTAATCTCAGCCAGCGCCTTCTCCAGATCCATCGTAACTGTACCGGACTTCGGGTTCGGCATCAGACCCTTAGGTCCGAGCAGACGTCCCAGACGTCCTACAACACCCATCATATCCGGGGTTGCAACTACAACGTCAAAGTCAAACCAGTTTTCCTGCTGGATCTTCTGTGCAAGCTCTTCCGCACCGACATAGTCAGCTCCGGCTTTCTCTGCTTCTTCAGCCTTAGGGCCCTTAGCAAATACCAGAACTTTTACTTCCTTACCGGTTCCGTTCGGAAGAACGATTGCGCCTCTGACCTGCTGGTCAGCGTGTCTTCCATCTACACCCAGCTTAATGTGCGCTTCGATGGTCTCATCAAATTTTGCCTTACCTACCTCTGTGACAATTTTCATTGCCTCAGCCGGATCATAAAGCTTGGACTTGTCGAAGGACTCGACAGCCGCTCTGTAATTTTTTCCGTGCTTAGCCATTTTTTCCTCCTCGTGGTTCTGACGAGCGAAGTCTATGCTTCAGCTCTCCCACAATGCACTATTCTTCTACTACGATGCCCATGCTGCGAGCAGTACCCTTGATCATGGATGTAGCTGCCTCAAGGCTTGCTGCATTCAGATCCGGCATCTTAGTCTTAGCGATCTCCTGAACCTGTTCAAGAGTAACCGTAGCAACCTTATTCTTGTTCGGCTCACCAGAAGCTGTATCAATGCCTGCTGCCTTCTTCAGAAGAACTGCTGCCGGCGGAGTCTTGGTGATGAACGTGAATGATCTGTCTGCGTAAACGGTGATTACTACAGGAATAACCATTCCCGGCTGATCCTGAGTCTTGGCATTGAACTGCTTGCAGAAGTCCATAATGTTGACTCCGTGCTGTCCTAATGCAGGTCCTACAGGAGGTGCTGGGTTCGCCTTTCCGGCTTCAATCTGGAGTTTAATGTAACCCTCGATTTTCTTTGCCATAAATCGTTTCCTCCTTCCCTACTGTATTTTTTCCACCTGATCGAACTCAAGCTCGACAGGGGTATCTCTACCGAACATTGAAATGCGTACGGTCATGACCTGCTTCTCCGGACTGATTTCAAGAATCTCACCCATGAAACTCTCGAACGGCCCGTTGATTACACGTACCTGATCTCCGACTTCAACATCCAGATGGATATCTATCTTCTCGATTCCCATGCGCGCCACTTCTTCCGGCGACAGTGGAATCGGTTCAGATCCATGTCCTACAAACCCGGTAACACCCTGCGTATTCCGCACAAGGTACCAGGACTCATTGGTGACGACCATCTTGACGATGACATATCCCGGGAACATCTTTCTGGTTTTGATCTTCCTCTGGCCGTCTTTAACTTCAACCACGCTTTCGGTCGGTACTCGAACGTCCATGATCAGGTCCTGCAGATTTCGGTTCTCGACCATTTTCAGGAGGCTGTCCCTCACCTTATTCTCATGTCCGGAATACACGTGAACGACATACCATTTCGCCTGTCCATCGCCGCGGACACCCTCACCCTCAAGCGGGGAGACGATGTTACCTGTATTCTTCATCTCTGTGTCTGACATCTGATGTACCTTCTTCTATTTCTTATTGACTTATTGACAGGTGTTCAAGAACAATCGATTAGCCCAGTGTAATACCGAGCGCTGCTTTCAGCGCACTCAGCCATCCGGTATCAATCAGCCAGAATCCCAGCGCGAAAAGTGCACACGTAGCAATTACGACTACTGTGTAGCTGCCGAGTTCCTTGCGTGTTGGCCAGACAACCTTGCCCATCTCACGTCTTACACCTCTCCAGTAATCACGGCGGGAATGCGGATTCTTCTTGCGTGCGTTGCGCTCGCGCGTAGCACGGGCAGCAGCCTTATGACGCTCTTCCTTGATCTCCTCTTTCGTGACCTGCTTCGGTTTTTGATTCTTATTCTTGTTCGACATTTCCTGTGCCTCTTAACTACTTTGTTTCCTTATGAACTGTCTCTTTCTTGCAGAACGGGCAGTACTTCTTCAGTTCCATACGATCAGGATTGTTTTTCTTATTCTTCATCGTATTGTAGTTTCTCTGCTTGCACTCTGTGCATGCCAATGTTACCTTTACTCTCATTACCTCGGCCTCCGTTTTTTAACTAAAATTCAGAGCCGGGTTTCCAGCTCTGCAATAATTTCTCATAAAGTCACTCATTAACTATACAATGTTACCCTGTCAAAGTCAACCAGTTTTTTACATCAAATTTGATTTTTTCCTGATGTTTTACCGCGCTTCTTCCAGGCTCATGATCTTATTCACGGCTTTTTCCACGCTTTTCTCATCCGGACGCATTGCATAAACCTGATAGTTTCCGGTGGAATAGCACTGTGTAAACTCGCCTTTTCCATCCATCCCCTGCTTCTTGATGGTCCAGTGGTAGCCGCCGTTCAGCTGCATGCGAATCAGGCTGCTGATCTCTTGCTGGGACATGTTGATCTGCATGTAGTTTTTGCAGGAATCCAGGATGCTTGCATAATGGGTCAGAAGCGTTTTACTGCTGCTGACTTTCTTGATCATTGCTTCTACCACTTTGGCCTGATCGCGGTTCCGCTGCAGATCACCGTCTTCAAACGCGTGTCTTTCACGGGCAAATGCCAGCGCTCTGGCTCCGTTCAGATGGTTCTTTCCCTTCTTGAATGTAAAATATCTCTGCCCGTGCGTGACAAACGCCTGATCAGAATACACATCTACGCCCCCGATGGCGTTGATCACACGGCTGACAGTAGAATAATTGACCTTGATGTAGTAGTTCATATCAAGACCGGTCAGATCCTCCACAGATTCCATCGTCTGCTGGATGCCGTAAATGCCCGTATGCGTCAATTTATCTTCTGCATTATCCTTTTCTGTCAGCTTGACGATATAGTCACGCGGGATCGATGTCAGCAGGATCGTGTGCGTTCTCGGATTGACGGTTACAATCATGTTAACATCTGAACGGGAAACCGTGTCGATCGTACCCGCCGTGTCCAGTCCACTGAGATAGATGTTGAACGGAGTGTTTGTAACGGACACGTTTTTAGACAGGTCTGCAGATGCCCGGACTTTGATTTTTTCAATCACGCGCGTCTTCCCCTTGAACGATTTATCTTTTTCCGAAATACCCTCATAGTGGCCTGCACTGAGAAGCGCAGCGCTTTCATTGTCATCCTCCAGTTTCTTCCCGATTTTACTCAGGCTCGGTTTATACAGGAAGGTGACATCCGCATTCTTCTCCAGCTTTTTCCTGGCTGCCGCATCGCCGCTGCTCGCCTTGGAATACGCCAGCACATCGCTGCCGTCTAAATCGGTGACAGTTACATAATCGCTGTCCTTATTCACGACCACATAGTACTCTTGTGTCTGCGTTGTGACATCAGTCGTTACCGAAGAAAGGAACTGGGTCGTCTTGTCCATATTCCGGACAGCATAAACACCGGTAAACGCAATCAGAAGCGACAGGACAAAGCTGATCAGCCTCCTGGAACGTTTAAATGCCCGGAAAAACATCGGAATAAAAAGCAGGACGCCGACAACAGCGACAGCGGCAAGAATTCCGGCCATCCACTTTCCCGGAAGGACGCCGAATGTAAACACCGTCTTCCCGGTCCACACCAGGACTGCAGCAAACACCAGAGACCAGATCCGGATGATCCAGAAGAGCGGAGAACGGTCCTGGCGTTTTCTGTGCGCACGTTTCTGCGCTCTTTCTGAATAATTGCGCTGCTGTTCAGCTCCCGATTCCCGTCTCGCCGAGCCGTTCTGGTTATTCCTTCTCGCGGCATTCCCCTGCACGGCGCTTCTGGCACCCGGGCCGCGCTGACTGTCCTGCGCCGTTTTCTTTCTGTCCGTTCCACGGCCGGATTCGCCGCCGCGGTCGCGTTCTGCTTCATGAGCACGTGCTTCCGCCGCCTTTCTTCTCCGATCGATCTCGCGGCGGCGCTCCATAGCTTCCTTCCGCAGCTGATCCGCATCTTTTCTACGCTGATCTGTCATTCACACAGTCTCCTTATATAATTCATGCACGTACAGCCATCGAACCCGCTGAAAGCAGCATTCGCTCAACAGGCATTACAGATGACCGGCAGACACAATTTACTTTTATTGGAAAAAGTTAACGATTGCATTATATCAACATGAGTGTACTGTTTCAACAACAGATGTTGCACTTGATTCTTAAAAAAGCTTAAAAGGAGCCATACCCCCCGGCATCTCTGCCGGAAGCACAGCTCCTTACATCAATCAGTTCTCCGGGCTTCTCTGCCCTTCTTCCTGACTTCTATTACTCAATAATCTCCGTTACAACGCCGGATCCTACTGTTCTTCCACCTTCACGAATAGCGAATCTCAGTCCTTCTTCCATCGCTACCGGTGTGATCAGGTCGATCTCCATTGTTACGTTGTCTCCCGGCATGCACATCTCTGTGCCTTCCGGCAGCTGCAGGTCACCTGTTACGTCTGTTGTTCTGAAGTAGAACTGCGGTCTGTATCCGTTGAAGAACGGTGTGTGGCGTCCGCCCTCTTCCTTCTTCAGTACGTATA
>Ga0256406_1000871_pt1 | contig 51700 bp, 34 predicted proteins | sample RumenRJG_03DNA_FD_185986 | JGI IMG/M metagenome (GOLD analysis project Ga0256406, IMG submission 185986) | Bovine rumen microbial communities from Lethbridge, Alberta, Canada - RJG_03 | ecosystem: Host-associated > Mammals > Digestive system > Stomach > Rumen | place: Canada: Alberta | collected...
TCGAATGTCGATAGTTTCTTTGCCATGCTGCAAAGGTAACATAGTTTCCCGACATCAGCAACGCTGTTTCACGATATTTTAGTTAGGCGAGTGCAGGGACATCCACGGAAAAATCCCCCTGCGCCGGTATATGAAAAAAATTCTTTTTGTTCTTATTGTTTCATTTTACTTTATAGCTTTACAAGCTCAGACGATGTTCAGCCCTGATGGCGGCATGGACCACTACGAGAAAACAGAAAGGACGGTTTATGACACGGCGAAAATTAACGTGTATTATACGCTGTATTTTCTTGCAGATTCTTCTAAAACAGACAACTATACTAAGGGGCTGATGGTGTTGCAAGTCTCCGACCATTATCTCCGCTTCGGCGACTTATACCGCATTCAGCTTGATTCTATCAATGATTTCTGCGCTATAAACAAAAAGAACGCGAAGAAAGCTGCTAACGATTTTAATCAGACAAGTAGTAAGGTGTGTTATGGCTTCAACATTACTTCATTAGTAGACTTGGACAACGAGACAGCAACGGTTCAACTGCAGGCTTTAAGGAAATATCAATACACAGTTCCTTTGCCGAAATTCGACTGGCAAATTACTGAAGGCGATTCCATCATCAACGGACTTGCCTGCAAGCGAGCTGTTTGCAGATATGCTGGCAGAAGCTATATAGCATGGTTTGCGCCATCAATCAATTTGCCTTATGGTCCTTATCTTTTCGGCGGTCTGCCTGGACTGATAATGTGTCTTTGCGACAAAAGCAACAACTGGATATTTACGAATAGCGGTATTGAGGTGGCAAGAAGCAACCGCGATATGTACCTTTACAGCGACAAGGATATAATAAAGACTGACAGGGAAAAGGCTCTTTCTGCTTACAAGAACGAAATTGAGGACTGGAATAATCTCGCCGTCGACATTATCGGGCTCCGTGTCATAAAAAATGGCAAGGAAATCAAGCCCGACACTAATTATCCGAGAAAACCAAGCAATATGCTTGAACTGAAATAATAAGCACAAAAGTTGAGTTCAATAAAAATCACAAAAAGAATACTCGCAGTCTTTCTGTTCGTAATTACAACAATATGCAGTTACGCACAGACAGAGTTCAGTGGCATAGTAATTGACAATAAAGGCGTAGCTGTCAATCGTGTCACTTGCCGGTTGTTCTCAGCGTCAGATTCCCTAATTTCGTATGCTTTTACAAACAAAAAAGGAGCATATATTCTTAGGAACATTGAAAGCGGAAGCTATATAATTTTTTCAAAAGTCGGATATACTTCAATGCGTTTAGCAGTAATCGACAAACAAACGACTTACAACGTAAAACTTGAGAGAGGTGAGATTTCCCTAAAAGAAGTAATAGTTACCGCTCCACCGATTACGCAACGCAACGACACTTTATTGTATAACGTAGCAAGCTTCCAACAGAAGGGAGACTTGTATATTGAGGATGTACTGAAGAGGATGCCCGGAATAGAAATTGACGCAAACGGTGGCATCACCTATCAGGGCGTAGCTATAAATCAGGTAAATATAGAAGGGCAGAACCTGATGGGTGATCAATATAACCTCGCAACACAAAACATGCCGGCAGAGGCAGTATCTCAGGTGCAGGTTATGCAGAACGACCAGCCCATCCGCTCGCTTGCAGGGAAGGTAAACACGAACCGCGCCACGCTGAATCTCAAGTTGAAGAGGGATTATCGCTTGCGGCCTTTCGGAGAGATCATAGGAGGATACGGGACATCGGGCACTTACGACGACCACATCACTGCGATAGAGGCAGGAAAAAAGAATCAGTTTCTGTTGTCGGCAGGCATTAACAACCAGGGCAATAACTATGCTCAGGTTGTCAACGGAGTGTCAACAGTAAACAGTCTTTACACCAATGAACCATTGCCCAACCTTTTCCTTCAGAATGCCAACAACCACAAGCCCCCGCTCTCACCAGAATATTATCTTCGAAATGAGTCGTATTATGCGTCAATGCATTATCTCCATGCACTGTCAAAATACTCTACACTAAGAATAAATGGATTGTGGTTTCATGACGCAACCAACCTTAACGACAGTACTTACGACAGATATATAGCCAACGATACAACAACAATTTTCGAGGCTTCGGCAAGCCACAGGCAGACAAATGTCATTAAGGGGCAGATGCAATACGAACTGAATTCTGAAAAGATTTACTTGCAGGACGAAGTGAGTGGAAAACTTAATGCCTGGCATACTGATGAAAGTATAAACAGTCAGCAAGGTCATGTGGACGAAAGAATGCGACGGCGGCCGCTCACATTGCAGAACATATTCAACATGAATATAAACACTGGAGCAAGGCTTGTCCAACTGTCTTCTATTTTTCGCTATTTCCATGCTAAGGAGGAGCTTTATGCTTTGCCCGATACCATTGACGACAGCACTCGGCTCAAACAGTTTTTCATGCGCAACCGCATTGGCACGTCGTTCAATGTCTTTGGCAATCCGCTGCTTATTGGGTATATAATAGAATACAAGCACAACGATGTTAAGCAATCAAATTATGACGACGCACAATATGGCGAAGGCAAATCTATCAGCAGGTACTGGCTGCACACTTTGGAACCGGTATATGAATGGAATTTCCGTGGCGGATCAATGGAGTTCCGTCTGCCAGTCGAGTGGATTCATTACAGAAACGCTTGGAAAAACAATTCCGACTCGCGATGGATGTTCTCTCCGTCGGTAAAATTTGACAAGAAGCTAAACCCAGTCTTTTCATTATCAGCCAACGCCAGTATTAATCAGGATGCAAACACCATTGATGTGCCCGTCCGCAATGCAATAACAAACAACTACCGCACATTCACCGACGGCATCGACAGCCTCAACATTAACAAGACAGACATGGTTTCGGGACGCCTTTCTTATCTAAGCACAATACATCTCTGGTCATGGGATGTCTTTGCTGTATGGACTAAGACGAAGTCGGACTATTACCGCGCTTATCTTTACATGCCCGAACTGACATATTCAATGGCGGTATGGAAACAGAACAAGCAGTATAATTGGAGCCTTGCCTATAGCATAAAGAAGAACTTTCGCAGTACGCATTTGACCATAAGCCACAGCATGTGCTATGCCTACAACAAATTCCTTCTTTCGCAAAATGGGATTGAGGATTATGTACATTCAAATGTCCTCAACATGTCATTGTCTGTCTATTGGGACAAACTAAGCTGGCTGCACTATAAGTTGTCATCGGCGGGCAATATCAGTTGGAAGGGCAAGGATGCGTTTTCACAGTCGAATAACGCACTGCATAATTTCTATTCCACAATGCATGCTGACGTGTTCCCATTTCCTCAACTACGCTTATATGCCGACTGCTCAATTGAGAGTTTTGAGATTTCACATGGAAACTATTCATCTAATTGCTTCTCAAATGTCGGATGTGAATGGAACATTACCAAGAGATTTTCATTGTCAGTAATCGCCCGGAATATCTTCAATAGAAGACTTTATGAAGAGACTGTATTTTCTGGAGCAAATTATCAGTATTACTCTATCCCTTTATGTCCACGCAGATTCGTTGTTGAATGTCGGTTTAGATTTTGAATTCTATGTTACGCGTAAGTGCTTCTACAAGAGTTTTCCCATCATCAAGCCGGGATGGAATGAAACGTGTATTGAGTCGATGTGGCTTTTTACCACGCTTACTTTCAATTTATTATTTTAATTTCATAAATTATAGGCTATAGCGATTGACGTTGTAACCTTGGTCAACAAGTTCACGGAGGATTTCCTCACGGCTCTTGTGGCGGACATTAGGATTTTCAACAGCTCGTGAGCCGGCGCCGATGTTCAATGAACTAGATAAATTGAGTATAGACGACAAGCGGAAGAACATGGTGTTCTCTATCTTCTTCACTTCGGCAGACAGCTTTACTCCGCTAAGTTGTCTTAGTCGCTTTGCAAGAGCCACGTCTATCTCTGCTGAGAAGTATTTGGCAACAATTTCTTCTTTGGAAATCTCGTCTGCACGGTAAGCCCTAACATCTTCCTTATCAGCTCTTTTGCATATGGGTCACGGAATCCATCTGGCACGACAACTTTTCCCGCTTTCGTCGCCTTTTTGAAGTGACAAAGCTAATTGCCTGGAAATCAGCCATTGGACCTTTGAAAATACGCGAAATTGGGTGTTTCAAGCGAATCAAACACATTTTCTTATGGCAAATATAAGGAAAAAACCGGCAATTCGTATCATCCGATGGTATTTATTCGTAACTTTGCGCATGATTTTATAACAGTAATAAAGTATGAAGGATAGCAATGCCCCCTTGCGGGCGCATCTTAGCATGTTCATCGCCGAAGCCATCTGGGGTTTTATGGCACCTATCGGCAAGGCAGCGATGAACAGTGGCTTTGACGGTATTTCAGTGGTGTCGTTTCGTGTGGCTGGTGCAGCTCTGCTCTTTTGGCTGGCCTCGTTCATCGGTCCGCGTGAGCATATTCCCGGGCGCGATATTGTGAAGTTAGCAGGGGCTGCCGTGCTTGGTATAGTGTTCAACCAGTGCTTGTTCAACATCGGGCTGAGCATCACCTCGCCTGTCAATGCCAGCATCGTAACTACTTCGATGCCCATTTTTGCCATGGTGCTCTCCTTTTTCATTCTGAAGGAACCCATAACGTGGAAGAAGGCGTTGGGTGTGGCCATTGGTTGTTGCGGCGCGCTCATCCTCATTTTCAGCAGTGCCAGTGCGGGCAATGCCAAGGTAGGCGACATACGTGGTGACCTGATGTGCCTTGGTGCGCAGTTTTCCTTTGCACTCTACCTGGCACTCTTCAATCCACTCATCCGCAAATACAATGTTATTACGGTCAACAAGTGGATGTTCACGTGGGCCTCGTTGTTCGTATTGCCGTTCACCACGGTGCATGTCAGCCAGTTGTCCTGGGCCTCGTTTACCGCCGCCACATGGCTGGAAGTCGTCTATATGGTTGTTTTGGGCACCTTTGTGAGCTATCTGCTTAGTGTGGTGGCCCAGAGCGTACTCCGGCCTACGGTGGTGAGCGTCTACAATTATGTACAGCCCATTGTTTCTGTTGTTGTCAGTGTGGCCGTGGGCATGAGCGTATTCACCCTGCCTCAGGGCGTGGCCGTTGTACTGGTCTTTACCGGTGTGTGGCTCGTCATTAAGTCGAAGTCGAAAAGAGACGAGGAGTTAAGGGCCAAGAGATAAGGGTCGGGAAGTTGACAATTAATAATCGCGAGCCGGTAATCGGTCAGCAGTAAAGAACCATGCGACAAAACAAAGAATATCGCGGCGATGACGTTCATCGCCCTGTTTGGTACTATGGGGCTGTTGTCCGACATGACACACGAGAGCGCCAAGAGCCGACGAAGGCGGCAAAGGCCCGAGTCCTCGGCGCTGACAGGAAGTGCGTTATTGGTTTCTGGTCTGAATATATCGTTTGTTTTAATATTGAGTGAGCATCCATAGACACAGAAATTAAACGAATTTGGGTGTCCTAAAAATGAGAACCCGATGTGGCTTACTCACTTTTTTTAGTAGGAAACGGATGCAAAGGGGAGGAAACGGGGCTACAGTTAACTTGCTTTAACCCTTCAGTCTTTTGCCGTTTGGTAACTTTTGGTTACTTTTGCGTCAAATAGGAAGATACAAGCGATTATGACGAAGAAAGAAATCAACCCGGAATATCTCACCTGCCCCATCCGCCAGGTGATAAGCAGGTTTGGCGACAAGTGGTCGATGCTCGTGATATACTCGCTGAACGCGAGCACAACGGGGGTGATGCGCTTCAACGAACTGCACGCCCACATGGTCGACTGCTCGCAGAAGATGCTGTCGAAGACGCTCAAGGAGCTGAGGGAGAGCCACCTCGTCGACCGTACGGTCTACCCCGAGGTACCGCCACGTGTGGAGTATCGCCTCACCGATGTCGGCAAATCGCTCATTCCGGTCATCGAACAACTCATTGGATGGGCTAAGAAGCACTTCGACGATGTGGTGCGGCCGTAGCCATAGCTGATGCCGGCTGGAAGGGTGCCGAGGCGGCAGTGACTGTGGCGAGGGGAGGCCGAGGGACGGCAGCCGGGACTTTCCGCCGGGCTTTCAGTGCGTCAGTCGTCGAGTTCATAACTTTCGGGCGCTGCGGCAAAAGTAATCGGGCGTGGCTGCAGACCTAATAGTTGTTGAACAGTTCGAAGCCGAATTTCATGCCGACACCCTCAAATCCATATTTGCTCCAGCCGGTGAAGATGCCCATGGAGAACGCCCTGTTGGTGAATCCGTAGCCGGCCTCAACGTAGGGCAGGAGGCCGCGGACGGCGAGGGCACTGAGGTAGATACGCTCTTTCTCGACGATTTGGCCTACGATGGGACAGAACGACAGGAAAAGCAACGGCGACTCGTAGGTGGCGTTGGCACGGAAGTAGTAGTCGGAGGCGTTGTACCAGTTGGCGTTGAGCATCTCGAACTCGCCCGACCAGCGGTCTTCCCACCCTAAAGAGATATAGTCTTCGTGGAAGTTGTGGTAGTCGAGGAAGTAGTCATCGTGGCCTTTATGAGTGTAGAACCCGAATCCCGACCGCAGCTGCCAGCTGCGCATCCGCGGCATGTCGAGGACGTACTGTCCGTCGAACTCGAAGCGGTCGTAGGCTATCTGTCCGCCGAAGTGCTTGATTCCGTGTTCCCACTGCGTCGTAATCACCAACGGCACGCGGTCGGTCAACGGCCGGTACTGGATCTGAAAGAAAGGGGCAAAGGTCTTGTAGACGGCGGGGCGGCCGGCAGCCTCGAAGCCGCTACGGTCGACAGCCGAACGGCGGTGCTTGGTGAAACCGGTCTCGATGCCCAACGTATTCTTGATTACGTCGATATTGAATCCCAGATGGAACCGGGTGTCGCGGAAGTAATCGAGGTGCATGGCATTCCAGTCGATGGAATCGGCATGATGGATTGTCTTGATATTGTCGAGGACGCGGGAGTTGGAGATCCTGTTTCCGTTACCGAATTCGACAAGAATGTATCCGTTATGGCACTTGTCGAAGTTCCATTGAACGGGGATTTTGTAGAACAGCTGCTTCTGCTTGAAGGAATAGCCGAGTTTCAGCCGTGCCGTAATGTCGCTGTTCGGTGTGAAATTATAGAACGATTTGATGTCGAAACGGTATATGACTCCCTTGTGGGCGGTATAGCCGAAATAGAGCGGATTGAAGATAGGACCGATGCGTATCTGCCCTTTCTCCTCGCCACCGATATTGGTCTTAATCTTGTTCAGGATATTGTCGCCGATGATGTCCCACATTATGTGCTTGGCCCAGTTGCGTTTCTTGTGCCCGCCGGATGTGGTCGCAGTGTCGGAGCGGGCCTTCGCGTTCCGTTTGTAGTAGTCTTCCTTTATCCGTTCCTCATCCTCAGTAAGCGGTATGGGGCGCACCCGGCTCATGAGAGTGCTGTCGTCGCTATCCTCGATGGAATCGGGCATTTCGACCTTTTGGCCGTACATCGTGATGAGATGGACCTTAATTTTGTTGCCCATGAACGAGAACTTTGCCTGTACATCGCAGTTCAGTGGCATCACGGAGATGCTGTCGTCGCGCATCGTGCAATGGAGCACCGACCGTATCATGTCGTATTCGCCTTCGAAAGAGAACTCCGAGATGCGGCCTGTGGCATTGTCGACGATGGCATAACCACGGCGGATGAGCTGTGTGTTGCGGTGGCGGGAGCGTATGCTGACGTATGACGTGCCGTCGCCGTTGTCGCGCATACGGTAGCGGTAGTACTTCCGGTTGTGGTAGTTGGCTGGCGAGAGTATGGCATCGGCAAAGAGTTTCTCCTCATAGAGGCGCGGAGTGACGTATTTCTCCATCGGCGGCAGGGTGTTGTGGCGGTGGTAGATGGTGCTGAGATGGAGGTAACGGTGAGTGTCAATATCCTTGCCGTTAGTGACAACGCGGCTGTAGCTCTCCGACAGATGGTTGCGCTGGCCGTCGCGGAGGAGGTAGAACATCGTAGGAACGACACTGAGAAGGACGTTGCGGCGCCCGATATTTATCGTGTATTTGCTGTAGACATTCGTCGTGAGGGTGTCGTCGGCAGGCACAACGTGGGTTTCGCCGTAGTGGAGCATGCGCTTCAGCACTTCGGCGTGGCTCTGGGCACTGCACTTTATGCCGGCGAGCATAAATGCAGCAGCCAATAATATGATTCCACGTTTTATCATTTCCTAAAAAGAAAACGCTTAACATCGGCTTTTGTTGTGTGGGGGCGATAATTTGGTCGTAGTACGGCCGCAGAAAATAATGATTGAAAGAAGGGTGCACCGAATATTTTCAGTTGATTAACCCACATTGCAGTTATATTTCAGCTAACCCCCTGATTTCCAGGACTCGTTTTTTCTGATATCCGCTTTTTGGGTCCACACAAATTTTCTTGTCTTTATCGGAATGTGGTCCACCTTGAGCGTGTCGTATATCTGTAGTAAATCATCTACCGGCTCGCTGCATTTTCTTACTGCAATCTTTTCTCCATTGCTCAGACTGGCTGTACTGGTGGCTACTATCTGCTTGTCCATGACAGGTCGCAGCGACCAACATTCCGACTTGATGCCTCACTTGCGCTACATGTATCTTGCAGTGGATACGACCCAATAGGCGAGGATGGCCAGATGAAGATGGGCCTTGATGCCTTCATCGCTTTTGTGGTATATCAAATCGGTGGTGTTTTTTCCCAAAGCCGTGGTAGTGCCAGTGCAGGGAAGGGCTTCATGCCCTTCCTAAAATAATGTTCGACCTATTTTCCCTCGCGGTGGTGTTTCATATCGGTGGTGTTTTTTTATATTGGTTGGGACATTTTTTGAGGGAGGGCATGAAACCCTCCCCTGCACTGGGTAAATGCGATCAATGTATGAATATGTACGCTAAACAAACGAGTCGCATGATTTCCCCGAGCGGCAGTGGGTATGTGTCACCCTATATCACCTAAATATCCTTGCAAGTGCTTGATTATCAAGGAAAGTATTTGGTCTCAATAAAAAAGTGACGAAGTCAGGAATATATTTATAATGGTTGTCCTTCAGCCATTTGATGTTCTCAACACCTGACATCCCGGCATCCATCACAATGATAAGATTCTCTTTGTCAGTACCATCCTTGAGTGCGTCAATCATTGGTTGCATGCACTTGTAGTCGGCGGCGTTGCCTTCGAAGATGTCCGTACGCACAAGCAGTCCGTCGGTGTTTACCACTGCCCCGAATACGACCTGCTTGCAGTCGGTGCGTTTCTCCTTGCTGCGGCCGCGGGCCAAAAGGTCTGACAGCGTATAACGGCCCTCAAAATACGTGTTGCTCAGATCCAGGAGGTCACTTCCCCAACCTGGCTCATTAAGAATATTTAATAAAATGGTCAAAAACAGCCCAGAAACGGGCCCTTTTCATGTGTCGCATGTCTGAATTTAAGAAAATTTACACATAATTACAGGGGTGAGCCGAGGGTCTGCTGCAATGTGGGTTAAAGGCTATGTGACCAACACCGACGTCCCTGCGTCTGAGGTTGTCTCTCAATATAGTGGACTTGGGGTAGTGGAACGAGCCTTTCGGATCACCAAAGGAACCTTGGAGACACGTCCAACATTTCACTTCACGGAAAGACGTATCGAGGCATATGTGTGCTTGTGCTTTATAGCATATAAGGTCTACAAGGAACTTGAGCGTATCATTCATGAGATAAAGATGGGAATGAGTGTAGATGCTGTATTAAAAATTGCGAAAACCATCACAACTATACGCTTGAGATTACCACTAAATAACAAAATTATCAGCAAGACAATGATGCTGACCTCTGCCCAACAGTCATTAAAGCCTCTTTTTGACCATTTGGGCATTTAGGGTAACGCAATGACGAAGTCATGAGGGAGATGTTGACAATGTAATTTTCCCCAAGTCTCACAGGAAAACGTATATGGCGCATTTTGGTCTCGCTGATTCGTCTAAGTTCAGGTAGCTTTTTGTACATCTGCTCAAAATTACACAACTAAAGTTTCCCACTTGTTCAAAATGCCCATAAACAAGGGGTTTCTGAAAAGTTCAAATAGCAGGATGCCCATAAACAAAGTAGTTTAACAAGTGCTTAATAAATGTGAAAGGGCAAATGACCTTAAAAGGAGAAGTCCGATAATGCAATATTCTACTGCTCATAAAAAGTTTTTTGAAAAGTTAAAGATGCGCATACCCTTTGGGAAAGCCTTTTTATAAAGGGGTTCTCCAAGTGGGAAACTTTAGTTACACAATCTTTGATATGAATTGCAACAAGTCCTTGAAATAGTAAGCCCTGTTGTCATTCCAAGACTGATAATGAGTAGCCGATTTTATGAACCATGTGGCAAGTGTCTTGTCATCTTCCTCAGTCAGCATGCGGCCGGTGGTAGAGACAAACTTTTTGATTTGGTTGCATTTGGTTAGAAAGTTGAACTCTTTCATGCCATGTGCATAATGGTTTTCGTCCAGCATCTTTATTGTGTCACAGAACTTGATGACTTCTTGGTCTGTAAGCGGCACAAGGGTTCTGGCGTTATTATACCATCGATACAATAAGCTCTCATATCCGAGATTAGCCAAAACCGGAAATCTCTTATACTTCCCGACAAAACCAACAAACGCATCGAGGTACTCTTTAAAGTTCTTAGGTAATATTCTATATGTTGCGTCGTATGACTTGCCATTCAGCCCTACGAGGTCTGGGTAATACATTATCAACGTTCCGTCCGCGACTTTCTGGTTTATGTTGCTTTCAATGCTTCTTTTTGTCGATGTGCTTCGATAGCTTAATGCTTCCTCTACAAGCTGAGATTTTTCTATGGGCGTATTGTGGGAAAGCAAAATTTCTACCAACAGCATTGGAATACTGCCGGAGTAGTCATTCCATTCAGTTAGCTTGTAAGTAGATGTCTTCCCAATAGGCTCTATCCTTTCGTCCCTGATAATAAAGTACTTTAGGGCTGTTGTTGTATTGTGTTTGTCTTCCGGTAATTTTTGCTTGAATACTGCCAATATCTCATCAATGCGCATTGGTTGTCCATGCTCCTTTAGTATGCCGTAAATGACATCGGGATAATTGGGCTTATTGGCGGTGAACAACAGATTTTCATTCTCGTCCATATTGGCAAGACTAAGGCAGTGGATTATCTCAGACAGCAACTTGCAGGCAATAACCGTTTTGCTGGCTTTAAGGCCTTCATTTCTTGACCAATATTTTTCGTTGCCTGCGATGTGTTGTTGCAGGGAGATGCTCGCATTGACATCCTTGCCGACGTTGCGAAGTCTGACGATTTCCCTTATCGCGCTATGTAGCTTGAAGCTGCGCAGGACTGTTGAATAAGCGACAATCATCGGTTTACCGTGTTCATGGGTCACTTTTTCAATGATTTTGGGACTGATGAAGTTAACAATACCGCATAATGAAAAAAAAGACAATCCGAGGTGTTCTTCCGTTGCCAACGACTCAAAGTTGCAATTGTCTTCCGTGACAAAGTCTCCATAAATGAAAGGGTAGGCTTTCCATTGTTTCTCCACAAGCAGCGGATTCTTATCATAGTGAGACTGCCTTTGAGGGAAGGTGACAATCTGCCGTACTCTTTCTCTAGTGAGGTGATATTCGTTGGCCAGTTCGTCCAGACTTGCGGGATCTGTAAAGCCCATGCCATAGAAATCTCTATATATCTTTTCTGCTTTAGTGATGCTAGAAGTGAAATATTTCCATGCAACAAAGAACATGGGATAATGACCTGCCTTGGTATTGAAATCGTAAACAAATCCGGCATCCATGGTATTGAGGAATGGGAAAACCTCAATGACGGCCACATATTTGACCCTATCGTCCTCTTTGGACAGTATTTCCGTGAAAAACTTGGCCATTTGGTTGGAGAAACCTTTTAATTCGAGATTACTTTTCTGTCCTATCTTATCAAATGATGTGAAAGGATGGCCTGTAACGAGAAAAGAAACGACGCTGTCAGGGTCATCAACATTAACAATGCGGAAAAGCTCAGCCCTGCTTCCGACGCTTAGGGCTAGAGCCTTTCGATTGAATTCTGCAAGAATGAGTTTCTTCTTGTCATCGGTCATAAGTGATTCTACCAGCATCTTTTGTCTGGTTGCCATAAACAGCTTCCCGAAGCTCTTCAATAGCTGGATTATCGGGGCTGTGGCCTCTTCATTTTCTTGATTGATGAGAATGACGGATGCGACTATCTCAATTATCGAGGTGATTAACTCAAAATGTCCTTTTACAGTCGACAGCCTATTGAAAGTTTTTTGAGGCGAAAGGACTAAACTGGCGACAAAACCCCGTGACGAGCCGAAAACGTCCAAAATACTCTGCCTTGCATCAAGGTTATGCCATGTGTCGATGGCATTCTCAAGGAGACTGATGCCTTCAGTCCCAGGCGTGTCGCTGTTGCGACTCTCACTCTTCGAAAGTACAGCCAGCAGCTCTTCTCTAAATTTGCCAAGCTCCATCGCGCTCTTTCTGCCACAGCCTTTCAACGTCATAAATTCCTTGCCTCCGTCCTCCATCCAAGGCTTGAAATCGTTGATTGTTGTTATCCCATTATGTAACAGTACATTCTGCGTGCGTAAGGCATAGTGAGATAATGTCTTGGCAAAGATATTGTCAAGAACGTTGTGAATGGCATTCCTGTCAATGTTTTCAATTTGAGCCGGTCGCTGCTTCGCTTTCACGCCTATCACCTCATGGCCTACCGCTTCCACTATAATGCCTTTGAAGAATCTGCCGTAAAAATAACAGTCTGGAAAGCAATCACAAAAGAAAAACAAGTCATGCACGATATCAATAATAACATTGCGGTAAGCGTCAAAGTCCAGCTTGCGGCTAAAATGGCCATAGTCCGATTTGCATATAGCGGCTTTGTCAACAAGCAATGCGTACAGAAATTCCTTTGAAGTTCTGAAAACCTTTCCAATGATTATCCTGTTTGCGGTATTCTTGCATACTTTAGAGTAGGCATACTCAGTTGCCTTGACCAAGTGAAAAGGCAGATGCTCTATTAATTTCTCCAAGGTACAATTGCGGCTGTTACAGTCAATAATTATTTGCAGAAAATCACACAGATAAGCGGCCTGTCTCCTTTGGAACTCAGACTCAAGCATGCATCTCCCCAGTCTCAGGTCGTTAAGTGTGTTAAAGCCTTTGCCTTTCAATTCCTGCTCAAGGATAGAACTTATAATTCTGTCCTCTCTCAGCATCGATATCGGTGTGCTCCAATAATAGCCAGTCATGCCTTTTATAGTGTTACCTTTGTCTTATGTCGTTTTTGCGTTGCCGATGCGTCGAAGTCCTGCTTCAATTCAAACAGCTTTGTACCCGGCGTGATGATATCCTTGCGATAATTGGTGTAGTAATCCAGTAAGTCAAGTATGAATGGATTGCTGAACTGACTTCTTTCTGCTACGGTAAACTCATTTTTATGTACTACATCCAGAAACCTGTCCCATTCCTGCGCAGATACATTCTCCTTACATTTCTTCCATGCCATTCTCCAATGGTTAGTGCCTTTCTCACCAACCTGATCAAGCCATTTGAAGAAGAAACGGTAGATGATGAACGTCTCGGGCATTTCCAACAGCTCGAGAAACTCATCCTCGCTATGGCCGAACGCCTCGAAGAAGAAAGACTGGCCTCTGCCGACTTTTCCTTTCGTGCTATTGAGTATGGCCTGAATGGCACGGACGTACTTTCTGTTCCAGTGTATGCCGATGTAATCCCGGTTGTGAGAATAGTCAGTGCCGGTCTCCTTGCCTTTCCTGAGCGGATGGTATTTCATGGGAAATGAATAAATGTTCACGTTGAGTTCGTCACACAGCAGTACATTGATAAGCAACCGGCGGTACAGGTCGATGGGCTTGTCCCGGAAATTGTAAAGCAGATAGTTGGAGAAGTCCTTTATTCCAGCCTGGGCGCTCCATCTTATGGCACGCTCATAGGCCGGGCGGGTCTTAATGTCGTCGAAAGCGATGCGCAACGGCTTGATTGCAATGGAGGCGAGCAACCGTGCCTTTTGCTCAGTAAACAGCCTTGCGTCAACTCCCTGGTTGAAATCAACGTACCGTCGTTTTACTGACGGGCGGAAATGTTTCTGCCAAATAGGTTTTATCTCTTCGTATGCCTGAAGCAGACTTTCCTTCTTACTCGTAAGACGGTGCCTGATGTGGTTCCTGTCAATTATCTTGTACACCTCATACGAATCGTCCTTGTTGGTCAGGCTTGCGTAGAAGTCCATAATGACAGACTGCAGCCTCCTGATATAAGCTTTGTCGTTGACACCCTTTCGCAGGTTGCGTGCCGCCAATGCCATTGGGTCGGGTTGCGTGTATTTTGCGCCTTTGCCGAAGCCGCAGTCCACAATTTCCTGTATGATCTCCACGAAATGCTCTGACGCAAGAACATTGTTGTCCATGAGCAGCAGGTCTTTCTGGTCGCCAAATTCTTCGCGTGTCTTGCTTATGCGGGATGTAAGAGGAATATAGGGTACATAGTCCGGCTCCAGCGTCCATACAGCACAAAAGGCACAATGACGGATACAGCCACGTGACATGTAACCGTAGAAAGCGTTAGACATCGTGTACTTATAGTCTATCTCGTCCAGAATTGAATAGTCGAGCGGCAAGTTGTCTATGAATTGCTTGTCGCTCTTGTCAAGGTCGCCCGGCCTGAGTATGCCCACGTGCGGCTTTATGCCAGTCGCCTTTTCTATCTCTTTTGGCTGTATGGAGGCAAGGACACCACCTACCATAAGGTTATGCTTCCAGTCCTTACACAGCAGCTTGGCAAACTCTATGGTAGCGATTGTCTTGTCCCAGTAGAATGTAAAAAGCGTGGTAACGCCCACTCTGTCCCACTCAGGATGTCTCTTCCATTCGCCTTTCCACCAATAATCCTTGTATTCCTTCAGTTTGCCCTCTAACAGAATGGAGTATTCGGAGTCGTAAATACCGGTCTCTGGTATAAGAGATGATTTCCTTGTCTTAATGTACTCGAATATTCTGTCTTTTTTAATAGACCAGTCCGTGCCCGGGTCTATCGTCGCAAACATGTCGACACACTTGTCCGTTATGGTCTCAAGGACAAGTGTGCGCAAATTACCTTTATAGAAAGTGACTTCCCAATTGCCAAGGTTCTTATAGTACGTCGATATTTTCATAAGCCCTATTGGCGGGAACTTATTGGCATAATCCGGCTCTATAAGTAGCACTTTTCTTTTCTTCTTCGGTCTTGTCATTAAATTATATTTCCCCTTGCAATTTTGTCGATGGCCCATTCCATGTACTGGTCTAATTTCTTCTTGTCTGACGGCGTACATATCAGTCCTATCATTTTGAATACACTGCGGAGCAGTCCTATTTCCTTTTCAGTATACATTCCGCTCGCTGTTAACGGTGTAAATGCGTCATCTGTTTTTTGCGGCCTTTGCGGGTTCCGACGCTTGGGCTCCACGGGAGGCTTTTTGCCTTCTGTCGGCTTGCCGGCATCAGAGAAGCCGCCGCTCACGGAAGTGCCTTGGTCAGCGGGCTTTGATGCAGACCCTCCGTTGTCGGCTGGGGTACCGCCTGCGGGAGCAACATTAGCATTCCCGGGCTTCGTGTTGTCGGAATCCGATGACGCACGGGAATTCAGCTGTCCGTCTGCCGGATTTACAGGCTTGCTGTAGCAGGTTATCAGTTCGTCAACTCTGCCTCTAAGCTCGGTGTCATATTTATCCCTGTAAATAGCTATGACATCATTCAGCTCGTCAATACCCGACGGCTTTGTGTAGTCCCGGAACTTGTCAACGGCTTGCTGCAGAGGGTCAATACACAGGCTTTTTGCTGCGGCATTGCCTGCATCGTCTATTCTTGTGACTATATTACTGATATCTTTCAACAGTCTTTTGTACTTGTTCGCCTTAGTATAGAGCTGGTGCAATACATCTTTGAAATACGTCTTCAGCTGTTCCTTCAAAGCGTCTGCTTCCTCCCCGGCCGCCAGGCCATGTCGCCCGATGTCCAGTTTGATATTCTCGTTGGTGATAAAGATTTCGCCATAGAAATACTTGTTGCCTCTTGACTCTTTGAACAGAGAGTCAAGGATGTTCTTGTCAAGCGATATGTTGTGTTTCCTCAGTCTTATGCCGGCGTTCTCGTCATTATCGCTTATCTGGACGCTGAAGGGGGTTACCGCATACCAGCCCCATGCAAGTTTGCCGAATTTGGGATGTGCGGGCAACTCGAAATAGCGCAACTTACTTATTTCATCACCGTTGCCGGCAATTTTCAGGCCATAGCCTTTCTCTATGTCCACGTTGTTGTTGAGCGCAACCTTTATCTTTTCAATTTGCTTGTGGCGTTCAACGAAGTCTTTTTGAGGGCAGTTGTTGATAAGCGTATTAAATGTCGTGCTGTAGTCAATGGGGGCAGTCTGCCGTATATATGAAAGGATATCGCTCTCGTTTAGCAATATATCCTTGGAGTTGTTGACATTGTGCAGGATAACCTTGAAGTAGTGCTTGTCTTTGTCCTCCGGCTTGCTTGAAACATTCCAGATTGCAGCCATGACTTGTTCGGCCGATACGTCCATGTCATCTTGATTCAATGCGTTTTTCAACATATTGATGTTCATCGAGACAGTGGTTGAAATGGGCTCGCCACAGTAAGAAGTTACAAACTCAAGCTCTTCACAGAACTCTCCCCCGGAAAGTCGGCCAACGCCAAATTGCCCGGCAGTGTTAATGCCGTTTTTCAGGCTGTTGGCAATATCCGTTAGTTTTTTAGGGGCCTCAGAGGCTCTTATGCCGGTTCCGTTGTCTTCTATAATGATGTTGCATTTATTGATGGTGATTGCCACAAGGCCATCTCTGCTACTCTTCAAAATGCCCTGACTTACAGCGTCGTTTATTGCGTCAAGGCCATTCTGAATATATTCTCTATAGATGCAGCGCGGGTTGTTGTAGAGTTGCAGCATGACCACCCGCAACAGGCCTTTCCCGACTATAGGGTGTTGATTATTCTCGTTCATAGTTGACTTATCCGTTAGTGAATTGCTTGTATGTCGGCATGGGGAACCGCACGCTGACCAGCGAGCGGAGTGCCGGATTGGAAATTATGTATTCGCCGGGTGACAGCCGGGTCATCATGTTCTGATATACTTTAGGAATGTACCGATAGTCCGGTTTTGAGACTTCTATGGCGTTGGTCCTGCCATAAGCCTGGGTGGCACAGTTGCCTTTCACCCTGTCGTGGATGGCACTGCGGAATTGCTCCACTCCAAATAGTATGATGCCGAGAGACCGGCCGCGCTCGGCAATGTCCAACAGCTGACGAAGAATGGGCGAGCTCTTTGGCACGTCGTTAGACGCATACTTGTTTAGCTCGTCAACAAAAATCACGATTTTGTCGGGAATGTCATTACGCTCTGAACCGAGTTTCATGTCATAGATGGCTCTTGCGACGCTGCCAAACACAAAACTTTGCGTGTTGTCGTCCAACCGTGCAATGTCCACTACCATCACCTGTCCGCCATGAAGATCCTGGGTTATCCTTTCGGTAAGGTCTATCTCGTGGGTGCCGTCGTTAAGATTGGTGCCAAACACGTCATTTCTAATAGCCTTGCTGACGCAACGCTTAAACTTGCGCCAGCTCGTGACCTGTATTTCTTTCTTTTCGTCTCCCCCTCTGCTTTGGGCTTTTGTACATTCGTCGATTTTCTCCAGCAGGGTTGACCACGATGTGACATCCCTGAACGGTCCCTGCTTGTTGATGATATAGTTCACGCAGCTCTCCATTGTGCCGGTGCTGTCATCCTCGTTTGCAAGCAGAAGGTCAAGGCGGTCGAGGCATTTCTCAAAAGTGAACTTGTATTTGAAGGCATGTCCGGCGGTCTCCTGCGCTTTCACGTCTTCCGGGTGCGCATAGCTTTGGACGCGTTCCGAGGGCTTATACTTACTGTATGGGTAATAGTAGGTCACATGGTCAAATGGAAGCCCGGACAGCTCTAATTGTCGGTAGATGTCAGCGTCCTTACTTGAAAGTTCAGTGTTTTTCTCGTCAATTGCCATCAGATCTCTGCCTTTGACATTAAACAGCACAAACGCGACGCTCTCACCTGTATTGGCCGTGTATTTTTCTTGGATAGCCTTCAGCAGGAACATGGAATAGCTCGTTTTGGCAGCCAGTCCGGATATGCCTGAGACATTGATGTGCGCACCGTCGGGCCCTAAGACAAAGTTGGCGTTCAATACTACCTTTACCTTTTTGGTGGCCTCTCCGTTGTACATCTGTAAATATCCGCACGGAAGGGGATTTTTTATGTTTTTCTCGTCCAGTCCCAATGCCTTTTTGATATCTTCCTCGTCGCAAAGTGCGACCTGCCTGCCATCCAGTACCGGGGTGTAAATGTCTTTTGTGTTGCAGGCGACACGCGCCCTGACATAGTTCATTCCCAGTCGGCTCATGCTGCCGATTTCAGATGACGTGTCACCGAAGTCGCTTGATATATAGCTCGTAAAATGGCTTGGAGCGTCGGTCACATGATTGATTTCCTCTACCACTCCATAGGTGGTGGAGTCATTCTCGTGATTTACCTTGACGATGTCAAATGGACTGAGTATTTCTTGCTTGTCAGTCCAAAAGTAAAAGTCGTCTATTGTTGACGGACTCTTTTCCGTAGCAGATACTTTGCCTATAACTTTTGTCATATATTAGAAAAGGTTTAATAGCAAGTCTTGTCCATAGTAATTAGACTTGCAGAAGGTTTCGGTCAAATATACTGGATAAAGATGGTTTGCCCAACGGGTGTCTCTCCCATAGCACACCGGGAACGCCTCTTTGATGATGTTCGCACTTATTACGTTAATAAGGTCTGTGTCAATTGATGCCCCTGGCTCATCGAGCAGCATCTCGCATTTTACTACGTCTGAGAAATGTGTCTCGCGGAAGTCGGATCTCCTGAGCCTGACATACCAAATGGCAAACTCTGTCTCATTGTTGACGGCATGATAGCGGTAAGCCTTTGTGCGCTCATAAGGCTCCAGGCCCGCAATCGTCTTTGAAAGTTTTCGTCCACGAAAATCTTTCAGCAGGTCGGGATTGAACATCTTTGACACGCCGACTACGTGCTTGTAATTTGCGCGCAGCTGTTTCCATTCGGTCATTGACAGATTGGTGAAACTGGGATTGTACTCCAACGAGCCGTCTTTGATGAGATAATGCTCGTTGTCCAATAGATTGTTCCTGCACAATTCGCTCACCATCAGCTGTTCCTCGTCTGTCATCTCAGACTGAATTTTTGCCGTGCCGCTGTTCTTGTAGCCGTTTTTGTCCTGTGTGATGTCTTTCTGCCCGTCTGTTGCGTACAGGAGCAGCTTGTCTATCTTTATGTGATGTGATTTGACAAAGGCGTTCCGTGCTATCTCCGCATTGATTTTTTCACAATAGCTGCGGCAAAAGTCATCTTCCTTGTCGTCATCATAGTTGAAATTCCTTGGAAGAGCAATAACGATTTTCCTTGTCAGCCTGCATTTCTTGAAGATGTCGCGGGATTTCCGCTCACAACAGCCAACGATTATCTGGCCTGCAAGAAATGGGAAGATGCCATTCCCGACGGCTATGTCATCTACTTTATAGACATGGCGGGAGCCGTCGAGGAAATAAGAGAACAATGGAGATGAGGTCAGCCTTTCAATCTTGTCGGCAAGTTTCACGGTGTCAATTCTTGTCTGATCTGTTTCGGCAAACTTTGCCCCATTCGTGGCAACTGACGGGCGGTCGTCATAGTCCAGCGTCTCTGGGGCATTGTCGTCAAGAGAAAACTTTTTGGTCTTGTAGCAATAGTACCTGCCTTCACCTTCTCTGTCTATGAAATCCAATATTCTTCCCATTAATGATAGCGTTTTGTTAGAATGGAAAAAAGAAAGCGTACCAACTTCCTAAATGCTCCTTAACTCAGGCTTCCGTCCAAAGTCGCCTATACCACGGAACAATAGGAAGGGGTACGCCTATACAGGCGTATCCACATTCCCCGAAGTTCGTGGTATTAACTTAAATCTTGGACGGAATTTGAGTTATGAACTTCTTAGAATATTAGATACGAAATCTATTCACCCACGAAAATTCGCAGACAGCATATACCATATGCCTGTCTCACGTAGATGCAAAGTTAAGCAAAATAATTTAAATCAAGAAGTGAAAAGTGAAAAAAATGAGAAAACATGCATATTTCAAACAGCCTTGATCATCAAGCGGACTTGGCTCTTTCGCGGGTGATACCTTTTATGCACGCCACAAGTATGACGGGGAAGACTGAGGCGGCAAGCAGTCCGCTTTGAATGTCGCTACCGGCCGAGCGGGTGCAAAGTCCGACAAGGGAGGGGCCGAAGAGCGGAACCAGTGCCCACAGGCAAGCCAGAACTTTCCAATTTGCCAGACCAAAGCACGTAAAGAAAAGTGTAGAGCCTAATATCACGCCTACCGCTCCCCAGCAGTAGAAAGAATGAAGCAGGCTCATAATGCTTTCTTTATTCGGGAATGGGCATGCCTCGATGATAGGGCTGCAAAGCACCTCAATCAGTCCACTGCCAACGGCGTAAACGCTGACGCACAGCAGAATGCCTGTCAAGGGGTCTGCAAAGAGCTGTGAAATAAAAGCCAGGCCTATGAGCCCCATGGCTGATGTGACATTCCCCAATGCCAGTGGAAACGTTGAGTCACGGTCCGTGTTTCGAACACACATTATTATATAGGAGCAGGGTCCGACGAAACTCCTATCCTACGAACTACCCTCCTTCCTCTACCCCGAAAATTTGGAATCGGGGAAAAAGTATTGTATCCTTGCAGCGAAATAACAATCAACCTAACCAGACCCAGATATAACCGGACTCCAAAAAACATTACGTTCAGTCATTCCGGCCGTCAGCATACATACTCCATATCGGTAGAAAAGAAATGCCTGACAACATCCATTGTATGCCTTTAATGCGGAGGCTTATGCTTTTCTCTCGGCAAACAAGGATGTCGAACAACATCCATTGTAGGGCTTTAATGTGGAGGCTTATGCTTTTCTCTCGGCAAACAAGGATGTCGAATAACATCCATTGTATGGCTTTAATGCGGAGGCTTATGCTTTTCTCTCGGCAAACAAGGATATCGAATAACATCCGATAAGCCCAGATTGCTGTTAGCGGTAATCCCCAAAAGACAGCTTGTAGGAAAAGAAAAGTCCCACAAACCAACGTGTGGTCTGCGGGACTCTGTGATAAATTCCGGGTTCGAGGAATTTTAATCGTTGTCGTTATGCTCGTTGTTCTCACGGCGCGGACGGCGGTCGCCACGTGGACGGCGGTCACCACGCTCACCACGCTCGCCACGAGGACGGCGCGGACGCTCTACATAGCCTTCCGGCTTGTCCTCAAGCACACGGTGAGAGAGCTTGTACTTTCCTGTCTTAGGATCAATCTCGAGGAGCTTAACCTGAATGTGGTCACCCTCCTTGATACCTGCCTCTTCGACGGTCTCGAGGCGCTTCCATGCGATCTCGGAGATGTGGAGGAGTCCTTCCTTACCCGGAAGAATCTCAACAAAGCATCCGTAAGGCATGATGCTCTTCACGATACCATCGTAGGTCTCACCAACCTCGGGGACAGCGACGATAGCGCGAATCTTGGCCATGGCTGCGTCGATGCTCTCCTTGTTAGGAGCGCTGACCTGCACCTTGCCCACACCGTCGGTCTCGTCGATGGTGATTGTAGCACCGGTATCCTCCTGCATCTGCTGGATAATCTTTCCACCCGGGCCGATGACGGCACCGATGAACTCCTTAGGAATGTCGAAGGCCTCGATACGGGGAACCTGAGGCTTGAGCTCCTTGCGCGGCTCAGCGATGGTGTCGGTGAGCTTGCCGAGGATATACTCGCGGCCTTCCTTAGCCTGCATGAGTGCTTTCTCGAGAATCTCGAACGACAGACCGTCGCACTTGATATCCATCTGAGTAGCTGTCAGACCATCCTTGGTACCGGTGGTCTTGAAGTCCATGTCGCCGAGATGGTCCTCGTCGCCAAGGATATCGGAGAGGATAGCATACTTGTCCTCACCCGGGTTCTTGATAAGACCCATAGCGATACCGCTGACAGGCTTCTTCATTGGAACGCCGGCGTCCATGAGTGCGAGTGTACCTGCGCACACTGTAGCCATCGACGACGAGCCGTTCGACTCGAGAATCTGCGACACCAGACGGACGGTATAAGGGAAGTCCTCAGGAATCTGACCCTTCAGAGCTCTCCAAGCCAGATGGCCGTGACCAATCTCACGACGGCCAACGCCGCGCTGAGCCTTTGCCTCGCCGGTGCAGAACGGAGGGAAGTTATAGTGGAGGAGGAAGCGCTGGTAGCTCTTGTTGAGCACATCGTCGACCATCTTCTCGTCGAGCTTGGTGCCGAGGGTACAGGTCGAGAGCGACATTGTCTCACCGCGCTGGAAGATAGCGCTTCCGTGAGGCATTGGCAGTGGGCTCACCTCGCACCAGATAGGACGGATTTCGTTGCAAGCACGGCCGTCCATACGCTTTCCTGTATCGAGGACGCTGCGGCGCATCGAATCGCGCTGAACGTCAGCGAAGTAGCGGTCGATTTCAGCATGCTTCTCCTCGAGGTCCTCCTCGCTGAGGTCTGTGTGCTGAGCATCGTAGGCATCGACGAACTCCTGCTTAATGTTGTCGTAGGTTTCCTCGCGGTGCTTCTTATCGGCATCACCCGACTGAGCCTCCGCATAGCATTTGTCGTATGTCTGTTCGCGGACCTGCTGGCGCAGCTCCTCGTCGTTAATCTCGTCGTCGTACTCGCGTTTAACATCGGTACCGAGCTCCTTAGAGAGTTCCTCCTGGAGCACGCACATTGGCTTAATGGCCTCGTGTGCTGCTTTCAGAGCACCGATAAGGTCCTGCTCTGAGACCTCATCCATCTCGCCCTCGACCATCATGATGTTGTCCTTTGTGGCACCAACCATGATGTCCATGTCGGCATCCTTCATCTGCTCGAATGTCGGGTCAACGACATACTCACCGTTGATGCGTGCTACACGTACCTCACTGATGGGGCACTCGATTGGAATGTCGGAGCAAGCCATTGCTGCCGAAGCTGCAAATCCGGCGAGAGCGTCGGGCTGGTCTACTCCGTCAGCTGACAGGAGCATCACCTGCACGTAAACCTCGCAGTGGTAGTCGGAGGGGAATAAAGGCCGCAGTACGCGGTCAACAAGGCGTGATGTAAGAATCTCATCGTCGTTGGCTTTGCCTTCGCGCTTGGTGAATCCACCTGGGAAACGGCCTGCGGCAGAGTACTGCTCGCGATAATCAACTTGCAAAGGCATGAAGTCTGTGCCCGGAACTGCCTCTTTGGCTGCGCAAACGGTAGCAAGAAGGACGGTGTTGTTCATCCGCAAGACAGCGGCTCCGTCGGCTTGTTTCGCAACCTTTCCGGTCTCAATTGAGATGGTCCTGCCATCTGGCAATTGAACTGTTTTCGTAATTACGTTCATCGAAAAAATAAAAAATACTTATTGTTTTGACCAAAATCATCTTTGGAAGAGACATGTGCCAATGGCGTTTTTCCCCTTCCGCATAATTAAAATCGTGCAAATTTAATGAGTTTCAGCGAGATAAACGAATGTTTTGCTATTTATTTTCGTTTCCACTGCGATTTTTTTCGTCGGGTGAGTCGCCACGAAGTCACTTCTGATTGCACTCTACGACAATGGAGGCGCACGCAATATGCGCCACGATAGCCTCCAAAGCTTACTTCTGATTGCACACGACGACAGCGAAAGCACCTACGACATGCACTTCCTTAGCGTTCAGACTCTTAGCGTCTTCCTTCCTCGTGAGGAGGATGAAGGGAGCCCCTTTGCCCGCCACTTGAGGCACACTGCGGTCGTCCTCGACTGTAATCTGCTTGCCGAGGTATGCATCCATGTTGGCGGCATGGTCGAGGCGCCATGCGTGTACCGACCCGATATGTGTGGCATCGGAAACTTTCATGGCTTCCTCGCAGAGCTTGCCATAACCGAGGTCGGAACTTGCTGCCGGCAGAGCCCAGGCGGCCACGAACACCGCAAGACCTATTCCACCGGCCATCCGACGTATAATCTGGGCGAGATTCTCGGGCTGAGCCTTATTATAAAGGTGGTAAAGGACGTTGCCTCCCGACAGCGACAGCACCGTGGCAGCGGCATAGAAGAGGCCGTTGTTGAGGTAGTCGATACTCGGGAACCGCGATGCCGCCCATATAAGCACGGGCAAAGCGAGGAGAATCATCAGCGCGGGGATGGCGATTGATGTCCTTATCCACTTGCTGCCGTGGTAGCGAGGCGTGAACATTGCGGCCGAATAAACCATGAAAGGAACGGCCGGAAGCATGTAGATCTGCATCTTTGAGCCCACACACGACAGCACGACGAAGATAGCAAACGATGCTGTAAGAAAGAAGGTCTGGATGCCGCTCTTTACCACCGAGTGCCTCAGCGACGCGAGATTGATGCCGATGATGAGCAGCGACCACGGCGCAAGGATGTACCAGATGGTCAGCAGATAGTAGTAGAACGGCTGCACATGGCGTGTGGCATCGAAGGTGCGGTCAACCAACTGATTCTCAACGAACTCGCGCAGGAATCCTGCTCCACCCTCGGCATAGACAGCCGTGAGCCATGCAGCCACGAGGACTATAAGCACAGACCACGTGAGCCAGCTCCAATAACGGAAGAACCGGTTCAGGCGTCCCGACACTGCGAGGTATGCGGCAGTTACTGCCAACGGGATGATAAGGCCGAGAGGACCCTTCGTGAACATCGCCAAAAAGATGTAGATTGGGAATCGCCAGCGACAGCGGGCAGTGCCCGGCTCTCCGCTCTGCATCATCCAGAACTCGTAGAGGGCCAGAACGATGAACAGACTCATAAGCATATCCATCCGTATCGTTACCGCCGAGACGAAGAATATGCCGCTGGTGATGAGCATCAGCCGTGCCATCGACCGTCCGACCCCGTCCATATCGTGGACCGTCCAGCGGTCGATGACCCTTGCGATGATTATTGCCGGAACGAGAGAGAACAGTCCCAAGAGCGTCATATAGTGTCCGCCGGTGAGCCATCGGCAGAGCATCACAATCCACAAGTAAAGTGGCGGTTTGTCGACGAAGGGCTCACCATGGTTCGTAAAGGCAAAGAACACATGATTGCGCAGAGCCTCATCGGCGATGCTCAGATAGCGCAACTCGTTCGACGACGTGAAATCGCGGAACAAGAGCACCGGCACGAGTGCCAAAATCAGGCAGATGTAAAGTATATGACGTTCTCTACTTTCTCTCATAAACGATATTTCTTTTACAGCAGCGACTGGATTTCCTTGTCGAGGTCCTTCACGTCGGCAGCCTTCTTCACAATGTTGTTGCCACGGTCAATGATGAAATAATAGGGCAGACCAGGTGTGGCGGCGAGATAAGCCTGACTGGCCCCGCGGTCGTCGAAGACGTTAATCCACGGCAGAGCGCTCACCTGCGATATCCAGAACGACTTGTTGTCGTCGAGTCCTACCATATAAATTTCAAACCCACGGGCATGATATTTATTGTACAAGTCGCGGAGTTGCATGACAGCCTGCTGTGAGCCGTCGGCCGAGAACATATTGAAGTAGAGCAGCACCACCTGTCCCTTGAGGTCGGAGAGTCTGTGGAGCACATCATTGCGGTCGTAGAGCGACATGTCGATGATGCCCGTCTCGCTGACCTTCATATTCTTGGCCTCAGCGGCTGTCTGCTGTTGTTCGCGTTCGTTATTCTCAATGATGCGGGCGTTTCTCATTCCGCGGATAGTGATATTGTGCAGATTCTTGCCCCGCTCAGAGTTAGGATAGAAAGTATCCCAGCTCGTTGCAACAGCACCGAACACCTTGTTGTCCTGTGCGTTACCGGCAGGATCAAATATCATTACCGGCTGATTATTGATGACGATATACTGGAACAGGGCGAAATAAGCATACGCTTTCATCGGTTCTCTGAAGATGTAGTTACGCTCAACATTCTCCTTATACTTGCTTATCATGGCATTGACGGTAGAGTCGGAAGCGCCATTGGCATAAGCAGCCTGGCACTGTGCCTGAAGATTTATCTGCATAAGAGCGAGCTCGCGAATCTTCTCATTCTCATAAGACCCCTTGACATCATAGTCGGTAGCCATGCCGGGATATTTAGCCTTGACGTTTACAGTCTCGGTAGAGTCAATGGCAATGTTGATAATCTGACCGTCGATGCGCAGACGGTAGAACTCCGGTGCGTCGGCTTTGTCGCCACTAAAGCTAAAATTGCCGTTTTCATCGAGTTTCGTGGAGTCGAGAACAGCGAATCCATCGAGACCGTTGTGCTCAAAGTAGAGAATGCTGTCCTTAGCGCCCGTGACCGTTCCCTCGACGTGGAAGGAGTCCTTACCGCAGGAGGCAAGGGCAAGAGCAGCGACTGCGAAAATACCGCAGAAAAGCAGTTTGCTAATTTTTTTCATCTTTATTTTTTCTATTTTAGCCACAAAATTACATCAATTAATATGAATAAACAAAAATAATTTCCTAATTTTGCACAATCTTTTATATCAACAGCACATAAACAAGAAAGGTTTACTGTAAAATGTTTAAAAAAGCATTCATGTCACTTGCCCTTTTACTCATCAGCACACTAAGCTGGGGACAAGGCAATCCTGTGCATTTCACGGTTGCACAGAAACAAGTTTCACCGTCCGAAGTTGATGTTGTCTTCACCGGCACCATAAACAACGGATGGCATGTCTACTCCACTGCCCTACCCGATGGCGGTCCCATCTCGGCATCATTAAATGTAGAGAAAGCTGTGGGTGCCAAGGCTGAAGGTCCGCTGCGTCACTCGGGAAAGGAGATAAACATCGACGACCCAATCTTCGGCATGCGCGTCCGCTACTTCGAGCATCACGTGCAATTTGTCCAACGGTTCAAGATTACCGGCAAGACTTACAGCATCAACGGCTATCTCGAGTATGGCACCTGCAACGACGAGATGTGCATGCCGCCGCAGTCGGTCGACTTCAACTATAAGGGCAACGGTCCTAAGGATGCCCCCGCAGCCACCGACGAGACTGCTGCCGCCACGGCCGACGGTGCTTCTCCTGCCGACAGTGCCGCCGCAACGCCCGCCGGTGAGGCCCAGGACTCTGTAGCCGCAGCGGCCCAGGCTCAGCCCGCCGACACGACGACAGCCTCCATCGGCGACCAGCTCTGGACTCCGGTCATCGACAAGATGAAGGCCTATCAGCCCGACACCGAGGGCAAATCGCTGTGGTACATCTTCCTCATGGGACTCCTCGGTGGTATCATCGCACTCTTCACGCCATGTGTCTGGCCAATCATCCCGATGACGGTAAGCTTCTTTCTCCACCGTTCGGGCGAAAAAGGAAAGGGCGTGCGCGACGCCATCATCTACGGAATATCCATCATCATTATATATATGACCCTGGCGCTTGTCATCACGGCACTCTTTGGTCCGCAGACGCTCAACGAGATGTCGACAAACGCACCATTCAATATTTTCTTCTTCCTCCTTTTAGTTGTCTTCGCCCTGAGTTTCTTTGGGATGTTCGAGCTCGCCCTGCCGTCGTCGTGGGGCAACAAGGTCGACTCTAAGGCCTCGGCCACGACCGGTCTGCTATCGATCTTCCTTATGGCCTTCACCCTCTCGCTCGTCAGCTTCTCCTGCACAGCACCTGTTGTCGGTCTGCTTCTCGTCCAGGCAGCCACAAGCAACAACTGGGTGGCACCGGCCATCGGCATGTTCGGCTTCGCCCTGGCGTTGGCTCTGCCTTTCACCCTCTTCGCGATGTTCCCAAGCTGGATGAAGAAAGCCCCGAAGTCGGGCTCGTGGATGAACACGGTGAAGGTGGTACTCGGATTCGTCGAGTTGGCCTTCTCGCTGAAATTCTTCTCCGTTGCCGACCTCGCCTACGGATGGGGACTCCTCGACCGCGAGACGTTCCTCGCCCTATGGATAGCCATCTTCACACTCATGGGACTCTATCTCCTCGGAATCCTGCACTTCCGTTCCGACGGCGACAACCCGAAAGCGCAGCCCGTGGCCTGCATCATGCTCGGTCTGTGCTCCCTGGCCTTCGCCGTCTACATGGTTCCGGGACTGTGGGGCGCTCCCTGCAAGGCCGTCTCGGCATTTGCTCCGCCCATGTACACTCAGGACTTCAACCTCAACAAGACTGAGGAAGTGAAGGCTAAGTACACCTCTTACGAGGAAGGTATGGCCGCAGCCAAAGCTCAGCACAAGCCCGTAATGCTCGATTTCACCGGTTTCGGATGCGTCAACTGCCGTAAGATGGAGGCTGCCGTCTGGACCGACCCGGAGGTACAGAAGCGTCTCAACGACGATTACGTACTCATATCGCTCTATGTCGACGATAAGACTCCGTTGGCAAAGCCTATCGAGGTGAAGGATTCGAAAGGCAACACCCGCAAACTGCGCACCGTAGGCGACAAGTGGAGCTGGCTCGAACAGACAAAGTTCGGTTATCTGGCCCAGCCTTACTACGTCACACTCGACAACAACGGCATGCCGCTCAGCGGTTCGTTCGTCTACAAGGAGGACATTCCGGGATTCCTCGAGTTCCTCGACAACGGTCTGAAAGAATACAAGAAACGCTAAGTCGGCGGCCCCGCTGCCGCGCATCAACCACAGGCAGCAGCCGTCGTCCGGCAATAATTTATTATTAGGGGCGGCATCGCCAAATCACTTTTCGCCGCACAGCAGCGCACGATTCACACATCGCGCCGCCGCTAACAGTGCCGGAAAAGGATTTGATGATGCCGCCCTTAATACGTATCACCTACCGTTCCGGAATAATTTGAAGGCAGTTTACAGAAATTAAATGTAAACGGCAATCTTCACGAATTAACCACAAATTTCGCATACATTCATTATTCCCGGTTAATTCATTGTCCATTCACGACAATTCTATATTCAAGAAAGCGGAGTCTAATGTTCATGGTTATTTCAAACTCCAAACCATTCAACATTAGCGAAAAATATTAACAGCTTTGCCATATATGCTGTTTCATCGTCTGAAACAGGCCGTTTTGCGTTCCAATTCGGGCCATTTCAGCGTCTAAAACGGGCCGTTTCAGAACGCAAAATGGGCCTTATCTCCATCTATTTGATTATTAGATAGTTACAAAGAAAGATAAGGAAGTCCTTAAATATGAAATATTTTTACTATTGATTCGGGGATTAAAACGGAGGAGACAGGTCAGAATGATCACCTATTACACATCGTCGCCGTATTCATGGACAGTGCCGTCGTCGGCAAGAACGAATGGACGGCGGACATCGAGCATGGCAAAATGGCTGTTGATGATAGGGTCGTCCCTACGCTGGCTGTGGGCAAAGACCTCATAGTCGTAACCGTCGATGGTATACGGACGGCCGTCGGCATCATAATGTTCGGTGACATCGGCCCACAGCGAGCCTCCCGTCGGACGCTCACCGCCGCGCATCCGTCCCACATCGGAGAGGGCGTACCACCCGTCCTGTGTGTTCATCAGAGCGTTGATGCTGTCGGCACTCAGCGGTTTCAGCAACTCGTCGTGGCGCTCAACCCACTGGCGGTTGACACCGGCATGGGTGAAGAGCACCCGTTTCGGCCCCACCATCGTATCGTAGGCTACCCGGAAAAGACTCTCATTATCGACGAAGATGGCCTTGATAGCATCGAAATAGCGGCGCGACATACGGCTGCCGCCGGCAAAAGCCGAGAATACCGGGTTGGCGTAATGAGCATCGTGATTGCCAAGGAGGAATACCGGCTGACAGCCGAGGTCACCATCGCTGACGGTAGCGAAGAGCCGGTGCCAGTTGGCTATGGCCTCGCTCTCGTCGATACCCTCACTGTCGTAGGGGTCGAAATAGTCGCCCATGAACACTATAGAGTCGAAATGGCGGCGGTGACGGATAACATCGTCGAGGGGTTTCTGCCAGAACGAGCGGCCATGGATGTCGGGAAAAATTAGTATGCTCATATCTTCGAGGTTTTACGTAACACACTGACTGTAAACGCAAAAGTAGTTATTTTGTCGCAGACTGCCAAATTCCGGAACGGAAAATGTCTGCCGCCAGCGGTCATTCATCCGACTTCTCGCCGCCACCAGTAAGATAGAACCGCCGGTCGGGCTTGCCGTTGAATGTGTGGCGGATGCTGCCGACCTCCTCAAAGGTTCTCGGCACCTTGTAGCTTTCGAGCTTCGCGGCCAAGGCCCGTGCCACATCACGCTTGCTAAGCATACAGCCTGGACTGACGACATAAATCAGTTTCATCGTGTCGCCAAAGATACCGGAGTGGAACGGGATGCAGATACTGTCGGCAACGGCCTCAATATCACTCGCGGCATCCTCTATCTCCTGCGGCGACACCTTATATCCGCCGATGTTTATCACGTCGTTCTGCCGCCCTTTGATGTGCAGTCGGCCGTCGCTGTCAATTTCGCCGAGGTCGTTGGTGACCACCGTGCCACCGTGGAGAACGGCTCTTGTGAGGGTCTCATCGCCGAGATAGCCGCTCATGACCGTCGCCCCACTGCACGCTATCCGCCCGTCGGCGGTAATCGTCACGGCGGAGTTGCGCATCGGCCGGCCGGTGCATCCGGCTGGAGACGCACCCTCACTGAAGTCAGCGGTGGTCACGATGCCTGTCTCAGTGGAGGCATAGGTGTTGTAGAGTCGGACTCCGGGCAACAGACGACGGAGTCCGTCGATGTCAGACTGTGACAGAGCAGCGCCCCCAGTCTCGATGAAATCGATGTTTTGGGCCACTTCCTTTATCCTCTTACTGCCGAAACGTAGAATCATCCGCAGACTCGCCGGCACCATAAATGTGGCAAGGTGCTGACCGGAACGGTCGAAGAGGCCGAGCAGCGAGTTGATGTCCTTCATGCCGCCGGCTATCACCAGTGTGCCGCCGAGGGCGAGCACGGGCCATATTTTCGACAGCGATCCGATATGGTTCAGCGGCCCACATATTATAAAAGTGGTGTCGGTGGTGAACCCCTGCGAGCTGATGAGGTTGTCGGCATCGGCAATGATGGCGCGGTAACTCACCATAACCCCTTTCTGCCGCCCCGTCGAGCCGGTGGTGAAGAGCACGTCGGCAATGCTCTCGAGGGCATCGTCGGCCGGCGGCAGGACCATCGTGCCGTACTCGTTTCGCAGAGCTGTGAGCCGCGCCTCAGGCAAATCCTTCTCCAGGGGCATAGCCACCATTCCGGCACGATGGGTAGAGAGATACTCGACGATGAATTTCTTGTCGGCAGTGGCACGGAAGATGTTCAGGCGCCCCGGTGCGGCGGCAGCTCTCAGTTCGTCGGTGCGGCGGCAGACATCGGCCCATAGCTGGGCATAGGTGGTCGTCGTTCCGCAACTGACTACGGCGGGTTTGTCGGGTGTCGAGAGGGCGTGACGCTCCACCTGCTGCTCGATGGTTGTCATTTTATTGACGATCATTCTTCTCAGCAATCTTCGTTTCGACGAGCCGTACGAGACTGTCGAGGTTCTTGAAGTTCTTTGGTGTGACGTCGGGCGATTCCAAATCGATGTCGTAAGCCTTCGAGAGAGTCATGAGTATGGCCGTAATGCCCAAGGAGTCGAGTTCGGCAAAGAGGAAATCGGAGTCAAAGTAAATGTAAATATTATTCAAACAGTGACACATTCTTGCCCATCTCCGTTACCAACTGATTACCAACGGCTTACAAATACATGCCATTTGGCGTTACGAAACGGTCCATTTCAGGACGCAAAACGGACCGTTTCAGGAGACGAAACGGACCGTTTTGCAAGCCCAAATGGACCATACGAGAATACTGTAAAGATATTTCGCAGCGACTGAACGATTGGCAGCCTTGCGGCGGACAGTGTGCAAGAGGCTGCCGGACACTCTGGCACTCGGTCGCAAGGAGCCGGGCCTCAGGAACGCTTTTAATGCTTTCCGTCAGTGTTCAGGACGAACTTCTCGACAACATGGGCCACGCCGTCCTCCTCGTTGGAGTAGGTTATGTAGTCGGCGGTGTCCTGGACATCCTTAGGAGCGTTGGCCATGGCTACACCCAATCCGGCAAACCGGATCATGTTCTGGTCATTATAGCCGTCGCCGCAGGCTATGACCTCATCCTTACAGAGACCTAAAATCTCGAAGAGACGCTGCAACGACTGTGCTTTGTCGATGCCCGGCGGCACACACTCGAGGAAGAATCCTGCCGAGCGATAGGCATCCATGCGCCCGCGGAAGGCCGTCTGGAGGTTGAGTTCGAGTTCGTGGAGGGGTGCCGGGTCGCCCACGACGAGACATTTGTTTATAGGGTAGCGCACCTCGTGGACGAAGTCGGAGAACTCGACGACGGGCATCTTGTTGATGAAAGCCTCGTGGAGCACGTACTTGTTGGCACGCTTTGTGGCCGCAATCTTCTCGTCCTGATAGGTGAGCATCTCCATTCCCGCGGCCTTGACCTTATGGTAGAGGGGTTCGACAACGGACGGGTCGAGGGGCTGATCGAAGACCACACGGCCTGTGGCACAGTCGGTTATACGTCCGCCATTGAAAGCAAGGATGTAGCCGCCATAGTCCTTCAGCCGCAGTTCATCGGCAAGGGCCGTGATGCCATAGGTAGGCCGCCCGGAGGCCAGAACCACCCTCAGTCCCTGCCGCTCGGCGGCGAGCAGCGTCTCGCGAGTGCGGTCAGTCATTTCCTTCTTACTGTTCGTCAGTGTGCCGTCAAGGTCGAGCACAATCATCTTGTATTCCATATCCTGAATTCTTTTGTCGGTTTACGGCCGCAAAAGTACAATAAAAATATCTATTGACCGCAGTTCCGTCCCGATTCTCTTACCAAACAAGTGGCTTTACGATTGCAAAAGTGGGATTTTTGTCGCGGTCGCGGTGGTTTTCGGCATCGGCGAAAGAGAAAGCCCCGGGCCATGGAATGATCCACGACCCGGGGCCGTTATGTCTGCTTGCAGCATCCACGCAGAAGGTGCCGGGCACCGCCTCGTGGCTGCTGCCGAAGTTATTTCACAACCACCTTACGGCTCGTCTGTCCATCCGTGACGATATATGCTCCCGGAGTCAGAGTGCGTATGTCGTTGCCGGTCGATGTGAACGTGTCGACATTACGGCCGTCGAGGGTGTAAATGTGGTAAACGTTTCCACGCTCACCGAGGAACGAAATGCCGTTCTTCACGCCTCGGATGCCAGTTCCACGGCCCGTAACAGTCTGGATGCCATCGGCGGTCGGCGACGAAATTGTGACATTATCGATGAACACATAGTCGTAGCCACCGCTCACGCGAGCGTCGAAACGAAGGGTGCCGTAGTTGCCGAAGGCCTTCAGCGGCATGTGGAACTTAGTCCATCCGGCCTCGCCATCCTTAATGAAAATAGTGTCGGCAAGGGCCGTATAGGCACCGTCGTCAGCATTCTGACTTACAACGAGATAAGCCGGATTGGTATAGTTGTTGGCTATTCCGGTGTAAACCCAGAACTCGGCATAAGCACCTTCGTCAGCGGCGGCGAACTTAGGCGATACGAGCTGACCCTTAGCCTCACCCTCATAGTATGACCCGAAGTAGTAGAGAGCCATACCGTTATCGCCGTCCTGCGACTTGTATGTCTGGCCGTCCTGCGGCTCCGACCATGTGGCATAGGTCGACGAGCTGCCTGTCAGCCACACATTCGTCGACTCGGCACCATTGGCGAACGACTCCTTGAACGGCAGGGCGTAAGGCTTACCGAGCACGACGTAGTTGATATAGGCGTAATGGAGGTCGTAGCCGGCACTCGTTATCGGGATGACGGTATAGTAGTGAACGGCCTGAGTGTCAGCAGTCTCCACATTACTTATATTATAGCTTGTCTGCTTAGTCGTGCCAACGACTTGCAGCATCTTGCTGGCGTCGCTCTCGTTGGGGAAGTATTCGCCTACGATATACTGCAGTGAACCGTCGATAACGCCACCGTGGACACCACCGGTAGGAGCATCCCATGAGAGGATAGCACCGGTATTGGCATCGTTACCCTTTACGGTGTAGTTGCTGACGCCAAGAGGCTGGTCGACACCGACATAGCATGTGTCGCTTGCTGCGCGGCCGCGGCCATAGTCGTTGCGCGCCACCACCATATAACTGTCGTAGCCTTTGAGGGCCGAATTATCGGTCCACGTAAGAGTTTCGCCCGGAGTGACACTACTGAAGGTCTTGACGGGGATTGTATTGTTGGCTCCACGGTATATGTCGACGGCGAGAGCACCGCTAAGACCGTTGCCGGCATAGTCCTTGGCCGGCGCATTGAAGCTGACAGTAGCCGCGAGAGCACCCGTAGGATCGTTGACAGCCTTGAGATTTGTGACCGAGTCGGGAGCGAAAGCCGAGCCAATGGTCTTGATGACAATACTGTCGATGGTCGGCGAGAGGTAGTTGGCCTCCTCGGTGCTGATACTCACGTAAGGATAGTAGCGGCCGGCCTCACTGGTGACGATGTCGAAAGCCATGAGCTTATTGGCACCATAAGCCGTCTTTGGCAGGTCGCCAATCTTCACAAGATCAGAGGGTTGACCAGAGCGCGAGTAGCCGAACTCAGCCGGTGCCTCGGCGGTACCCCAGATGCTGTTGTCCCATGTGAAGGACACCTCGTAAACGCTGTCCTTATCGAGTTTGATGGCTGGGAACATCAGATCCATGGTTGCAGGCAGAGCATCCTGCGACGGGAAGTAGCCGAGTTCGAGGTCGTGGCCGTAAGAGTTGTATTTCCAGCCAGTTACATTATATCCATCGACGGGCTCTCCATTGAGGTAAGAGGTGAAGAATGCATCGGAGCCCTCATCGTCGAAGGTATTGGTGTAGGTTGGAGTGTAGATACCAATGAATGTTGATGCCGACACTTTCTTACCCTCACCCTTGTCGTTGGCTATGGCAACAGTGTAGCTATGGGTGCCCACTCCCGTCACGGCATCGTCGGTATATGAGGCTTTGCTGCCTGCGGTGACATCGAGACTGGCTATCGGATCAGTACCTTTATCGCGGTAGATATTGGCGATAAGACTGCCGGTGAGGTCGGTGCCGCCAAGGGTCTTTGTCGGTGCGGTGAAGCTAACGGTGCCCTTCATGGCACCATCCTCGTCGGCCTTAACAACAAGGTCGGCAGGTGCTGCGGGTGCCTCGGTAGAACCAAGGGCATCGACAGAGATTTTCTCGACGAATATTCCGGAGCCATGGGCTTTCTGACTTGTGCAGACGAGGGCGAAATAATAGGTGCCGTCGGCGTCGACGGTGATATCGTTCTCAATGTCGGTGAGGGTTCCACTGACATCGAAGGAGTCGCATGCGGAAATTAGCTTGAAGGAGGTTGTGTCGGCAGGATCGGTTCCATAAAGAATCTTGTAACCCTCATAAGCGCCACGGAAGGTGTTGCGCATATTGTAGACGAGGCCGTAGGCAATTCCCTTTTTCAACTTTACACCCGGGGTTATAAGCCAGTCATTGAATGTATCCTTGGCACTGTAGTTGACGGTGTTGATACCCATATTCTTGTTCCACGTGTTATATGACCACGTGGCCCCGTCGTTGTTGGCATCGATGATGGTGAACAGAGGCTGCGTTTCCTCGCTGTCGAAATCGTCGGAGTAAGGTACGCTGTAAGCATCACCGTAGAGGACGCGGTTCGACTCGGCGTAGTCACCGGTCTTGTCGTTGTTGACCGGGTACACACGATAGTAGTAGCGGTGGAGCGTCGACGGTGCCGGATCAGCAAAAGCAGTGTCGGTCAGGCCGTTAGCAACGGTGACGCTGTCGGGCATACGCACGACGTTGTACTTGAGGTTTGCCTTATCGAGGTAACCCTTATTGACACCATCAGCAGGTGCCTTCCACGTGACGTTGAACTTCTTGGCAGTGCTGTCGACGGTGAAAGTGACATCGGTGACGGGGTTCGGCGTATCGTAACCAACATACTGATATACATAGTTGTTAGGCGCAAAGCCGTTATCGTTTTTCAGGACGACATCGATGTAGTGGTTGTCGTTGCTGAAGTCGACGGCCTGAGTCTGCTTGCTGCCCGGTGCCACGGTGGCTGTCTTAACCTCGCTGCCGTCAATATATACGGTCATATCGACATTGTCCGTCAGCGCGGAGCCGTCGTAGGCCTTCGATGGTACGGTGAAGGTGAGGTCGCCCTGCTGGGCTGCGGTGCCAGTGAAGCTCAGGGCCATATCGTTGATGGCTGCCGGAGCCTTGTCTTTGGCCTCGTTGCTCTTGAAGAAGAGTGACGAGAGCTGCTCGTTCTTCGACAGACCATTGACGAGAGTGGCCTCTCCTGTCTCTGTATCGACGGAGTAAAGGCCTGTGCCATCATCGGTTACGGCCTCCCAGAGGAAAGTACCTGTGCGACCGTCGTAGCCCATTGCCTGCACATAATTGGACGGTACGGGACCCGGCTGACCAACCATCGAGGCATCGCCGGTGGCCTTGTCGATCTCGTAGAAGTAGCCGTCGAGACCGATACTGAACAGACGGCCGTCGGGAGTAGCGGCAAGGGTAACGGGCTGGAAGTCGTTGCTCCACTTCTTCAGAGTCTCGAACTTACGCGTCTTTTCGTTGAAAACGGCCCAGTTGATACCGTTGAGCTGGTCGTTGTACATAGCTCCGTAGAACTTGTCGCTTGTTGGATCGTAGGCCATAACCGTGGGAATGTAGCCATAGGAGACACCACTGTATATTTCTTCCCAGTCCTGCTTGAAGTTGGCGGAGTCGAGACAGATGTAGCGGACACCGTTGAGAGCTCCCATTATTGACATGGGGAACACTCCGATAAGGCGGTCGCGGCCATAGGCACTGGCCATAAAATTATATGTTCCCGCCGTGGAAATAGCCGAGAAATCGGCGTTATCGCCGAAGGTGTAACTATAGACACCATAGGGAACGGAGCCTATAGATAATCCCGCCCAGTCATTACTGTTGACGAGATTGCCATAGAAGGTGCGGCCGGCATAGGCCGACGCATCGACAGCCTCGTGGTGCGGAGAGCGCAAAATGTGGCGCGTGGCAACAGCGGGCATGGCCTGTCGCGGACTCACCACCTGCTGAATGCGGTAGGGTTCGCCGCCTTTCTCGGGCAGACGGACCTGTGCCTGCAGTGCTGTAGCAGTCAGACTGGCCAGACACAACGAAATGAATAATGATTTCCTCATAAGCTTTCTTTTAATAGATTATTTTACTATGTATTTCTTTCCGTTAATGATGTAAAGGCCGGGAGCCAATCCGTGCAATGTGCCGTCGTGGCCGACGATGCGTCCGTCGAGGCTGTAGACGAGGCCACGGCGGACGGGTGTTACCATGGTATCGGTTATTCCGTCGGCCGTAGGAGCAGAGAGGGTAAAGGTGCAGGACGCAAGATCCTTAGGGGTGATGTAGGTGAGCTGCGACAAATTGACGAGAACGGCTTTATAGGTCTGACCCACCACCCCGTTCTCGAAGGGGCAAGTGAAGGTTACATCGGGTGTCTCGCCGGCCTCAGCGAAGAGGAATACGGGGTCGAAACTACCCATAACATTCTGGCCATCAGCGTCGTAGATATACACGGAGAGGTCGTTGGCGAATACACCTTTGTCGACTTTGAGGTGCGCTGTCAGCGTGACGCTGTCGGCTGGGACGTTGTTATTATTGGCGAACGACAGCTGACGGGCCATAGTGATGACAGCCTCGTCGGCAGGTGTATCCAAGACGACAACCCTCTGGAGCCCAGACACTTTCTGCATATTCTCGTCGATTATACCGAAATAGTATGTCCCCGCACTGATGGTGAAGGCATTGCTGATTGCTACGGCCACAGAATCGCCGGCAGGGATGTCGTAGTTGAAGTCGCTGCTTTGGGCCACCAACGTACCGTCGGCGTTGAAAAGGGCGGTGCGGAGAGGACCCGAATACTCGAGCTCGCCGTCGTTATGCACTGTGGCAGTGGCGCGGGAGGTCACTCCGCGGTATATTTTTGTGGTCGTAACGGTATCGGCCTTAAGGTCGTAAGACTCAGCCTGATGGAAGAAAAGGCTGTCGGCGGTGACGCTGAGACGCACGACATTGGTCTTGGTATAGTTGTAGTTGCAAACGTGGAACCACCTACTGCCACCAGCATTGCGTGCTATCGGCCGCAGGGTGTAGTCGCCGGACGGCAGTTGTGAGAGGTCGACAGCAGACGCTTTTACGCCAATGATGAATTTATCCTTTGCCAACGGCTGCCCGCTCTTTGCGACGATGGTCTGGCGAAGGGTTCCGGTGGAGTCGTAGATGCCGAATCCGAGGTCGACGTTGACATCCTTCCATCCGTAGTTGGCTACCTTTCCACCCAAGGTGATGGTCTCGGCAGTGGTCTTGGCTGTAGCCATCGCCGACACCTTCGTGCGCTCCGAGCTGACCACCTGCAGCCAGTCCTCGCTGTTGTCGGTAGGCGGCTGGATGCCCACAATGATTCCCTGACGGTAGTTGAAGCCGCCGCTGGAGCCGCCTGTGCCCTGCGATGGCGGTGTAAGGGCAGACGTGCGGAAGTATCCGTTCGACATTCCGCTCCAGCCCCAGTTCACATGTATGAGCCCATCGGCATCATAACCGTCGAATACAAAGGCGTGACCGCCGTTGCCATCGGTGAATCCGGTAGCAAAAACAGGGCGGGCATTGTCGATTTCGGAACGGATAATATCGTCCCATTCGGTCTGCGAATAGTAGGTACGGGTGAGGTATCCTAATCCTTTGTCGTAGCCGAAATTGGTTGTCAGAGGCACCGGCCAACGGTCAATCATACTGCCGCTCTGCTCGCCATAAGCCATCTCGACGGCCACTCCGCAGTCGCGCATGAGCAGGGCCACGGCATTGCGGGCCGTGTCGGTGCTGGTGGCATCGTATTTCGGGGTCATCACGTCCCAGCCGTAATGACTCTTACTGAAGTCGACGGTGAGGGTCTGGTTGAGGGTTTCGGGCTTGTAAGTCTTCTGTCCTGCGCCCTGAGCGGGGTACTTGTGGTAGTACATTATCTGTGCCATAGCAGTAGCCACGCATCCCGTTGCCGAGTGTGTGGTACCCACGTAGCATGGAGTCATGAGGTTGTAAGGGTAGGTCTGATCCCACGAGATGTCACAAAGGAGAGGGCTGACTGGCTTATATTTAGCTTCACGACGAGCGGAAGGGACATAGTCGCTGGTCCTCAACCACCTGATTTCGCGGCCATAATTGTCGAGGAACGAGCGCACCTGAGCCGGTGCCTCGGCATAGTCGAAATGGCCCTTCAGCGAGTAACCGAGTATCGTATGGGCACGGTCGTCACCGGCAATAATAACGAAACCATTGTTGGCACCGTTGTTGAAGACGTAATAGTCGGCGGTACCCGCCGACGGTCCATAAGCGCGGCGGATGGCAGATGAAGCGCTTTTGTCCGCAAGAAGACCTTTCTGCCGGAAGAAAGCGATGGCCTCAGACTGTGCTTGACCGACAGTGACGTTGCCGGCCACGGCGGTCGATACTGAAAGAATGATGAAAAGGGAAAGGGATAGTATCCTACTCATGTTGTCGTTGATTTTGATTCGACTGCAAAATTAACGATAAAATCAACAGATAGCCGATGATTTGTTATCCTATATGTGCAGATTTCTACTATTTGTACGAATTTTCACGCTTTGCCTGAGTCTGATACTCCGATGGCGTTAATCCTGTAAAGCGTTTGAATGATGTGACAAATGATGTACGCGATTTGAAGCCCACGCCCGATGAAATCGCCTCTATTGTAAAATTGCCGTAGTGCTCCGTATCGTTCATTCGCTTGCAGGCCTCTTTAATTCTGTACTCGTTGAGAAACGTATTGAAGTTGCAGCCGAAACGCTCATGTATCACCTGCGACACGTATCTATATCTTGAGCCTACCAAAGAGGCAAGACGCTCAACGCTGAAACCGGGCTGGAAAATTTCTTCATTATTCTCCATCACCTCAACGATGCTGTCGACAAGCCCTTCCTCGGGCACCTTGGTAACATTTGCCTTGCGCCGCAACTGCCGCTGTTCTTCTTCGGCCTTGAGCATGCTCACGTTCTGATGGTAGAGCTGGCGGTTGCTTTCACGGAGACGGCGGTTCTGGCGGTAGACGACAAAAAGGAGCAAAAGGATGACCGCAGCCACAGCGCTGGCCACGATACTTATGGTCGTCTGAACGGCATGACGGTGGCTGATGTCGCGAATTTCGTCGCTCATGGTGTTCATCTGCTGCTGAAATTCCATCTCGTTGACGCTTGCCACCTGCCGGTAACTGGTGAGGGTATCCTTCAGCTGGTAGTATTTTTCACGATTGGAAGTATATTGTCGCGTATCGCCCACCTTATTATATAATGCTGACAGCAGGTCATAGACTTCCAATTGGAGGTCTTTCTGATTCTGCTGCTTGGCTATTTCGCGCGGTTTTTGCATCGTAGCGATGGCATCGCGGTAACGGCCCATAGTCTCCAAAGCACGGGCTTTGTTGACAAAAGTGAAGTAAACAAGGCGCGAATACTGCTTATTGTCGCCGAGCATGGCTATCTGGCGGTCGTAGCATTCGATGGCTGCATCCTTCCGTCCCTGCTCCTCGCGGCTCACGGCATCATAGAGGATAAGGTTGTAATTGTACAGAAGTCCACCGTGGTTACTACGGCGGTACGCCCTCATTTCGCCTGCTATCGATGGCGTTTGCATCAATTCGTGGGCCACACTGATGACATTGGTCAGAGCCATGTCCATATGCAGATGGTCGTGGAGACGCTGCGAGACGGCAAAAGCCTGCCGATAGTAGCCGAGAGCCTTCTCGTTGAGTGGCGTATTGTGGCTTTCCTCGGCTATAGTCTGGTACATAGCACCGAAGGAAAGGTATATGAGCGGATTGGGCTTTTGTATCGATTTGGCTATATCACGGGCCTTGGCGATGAACTCAAAGCACTTGGGATAGTCGTAATAGGTATAGAAATAAATTGACCAGAGGTGCATGCATGTCTCCACCATCATCTGCTTTTCGGCCACGGGAGCGTCGTCCTGATAGCGGTTGTAGATGATGGTGTAGCATACAAGGGATGTGTCGTTCGACGGTTTGTTTAGCTGCAGCTTGCTGTTGGCGATGAAGAACAGTTCCTCCGATGGCATCTTAACGTATCTGTTGTAGATGTCATCTCTCCTTGCTCCTCCCGCGGTGAAGGGGAGGAGAAAGAGTAGAAGAATGGTTATCCACCGCATCAGGCTCACTTTACAGCCTCTGCAAAGTCGCGGCCATAGGCCTCACAGTCGGCAAGAGCCTCCTCGTCGGGAACCCACAGCTTCTTTATTCCGTCGTTGACGATCTCAAAACCGGCACCTTTGAGGGCTTCGGTAATCTGCTTTGGTGCATCGCCGCTCCATCCATAGCTGCCGAAGGCTGCTGCTTTCTTCTTCTTGAACTTCAGGCCTTTAGCCATCTCGAGGATTCCGGCAATGGCATAGGAATATCCGTAATTGATGGTAGGAGAGCCCACGAGAACCGCTTTCGACTGGAACATCTCGGTGAGGATGTCGTTTTTATCGTCCTTCACGGCGTTGAGAATCTTCACCGTCACCGTAGGATCGGCTTCCTGGATGCCCTTGGCAATGGCCTCAGCCATACGCCGTGTCGACTGCCACATGGTGTCGTAGACGATGGTTATCTGGTTCTCTTGGTAGGCGTTGGCCCACTCGAGGTACTTCTCGATAATCTTTGTAGGATTCTCCTTCCAGATAATTCCGTGGCTCGGACAAATCATTTTCAGCGGAAGATTCATCTTCAGAATCTCGTTAACCTTCCTCGTAGCCATCATGGCATAGGGGTTGATAATGTTTGTCCAGTACTTCTCGGCCTCATACATCACGTCGTGCTCGTCGACACAATCGTTGTAAAGGGACTCGGAAGCATAGTGCTGGCCAAAGCCGTCGTTGGAGAAGAGAATCTCGTCGGTATCCATATAGGTGAACATCGTGTCGGGCCAGTGCAGCATCGGAGCCTCAATGAATGTGAGTGTCGACTTACCGATATTCAGTTTGTCGCCCGTTTTGACATTCACGTAGTTCCAATCCTGATGATAGTGACCGCGAAGGATGGCCTCACCCTTCTTCGTACAGTAGATAGGAGTGCCCGGAATCTCGCGCAGCAGCTCGGGGAGAGCACCGCTGTGGTCGACTTCGTTGTGGTTCATGACTATATAGTCGATCTTCTTCAGGTCGATAACCTTCTTTAAATTGGCTACGAACTCATCGTCGTAGGGTTTCCAAACGGTATCGATGAGGACGGTTTTCTCATCTTGGATGAGGTAGGCATTGTAGCTCGAGCCCTTCGTTGTCGACAGCTCGTCGCCATGGAAATGTTTCAGTTCCCAGTCGACCTTGCCGACCCAGGAAACCATATCAGTAATTTTCTTTGCCATAATTGATTTGCCTCCCCTTGGCATCCGCCAGACTTCAAGTAGCCTCCGGTGCCTCCGGGCGAGGACTTTGCGATAATGTTGTGTTAATAATTTTTCGTTTCTTTACATGTAGCCTAACCACCTGAGAATGTCGTTGAGATTGGCCACGATGAGCAACAGCAGGAGAATGGTTATTCCCGCGTACTCGGCGTAAATCATGAACTTCTCGCTTGGCTTGCGGCGCGTAATCATCTCGTAGAGCAGGAACAGCACGTGACCACCGTCGAGTGCCGGAATCGGCAGGATGTTCATGAAGGCGAGGATGATGCTGAGGAACGCCGTCATCATCCAGAAGTCGTGCCAGTCCCAATAGGGTGGGAACAGACTGCCTATCGAGCCGAAACCGCCGAGACTCTTGGCACCGTCGGACGAGAAGAGATACTGGAAGTTGCTGACGTATCCGCGGAGGATATTCCAACCATATTTCACCCCGGCAGGGAAGCTCTCGAAGAATCCGTAGGTCTCGGTAACAGGCTTATAATAGTTGCGCAACGACGTCTGAGCGACACCAACGGTGAGGTCGGGGGCGAGCGTCATGTGCAGAGTGTCGGCGGCACTCTTGCCTTGCCGTGCCACAACGAGGACCACGTTACGTATCTTCATCGAGTCGGCACTTGTCTTGGCAGCTTTAAGTTCGTCGCCGAGGACGGTCTTATGATAGTCGAAATCGCTCCATGTGGCCACCTTCTTTCCGTTGACAGCCACTATGCGGTCGCCCTTCTTAATGCCGGCCTTTGCAGCCGCCGAGCCAGCGAAGACGCTGTCGACGGTGGCGGGGATATACGGAACGGCAAAAATAGGATAGCTCTTTATCATCGCGAGCATGTCCAAATCGCCGGGCATATTGACGCTCACCTTCTTACCGTTGCGCATGACATCGACACGCTTAGCCTTGGCAATCTGCCGGAAGAAGTCGCCGTTGACATTCATGAACTCCTTGAACGGGCCGCGGTCTGTGCCGATCATGATGTCGTGATCGCGGAATCCCATGGCCTTGGCCTGAGCGTTGAACTCCATACCCATGCTCATATCGGCCACACGATAATAGGTGTTGCCCCAGTGGAACATAATCATGGAGTAGATGAACAGGGCAAGAATGAAATTCACCGTCACACCGCCAATCATTATCAGCAGCCGCTGCCATGCCGGTTTTGTACGGAATTCCCACGGCTGTGGCGGCTGTTTCATCTGCTCGGTGTCCATACTCTCGTCGATCATTCCGGCAATCTTGCAGTAGCCGCCGAGCGGCAGCCATCCCATACCGTATTCAGTATCCGAATTCTTTGGTTTCCATGAGAATAGCTTTCCGGCCCACTTCCCAATCTTAACATCAAAGAACACGAAGAACTTCTCCACCCTCACGCCGAAGAGCTTCGCGAAGAACACGTGACCGCCTTCGTGGAGCAGAACAAGCAGCGAGATGGACATGAAGAACTGTACTAATCTTATCAGAAATGTTTCCATAACTTAACGCCTCCGTCGTTTCCTCCCTCTGAGTGCCCCGTAAGGCACCCTGTGGTGGTGCGGAGGTTCCGTTTTTTGCTTTTATTAATTTAGAAATTTATTGATAGCGTAACCGGAGACTGCGGTCACCGTATGTTGTTAGCGCTACAGCAGTTCGCGTGCTATGGCCCTGGCCTCGGCATCCGTCCTTACGTAGACGTCGTAGTCGGGATTGGCATCGAACGTTGCGCGCTGCATTGTTTTCTCTATAATGTCGCCCATGTCGAGGAACGAGCACTTGCCCTGGCGGAACGCAGCGTTGACAATCTCGTTGGCAGCGTTGACGATGCACGGCATGTTGCCGCCACGGCGTATGGCCTCGTAAGCCATGGCGAGGCACTTGAACTTATCGACGTCGGGCTCAAAGAATTCCAACGGCTGCTTGAAGAGGTCGAGGCGGTCACCATTGAGGTGCAGACGCTTAGGGAACGAGAAGGCATACTGTATTGGCAGCCGCATATCTGGCACTCCGAGCTGGCCTTTCACGGCCCCGTCAGCAAACTGCACAGCACTGTGAAGGATGCTCTGCGGATGGATAAGGACCTGTATTTTCTCGGCCGGAACACCGAAGAGCCATTTGGCCTCCATGACCTCAAAGCCTTTGTTCATCAGCGATGCCGAGTCGATGGTAATCTTGGCACCCATTTCCCACGTCGGATGCTTGAGGGCATCGGCGGCAGTAACATGCCGCAGCTGCTCGTGGGTGAACGTCCGGAAGGGTCCGCCGGAGCAGGTGAGGAGAATCTTCTCAATCTCGTTGTCGTCCTCGCCGACAAGACTCTGGAATATAGCCGAATGCTCCGAGTCGACGGGCAGGATTGGAGCGTGATTCTCCAGAGCCAGCCGGCAGATGAGTTCGCCCGCAACAACCAACGTCTCCTTATTGGCCAGACAGATGGTCTTATGGGCTTTGATGGCATGGATGGTCGGCGACAGTCCGGCGAATCCCACCATTGCCGTGAGCACCATGTCGATAGGACCGGCCTCAACGATCTCGTCGAGGGCCCTGCTGCCGGCATAAACCTTCACGTCGGGCATGTCGGCAAGGGCTTCGCGAAGCTCATCGTAGTGGGCTTCATTGGCTATGACCACTGCCGCGGGGTGGAACTTATGGGCCTGCTCGGCAAGCATCTCCCAATGGTTATTGGCCGTAAGGGCATAGGCCTCATAGAGGTCGGGGTGCTGCGAGATGACATCAAGGCCCTGAGTGCCAATGCTTCCCGTCGACCCGAGGATGCATATCTGCCGCCGGCGGACAGCTTTAGCACCGCTGACCGACGACGACATGGAATTGATATTGTTCGTTGTCTTCATTATTATAATATGTGGAGCACGCTGATCGAAGTCTTTGCGACACTCCGGAGTTTTGTCTTTGTTTTGTCGCTACAGCACTACCACAGTCCGTTCCAGTCACCGGATAACGACAGCCGACTGGGAATCAGAGATTTAGCAGACCATCGGGGATGGTCATAACTATCTCTTTCTTGGCCTTGTCGACATCCTTTATGAGGTCGTCGACGGCCGGAATGAGATGTTCGGAGCCATCGTCGCCGACAACATCGAGAAGGATATTTATCGTGGAATCGTCGACAGCCTTTATTGTTCCGACCCTCCGACCGTCGTCGGCGACAACGCTGTAGCCTATAATCTCGGCCCAGGTGACACGATCGTCGGCACCGTCGGCGGAGTAGTCGCGCGGGAAAAACACCTCACAGCCAGTGAGTTCGCGGGCATGGTCGGCGTCGTCGATGTCGCAGAACTTCATCAGCACGGTCTCGTCGCTGCGGAAACGGTATTCCTCGATGAAGAACGGCACAAGCAGACCGTCGACTTTCAGGAATACATAGTCGGCATCAATGCGGTCGAAGACATCGTCGCTGAACTGCATCGACACCTCACCGCGCACGCCGTGGGGCTTACCTATGCGGCCAATACGAAAAGCATCGATTGTGGCGCCGGCAGCTTTCGGAGCCGTCATGCCACTGTTTGTCGTGCTGTCGCTGTTCTGTTCGGTCATATATCCTTATCGTTTTATCCTTATTTCAGATTATTTTTCTGTCGTTGTCAGACTGTTTTCGTCTTCAGGAGCGGTCGGAGCTCATCTGCGCTCACCGCCCGCCACATCGTCAAATCCTTATGATGTTGGCACCCAAGGCGTTGAGTCGGTTCTCAATATTCTCGTATCCGCGGTCAATCTGGGCGATATTGTCGATGCGACTCGTACCCTTGGCACTCATGGCGGCAATGAGCAGAGCTATACCCGCACGGATATCGGGGCTCGTCATGCGCTGGGCGCGCAGCTTGCGCTTATGGTCGTGACCCACGACGACGGCGCGGTGGGGATCGCAGAGGATTATCTGGGCTCCCATATCGATGAGTTTGTCGACGAAGAAGAGGCGGCTCTCAAACATCTTCTGATGGAAGAGAACGCTGCCACGGGCCTGTGTGGCCACGACGAGGAGAACGCTGATGAGGTCGGGAGTCAGTCCCGGCCATGGCGCATCGCTGATTGTCATGAACGTTCCGTCGATAAAGGAGTCTATCTCGTAGTGTTTCTGCTTGGGAACGATAACATCGTCGCCGTCGATTTCGATTTTCACGCCAAGCCGGCGGAAGGCATCGGGAATGATGCCGAGGTTCTTCACCGACGCGTCTCGGATGATGATGCCGTCGCCGACCATTGCTCCCATGCCGATGAACGAGCCCACCTCGATCATATCGGGGAGGATGGTGTGGTCGGCACCGTGCAGACCCTCCACGCCCTCAATGGTGAGGAGGTTGCTGGCGATGCCCGATATCCTCGCGCCCATGGCGTTGAGCAGATGGCAGAGCTGCTGGATGTAGGGCTCGCAGGCCGCATTATATATTGTGGTAGTGCCCTTGGCCATCACGGCGGCCATGATGATATTGGCCGTTCCCGTCACCGAGGCCTCATCGAGGAGCATGTACGAGCCCTTCAGCTCATCGGCCTTAATCTCGTAGACATCGCGTTCCTCGTTGTGGACGAATTTCGCACCGAGGTGGTGGAAGCCGAGGAAATGGGTGTCGAGGCGCCGGCGGCCAATCTTGTCGCCACCCGGTTTCGACACCGTTGCCTTATGGAAGCGTCCGAGCAAAGGACCAATCATCAGCACGCTGCCCCTGAGAGCCGCGCACTTCTGGATGAATTCGGCACTGCTGAGATAGTCGAGGCGCAGGTTGTCGGCCTGGAACGAATAGTCGTTAGCACCGAGTTTGTTGACCTTTACACCTATTTCCTTGAGGAGATTTATGAGGTTGTTGACGTCGAGGATATTCGGGATATTGTGTATTACCACCTCCTCGTCGGTGAGCAACGTGGCGCATATCACCTCCAAGGCCTCGTTTTTGGCGCCCTGCGGCGTAATGGTGCCCTGCAGACGGTGTCCGCCCTCAATGATGAATGATTCCATAGGCCCTTGTTATTTCTTTTTCTTTTTGTTCTCCTTCAAGTCCTTCATGTTGATGCGCTCAAACTTGAAGGTGCTCAGATCGAGGCGTATCTTCCCGTCGGTGAAACGGTACAGGTCGTCGGCCACCTTCTCGTCGTCGCTGCTGCCGTGGCTCCACATCAGCAGGTCGCGCTTCATCTGGTTGGCGGTGTAGCCAACGAGGTCGTCGCGCTCCTTGCCGGGCTCCATAGTTTTCAGCTTGTCGAAGAGCTCAAAGAGAATCTTTCCGTAGTGGCGGATAGGGATTTTCGACATCGGGTAGCTCATCGGCTGCGGCTTCTGGAGTATCTGCCGGGCGTTGCTGACGTCGACGGGATAGTCGATATCGAGCTTGAAGCCCGACATGATGGCAAGGTGGTCCCAGAGCTTCTGCTCGTGGTCGATGTTCGATCGGTTCTTGGCCGTCATGCGATCCATAACGGCCACTATCGACTCGGCGCACTTCTGCCGCTGTTGCCGGTCGGGAATGGTCATGCAGTAGTCGACCATATTCTGTATCTCGCGCCCATATTCGGGAAGGACGAGCTTCTCGCGCTGGGTGTTGTAGTCTAATCCTTGTATGTTCATTATTATCGTTTGTTCTTTCTGTATGTTGTCGTTTGTAGCATCGCGGAAGCCCGCGGAGCTGCCGTCAGAGGAGCGGTTTGGGCTTCTTGGCTACGAAATCCTTCAGATAGAAGGGCACGTAGTAGGCCACATCCTCAAATTTCTCCTCCGCGATACGCTTCGCCGCCAACGGATACATGTTCTTGGCCAGCGGCTCGATACCGTCGATGAGGTGAGCGTTGGGGTGGGCAATGACATCCATGCACTTCGCCGCGCCGTTGCCGAAGAAGTAGACCGGACCACGGTCGAGGTACTCGCGGTAGGTGTCGGCGTCGACAATGTCGGAATGGATGTCGCGCACGGGCTTCAGCCCACGGTCGAAGACCTCGGCGTAGACCTCCATGCGGCGGGCGTCGAGCATCGGCACGATGAGGGCGTTGTCCTCAATCTCCTCGTGATGGAGCAGCACCGGCACGGCAAGCAGCTCGAGCGTGGGCACGCTGATGAGCTTCACTCCACGGCCGTAGCATATACCCTTGGCCATCGACACACCGATACGCAGACCCGTATACGACCCCGGGCCACCGCTTACGGCTACATAGTCGAGGGGAATGGCGTGGTTGTCGATATACGACAGGGCCTCGTCGACGTACACACCAAGCTTCACGGCATGGTTGGGACCGCTGTGGTCCTCCTTGTTGAAGATGCACTCAGCATCATTGATTATGGCTACAGAGCACACCGAAGTGCTCGTTTCGATATTTAAAATGCAAGACATTATTTAATATGTTCTAAATAAGATTGCAAATTTACTGCTTTTTCCCCGTTTTTTCGTACTTTTGCAGAAATTTAACGCTATAACAACTATGGTATTGTCTATGACCGGCTACGGCAAGGCTGTCGTAACCTACAAGGAAAAGAAAATCAATGTTGAAATCAAATCGCTGAACAGCAAGGCCCTCGACCTGTCGACACGCATTGCTCCGCTCTATCGTGAGAAAGAGATGGAGATACGCCGCACCATCGCCAAGACCGTCATCCGGGGTAAAGTCGACTTCGCTATCTGGATAGAAAAGGATACGGCTGTCGACGCCACACCCATCAACGCGGCCCTCGTGGAGGACTACTACCGCCAGATAAAGGACATCGCCGCAAAGACCGGAATCCCCGAGCCCGCCGACTGGTTCAGTACACTGCTGCGACTGCCCGACGTGACGACGAAGACCGATGTGGAGGAACTCGACGACGAGGAGTGGGAGGCTGCCAAGGCTGCTATCGACGAGGCAATACAGCATCTCATCGAGTTCCGGACCCAGGAAGGTGCTGCCTTAGAGAAGAAATTCAACGAGAAGGTCGACAACATCGAACGGCTGCTCCACAGTATCGAGCCCTACGAGAAGGAGCGCGTGCCGAAAATCAGGGAGCAGATAGTCAAGGGACTGGAGCAGATCCCAGGTGTGGAGTACGACAAGAACCGCCTCGAGCAGGAGCTCATCTACTACATCGAGAAACTTGACATCAGCGAGGAGAAGCAGCGGCTGACCAACCACCTGAAGTACTTCCGCGAGACAATGAAGGAAACGGGCCACGGCATCGGCAAGAAGCTCGGATTCATAGCCCAGGAGATGGGACGCGAGATAAACACAACCGGATCGAAGAGCAACAACGCCGAGATGCAGAACATCGTCGTGAAGATGAAAGACGAGCTCGAGCAGATAAAGGAGCAGGTGCTCAACGCTCTATAAACGCAGTCAGCGGGCGACGGTTTTCTGGTCTCCGGCGGCCGTCGCCACGGTGATGACTCCTCCTGGCAGAAGGAAAAACAGACTATCAACGACCGACAAAAAGATTAAAAATGGAAGCAACAGGAAAACTGATAATATTCTCAGCACCATCGGGCTCTGGCAAGAGCACCATCGTTCAGTGGCTCATGAGGGAGCATCCCGAACTCCGGCTGGCCTTCTCCATCAGTGCCACAACGCGCGCGCCACGGGGCACCGAGAGGAACGGAGTCGAATATCTCTTCCTCTCGGAGGACGAGTTCAGAGACCGTATCGACAAGGATGAATTCCTCGAGTATGAGGAGGTCTATGCCGGACGCTTCTACGGCACCCTGAAGTCGCAGGTGGAACACCAGACGGCAAAGGGCGAGAATGTCGTATTCGATGTCGACGTCAAAGGCGGATGCAACATAAAGAAGTTCTACGGCGACCGCGCCATGAGCATCTTCGTTCAGGCACCATCGGTCGACGAACTGCGCCGGCGACTCATCGGGCGGGGCACCGACAGCGAGGAGGCCATCCGCAACCGACTCGCCAAGGCAAGCTACGAGATGACGTTCGCACCGAAATTCGACCATGTGGTCGTCAACGACGACCTCGAAAAGGCTGAGAAAGAGACTTACGAATTGGTGAAAAAATTCTTACAACTCTAAGCCTCCTACAAGGCCATTTTGCGAAACGGTCCGTTTGGGATTCCAAAACGGACCGTTTCGCATCGTAAAACAGACCGTTTCGCAATGCGAAATGGACCGTTTTGCAATGCAGTTCGATATACTTCATTATCCACTTGATAATCAACGACTTACAAAAAAGGACAGCAATGGGAACCAAAACTATCAAAAATCTTGACTATTTCACACCCGATGCCACGGACAGCGGGCTGCGCATAGGAATCTTCGGCGGCACGTTCAATCCCCTCCACAACGGTCATGTGGCACTGGCCAAAGCGTTCCTCCGTCAGGCCGGACTCGACGAGGTGTGGTTTGTAGTCTCACCGCAGAATCCGTTCAAGAAGAACGACGCCCTCCTCGCCGACTCGTTGCGACTGGAGATGGTGCGAAGGGCCGTCGCAGACATCCCCCGCATGAGGGTGTCCGACGTTGAGTTCCATCTGCCCAAGCCCTCTTATATGTACCTAACGCTCCGGCACCTCAGTGCCGCCCACCCCGACTGCACCTTCACCCTGCTCATCGGCGGCGACAACTGGGCGGCATTCGACAGGTGGGCCAACGCCGACGAAATTCTCGCCAACTACGACATCGTAGTCTATCCACGGTCCGGTGAGGTCATCGACCCCGCTACCCTACCCGCCAACGTCCGCATCCTCGACACCCAGCTCATCGACATCAGCAGCACCGCCATCCGCCACCGAATAGCCATGGGTCTACCCATCACCGACCTCGTGCCACCCGCCATCTCGGCATTAATCGCCGAGAAGTGGCTCTACAAGTAGTCCCGCCGCAACACTACCCTCCGTTCATAGCCTACAAAAGGCCCCACAAAGCATTGACTACGCGCATGAACGTTTATCAATTATAAGATTAAAAGCATTATCATGACAGAACAATTTCGTCCAATGAGGCGCAAACGCCAACAGCTTTCGGAAGAGGAAAGCATCAGAATACTACAGAAATCCACTGCTGGGACTTTGGCTTTGCTGGGAGACAACGATTATCCGTATGCCGTCCCAATCAGTTATGTCTATAACAAAGGAAAACTTTATTTCCACAGCGCATTGAGTGGTCACAAGGTCGATGCCATTCGCAGAAGCGATAA
>Ga0256406_1000872_pt1 | contig 51699 bp, 45 predicted proteins | sample RumenRJG_03DNA_FD_185986 | JGI IMG/M metagenome (GOLD analysis project Ga0256406, IMG submission 185986) | Bovine rumen microbial communities from Lethbridge, Alberta, Canada - RJG_03 | ecosystem: Host-associated > Mammals > Digestive system > Stomach > Rumen | place: Canada: Alberta | collected...
AAGATGATTTGCCTGTCACAGCTTCCTGATAAGTCAACCATATATATTTTTTTGAAGCCCCCTTTGAGGGCTTGTTTGCTGCGCCTTCTTTTACGGTATCTAACCGTCTGCTTCTTTTTCAAACTTCCTCCTCAAAAAAATACCGCACCTGCTCTGCAGATGCGGCGTACATACGGATTTTTCAGGAACCTGCTGGAAAAGGCGGCACGTTCCCAGAAAAGACTTGGCACATCTTGCATCGCAATACAATTTTGATGGCAGATGGATTGTGATGTTGTCAAACACGAAAAAACGGAATCACACCGTAGCAAGTATACGTCATAGCTGCAGGGTTTGTAAAGGGCACGGGAGCCGGAAACACGATACTTTGCGCGCTGCGGGCGTTCCCGGGGCCGCTTTTCAAAAAGGAAAGACCGGCATTTCCGTTCCCTCCCGCCGAAGGGCCGTTCACACCCGGAAATCTTCCAGGTACTTCAAATCCTGTTAAGATGGGGTCACAGGTGCTGAGCAAGAAATCACTGTCATCCGGGAAAGGAAATCATCTGTCGCGGTACGGGAAAACATCACTCCCAGACGGCTGGTAAAAATGTCGACACAGTAAAATAGTTACATGGATCCGACACTGAAAGGTAAGATACAAACCAATTTAAAACATATTTGTTGTTTTAAATACCGCTATATGTTACTATATATCATATAAAGCGAAAAATAAGATGGCTTTGTCTGATTAATTTTTATATGAACATGTTGTGCGGATCCAGCGAGGAGGAAGGAGTATGCGTTTACTTAAAGTCATTTTCAGGAATGGAGCTGTTTTTAAGGATGATATAGCCATTGATTTCACGAATGGAAATTCCGTCAGAAAATCGCCTTATGAGAGTGATACGCTTTTGAAAGCGTTTAAATTAAAGACCGGTATTTATACTCAGGTTCTTTTAGGGTTCACTGGACTGAATGCAACGGGAAAAACGACAGTATTGGACATGCTTTCTGTAGTTGCAGGGGTTTTATTCAGGCACGACAGTCTTAATGTGCCAAATATCCAGAATAGACTGGTAAAAGTGATTTCTGGCAATAAGCCCTTCGAATGGGAAGTTTTTTTCCTGCACCAGGATCAGGTTTACAGGCTGAAGTCAGAGATCATTGCGAAAATAACGGCAAATGAACCGAATAATGAACTGAAATTTGTTTATCAGGAAGAAATCCTTCAGGAAAAGAAATTTTCATCGTCCAATCGGAAAACACTGTTTTGCTTTGAAAAAACAGCATCCTCTGTCAGATCTCAGATTTTAAAAGAGTCTCCCTATCTTCAGGAGGATGACAGCATTGTTTCCAAATTTAAGGATATAAAAGAAGTTGTCCATCCTTTGGGACTTGAAACAAATATCAACGTGGCTGCTTTCCGGGGAGCTCCCCCTGAATTTTTTGTCAATGTTTTTGACCCGAACATCAAGAAGCTGAATATACATAAAGGGAAAGATGGAAAAGAAGAATCAGAACTTCTTTTTAAAAATCAGGAACGGAAAATTTATGGAGGAGACCCTTCTGGACTGCTGTTTTTTCTTTCTGCAGGCACGATTAAAGGCCTGTCGATTGGTCCGGCTGTCTTAAACGCATTAAAATACGGCGGATATGTTTTTATTGATGAAATAGAGAATCATTTTAATAAAAAAATTGTGGAATGGTTCATGGAGCTCTTCACTGATATCCGAACAAATCCTCGTGGTGCGTGCCTGGTCTTTTCTACTCATTATCCTGAACTTCTGGATGTCATGGATCGAATGGACAATATTTATATCACAAAACGGGACCAGGATCATTTTTGCACGTGTGTTCGGTACAGCGATATCATCAAGAGGAATGAACTCTCTAAAAGCCGCGTAATCCTTGAAAATGGTATTGGCGGGACAGCACCCCGTTTTCATGACTTGCAGTCTGCAAAAAATTTCATCGCTGATTTTGTCAGAAAGGGGGAATGAGGTTGTCACCTTTAGATCCGTACTCCTATTTATTTTTTGTATGCGAAGGAAAAAACGAAGAAGCAATTATAAAATGTCTGGCTGATGCAGACGCAATTAATTTTCCTAAAGAACAATATCCCCTCGATTTTTGCAGAGCACGTACCCGAAGTACACGGTCTAAGATACGGAATGCGGTCACACAGTATGATTACGGCGGTCAGGTTGCTGTGGTCTATATTTGTGATTCTCACAGTGAGAACTGGTCTGTAGGGAAAGACTGCATGGGCAATGAGATCCCTGTTATAAAAATAGTTACAAGCCCGGAGATAGAAATCCTACTGGTGTATAAAGAGAAGAGTATACAAAAATGGAAAAATGCCAGGGCTGGGAATCGGCAGCTCCATGTTTCGTCTTTTTGCAGACAGATACTGAAAATGGATGTGAAAAATGGAGAAAATTTTATTGAGCAGTTCTCTTCGATTGAAGATTTCAAAAACATATGTGCTGAATATAAGAAAAATACATCCAGCAGTGGCCATAATAATGAAGAATGAGATGACATGGTATGATTTGCTGAAATAAAAAATATTTGGTAAGAAGATGCAAACAGGGCTGCAGCTCCATTCCTCATACGAAATGGAACCGCAGCCCTGTCCTTTCTGTCCTGCTGCCGTACTCCTGATGCGGTACGGATCAGATCCGGTTGGAGCAGTTCAGCACATCATGGATCTTATGCTTCACCATCATCTTGATGGCTGTACGGCCTTCGCCCAGATAGGTGCGCGGATCGAAATCTTCCGGATGTTCATAGAGATGTTTCCGGATGGATGCGGTCATGGCAAGGCGCAGGTCCGTATCGATATTGATCTTGCAGACGCCGTAGGTGCCGGCCTTTCTCAGCATGTCTTCGGGCACGCCCTGGGCACCGGCCAGCTTGCCGCCGTATTTGTTGCATTCTTCCACGAATTCAGGGATGACGGTGGAAGCCCCATGGAGTACGAGCGGGAAACCGGGCAGCATGTTGGTGATCTTTTCGAGGCGCGGGAAATCCAGTTCCGGTTTGCCCTTGAATTTATACGCACCATGGCTTGTGCCGATGGCGATGGCCAGAGAGTCGACACCCGTGCGTTCCACGAATTCCACGGCCTGATCCGGATCGGTGTAGGTGGCATCCTTCGTGTTGACCTTGACGGCATCTTCCACACCGGCCAGTTTGCCCAGTTCCGCTTCTACGACGACACCCTTGTTATGGGCGTAGTCGACGACGCGTTTGGTGAGTTCGATATTCTGTTCGAAAGGATATTTGGAACCATCGATCATGACGGAAGTGAAACCGCCGTCCACGCAGGCTTTGCAGATGTCAAAATCGGCACCGTGGTCCAGATGGAGTGCAATCGGCAGATCGGAGTCTTCCAGGGCTGCCTCGACGAGCTTGACGAGGTAGACATGCTTGGCATATTTGCGGGCACCGGCGGAAACCTGGAGAATCAGAGGAGCCTGTTCTTCTTTGGCAGCGTCCACGATCCCCTGGACGATTTCCATATTATTGACATTGAAAGCACCTACTGCGTAATGGCCTTCGTAAGCCTTTTTGAACATTTCCGTTGTGGTGACTAATGGCATTTTACTTCCTCCTTGTGATAGCGGTACGATGATCCGTGCTGCCGGGTGGGCAGCTTTCCGCCTTCCGGCGGCACAGCCGTGCGGAGCCGCACAGCTTTTTTCAGGCGCTGGGCGCGATCGCCGTACCTTTGTGGTGGAACTATGGTAAATTTCCTGTAATCATTATAACATACCTGCAGGATTTTTGGCTTAAATCTCCCCCGAACGGAAGCTGCCGGGGCAGATTCTCCGGTAATCTCAAGGACCTCTCTCAGCGTCCGCCTCCCGGGCGGATGAGACGGCTGATGGCGGCACGCATGTCTTCCGGCAGGGGGGCCTTGATGACAAGTTCCCTGCCCGTCAGGGGATGGGTGAGATGCAGCTGCCAGGCATGGAGAAAGTGGCGCGACGGCGGCCCCGGCGTGCCGTACAGGTTGTCTCCGACCAGGGCGTGCCCCGCGGCAGCGCAGTGGACGCGGATCTGGTGCGTCCGGCCGGTCTCCAGCGTGAAGAGGACAAGGGAAGCGCTGCTCCCTGCCGCAAGGACCCTGTATTTTGTCCGGGCGGGCTGACCGTTTTCCAGGTCCACCTGCCGCTCGATGAGGGAGCCGGGTCTGCGCCCGATGGGCCAGCCAAGCAGGCCGGAAGTTTCCGTCCAGAGGCCCTCCGTCAGGCCCAGGTAGCTTTTTTGCAGGGACAGGGAGGACAGGCGGTGATGCCAGAATGCATTTTTGGCAAAAAGGACGAGGCCCGATGTCTCTTTATCCAGACGCGAAACGGGATGGACGGCAGCTTTTACGCCGGTCCTCATGTAGTGCCAGGCAACGCGGCGGCTCAGCGCACTGATCCTTTCCCGCCCGGGATTGTGGGTCAGCAGCCCGGCCGGTTTATTGACGGCGAGAAGAGCTTCGTCCTCATAGAGGATCTCCAGAGGTGCTTCTTCCGGCAGCAGGGACGTCACTTCGGGGAGAAAGTCCCAGGCGATCCGGTCGCCCGCCCGGAGCAGCAGATCCCGTCTCTGGACCTCACCGTTCACGCTGACAAGACCCGCTGTTTTCAGTTTTTTCCAGTACCGGTCCGAAAGGCCGTACTGTTTGAGGGCTGTCTTCAGCCGGATCGGCGGAGCGGAATCGGGGATGATGATTTCCATGGATGATGCCTTTCTGCAAAAGAGTTCCGGACGGCGGGGTCCGCGTGATGTGTTTTCTTTCCGGACCGGGCCTGCGCCCGAATGAGAATCGAATTGACTATACTGGGCTGATTGGGTAAGATTAAAAGATGATACTGCCTAAAAAAGCAACAGGAAAGAACAAGAGGTCATCATGAAAAAAGAATTTCTGGCCCTGGCTGTTTCTCTGCTCACTGCCGGCAGCCTGTCCCCGGTCTTTGCCAAAGCTGCAGGCACATGGACGCTGATCCAGGAAAACAAGGCCGGTGCCTATTACGCGGATCCGGGATCTATCAAAGCAGAGCCCGGAAAAACAGCGGCGCCGCAGGTCTATACGGTGCGGACGAAAGCCGTCTTCAGGGATGTCCCTTTCATCCGCCTGCTCAATGAGCATTATGGGAAAAAGCTGAAAAAGGGGGACAGCGCGGATCACTGTGAACTCATTGTATCACTGAATCCGTCCGAAGGCACGTACCGGGTGGACCGGATCGAGCTCTATTCCCGCAGTTCCAGACTGCTGGAACGCAAAAAACTGAAAGAACCGTTCGTCCCCATCCCTAAGGGGACCTATATGACCGTCCTGGCAAAGCAGCTTGCGGCAAAGGACGAGACACAGACTCCGGAGCAGCCCTCCGGAACGGCCGCAGTGGCTGGGACAGCCGGCAAAGCTGCGGCGGACGCGGCCAAAAAGAACGGATGATTGGAAAAGGAGTTGGACTGAACCATGACAAAGATCAGGGGTTTTGAAAAGATCACGGCCTATGCGGATGCGGAGTTCCCGCTGCCCAGCCGCCAGACGCTGAAGTCGGCGGGCTATGATTTCTACCTGCCCGCGGATGCGGAGATCCCCGCCCACGGCCAGAAAATGGTCCCTACAGGGGTCAAGGCCTATATGCAGGACAATGAGTACCTGGGTATCCATATCCGCTCCAGCATGGCGATCAAGCGCCATCTGCGCCTCCTCAACAATGAAGGCATCGTGGATGCGGATTATTACAACAACCCGGACAACGAAGGACATATCATGCTGGCCCTTGCCAATGACTCGGATGAAGCGGTCATCCTCAAGAAAGGCGAACGCGTGGCCCAGGGAATCTTCTACACGTATCTGCTTGCCGACGGCGACAGCAAGTCAGCCAAGGCGGAGCGCAGCGGCGGCTTCGGCAGCACTGCAAGGTAAGGGGGGAAGCAGCCATGGATGAAAAGCAAATGATCGGCCTCGTCAATACGGTCGGTGATGCCGGCGGCTATCAGCTGATGGAATGGTTCAAGCTTTTCCCGGATGACCGGGAAAGAGCGCTGCGCGAATATATCTATCTCAAGGTCTATCTGCTGCGGATGGCCCTTCACCAGACCGGGACCAACCTGACCGATGACGAGTTCAACCTGTTCTGTGCCCATACGGCGGACGAGTACCTGGCGAGCCCGGGGGATTATTACGGGGCGACGCCGCAGGGGCTCCTGGAAGCACTGCTGGCGTATCAGGGGCAGCATTACCAGGATCTGATCCGGATCTTTGCGGAGCGGAGCGGCATCGCATCCCACAGCCATGCCAGACAGTTCGTCGGAGAACTGCCGGATCTCTTCACGACGGTCCTGACCCGGCTGCGGATTGCACTCAAATCGTGAAAAAATGTGCTAAATTTTCAAAATTCGATTGACATATTTCGTATTATTTTCTATACTGTTCACATAACTTAACAAGAGATAGAGGCGCGGGACCTATCAGTAATTTCTGGAGGGACACTGTTGAAGGGAATGAAAGGAGTACCGCCGAAGCACTGTTCCGGGTACGGGGCTGTGCTGGGATGAAGGTGAAGAACCTTCATACTGTCGCCAGGTATTTGGTGGAGAGCTATCGTGTGAAGCAGAATGTAATGCGCCTGCAGCAAGCGGGCAAACTTCTTACGGTCATTGGGGCATGCTCTCAATGGCTTATTTTTTTAGGCGAATGCAGAAAAGGGATGAGATGGTTATGATCAAAGTACTCGTAAACGGAGCCCTTGGCAAAATGGGTTCCACTGTGGCAAGGACTGTGACAGAGCAGAAAGATATGGAGCTTGTCGCCGCGGTGAACGATCATGGAGCCGGCACGGTCATTTCCGGAGGTGTCGTCATCGAATCGGATCTGGCTGCTGCCATTGCCGCCCACAAACCTGACGTGGTGGTCGATTTCACGAGACCCGATGTCGTCATGGGCTGCCTGCGGACCGTCCTGAATGCCGGCGTCAATGCCGTCGTAGGGACTACGGGCTTCAGCCAGGAAGATCTGGATGAGCTGAAAGGGCTGGCAGAGAAAAACAATGTGGGCTGCCTCATCTGCCCGAACTTCGCCATGGGCGCCGTGCTCATGATGAAGATCGCCGCGGAAGTGGCAAAATATTTCCCGAAAGCGGAAATCATCGAACTCCATCACGACCAGAAAATGGATGCTCCTTCCGGTACGGCCATCCTGACCGCCCAGAAGATGGCAGAAGCCCGCGGCGGCAAATACATCGCCCAGGGCCGGCCGGATGAAGTGGAAAAACTTCCTCACGTGCGGGGGAATGATTTCCAGGGGATGAGGATCCATTCGGTCCGCCTGCCCGGCTTCGTCGCTTCCGAGGAAATCATCTTCGGCAGCACGGGCGAGACACTGACCATCCGGAACGACTCCATCAACCGTGAATGCTACATGCCCGGCGTGATGCTGGGATGCCGGACCATGATAAACCGCAAGGGCCTGGTGTACGGCCTTGATGCGATTTTATAAAAAAAGAGTTTCAACATTCTCAACAATATGGAAGGGAGCTTATCTGAAATGAAAGAGTACAATCTTGCAATCCTGGGTGCCACGGGTGCCGTTGGCCATGAATTCATCAACCTGCTGAACGAAAGAGATTTTCCGTTCAAGAACCTGAAGCTGCTGGCTTCTGCACGCACAGCCGGAACGGAACTCACGGTCCGCGGGAAAACATATAAAGTCGAGGAAGCCAACGAAAATTCCTTCAATGGCATCGATGTGGCCCTCTTTGCAGGCGGTTCCATCAGCAAGACCTTTGCCCCCGTGGCAGTCAAGGCAGGTGCTGTGGTCATCGATAATTCCAGCACGTACCGCATGGATCCGGAAGTCCCTCTGATCGTTCCGGAAGTCAACCCTCAGGATATCACGAAGCACAAAGGCATCATCGCCAACCCGAACTGCTCCACCATCATCATGGTCATGGCCCTGAAGCCGATTTATGACCTGGCCCGCATCAAGAGAATCATCGTTTCCACCTACCAGGCTGCTTCCGGTGCCGGCAAGGACGGCCTCGATGAACTGGAACGCCAGGTGAAGCAGGCTGCCGCCGGCGAAGAAATGACTGCGAACATCTTCCCGATGGCCAGCGCTGCCAAGCATTTCCCGCTGGAACTGAACCTGGTTCCGCAGATCGATATCTTCCTGGACAACCTCTACACCAAGGAAGAAATGAAGATGGTCAACGAGACGAAGAAGATCTTCTCCGACTACGAGATGGGTGTCACCGCCACGACGGTCCGCGTCCCTGTCTACAGGAGCCACAGCGAAGCTGTCAACGTCGAACTGGAACATGACGTGGAACTGGAAGACATCCGCAAGGCCCTGAGCAATTTCCCGGGCGTCGTGCTGCAGGATGATCCGTCCCAGCAGATCTATCCGATGCCGTACTACACGTCCGGCAAGAACGATGTCTATGTCGGCCGTCTGAGAAGAGACGAATCCGCACCGAACAGCTTCAACTTCTGGTGCGTCGGTGACCAGATCCGCAAAGGCGCTGCCCTGAACACGCTGCAGATCGCTGAAACGATGGTCAAGAATAACTGGCTCTGAGCATAGGGCAACCGGGGAGGCTCCTTTTCATGAAAATCATTGTACAAAAATTCGGTGGCACATCCGTAGCGACTCCGCATACGCGGCAGCTGGTCCTGAAAAAGGTCCAGGAAGCGGTCGACGCTGGCTATGCTCCCATCGTCGTCGTTTCCGCCATGGGCCGCAGAGGGGATCCGTACGCAACGGATACACTGATCGATATGCTGAAATCGGTCAATCCTGAGCCCGATGCCCATGAACTTGATCTGATGATGGCCTGCGGCGAAATCATTTCGTCCACGGTCATGGCGGCTACGCTGCAGAAGGCGGGCCTCAAGGCCATGGCTCTTACGGGCGGCCAGGCCGGGATGGTCACGGACGGCCGTTTCGGGAACGCCCGCATCAAGACGGTCAAAGCCAAACATCTGAAGGAACTGGCCGCGGACGGGATCATTCCCGTCGTCTGCGGATTCCAGGGTGTCACGGATGATAACCTCAACATCACGACGCTGGGCCGCGGCGGCAGCGATACGTCCGCAGCAGCCTTCGGTGTCGCCGTCGGGGCAGAGAAGGTCGAAATCTACACGGATGTGGACGGCATCATGACGGCGGATCCGCGTATCGTCTCCGACGCCAGGATCATCAAAAAGATCTCTTATGATGAGATCCGTGAAATGGCCCATCAGGGCGCCAAGGTCATCCATCCGCGCGCGGTGGAGATTGTCATGCGCTACGGTGTGCCCATGGTCGTCAAGAGCACCTTCTCCGACGCTCCGGGCACGCTGATCACGGCGGATGATCAGATCGAAACGATCGAGGAACAGGATGATGTCACGAGCAACCATGCCAGCGGTGTGGCCCATATGCTGAACCTGGCCTTCTTCCAGGTGGCACTTGCGGGTGACGAAACGAACGGCAGCCATGTCTTCACGGCTGTGGCAAAGGGCGGCGTCAGCATCGGCAGCTTCAGCCTGCAGCCGCACTCCCTGATGTTTGCCGTGTATGCCAGCGCGGCAGCCAAAACGGAAGAGATCCTGAAGGCAAATGGTTATGAATATAAACTGATCCCGTCCTGTGCAAAAGTCACGGTGGTGGGCACTCATATGGGCGGCGTTCCCGGTGTCATGGCACGCTTTGTCTCCGCCCTGACGGATGCCGGAGTCCAGATCCTGCAGACAACGGACTCAGACAATCTGATTTCCGCCATTGTCAGGGAGAATGAGGTAAAAGAAGCAGTCAACGCACTTCATACGGCGTTTAAATCGTAAGGGAGGAATGGATTATGCGCAAGCCTTATTTTGGTCGTCTGATCACAGCAATGGTCACTCATTTCAATGAAGATGGATCTTTAAATGCAGAAGGAACGGCGAACTTTGCTTCCTGGCTTGTCGATCATGGTTCTGATGCTATTCTGGTGGCAGGTACTTCGGGGGAAGCACCGACTATGACCGTGGAAGAAAAGGAAGAACTGTTCACGGCTGTCATCAAAAAGCTGGACCACCGTGCTCCCGTCATCGTCGGCACCGGTTCCAATGACACGGCTGCCACCATCCGCATGAACGAAGTCGCCGAAAAGGTCGGCGCCGATGGTGTCCTGGTCGTGGGGCCTTTCTACAACAAGCCCACCCAGGAAGGTTTCTACCGTCATTTCAAGACGATCGCCGACCATACGAAACTGCCGATCGTCGTCTATAACGTCCCGGGCCGGACTGGTTCCAATATCCTGCCGGAAACGGTGGCACGGCTGGCCAGGGACTGCAAGAACATCGTCGCCATCAAGGAAGCATCCGGCAAAGTGGATCAGGTCGCTGAACTGTACCGCCTGCTGCCGGAAGACTTCTCCATCTACAGCGGCGACGACGGCCTGACGCTCCCGTTCTTTGCCGTAGGCGCGTGCGGGCTGATCTCCGTACTGAGCAATGTGGGCGGCGCCCTGCTGCAGGATCTGATGCAGAGCTACGAACGCGGCGACGTGCAGCGGGCCCGGGAACTCAACAAAATCATGGTGCCCCAGGCAAAGTCCATGTTCGTCGTGAGCAACCCGATCCCCATCAAGGAAGCGGTTACCCGCATGACCCCGTTCAACGCCGGTCCGTACCGTCTGCCGCTGTGCCCGATGACGGACGCGGAAAGAGCGAAGGCCGAGGCTGCCTGGAAGGCAACGGGCCTGTTAAAGGAATAAGCTTTTCGGTTCATCTGGCCGTGGAGGAATGGACGCCATTCCCTCACGGTCTCTTTTTATGGCAGGCCCGGGGGCGTGCTTTTTCTGCCGCAGCGGGTGCTCCGCGGGGTCCGGGCAAGTGTTTCCCGGCCCGGCAGTTGCGTTTCTGCAGAAATCGGGTATCATGGAACAGAGAAGACATAAATGCTTTTTATGACAGGGAAGGGAAGTGCGGTCCTGCAGTCTTTTGGGCAACACGGACAGGACTGCCCCTCCTGCTGCAGCCGGTGCATCCATCGCTGCATCGAGATTCCGTAAGGAGGTGCCTGCATGCTTTTATATTCAACACGCCTTGCCGTAACAAAGGAATTCAGCCGGGAAGCCCTTATCCGGCTCGTCGAGGAATGGAACCGGTCCACACCCTACAGGGAAAATCTGATTCCCGATTTCACCTGGCACGGGGAAGAGAATATCCGTTACGGCAATGACCGTCTCTGGCTCGAGATCGCCACGGTCCCCCGTAAGCCGGTCACGGCAGTCCGCTATGAAAAGCAGGATGGCCTGGGACGGATCTGGAATACGGATTATATCGTGGATCACGGGAGGCAGCAGCTCGTCATCCAGCTGGACCGGACCTACACGGACGGGGCCCTGCGGGAGAGCCTCGCCTTTTCCACGCCCCATTTCATATCGCTCCTCATCGATCACGGGTATCTGGCGCCGGACGGTCCGCTCCCGGTACAGCGGACACCTTTGGATGTGGGCGAGGCGAAGCTGCCTCTTTTGCAGCCGCTTCTGGCGGACCCGGGAAAATGCGCACTGCCCCTTGTCTATATCTCCCGCAGACGGGACGGAAGACCGGCCTTTGACCCTTTGCTTTTGGGCAGCAAGCTGAAAGGGGCTGCCCATCTCATCATGGCGGACGCAAAAGTGCCGGCGGGCCTGCTGCAGCGGGCGGGACTTGCCGAAACGGGCGGAGCTGTCGGCCTCTACCTGCCCCATGGCCGCCGGACCTTTCCGTACCGTCCGGGCGACAGGGACGGCATGGCACTCCTTGAACGGACGGCCCGGGCTGTCCTTGACTACGGCAACGCGCGGGTCATCCCGGAAGAGCTGACCTGGAACGGCGCCAAACAGGCCATCCTGGATGCCCGCTCCCGGGACCAGGAAAAAGCCCGGTGCCTGGCAGAAAAAGAACTGAAAGAGGCAGAAAAAGAAGTCCAGGACTATATCGCAGCCTTTGACGATGACCAGAAGAGGCTCCAGGAACAGAACAGGGAACTCATCCGCCAGCTCCAGTCCCTGCAGCAGGAAAACCAGGGCCTCCGGAGGCGCCTCGACCGTCAGGGCCGGGAGCCCGTCCTCTTTTTGGGCGACGAAATGGAATTTTATCCTGGCGAAATCCGGGAAATGATCCTCGATGCGGTCGAAGATACCCTGACAAAGGGATGCCGGCCCGGTTCCCGCCGCTATGACGTACTGAAGGACATTCTGCAGAACAATCCGCATGAGCATATCCGGGCGCAGCGGGAGGAGACCCTGAAGCAGCTGTTCAAAGGCTACCGTACGCTCACGCCGCTTCTGCGCCAGGCCCTGAAGGAAATGGGCATCACCATTACCGGCACGGGCAAGCACTACCGCCTGACGTATTACGGCGATGAACGCTACAAAGATACGCTCTCCAAGACCGGCAGCGACCACCGGGAAGGGATGAACAACGTGAGACAGATCCTGAACAAGATGATGTAGGATCATTTCCAGCCACCTCGCGCGGGCGGCTACGCAAAACAGCGGCGGAATCATCCCTGACTGTGTAAACCCGCAGCCGCCTGCCGGGAGTTTTTGAAAGGGCGCTCCCGCCATGGTATAATAAAAGGCAGAGAAATGGAGGGAACGTCAGGATGTTAGCTGATTTACATATCCATACGACCTTTTCGGATGGCATCAATACTCCCGAGGCCATCGTCAGACAGGCTGTGGCAGCGGGGCTTTCCGCCATTGCCATCACCGATCATGATAATGTAAGGGGCTGTGACAGGGCCATGGCCTATGTGCGGGATGAAAAGATCCCTCTCAAAGTGCTGCGCGGCGTCGAAATCGATACCAATTACAAGGGAAAGGATGTCCATGTCCTGGGCTATCATTTTTCCGAGACAGAGCCCGCCCTCCGGCAGGCAATGGCCTGGAATCGCAGCCAGCGTGTGGACCGGGCTCAGCGCATCACGGAAAAGATCCACAGCCTGGGCTATGACATCACTTTTCAGGAAGTCCTTGCCGAAGCGGCCGGATCCAGGAGCCTGGGCCGTCCCCATATTGCCCGCCTGCTCGTGAAGAAGGGCTTTTTTCCCGATGTGAAAGCTGTGTTCGATACGCTCATCGGGAAGGGGAAGCCCTGCTATCTGAGGCAGGTCAAACTGCCGCCGCGCGAAGCGGCGGCACTGATCCATCAGGCCGGCGGGATTGCAGTCCTGGCCCATCCGGCTGAAATCGAGGATCCTGCCCTTGTGGAGGAGATCCTGGACAGTACGCCTTTTGACGGCATGGAAGTGTGGCATCCGTCCGTCCTCCAGGAATCGCCCCGGCATGACTGGCTGGCCGTGGCCAGAAGCCATCATCTGATCCCCAGCGGCGGCAGCGACCTGCACGGCAATCCGGGCAGATTCCCGTCCCGTCTCGGAGAATTCCCGGTCCGTTATGAGGACGTGGCCGGCATCATCGAATCAGGACAATCTTGCAGAGAATGAGAGATCATTATGAAAGTTATCGCATTTACAGGACCCAGCGGGACCGGCAAAAGTTTCCGGGCCATCGGTGTTGCCCATGAGCATCACTGCGACGGCATCATCGATGACGGCCTGCTGATCGAAGGCACGAAGATCCTCGCCGGGACCTCTGCCAAAACAGAACAGAACAAGGTCCAGGCGGTCAAGCGGGCTATCTTCATGGACAGGGAGCACTGCGAGACTGTGAAAAAAGCGCTCGCCGGCAGCGATATCCAGAACCTGCTGGTCATCGGCACGTCGGATAAGATGGCCGTGACGATCTGCAAACATCTGGGGCTCCCGGCGCCGGCAGAGTATGTCCATATCCAGGATATCGCAACAGTGCGGGAGATGAAAAAGGCGCGGGATCTGCGCATCAAGGAGGGCAAACATATCGTGCCCGTCCCCACGATCGAGCTCAAGCCCCATCTTTCCGGAGTCCTTGTGGATCTGCCCCACCGTCTTTTCGGGCGGAATAAAAAGCATAAGAACATCCAGGAAAAATCGATCGTCCGGCCGGCTTTCAGCTATTACGGCAAGATCACCGTGACGGATTATGTAGTGAGCGATATTGTCCGCATCGTCGTCGAAAAGAACAAGAATGTAGACCGCATCACGTCCATCAAGGTGCGCCGTCCGGCGGATACGAGCAAGGGGATGACCATCTATCTGGATCTGGTCCTGTTTTTTGGGGCAGAGATCTTCGATACGGTAAAACAGCTCCAGACCAAGATCAAGCTCAAAGTCGAAGGCATGACTTCCATGCCTGTAAAGGATATCAATGTTTCGGTCCGCAGCCTGACCGTACGGCAGGAACGGACCGCCCAGAAGACAAGCGAGGAAAATGCGTGAAGCACTCTCAGGATGCCCGGAAAGATTTTGCTAAATGGGCAGCGGAAAATAAAGCAAAGCTGCAGTCCCTCAGCGGGGAACCGGTAGCTGAAAAGCCCGTCAACTACGGTGTGCAGCTGAAAGGCCGCAAAAACGGGCAGGAAGCGATCGTTACGCTGTACTGCGGCAAAAAAGGATTCACCATGACCTTCGGCGGGAAGGCGACCCCGTTCCGAAAAGAAGTGGAACGCGCCTTTGAGGAACTGCCTTTTTCCGATGAGGGAACCGGGGAAAGCGCGTCGGAGCGCTCTCTTCTTGAGGATGTCCCCGGTTTCGACGGAGTCTGGGCCGGCAGTGACGAATCGGGCAAAGGGGATTTCTTCGGTCCCCTCGCTGTTGCCGCGGTGGCTGTGGACCGCAGAACAGCCGCTGCCTTCCGGCGCCTTGGCGTAAAAGACAGCAAGAGCCTGACGGATGCACAGATCCATACGCTCGCTGAAAAGATCCGGGAGGGGGCTCTCGCCTGTACGGTGCTTGCCCTTCCGCCGGAACTCTATAACCGGCGCTATGCCTGGTTCAAAGAGCGGGGAGGGAACCTCAATACACTCCTTGCCAATGGCCATGTCAATGCTCTTTCCGGTGTGCTCAGGAAATGTCCGGCGTGCCATTTTGCCCTGGTGGACCGTTTCTCTCTCCATAACCGCATCAGCGAACGGCTGGAGCAGCAGTTCCCGGGCCTTACAGTACGGCAGGTGCCGCGCGCGGAAGCGGATATGGCCGTTGCGGCAGCTTCCATCCTGGCGCGGGATGAGTTTGTCCGGATCATGGTAGGACTGGAAAAAGAAGCGGGTATGCCGCTGCCCAAGGGGGGCGGCACGCAGGCGACACAGACTGCGAAACGGCTTGCATCCGCCCTGGGGAGTGAACAGCTGGCGCATTTTGTCAAGCTGCACTTTGCCAACGCCCAAAAGCTGTAAAAAACAAATTCTTGTATTTTCTTGCGGCAGCAGGCACTTTTATGACAGGAAGACCCGGCTGCCGCCGCGATTTTCAGGTATTGCCCAGTTTTTTTAAACAATTTAGCATTACGATGACAACTCTATGGTATAATGAATAAGTTGCGGATTCAGAAAACTACTTTTTATTGGCAGGTCTTTCAATAATGAAAAAACAGATCTTCAGGATGCTGCTTGTGCTCTTTTTTGTTGTCATCTGCGTCTCCGCAGGTGTCATCTACTTTACCTTTGACAGAAGGGCACTGCATTATCTTACGACTTTTAAGCCTATATACTGTTTCCTTGCGCTGGGAATCCTTTCAATCGGCCTTTTTTTCGATGCGTCCAGACTGATCACGCTTACCCATCTGTCCGGTGAAAAGATGGACTACAAACATGTCTTCAATGTCGTGTTCAGCAACTATTTCCTTGCCCTCCTGACGCCCGGCCAGGGCGGCGGCGGGATTGCCCAGCTGATGTTCATGAAAAAAGCCGGTGTGCCCGTTGCCAAATCGACGCTCATCATCATCGTGAGGACGGTCATGTCCATCCTTTTCCTGTTCCTGACGGTCCCCATCATCTTTTATTTCGATCCGGAACTGGTCAGCTGGATGCCGCCCAGTCTCATTGCCCTGATCTGTCTCTTTGTCATTTTTGCACCGGCCCTGCTGATTTTCTATATCGTCACAGGCCGCTTCGAAAAATGGCTTGTCCGGTTCTGCCGCCGCTTTTCCCCGAAGATGCAGGAATCGATCTTCCTCTGGTACCGGGACTTCGAACAGGCTCTTTTTATGCTGGGCCGGAATCCCCGGCAGGTCCTCCGGGCCTTCATCGAATCGGGCGTGAGCCTGCTGTGCATCTATGGCGTCGTGCCCGTTTTCATCTATGCATTCGGCATCCAGGACGTGCCGCTCCACATCATCATGGGGCGAATGTGCCTTATCAATCTGGTCCTGTACTTTACGCCGACACCGGGAGGCACCGGTGTCGCTGAAGGAGGATTCCTCGTCATGTTCAAACCGCTCCTGCCCATGGGCGTGAGCGGCGTCATCGCTGTCATGTGGCGTTTCTTCTGCGAGTACATTCCCTTCACGATCGGCGCTGTTGTGACGATCCGTTATTTTGGCCTGGATATCCTGACGCAGATCCGAAGGAGGAATATCGACGCATGAAGAAGATCCTTGTGACGGGAGGAGCGGGCTTCATCGGCTCCCATGTGCTTGAGAAACTGCTGCAGCACGGCTGTGAGGATGTAACGGTCCTTGACAGCTTTGTCAGCGGCTGCCGGAACCATATCCCGGCAGGTGTAAAGATCACTGAGATGGATGTGCGCAGTCCGCGTCTTATCCCTTTCATGACAAAAGGAAGGTTTGACTGTGTCATCCACCTGGCGGCACAGACTCTTGTCCCTTATTCGATGGCACATCCCGCCCTGGACGCGGAAATCAATATCATGGGGCTCCTGAATCTGCTCGAAGGCTGCCGTCAGGCAGGGACGGGTCAGATCATCTTTTCTTCCAGTGCGGCTGTATACGGGGATAATCCGCATCTTCCCATCCGGGAGGATGAACCGCTGCACCCGCTTTCATTCTACGGTCTTTCCAAGGCCGCCTCGGAAGAATATATCCGGATTTTCTGCCGGCAGCAGCATATGGACGGTACCATCCTCCGCTTTGCCAATGTCTATGGAGAGCGGCAGGGCGAACATGGCGCCGGCGGCGTCATCAGCATCTTCGCCCGGCGCATCGCCGCCCATGAACCGCTTGTGATCTATGGCGACGGCAGCCAGACCCGTGACTTCATCTATGCCGGAGATATCGCGGAAGTCATCGTCCGGGCTCTTGGCTGCAGCGGTGTGCATACCCTGAATGTGGCTACGAACACCCCGCTGTCCCTGAACGAACTGGTTTCCATACTGACGGATATTGCGGGCCGGCCGCTTCCTGTCCGGCATGAACCGGAGCGGGAAGGGGATATCCGGGAGTCGGTCCTTTCCAATGAAATGCTGAGGACCACCCTCGGTTTCCGCAGCTTCACGCCCTTCCGCACAGGGCTCGAGAGGACTCTTGCCGACTGCGGGACCCGTGTCTGACCCCTGGGGAGCGGGTGTCTCCCTCTCAATACAATGAAGAAAATCTTACATTTATGTCTGCTCCTGTGTGTCCTGCTCTTTTCTGCTGCCTGCACCCGGGAGCCTGAAACGCCGGAGCCCGTACCGAAAAAGCCGCCGGCTCCCGCCGTGCGCATCGCTGCCGGACAGGAACCCGGCACGTATTCACGGATCGCGGCGGAACTTGAAAAATCCCTGCTCCAGTCCATCCCCGATGCAGAAGGGGATACCGTCCATACGAACGGCTCCATTGCCAATATAGAACTGCTCAGGCAGAAAAAAGTGGAATTTGCCCTGGCCCAGGAAGATGTGGCCGAGCTTGCCTTTACCGGGAAGGGTCCATTTATGGCCCGCCCATTCCAGGCAGTCCGCTTCGTCGCTTCCCTGCACATGGAAGCGGTCCATCTCATCGTGCCGACGGGTTCCCCGATCCATTCCATAAAGGATCTGCGGCACAGACGGATCGCGCTCAATGCTCCGGGTTCGGGTTCGGAAGTGACATTCCGCCATCTGCTCCGGGCTTTCCATGTAAAAGAAAATGAGCTGCTGATCCAGTTCCTGCCGGCTGACAAGATCCTGAAAGGAATCGCGGACGGCAGCCTCGATGCTGCTTTTCTCGTCATGGGCGCTCCCTGTCAGGAACTGAAACCGTTCCTGGCTGGCCGCAAAGTGCATCTGCTTTCGCTGGAAGGACCGGAACTGGAAGCACTTTTCGAGCGTTATGCCTATTACCATCCGGTCCGTCTGGAACCCGGCTTTTACGAAGGCCAGAGCGAACCGGTCATGACCGTGGGTGTCCGCTGCCTGCTCCTGGCGTCGGAAGATCTGCCCGGCAATGTAGCGGATACGGCGGCCCGGATCCTGCACGGTCAGCTTGGCGCCCTGCAAAGAGCTGATGAGTCCCTCCGGCCGCTGAAGCAGCAGGAGCTTTTTCCCGTCATCGGGGTACCGCTCCTGGAATCTTCGGTAAAGTACCGGCCCAAGACAGAAACGGAAGCGCCTGATGCAGAGAGTGTGCCCGCTCAGCCCTGAGCTTGTCCAAAAGGACGCTTTCGGGCACGGATGCGGCTTCCGGTTGCAAAATCGGCAGAGAGACTGTATAATGTTTGCCAAACATATTTTCGTACGAACTGGGATCAATGCGTCTGATCGTTCGAAAAATAAACGGACAGGGAACAAGTTTTATTCTCTTGTTTTTTTCTGATCAGCAGTTGGGCTGTTCAGTGCATTTTTATAGTATTTTTATGTGAACACTAAAAGGAGGTGCCTTTTTGAATAAAGGACAACGAACACAAAAGAAACTGAATATCATCCCTCTGGGCGGACTGGGAGAAATCGGCAAGAATATGACCGCCTTCAAGTACGGGGACGAAATCATCCTCGTCGATGCCGGTCTTGCTTTTCCGGATGATGATATGCTGGGGATCGATCTGGTGATCCCGAATTTTTCCTATCTCCAGGAAAATAAAGATATGGTCAAGGGGATCTTCCTTACGCACGGACACGAAGACCACATCGGTGCGCTGCCTTATGTAATGAAGGAAATCGACTGCCCCGTATACGGCACACCGCTGACACTGGGCATCCTGTCGGGCCGGCTGAAGGAAAACGGCGTGTCCGACGCCAAATGCCGTGCCGTCAAATCGGGCAGCACGGTCCGGGCCGGTGCTTTCCGGGTGGAATTCATCCACGTGAACCACAGTATCCCGGACGCGGTCGCCCTGGCCATCCATACACCGGTCGGCGTCATCGTCCATACGGGCGACTATAAGTTCGATCAGACGCCTGTGGACGGACAGCCGACTGATTTTGCGCGTCTTGCCGAAGTCGGCGAAAAAGGCGTGCTGCTCCTGATGGCAGATTCCACCAACATCGAGCGTACGGGATTCACTCCCAGCGAACGCAATGTGGGCCGGGTCCTGGATGAACAGTTCCGTCTGGCCAAGAACCGGATCATCGTGGCAACGTTCTCTTCCAATGTCCACCGCATCCAGCAGGTCATCGACGCCGCGGCCATGACGCACCGCAAGGTCGCTGTGATCGGCCGCAGCATGGTCAATGTCGTCAATATCTCGATCGAGATGGGATATATGAAGGTCCCCAAGGGCGTCCTGATCGATATCGATGAAGCCCGCAACTTCGCACCCCGTCAGATTGCGATCATCACGACGGGCAGCCAGGGCGAACCGATGAGTGCCCTGACGCGTATGGCCAACAGTGACCATAAAAAAGTCTCCATCATGCCCGGGGATACGGTCATCATTTCGGCAACCCCGATCCCGGGTAACGAAAAGGGTGTCGCGAGGACCATCGACAATCTGTACAAACAGGGCGCGGAAGTCGTCTACGGCAAGGAACGGGGCATCCATGTCTCGGGCCATGCCAGCCAGGAAGAGATCAAGATGATGCACCGCCTGATCCGGCCGAAATTCTTCATGCCGGTCCACGGCGAGTACCGCCATCTGGTCCTCCACAAGAAACTGGCAGAGAAACTTGGCATGCCGAAGGACAACATCGTCATTGCCGAAAATGGTTCCGTCGTCGAACTGACCCAGAACAGCATCGGCATTACGGGCAAGGTGACTGCCGGCAAGGTCCTCATCGACGGCCTGGGTGTCGGCGATGTGGGGAATGTGGTGCTGCGCGACCGCCGTCAGCTTTCACAGGACGGCATCCTGATCGTCGTCGTGACGATCGACCACAGCAATTATTCGATTGCAGCCGGACCGGATATCGTATCCCGAGGCTTTGTCTATGTACGCGAATCGGAGGAACTGATGGAAGGGGCCCGCGACCGCGTCCTGAGCGCTCTCGACAAGTGCCGGGAAGACAATATCACGGAATGGTCCGCCCTGAAATCCGCTGTCCGCGATTCTCTCGGCAAGTACCTCTTTGACAGAACCAGACGGCGTCCGATGATCCTGCCGCTCATCATGGAAATTTAAGGTCCCGCTGCGCCTGCAGCAAAAGTGCCGTGGCACGGGGATATACAGGCTGCACAAGGCCTGTTTTCCCGCGGCCGTGCCGCACCTTACTGCGGGCCGAACGGGGATTTTTGAAAGGCTGCTCCTTCCTCCCTGCGTTTTTCCGCTTTGCCGGGTAAATGCGGGGAAGGGAGAAGGCAGTCCGTATCGATTCAGGAAGGGAAACAGTGAAGAAAAAACGTACCAGGAAAAATCAGACCAATAAATCAGCGAAGAACAGCCTGAACCTGAACATGGAAGCCATCGGCATCCTGCTGACGGCATTTGCCATCTTCATGGCAGTCTGCCTTTTTGGCTTCGAGGTGGGTTCTCTGGGGCATTTCGTGCGCCGCGTCCTGACGTATCTGCTGGGCCGGGGTGCGCTGCTGCTGCCGCTTTATGTGGCCTGTCTCGGACTTGGCTATATCGTCAACCATGAACATCTCCATTTTTCCCGGCAATTTTTTACACTTTTGCTGTTTTTGATTTCCCTGCTCTCCCTGTGGCACATCTATCTGATCCCTGAGGGAGCAGAGATCCTGCCCGATTCTCTTACTGCCGGTGGCGGTCTCCTCGGAGGCGCCATCGTATTTGTTTTTACAAAAATCATCGGGCGCATCGGTGCCGTCATCCTGCTTACCGCGCTGACCCTGGTGTCCCTCGTCCTGACGAACCGCTTTTCCCTTTCCCGTCCCCTGCGCCGGGCCGGAGAAGAGATGAAGGAGGGCGCTTCCACGGCTGCCCAGAAACTGGAGTCACTTCACGACTCCTTTAAGGAACCGCGCCGCGGCATCTATGATCAGGATGAAGACGATGGCCGCATGGCCGAACGTCCGGCTCCGGCCCCTGAAAAGAAAAAGAAATCCATTGCGGAAAAGATCCGCGACACTGTAAAGAGCAACAAGCCCCTCCTGCAGTTCGATCCTGAAAAGATCGAGGGAGAAGGGGATGGCAAGGGAAAGCCGTTCCCGATCGATGTCCCGTCCCCCGTCCCAGTTTCCGGCACTCCGGCCGCTCAGGATCCTGCTGCGGCTGCGGGAACAGATCCCGGAAAGGGTGCGGAACAGCCTGCCGGTGCGGCTCCGGATGGAGAAGCACTGACGCAGGAACAGTACCAGTTCCCGCCATATTCGCTCCTTGAGGAACCCCGTCCTGTGGACCGCAGGAATTTCCGGGAGGAAATCCAGACACAGGGCCACATCATCGAACAGACCCTGACGGATTTCGGAGTGAAGGCCAGTCTCGTGAATGTGACGAAGGGTCCTTCCGTTACACGCTATGAACTGGAACCGGCACCGGGCGTCAAAGTCAACAAGATCCAGAACCTCGCTGAAGACATCGCCCTGAAGCTTGCCGTCACGAGCGTCCGCATCGAGCCGATCCCGGGCAAAGCGGCCATCGGTATCGAAGTGCCTTCCAGACTGACCGAACCGGTTACCTTCCGGTCCATCGTCGACTGTGAGGAAATGCGCCGGGCCAGGGGCAAACTCTGCGTCGGCCTCGGCAAGGATATTTCCGGCCGCGTAATCGTGGCGGACCTCAGCAAGATGCCGCATCTGCTCATCGCAGGTTCCACCGGTTCCGGCAAGAGTGTCTGCATCAATACGATCATCGCGGGCCTGCTTTTCCGGGCACACCCGGATGAAGTCAAACTGATCCTCGTCGACCCCAAGGTCGTCGAGCTTACCAATTACAATGGCATCCCGCACCTGCTGACACCGGTCGTGACGGGTCCCAAACAGGCAGCATCAGCCCTGCACTGGGCCGTCGTCGAAATGGAACGGCGCTATACGCTCTTTGCCAAGACGGGTGTGCGGAAGATCGATGACTATAACCATGTGACAGAAAACGGGGAGAAACTTCCTTATATCGTCATCATCATCGATGAACTCTCTGACCTGATGATGGTTGCGGCGGTCGATGTGGAAGATGCCATCCTCCGCCTGGCCCAGAAAGCCCGTGCTGCCGGGATCCATCTGATCCTTGCGACGCAGCGGCCTTCCGTGGATGTCCTTACGGGAACCATCAAAGCCAATATCCCGTCCCGTATCGCTTTTGCCGTATCCTCCAATACGGACAGCCGGACCATCCTCGATATGAGCGGGGCCGAAAATCTGCTGGGCAAAGGGGACATGCTGTATTTCCCGACCGGCGCCAACAAGCCGCTGCGGGTGCAGGGTGCCTTCATCACGGATGATGAGATTTCCCGGATCGTCAATTTCATCAAAGCTGAGTCCATTCCGACGGATTATACGGAAGAAGTCACCACGCAGCAGCTCTCGGAAGACAAAAAATCCGGTCCCACGGAAGAAAACGACGTGGATGATCCTCTCTTCCTCGATGCGCTCCAGCTCGTCCTGGACACCCATCAGGCATCTTCCTCCATGCTCCAGCGCAAATTCCGTATCGGCTATACCCGGGCTGCCCGCCTCGTCGATACGATGGAGGAAAAAGGCATCGTCGGGCCGGCTGACGGAAGCAAGCCGCGTACTCTGAAGATGAGCGAAAGCGCCATCCTGGATACATTTTTCAATAAGAATAAAAAGAAAGAGGCTGACTTTTCATGAAACATATAGGAGAGTACTTAAAGAACCTGCGGATTGAAAAAAACATCACGCTGGAAGAGGCCGAGGACCATACGGGCATCCGGGTCCAGTATCTGCAGGCCCTGGAAGAGGGGGACTTCAACAAGATTCCCGGTGATGTCTTCATCAAAGGCTTCATCCGCAATTACGGCAACTATCTGGGGGCGGACGGCAACGCGCTTGTGGACGCCTATATCCGGAGCAGCGAGACCCAGGCAGCATCAGCCCCTGCCGAGCCGAGTCCGTCCGATACGATCGTGATCCATCATCCGCAGCAGCCGCATCAGCAGCCGGAGCAGCCTGCACAGGAACCGGAAAGGCCGGAAGAGACTCCATCCGGGGAAGCTCCTGCTCCTGATGCGGCACAGCTGGAAAGACCGGCCGAAATCCCGCCCGTCCTGATCCCTGCAGAGAAAAAGAAAGCAGAAGAAGAGGAAGAGCCGGAAATCAAGCCTTTCATCAAAGAAATCGATGATGAGGAACTGGCCAGCCTGGAAGAATCTTCCGGTTCGGGAGAGAAAACAGGTTTTTTCCAGAAAATCCGCAATTTCATCAATGAAAACCTGTATGAAGATGTGAATGAGAAGGATGCCTATGAGGATGATGACAGCAGCGGTCATCCGTCTTACGCTTATCAGAAGGAAGAGGAGAACGGGAAAAAGGGTCTGGCTTCGTATCTCAATATGAAGGTCTTTACCATCGTATTCGGAGTCTGCCTGCTTATTTTCTGCATCGTCATGGCGTATTTCATCTTCGGGGGCAAGACGACACCTGAGATCCCGGCCACGACATCTCTTTCCGACAGTGTGAAGAGCGAGAATTCGAGCACCCGGACTGCTGAAAAAGAGGAACAGCCGAAGGAAGAAGCCCCGAAAAAGGAAGAAAAAAAGGAAGAGCCGAAGGGGAACAGCAAAACCTACGGGACTGAGACCAGGGGCGGCGTAACGGTGGAAATCACTTACAAAAAACCCGTCTGGACCCAGACCTCGATCGACGGCAAGGGCGTGGAAGCCGCTACGGTTCCCAAGGGTTCTACCCGCACCTACCACGGCAAAAACGAAGTCCGTATCAGTTTCGGCAGCATCCGTGACGTCTCGATCAAAGTAAACGGCAAGGAAGCACCCCTCAAATCCAATGAGTGGGGGACCATGACAAAGACGTTCAAGGCCCGGTAAAAAGGCCATGACAGAAGGGAGCAAGTCTTGAAAATCGGAGTAGTCAGCCTTGGATGCCCGAAGAATCTTGTCGATTCTGAAGTCATGATGGGGCTCATCAGGGACAGGAAATGGGAAATCACGACGGATCCGTCCGCAGCGGACGTCATCATCGTCAATACCTGCGGATTCATTGAAAGTGCCAAGACAGAATCGATCAATACGATCCTGCAGATGGCAGAATACAAGAAGGACAACCCCCGCCGCCGGCTCATCATGACGGGATGCCTGGGGCAGCGCTATGCCGGTGAGCTGTTCGAGGCCATGCCGGAAGTCGATGCCATTGTCGGAACGGAATGTTATGACCGGATCGGAGAAGTCATCGACCGCGTGGAGAAGGGAGAACGCTTTGTCCTGCTCCAGCCTGTGAAGAACTATACCCAGCCGGTGAAGCGGGTCCTGGCGACACCGAAATACACAGCGTATCTGAAGATTGCCGAAGGCTGCAGCAACTGCTGCTCCTACTGCGCCATCCCGAAGATCCGGGGCCGCTACCGCAGCCGGCCCTACGAAGAGATCGTTGCGGAAGCCAGGGATCTTGCCGCAGCAGGCGTCAGGGAAATCATCCTGGTAGCCCAGGACACGACCCAGTACGGCATCGATCTTTACGGAAAGTACCGGCTGGCCGAGCTCCTGCGGGACCTGAACCGGATCAGCGGGCTCCGATGGATCCGCATCCTGTACTGCTATCCGGATACGTTCACGGATGACCTCATCGAAGCCATCGCCACCTGCAGCAAAGTCTGCCATTATGTGGATCTCCCCCTGCAGCATGCGAGCAATTCTCTTTTGAAGACCATGCGGCGCCGGGACACCCGCGAGCAGGTGGAAACCCTTCTGGCAAAACTGCGCGCCCGCATCCCCGATATCTGTCTGCGCACGACTTTTATCGTCGGTTTTCCGGGTGAGACGGAAGAACAGTTCCAGGAACTGCTTGATTTCGCCGAAAAAGAACGGTTCCAGTGCGCCGGTGTCTTTACGTATTCCCGCGAAGAAGGGACCGAAGCCGCCGAAATGCCGAACCAGATCGACGAAGATATCAAACAGGACCGCTATCACCGTCTGATGGCCGTCCAGGCCGGGATTTCCGAAGAGCTGCAGCAGAGCCGGGAGGGCCGCGTCCTGGATGTGCTCATCGAAGGTCATGACGAGGAAAATCCTGACCTTGCCGTGGGCCGTTCCTATGCGGAAGCTCCGGATATCGACGGAAAGATCTTTATCGAAAATGGCAGGGATCTCCCTGTGGGAACCTTTATCAAAGCAGAAATCCAGCAGGGCTTCACCTATGAAGCAGTAGCCCGTAAAGTGGAGGAGTGAGTCCAGAATGAACGTGGAGATTATCAATACCGGGACGGAGCTGCTGCTCGGCGACATCGTCAACACGAGTTTCCAGCTCCTGGCCCGTACCCTGAATGATGCAGGGTACAATGTGCTGTATCAGACGACGATCGGTGACAATCCGGGAAGACTGCGGCAGGCCATCGACATCGCCCTGTCCCGCGTCGATATCGTCATCACGACGGGCGGCCTGGGGCCTACCCGCGGGGATATCACAGCGGAAATCGTTGCGCAGTGTGTGGGCAGACCGCTTGTCCTGAGCGACTGGTGGTACGCTAAATTGAAAAAGGATTTTGAGGCACGTCATCGGGAAATGACGGAAACCCAGCGCAAAATGTGCCTGGTCCCGGAAGGTGCGACCGTCCTCAATAATCCCGTCGGGACGGCACCGGGCATCGCTGTCTGGACGCCGGAACACAAGCTCATCGTCCTTTTGCCGGGACCGCCCGCGGAAACGCGCGGCGTATTCCTGGAGGAAGTCATGCCCTTCCTGCGGAAAGCCTATGCTTCGCAGGGTGTGATCCATTCCCGTGTACTCCACCTGATCGGTGTCACCGAATCCTATGTGGCAGAGACGCTGGATGACATCATCCAGAGCCAGACGAATCCCACCGTGGCAATCTATGCCCGGAACGGAGAAATCATCATCCGCATCACTGCAAAGAGCGCTGCGCTGGAAGACGCGGAAGCACTGATCGCTCAGGAAGAGTCCCTGATCCGCAGCCGCATCGGCGATGCCATCTACGGCGTCGATTACGAAACGCTGCCGGAAACCCTGGGCAAAGCCCTGAAAGCAAAAAATCTGACCATCGCCTTTGCCGAATCCTGCACGGGCGGCCTTGCCACGAGCCTGATGACGGATATCCCGGGCAGTTCCGAATATCTGCCGGGATCTATCGTTTCTTACTGTGACCGCGTCAAGCATGAAGAGCTCGGCGTACCCGAGGAGACCCTTGAAGTGCATACGGCAGTCAGTGAAGAAACGTGCAGAGCCATGGCTGAAGGTGTCAGAGCCCGCCTCAGGACGGATGTGGGCGTCAGTATCACGGGCATCGCCGGCCCCGGCGGCGGCACGGAGGACAAGCCGGTCGGCCTCGTCTATATCGGCTGTGCCACGAAACTGGGCACTGTCGTCAGGGAGCTGCGCCACCGGGCATCACGGACGACGATCAAGAAAAGAAGCGCCATGCGCGCAATGGGCCTTGCTCTGGAGCAGGTCAAGAAGTTGTAACGAACAGGAGATTGTATGACGGAAACCAATATTGAAATGACAAAGCCGGAAGACTCTGCCATTACTTCATTTGAAGATTTAAACATTGAATATAAAATTTTGACGGCCCTGAAAGATATGGGGTTCGAAGAACCGTCCCCTATCCAGAAGGGCGCCATCCCTCTGGCCCTTGCAGGGGAGGACATCATCGGGCAGGCCCAGACGGGCACGGGTAAAACCGCAGCCTTCGGCATTCCCATCGTCCAGTCCCTGGATGAAAAAGACCGCCATGTACAGGCGCTTGTCATGTCCCCGACGCGGGAACTGTGCATCCAGGTCGCCGAAGAGATCGGCAAGATCGGACGGACCAAACGGATCCGTGTACTGCCGGTCTACGGCGGTCAGCCGATCGAGCGCCAGATCCGCAACCTGCGCGGCGGTGTCCAGGTCGTGATCGGCACGCCGGGACGCCTCCTGGACCATCTGCACAGAGGGACGATCAAACTGGACCATGTCAAGTTCCTCGTCCTTGACGAAGCGGATGAAATGCTCGATATGGGCTTTATCGAGGATATCGAGACAATCATCAAACAGGTTCCTGTGGACCGCCAGACGATGCTCTTTTCCGCGACGATGCCCCGGCCCATCCTGAGCATCAGCAAGAAATATATGCGGGCACCGAAGCTTGTGGCCATCCACAAGGAAATCGTCACGGCGCCGACCATTGCCCAGTACTACTATGAGACCCGGGACAAGGTGGACGGTCTCTGCCGCATCCTCGATACGACGGATGATTTCAAGATGATCATCTTCTGCCGCACCAAAAAGGGTGTGGATGAGCTCGTCATCGCCCTTGCCACGAGGGGCTACCAGGCAGAGGGGCTGCACGGCGATCTGAGCCAGAGCCAGCGTGACCGCGTAATGAAGAAGTTCCGCCAGAACGAGGTGGATATCCTTGTCGCCACCGATGTGGCGGCCCGCGGCCTCGATATCGACAATATCACCCACGTGGTCAATTTCGATGTGCCCCAGGATCCGGAAAGCTACGTCCACCGCATCGGCAGGACGGGCCGCGCCGGCAATACGGGCGTGTCCATCACCTTCATCACGCCCCGGGAATTCCGTCAGCTGAAACTGATCGAACGCACCATCAAGACAAAGATCATCCGCGGCGTCCTGCCGACGGACGAGAACGTCCTGGAACGGCAGCGGGAACAGATCATTTCCAAGATGCAGAGCGTCCTGGAGCAGGATAATTTCCATGATTATCTGCCCATTGTCGAAGCCCTGGAAAAGGATTATGAGATTTCGGATATCGCCGCTGCCGCCCTGAAATTCATGCAGGAAGGCAATAAGGCGCTGGAAACTCCGGAAAGCAAGTCCGATCTGCCCGATGCACTTTCCAATACGGGTGCCCGTCCGGGCATGGTCCGTCTGTTCATCAATGTCGGACGCAGTGCCAAAGTGACGATCCGCGACATCATCCAGACCATTTCCATCGAGGCTGAGATCCCGCCGCGCAGCATCGGACGGATCAGTATGTATGACAAGTTCAGTTTTGTCGAAGTTCCGGCTGAATCCGCGGAAAAAGTCATCGGCGTCATGCACCGGAACACGATCCGCGGGTACCGCGTCAATATGGAGCCTGCCAGAGCCAGAGAGTAATATCCCATGGAAAAGATTATTTATGGAAAGACGGAAGGGATCAAAAAAAATATCCTGGACCGTCTGGAAAGCTTATACGACATGACTGTGGAGCAGGGCCGGCTGATCTCTGAAGAGCTGGCTCTGCTTCTGCGGGACCTTTCGGCCGCCATCGGCCGCGAGGTCTCTATTTATGTAGACCGCCGGGGCCGGATCGTCAATGTATCCGTCGGTTCTGACAGCAACGTGTCCCTGCCCGATTCGGGCGTGCGCAGGAGCCAGTGGCGTCTTTCAGGCATCACCTGCATCCATACCCATCCCTCCGGAGCAGCCCGTTTGAGCGGTGTCGACATTTCCGCACTGAAAGCGCTCCGCTTCGACGCCATGGCAGCACTCGCATGGCCTTCGCCGGACGCGCCGCCGCTCCTTGCCTTCGGACTCATCACTGATTTCAGCGAGGATCAGAAACCGCTGGTCCAGGAGTTCGGCCCTTTTACAGCACGGGAAGCAGCCGGACTGCCCTTTGGGAACATCCTTGCCGCCGTGGAGCGGATCCTGACCAAGAAGACGCATAACCACAGGACGGAAGAGGGCAGGGAACGGGCCATGCTTGCTGCCCTGAGCTGGGGGGACAGCAAATCCCGCTGGACCGCGGAGGATTCGATTGACGAGCTCGCGGAGCTTGCAAAGACCGCCGGAGCGGAAGTCGTCGGCCGCTTCATCCAGGCCCGGCCCAAACCGGATCCGGTCTTTTTCATCGGCCGCGGCAAGGTCCAGGAAATGTCCCTTTTTGCCCAGCAGGAGCAGGTGGATCTCTGCATCTTCGACGATGAGCTCTCGCCGGCCCAGCAGCGCAATCTGGAACAGGCTCTGGGAGTCCGCATCGTGGACCGCACAGGGCTCATCCTCGATATTTTCGCCCAGCGGGCAAGGACGAGCGAAGGCAAACTCCAGGTCGAACTGGCCCAGCTGAAATATCAGCTGCCACGGCTCATGGGACAGGGCCTTTCCCTTTCCCGTCTGGGCGGCGGCATCGGTACGCGCGGACCCGGCGAAACCAAACTGGAAGTCGACCGCCGCCGCACGCGGGACCGGATCGCGCTCCTGGAGGAACAGATCGAAAAAGTCAAACAGACACGGAAGACCCAGCAGCGTTCCCGCACCAGGAACGAAATCCCGCAGGTCTGCCTCGTCGGATATACGAATGCCGGCAAATCGTCCCTGCTGAACCGTCTGACCGGTTCCGATGTCTACACGCAGGATCAGCTTTTTGCGACCCTCGATCCGACCACGCGGCAGCTCGTCCTCCCGAATAAAGAACGCTGTACGCTGACGGATACGGTGGGATTCATCCAGCGGCTGCCGCATCAGCTCGTCGCAGCCTTCAAATCGACACTGGAAATCGTCAGGGACGCGGATCTGCTGCTCCATGTGGTGGACTGCAGCTGCGAGCTCTATCCGGAACAGGAGCTCGCGGTCTACGCCGTCCTGCATGAACTGGGTGTGGAAAACAAACGCATCCTCACTGTGTATAATAAGATCGATAAACTGCCGGAACATGCGGCTCTGCCGGCCTGCAGGAATGGGGAAGACTCGGCGGCTGTTTCGGCCCGTACCGGAGAGGGGATTCCCCTGCTGCTTGCCAGGATCGCAGAGCTGCTCAATGCCGGCAAAATCGAGCTGACACTGCTCATCCCTTACACGGATACAAAGACAGCCGCGTCACTGCATCAGCAGGCCACGGTCCTTTCTGAAACGTATGAAGAAAAAGGCGTCCGCATGAGAGTACGCCTGGAACAACCCCGTGCAGCCGCGCTGCAGCACTATATCATCGATGACCGCTGAGCATGGATCCCATTGCCATCCGTACCCGCAGTGCTGTCGTTGAAGCAAAAATCCAATGGAGGTCTATGAAGAAGCATGATTGACTGGAACCAAATCGAGAATGATGCCCTGGCCTGTGTGGCCCGTACGGCAGCTGACCATGAAAAAGCAGCCCTTGTCAATACCAGAAAAGTCCTGTCGGCCTATTCCAACCATCAGGTGGCCGACTATTATCTGAAGCCCAGTACGGGATATGCCTATTCCGATACGGGCCGGGATGAACTCGACGCCATCTATGCCGACATCTTTAAGACGGAAGCAGCCCTTGTCCGTTCTCAGTTCGTCTCCGGCACCCACGCCCTGGCTGTAGCGCTGCTGGGTGTCCTGAAACCCGGCGATGAGATGATCGCTGCCACGGGTGAACCCTATGACACGATGCAGACCATCATCGGCTGTCCGGTCAGGACGCCGGGCTCGCTGGTGGATCTGGGAGTCACCTACAAACAGATTCCCATGACCGGGGATCATCCGGATATCGACGGCGTTCTCAGGGCCATCACGCCCCGGACCCGGCTCGTCCATGTCCAGCGCTCCTGCGGCTACAGCAGCGTCCGCAAGACGCTCACAGTCGCTGAAATCGGCGAGATCTTTGCAGCCGTCAAAAAAGTAAGACCGGACATCATCTGTTTTGTCGATAACTGCTATGGCGAATTCATCGAAGAAAAAGAACCGACGGAAGTCGGCGCGGATCTGATGGCAGGATCGCTGATCAAGAACCTGGGCGGCGGCCTTGCACCGACCGGCGGTTATATCGTCGGCAGAGCCGATCTCGTCGAGCAGGCTTCCTACCGCCTGACAGCCCCCGGGCTGGGCGGCGAGATGGGTGCGACGCTGGGAGATACGGCCCGTGAATATTACGAAGGTCTCTTCCTGGCCCCCCATGTTGTATTACAGGCTGTGAAGACCTCCATTTTCGCCGCCTCTGTCTTCCAGAGCCTCGGTTTTGCTGTTTCGCCGGCACCGGAGGAAAAACGCAGCGATATCATCCAGACGATCACCCTGAAGACCAAAGAAAATCTGTGCCATTTCTGCGAAGCCATCCAGGCCAATTCGCCCATCGATGCCCATGTCCGTCCCATCCCTTCCCATCTGCCCGGTTACCAGGACGAAGTCATCATGGCTGCCGGCACCTTTGTCCAGGGTGCCTCCATCGAACTCAGTGCGGATGCTCCCTGCCGTGAACCCTACAAGGTATATCTGCAGGGCGGCCTGACCTTTGAACACGGTCAGATCGCCATCATGGCTGCAGCAAGACAGATCATGGAATCCCTGGAAAAATAAGCTGAAAGAAAGGACCCCGTCCCCGAAATCTGAGGGCAGGGTCCATTTTTTATTCAGGATTCGGAAATATGGGTGAAAAAATGGACAGAAATCAGAGCATGGAAAACTTCAAAAAAACGGCCTCTAAATTTCGTTTTAGAGACCGTTTTTAAACATCATGTGATTAATTGATCATAAAATATGCAAAAACGCTCTGTAAGCGAAATTTGGCGTCACAGAGAGCATTTTGCATATTGGAGCCTTTTTGAAGGAGGCTGAAAGACTGATCCGGCGCCTGATCACCGGGATTTTCTTATAAAACACGGAAAACACCGACGACGACACCGGCAATCTGGATATTATCCGTTCCGATGATCGGATCGTAAGCGGGATTTTCCGGCTGGAGACGGATCTGTTTCAATTCGCGGAAATACCGTTTGATCGTCGTTTCTTCTCCGTTGATCAGGGCAACGACGATGTCGCCGTTCGAGGCGAAATTCTGCCGGCGGACAAATACATAGTCCCGGTCCAGGATACCGGCATCTTTCATGCTGTCACCTTCGACGACCATCATGAAGACATCATCCTTTGTGCCGAGAAGATCCGAGGGGATGGGGTAGGTGTCCTCGATGTTCTCGTCCGCAATGATCGGATTGCCGGCGTGGACGGCGCCCACGAGGGGAACGGGGACCATCGTCTTGTGGCGCCAGGAATTGTCCTGGACGACGCCGTATGTGCGGGGTTTATCAGGATTCCAGCTGAGAAAGCCCATCTGGGCCAGCTTCTTTAAATTGCTGTGGACACTGGCACTGGAAGAAAGCCCCACAGCCCGGCCAATTTCGCGCACAGCCGGCGGAAAGCCGTTCTTAAAGGAATAATCCTTGATATACTGCAGGATCTGGGATTGCCGGGGCGTCAGGACAGCATCCGTGGGTTTATCAGGTGTATGGGAACTCATGGCAGCGGCAGCCTCCTTAATAAAAGATCTTAACGTTCTTAATAAAAGTATATCAGCCAGCCCGGCATTAGTCAAACAAGTGTTTGAAAAAGAAAACAAATGTAATTGATGAATTAAAAAGAACTGCGGTAATCGCAAAATCAAAACCGAAATCAATAAAAAACAAGTCAGTAAAAATAAAAAGGAAAAAATGAAATCATGCAGACAGAACAGTATGCAGCCATAAAAAATTTTCCGCAGCTGCCGGAACAGAACACACAGCCAGCCGAAAAGAAAGCTGCAGTGGAGCCCGCATAAAAAAGACACCGGAGCAGTCTCCATCGTCTCGTTTTTATTACGTCCTATAATATATATTATGTAAAATAATGTCAAATCGAACAGCCGTAAAAAAATCATCCCCAAACCGCATGATTCCATGGGTTTGAGGATGATATCAGAAAAACTTCGTCAGGTTTAACCGTCATACCGGCTGTTTCCGGCAGGACGCTTTTGTCTTACTGTCCTGCTGCTGACTGTCTTAAGATCCTTATTTTCGATATCGCGTGTAAGCGTGAAAGATTCGACGGACTGCTTGAATGCCTTGAGCTTCAGATCGTAGTTGATCGTATCATCTGTCTGGAAATGGATCATATAGCCTTTGCCTGCCGGATTCAGCAGATACGCATTAAAGATGAAGGCCTTCTTAAGATCTTCATTATCCGTCGATTCCGACAAGCTGCCCCGCAGATCTCCAACAGTCACTGGTTCGTGCCGCAGGATCGTGACATTCGGTGTATACTGCGTAATTTTTTCTATGAATTCATTTTCCGCCTGTGCCAGGTTCGAAGCATCTGCCGAGCCCAGGTTTCGGAAGCTGTCGTCGCTGATTTCCCGGATCATCATATTATCCGTATGGACGCTGCTGAGTGACCGGGCAAACAGGACATTGTCAGCCCGCACTGTGTAGACGCGCCAGCCGCTCGGGATTTCGATATGGTACCGTTCTTTTGGCACGGTCAGCAGATTGACATCCGTATATCTGACTTTGCTGAGCTTGAGGTCGCTGGTCATGGCCTGGATGGCCTGATGTGCGGCGTCAGCATTCTGGTCCGTCGTCCTGACTGTGATGACGAGGAGCGAATTTTTCTGCGGCTGATAAGCCCTGCCAAGGATGAACGGCCGGTTCGTCCTTGCCGGTTCCTTGGGAACGGCCCGGAACTGATATGTATCTCCCTGGATGGGCCGCTGCCGGTCTGTCGCGGCGGGAGCGCCGGCATTTTCACCGGTCCTGCGCCCTTCAGCCCGGGTCTGTCCGGATGCCTTCCCGGGTGTATCCTGTGAAATCGATCCATCCTGATCATCCTGGATCTTCGCCAGGAATTTATCCAGTTCTTTCTTCTGCTCTGCGGAATACTGTTTCATCGGTACGGAGATGAAACTTGGCAGTGAATAAAGATCCGCACTGACCAGAAAATCCTGTCCGACCTTGAAGCGGATCCCCGTCGTCGTATGATAGATTTCCTCGCTTCCGGGCGGGACGGTCAGTGTATACCCGCCGCTTGCGGGTTCAAAAGTCGTTTTGGAAGCAGCATCTGCGGGTATGGCCGGATGGATCGTCAGCCATATCAGCGATGCTGCAGCGGCCAGAAGTCCCAGTTTTTTCAAGCTGTCCACCTTCTCCCTGCATTTTTCAAAAATCTCATGATCCCGGGCGAACAGGAATCCTGTATCCCCTCTCTCATGGACTCAGGCCTTTGCTTTCATGCGTGCCAGACTCTCCTCCACTTTGGCATAGACCTTTGCGATATCGATGGTCTTATACTCCCCTTTGGCATAGAGCACGCGTCCGTCCGCGATCACATGATCCACATCGGAAGCACTTGCTGCATAAGCCAGGAGAGAATACCGGTCGTTGCGCGGCATCCACTGCGGCGAATCCATGTCATAGAGCGCGATATCGGCTTTCCAGCCTTCGGCGATGCGCCCCAGTTTCTGATAGCCCACGGCTTTGGCACCCTTCACCGTTCCCAGGGCGACCGCTGTCTTTGCCGGAACAGCTTTGGGATTTCCCGTGCTGCCCTTGGCAAGCAGTGCAGCCAGGCGGATTTCTTCCAACATATCGAGATTGTTATTGCTCGAAGCACCGTCAGTCCCGAGGCCCACGACCAGTCCCCTGTCCAGCATTGCAGCCACAGGGGCGATGCCGCTGGCAAGCTTGAGGTTGCTCTGCGGGTTGTGCGCTACGCGGACATGATGACGGGCCATGATCGCCATGTCATCATCCGTTACATGGACACAGTGCGCTGCGAGGGTCCCGTTTGCAAAAAGTCCCAGGGATTCCATCAGGGCAATGGGTGTCATGCCGTTCTTGTCCATGCAGTCCTTCACTTCCCCCGCGGTCTCACACAGATGCATATGGATCTCAGCTCCGAGCCGGGAAGCTTCGGCTGCGATACTCTCGATATAATCATTGGAACAGGTATAGGGCGCATGCGGTCCAAACATCACATGGATGCGGTCATGGCATTTGCCGTGCCAATCCTTGAAAAGGGCGATATTCTCGTCCAGACGGGATTTTCCGTCCTCCGGAGAACTTCCTGTAAGGCCGCGGGAAAGGACGGCTCTCACGCCGCTTTCGGCCGCTGCCCGGGCCGTGTCATCCATAAAGAAATACATATCGGCAAAACAGGTCGTGCCGGTGCGGATCATTTCCGCAATCCCGAGCAGACTGCCCCAGTACACAGCTTCGCCGTCAAGGTTGTTCTCCATGGGCCAGATATGGTTCTGCAGCCAGTCCATGAGGACAAGGTCGTCGGCATAGCTCCGGAACAGGGTCATTGCGACATGCGTGTGCGCATTGACGAAACCCGGTACGGCCAGATGGCCGCTCCCGTCGATGACTTCGCGGCCTTCGGGTTCTTCCTTCCCGATATACGTGATGATGCCGTCTTTGATGCCGATGGAATAGGTCTTTCCATCGTTCTTATCAAGGATTTCCGTGTTTTTGATGACTACATCATAGATCACTTTGTACCCAACCTTCTTTTATCATTATGAATTCAGAGACCCTTCACTTTCATTCCAGGGCTTTGTTTCCCGCAGTTTTTGCGGACCGGCAGTGTCAGAAATCTTCTGTATGGAAGCCGCCAACGGCACTGGCTGCCGCATGGCACTGGCATACAGAAACCGGCTTTGACTCATCCGTCAGATAGGCATGCATGACGGCAGCGATCTTTTTGCTGTTTTCTGCCATCATGGCCGTGACTTCTTCATGCGACAGCGGTGTCCAGCTGAGGCCGGAACCCATATTGGTCACGATGGAGACATTTGCGTAGCACATTTCCGCTTCTCTTGCCAGTACAGCCTCAGGCATCTGGGTCATTCCGGCCACGTCCCCGCCGAGACAGGCGAACATCCGTACTTCAGCCGCGGTTTCATAACGCGGGCCTTCGGTGACGACATAACATCCCGCCTTGGCATGTCGGATATTTTTCTTCGCCAGGCAGCGGATCAGGCGTTCCCGCATGACGGGACAGTAAGGATAGGCAAAATCCACATGGCATACGGGATGGCCCTGGCCGTCAAAGAACGTATGATCCCTGTTCTTTGTGAAATCCAGGATCTGATTCGTTACGACAAATGTCCCCGGTGTCAGCCCGGGATTCAGGGATCCTACAGCTGTGAAGGAAAGGATCTCTGTGACGCCCAGTTTTTTCAGGGCAAAGATATTGGCCTTGTAAGGGATCCTGTGCGGCGGTACGGAATGATGCGTGCCGTGCCGGGCCATGAAATATACGGTGTTCTGGCCTACTGTGCCTTTGAAGCAGTGGACTGTCCCAAACGGTGTTGCTGTTTCAAGCGGTGTCAGGGAACCGAACAGGCTGGTATCTTCCACACCCGTACCGCCGATAATACCGATCGTTGTCATCTATTTTCACCTCTGTTCGTTGATTTGCCGGATGATATCCGCCAGTTGGGGCAGCGTACGGATCACATAATCCGGTTTGATGAACTGCTCGAAATACCGGGGATCGAGGGAGGACCAGGCAACTTTGACACTGGCCAGGCACCCGGCACCCATACCGCTCAGAAGATCAAACGGGCTGTCCCCTACGCAGATGCATTCATCAGCCCGGAGAGCGAGCCGCTCGATGCCCAGTCGGCTCGGTGTGGGATCCGGTTTATGCAGCTTTGTATCGCGGACGCCGACGACGCCTTCCACAAAAGGTCTGAGCCCCAGGCAGTCAAGACCTCTTTCACAGGTCTCATTGGTCTTGCTTGTTACGATGATGGACCGGAGACCCATTTCCTTCAGCTTCCGACAGCCTTCCAGGACCGTCGGAAACGGCCGGATCATCTGATCATGGAGTGCCATCTGGCGGGGCCGGTAATAATCCAGCATCTCCGCTACAGGCACCTTTCCGCCGGCAAAGCGCGCCATGGCTTCCGGCATGGGAAGCCCGAAGGTGGCAAGGATATCGCTGTCCCTGGGTTCATAGCCAAGGAAATGCCTGACAGTCATTTTAAAACAATGCAGGATCAGGGGTGTCGTGTTTGCCAGTGTACCATCAAAATCAAATAGAATGCCGCGGACAGCCATACGGATAAAGGGCTCCTTTCCCTTTCTGGAATCACGATGGTACTGGTGTCATGCCACCATGGGACCATCGGTACTGCAAATTTCCATACTGTGATATTTTACCATTTTGGACTGGGAATTGAAAGCAGAGAACTGCCGGGAAACGCCTGACACCCGGCCCTGCAGCCGGAACCCCGGCAGGCCGGTACCCAGTTGCGCTGGAATATCTGTTTCCTTCCCTTACCGCACACAAACGAAATGCCGGAAAAGGACAGGATTCCCCCATTCCCTTTCCGGCTTCCCTTCCGGTTCCGTTTTCAGTTTTTGGATTTTTCTTCGGGCTTTGACAGGATGATCTGCTTAGGCCCCGTCTCAGAGCTTTCCGGAACGAGGACATCATTGAAGCTGATCCCGCGTGTGTGCAGGGTATGGCTCCAGACGTGCTCGTGGCGGTGCAGGAATCCCAGAAAGGTGATCGGGATCCAGCTGTAGACAAAAATCGGATAAAAAATCGTATAGAACCACGATTTAGGCGCCGCATGGATTTTCAGCAGGATCACTGCCGGAACGACATACTGCCCGATGCCGATGACCTGCCAGATTTCATAGGGCAGGATCGCATAAAGTACGTTCGTATAAAACGGCACGAAACTGTAAATGGTGCTGCAGATGACGAAAAATGTGGATATCAGGAGAAAATATGGCTGGATCAGATCGATGACACCGTCCAGGATCACGATATCATGCTTCTTCAGCCCTTCTTTAAGCAATTTCGGGATATACCGCTCGCCCACATCGAAATGCCCCTGAGCCCAGCGCTTCCGCTGGTTCCAGGACTGTTTGAAGGTCAGGGCTTTCTCATCATAGACGATGGCATTGTCGCACCAGGTCGTGGGAATCCCCTCGAGCAGGGATTTCATCGTAAACTCCATGTCTTCCGTCAGGCAGGTCGCCTGCCAGCCGTATTTTTTCAGGATATCCACGGAAATGCACATACCCGTTCCGCCAAGGACGCTGGACAGACCGATGTTATATTTGGCCAGGGACCAGCAGGCGTTGGTAATCCAGAAAGAAATGGCAAAGACGCCGCTCACCCATGTATCATTCGGATTCTTTGAATCGAGATACCCCTGGATAAGGCGTTCTCCCTTGCAGTAGCGGGAGTTCATCTCGATAAGGAAGTCAGGATGGACCAGATTGTCCGCATCAAAAATGACGACGGCATCGTACACGGTCTCCATTTTGAAGATCTTCCGGAACATCCATTCAAGGGCAAACCCCTTGCCTTTTTCAGTATCGTTGAAACGCTCATAGACTTTGGCACCGGCTTTCCGGGCAACATCAGCCGTATGATCGGTGCAGTTGTCCGCTACGACGAAGATATCATACATATCCTTTGGATAGCGGAGCATCTTCAGATTCTCAACCAGCTGGCCGATGACGCGCTCTTCATTATGGGCAGCCGCAATCACTGCAAATCTCGTTTTTGGAGTCAGGATCTTTTTTTCTTTTTTCCGGGGCAGGATCCCGAAAAGAGACAGAGTAAAGTAGTAAAGCGTGAAAAAGACTATGACGATCTGCAGCGGGATCATGATGATATCGAAATAGCTACCCATTGCAACGCTCCCTGATCATTCAGCACTTACCTTATCTTTACCCGTTACTTTGACATAAATGGCATTGAGCACACCGCAGAGGGTGTATGTAAACATGATGACAAAAGGCCACGCGGATACATTCCGGAACAGCATGCAGGCGCCGACGATGAAGGACAGGATGACCGGTACCTTGTACAAAGGGTTGCCATGGCCCTTGAAATCGGGATAACGGACCTCACTGTACATCAGTTTGGCAACGAGGAGTGTCAGGACAGCAGTCCCTGCTGCCCCGAACTGAAAGCCCGAAAGGACGTAGGTAACGATGACACAGGCCCCGGCAGGGGCCGGCATGCCCTGGAAATAACCGTGGACAACACCCGTATTGACATTGAAACGCGCAAGCCGCATGCCTGCCCCGAAAGTAAAGAGCGAGGCAATGATCTGTCCGGCCAGGCCGAGTTCAGTCATGGCGTACGTGTAGATCAGGATGGCAGGCGCCATACCGAAGGAACATACATCGCAGATGGAATCGAGCTCTTTGCCGAAATCCCCGCTGCAGCCCAGCAGCCTCGCTGCTCTGCCGTCACAGGAATCCGCGCAGACCGCCAGGATGATGAATATAGCAGCCCGTGAGAACTGGTGATCCATCGTAAGGAAAATAGACAGTACACCCAGCACCATGCTGAGACCGCTGATACTGTTCGGAACCATGCGTCTGTAATTCATTCTGCAATCTGCCTCCCGATAATTGTGATTCCACCCTTGACTTTATCGCCCTTGCGAACCAGGACTTCCACATCTTCCGGCATGATCAGTTCTGTACTGGAACCGAATTTGATCATGCCGTAGGTCTGGCCCTGTGCCAGATCTTTGCCGAGAGATGTCCAGGATACGATCCTTCTGGCAAGGATACCGGCAATCTGCACGACAAGGACTCGGTTCCGGCCATTCTCAAGACCGATGGCCATGCGTTCGTTCACGACAGGTGCAGAACCCTTGTAAGCCGGTTCGAAACCGCCGCAGGTATAGCGCATGTATTTGACGACACCGTGCATGGGGGAACGATTCGTATGGACATTGAATATGGAAAGGAAAATCGTGACTTTTTTTGCTTCCGCATGCAGGAATTCATCATCATAGAACTGATCCACGGCCATCACCGTGCCGTCTGCGGGAGAATAGAGAATGCTGTCATCTTCTTCCACCGGACGGTATGGTTCGCGGAAAAAAAATGTAATAAATGCCGTAATCAGGGCTGGCAAAACTGCAAATATGGGACCAAACAGATATCCGATCAGCAGCGTGACGGCCAAAGCGCCGAAAATCAGCGGATATCCTTCTTTCAGGATTGTTATGTTGTTCACGCCCTTCACCTCCATCACCCGCTTATTATAATACAAAGAAGCAGATTTTGTCTATTTGCGGGAAGCATGACTCGCCTTGTTGACAGCGATCACGAATTTGGGAAGGGCCATCATCCGCCCGATCCGGCTGGGCTGTTTCAGGAGACGGTAGAGCCATTCCAGGCTGGCACGCTGCATCCACTGCGGTGCCCGTTCCACTTTGCCGGCAAGCACATCAAAGCTGCCGCCCAGCCCGATCCGGAGTGCCGGCTGCAGTCTGCTGCCGTAATCCCGGAGCCAGTATTCCTGTTTGGGCGCTCCCAGTGCTGCAAACAGGATGTTCGCTCCCGTCGCATTGATGGTTTCGACAATGGAAGCTGATTCCTCTTCTTTGAAATAACCGTTCCGTGTCCCTACGATCCGGACTCCCGGAGCGATTTCCCGTGCCTTTGCGGCAGCTGATTCGGCAATCCCCGGCGCTGCACCAAAGAGGAAAATCTTCTCTCCATGCCGGCCGGCATATTTGAGGATTTCCAGGAACAGTTCATAGCCTGCGACACGTTCCGGTACGCTGTAGCCGAGCTTACGGCCCGCCCAGACGGTCCCGGCGCCATCGGGCAGGACCAGGTCCGCCTGCTGCAGAAGTTTCAGATAGGCAGGATCCTGCTGCCCCATCATGATGATCTCCGCATTTGCAGTCACGACCTGCGTGGGGATATTCCGCTGGACACGGTCCATGAGCCACGCCACCGCTTCCTGCATGGAAAAAGGGGTCACGGGGACACCCAGGATATCCATAATTGGTTTCTCGTTCATCGGCCTTTCCTTTCGGTCAGATGGCCCGGGCTTCCGTGGGAACCATTGTGAAATTGATCTTCGGGTTCCTTTCCAGGATCCAGTTCAGGTTCCACTCGTTGGAAACAAGTACGACGGGCCGTTCTTTTTTGTCAAAGACAAGCATGCCATTATCCAGCCCCTTGATGTTCAGGATATCGTCAGCCTGTTCGGCGTAGACCCAGCGGGCAACCGTATACGGCAGCTGATCCAGGATCAGCTGGGCATTGTATTCATTTTTCAACCTGTATTCCAGGACCTCGAGCTGCAGGACGCCTACGACGCCGACGATGAAGCTTTCCATACCCACATTGCGCTGATGGAATACCTGGATGGCTCCTTCCTGGGCAAGCTGGACGATCCCTTTTTCAAATTGTTTCCGCTTGAGAGAATCCTTGGGCTGTACCTTGGCGAAGATTTCCGGCGGAAAGATCGGAAAATCTTCAAACTGGATTTTATGTTTTTCCGAGCAGAGCGTATCCCCGATGGTAAAGATACCCGGATCGAAGATACCGATGATATCACCCGGATACGCTTCTTCCACGGCGGTCCTTTCCTGGGCCATGAACTGCTGCGGTTGGGCAAGCTTGATCATGTTCCCGCCCTGGACATGGTAGACACTCATGCCTTTTTCAAATTTTCCGGAGCAGATACGCATGAAGGAAATGCGGTCGCGGTGTGCCGGGTTCATATTGGCCTGGATCTTGAAGATAAAAGCACTGAAATCTTCGTCATCCGGGCGGAGGATCTCTCCGTCTTTAAGTTTGCGCGGCTGCGGTTCGGGCGAAAGTTCCAGGAACTTTTCGAGGAATGGACGCACGCCGAAATTGGTCATGGCAGATCCGAAGAACATCGGTGTCAGTTCCCCGGCATCGACACGGGCCAGGTCGAATTCATCCCCGGCAAGATCCAGCAGCTCGATATCATCCAGCAGGTTTTTGTAATTTTCTTCTCCGATGGCTTCCTTGATGGCCGGATCATTGAGATCCCCCGTCGTGGATTTCAGGATGCGCGAACCATGGCTGCTGTCATTGTCAAACAGTTCGACCTGTTTCTTCAGCCGGTCGTACACGCCGATATAATGGCCATCCGTCCCGATGGGCCAGTTGATCGGATAGGCATTGATATGGAGGACTTTCTCGATTTCATCCATCAGGTCCATGGGTGCCCGGCCGTAACGATCCAGTTTGTTGACAAATGTGAAAATAGGCAGTTTGCGGCGGTGGCAGACCCAGAACAGCTTCTTTGTCTGCGGTTCGACACCCTTTGCCGCATCGATCAGCATGACGGCGCTGTCCGCGGCGATCAGCGTGCGGTAGGTGTCTTCGCTGAAGTCCTGGTGGCCCGGTGTGTCGAGGATGTTGACACGGTAGCCGTCATAATCGAACTGCAGGACACTGGATGTGACCGAAATACCTCTCTGTTTTTCGATTTCCATCCAGTCGGACACAGCGTGACGGTTCGCCTTTCTGGATTTGACGGAACCGGCCAGATGGATGGCTCCTCCATAAAGCAGCAACTTTTCTGTCAGTGTCGTTTTACCGGCATCAGGATGGGAAATAATGGCAAAGGTCCGTCGCTTTGCAATCTTATCTTGTAACTCGGACATCAGTATACTGCCTCCTATAGACTTGCGGAATAACCGATCGATTCTGTCCTGTATAATCCATTATAACAGTTATGGCATAGAAAAACGCCACAAAGTATAGACTTTGTGGCGCCAGATCACAAAATGGTCGGAGCGGCGAGATTCGAACTCACGACCTCTTCCACCCCAAGGAAGCGCGCTACCAAACTGCGCTACGCCCCGAACACGTCCTCTATTATACTGCCAATGGCAGAGGAAGTCAAGGATTAATTTTATTGAGCACTGAGCACCCTGGCACCCTCATGATCGACATCGAGGAAATAGACGCGGGCTTCCGTTTTCCTCTTTGCAAAGGGAGCAAGGAGAGCCCTGCCGATCGCATCCCGGTCCGCATCGGACGGAGCATACGCAAGGAGGGTGGAACCGGATCCGGAAATGATTGCCTGATAGGCACCGGCATCCACGGCTGCCTTGAGAGCTTCTTCAGCTCCGGGGATCAGAGGCATCCTGTAAGGAGTATGCAGCTTGTCGAGAAGCGCCTCATGGAGACATTCGTAATGCCCCGTCAAGAGAGCCGCCACGAGAAGTGCCGCGCGGGAGGACGAATAGACTGCGTCCTTGTGGGAAATCTCTTTGGGGATGGCTGCACGTGCCTTTGCCGTGGAGACGCGGATCTCGGGCACGAGAGCGATGAGCTGCAGCGGTTTTGCCAGATCCACTTTAAGGCTGTCCACCTGTCCGTTTTCCAGGATGCTGACTGTCATGCCGCCCAGCAGTGCGGGAGCGACATTATCAGGATGGCCTTCGATCCGGGTTGCCCGGGTGACCAGTTCCATTTTGGACAGCGGCGAACCTGCAAGGACATTGGCTGCCATGAGTCCGGACACGACAGCGGTGGAGCTGCTGCCCAGGCCTCTTGATACAGGCACTTCCACATGGGATTTGATGCGGATCCCCGTCGGGGGCTGCCGGAGCTCTTCCCAAAGGCTGTAGAAAGAAGCGGCCGCCAGATTGCGGCGGCCATTGGGCAGGGAATCGGACCCTTTCCCCTCAAAATCAGTTTCTACGCCCTGAGGAATCCGTTCAAACGTAAAAGTATTATACAGCGTGCAGGCCAGACCCAGGCAGTCGAAACCGGGGCCGCAGTTTGCCGAAGTGGCCGGCACTTGGATTGTCACTTTCTGCATTGAACCGTTCCTCCCTGTCATCAATGGAGCAAAGAAGGATCTTCCACACGGATGATATTGCTGATGCGGTCCACACAGGAAGCTCTTTTCAGCGCATCCGAAGCAAGCTTCATATTGTATTCGGAAACACCCTTCGTGATGATCACGATTTCCGCCATATCACCGATGGAGCGTTTCTGCACGACTGTCTTCAGGCTGACGCCGTAATCACCGAACGCGCCGGCAATCGTAGCGAGGACGCCGGGTTCATCTTCCACAAGGACGCGGACGTAATACGGCGATTCGATCTCTTTTGCTTCCGCCAGATGCGTCGTTTCATAGCAGGTGCAGCCGACACGGCCGGTGCAGTTCTCACGGATATTCCGGGAAATTTCGATGATATCCCCGCAGGCGGCACTGGCAGTCGGGAAACGGCCGGCGCCGCGGCCGAAGAACATCGCTTCGCCGATGGGCTTGCCTTCGATATAGACGGCATTGAAGACATCATTGATGGAGGCCAGCGGATGATTTTTCGGCAGCATGGTCGGATGGACGCCCACGCTGATTTTCTTGTTGTCATACTGCTTGGCAATGCCGAGCAGCTTGATCACATAATCCAGTTCCTTAGCATATTCGATATCGCGCAGGGAGATATGCTGGATTCCTTCCACGGAAACATCATCCATGACGACACGGGAATTGAAGCCGATGGAGGCCAGGATCGCAATTTTCCTGGCTGCGTCGAAACCGCCCACATCCGCTGTCGGATCCGATTCAGCATACCCTTTTTCCTGAGCTTCTTTCAGGACCTCGGCAAAATCCATATGGTCATTGGACATCTTTGTGAGCATATAGTTGGTGGTCCCGTTCACGATTCCCATGATCAGAGAGATCCGGTTGCTCGCGAGAGATTCCTTGAGCGGACGGATGATGGGGATGCCCCCGGCCACGGCTGCTTCAAAGAGGAAATCCACATGCTTTTCCGCAGCCAGTTCAAAGAGTTCCTTGCCATATTTTGCCACGACATCCTTGTTGGCCGTGACGACGTTCTTTCCTGCCTTGAGGGCCTGTTCCATATATTCCAGAGCAGGATGCTCACGACCCATGAGCTCGACGACGATATCGATGTCCGGGTCATTCACAATGGCGTCAATATTGTCCACCGTGTCAAGGGATGGATCGAGAGCCTTCACTTTTTCAGGATGGCGCGCCAGGACATATTTGATCTCGATCGGACAGCCCACCCGTTCTTCGATGATATCTTTGTTCTCCTTGAGCACGAGGATGACGCCTCCGCCCACCGTTCCACAGCCGAGCAGACCTACATTAATTTTTTTCTTCAAGAAAGAGTACCTCAACTTTCATCAGGATCAATCGACCTGGCCCAGGACGTCCAGACGCTTTACACCGTCAATGAGCCGTACCTTGTCCAGCAGTGCTTCCATGTCAATTGTCAGGAATTTTGTTTCCACGGAGATCGTCGTGTTGGCCACGCCCTGCAGAGGCACACCCTGATTGATGGTGATGACACTGCCCCCGTCAGCGGCAATGGTGTTCAGCACGCTGGAAAGGACGCCGGGTTTATGTTCAAGCAGGAGAGAAATGGTGATGACCTTTTCCCGGCTTGCATCATAAAACGGGAACACATAGTCCTTGTACTTGTAGTACGCACTTCTGCTGAGCCCAACTTTTGCCACGGCTTCGTTCACGGTCTTAAGCTTGCCACGTTTGAGAATTTCCTTCACCATGATGGTTTTTTTGATTGCCTCGGGAAGAATTTCTTCTCTGACTAAATAGAACTCCGATTTTTTCTCGTTTGTCATGTAGCATCTATCCTTTTCCAAAGAATATTTATCCTTTCTAGAAGGACATTATAACATAGTTCAGCAGTTAAATCTACTCTTTTGTCCCCTTGCGTGTCATGGCATCCTGCAGCGCGTCCTGGATCCTTTTTCCTTCATACAGGACCCGGTACAATTCCTCCAGGATGGGCATCTCCACATGATACTGCAGTGCCAAGGAATGGACGACACGGGCAACATCGATGCCTTCGATGACCATTTTCGTACTGCCGCAGATCTCCGCTGCATTTTTGCCCGAAGCGAGGGCAACTCCGGCTGTCCGGTTCCTGCTGAGCGGGCTGCCGCAGGTGGCGATGAGATCGCCGATGCAGGCAAGTCCGGAGAATGTTTCGCGCTGCGCCCCCATGGCAAGACCCAGACGGGTGATCTCGGCGAGGCCCCGCGTGATCAGCCCGGCTTCGCAGTTTTCTCCCATTCCGATGCCCGCCATCATCCCGCTCACCAGGGCATAGCAGTTCTTGACGCAGCCGCCGAGCTGGACCCCGATGACGTCCGTGGAGGTATAGGGACGGAAATACCAGTTGATGAACACCTGCTGCAGAAGAAGCGCCGCTTCAGGCACTTTGCAGGCAATCACAGTGGCGGCGGGCTGCCGCAGGGCAAGTTCCCGTGCCAGGTTCGGGCCGCTCAGCGCGGCGATGGCCTTTGCCTCCGGGAACACGCCCGCAAGGACGTCCGTCATCAGCGCGTGTGTCGCCATCTCGAAACCCTTTGTACAGGACAGGAGGATCCTGTCCCGGGCATCCGTATAATTGCGGAGCGCCTGAGCGACATGCTTCATGCCCTTTGAAGGCACAACAAAAACGAGCACAGAGGCTCGTTTGGCAGCGAGGGCCAGATCATTCGTAACTGTAATGGAAGCGGGCAGGACCATATCCGGAAGGTAATCCCCGTTGCGGCGCGAAGCCTGCATGGCCTCGGCTTTTTCCCGGGATCTGGCCCACAGGGTCACGGAGTGTCCGTTATCAGCCAGGATCCGGGAGAGGACTGTGCCCCAGCTGCCCGCACCGATCACTGAGATTTCCATAATAGGCTCCTTATTCATCCATGATGGCGGAAGTTCAGATGACCTTCCTTGATTTTGCTTTCCTTTCCGTTTTTCAGGCGTACCATATTGTCGTAGTGGCGGATGATGACAACCAGGGCAATCAGCGCTGTAAAACCGATCAGCCATGCATTATAGCCGCGGTACCAGGCTGCGAGCGGCGCCAGGAAAGCAGCGATGACGGAACTGAGGGATACGTAGCGTGTCACAAAGACCGTGGCGATCCAGACCGTAAGACAAAAAACAGAAACATCCGGCATGAAATAAAGCAGGATGCCCAGTCCTGTAGCGACTCCCCTGCCCCCTTTGAAATGCAGGAAAAGGGAGAAACTGTGCCCCAGGATCGCTGCGGCTGCGCAGCAGAGCTGTACACGCACATCCTGGGAAACGAAATTTTCTGTCAGCCACAGTGCCAGCATGCCTTTGCCGATGTCACCCAGCAGGACAAAGGAAGCCATCCGGGCCCCCACGGTCCGAAAGACATTCGTCGCCCCGATATTGTGGCTCCCGTATTCCCGGATGTCGATCCCGCAGACGGCCCTGACAAATATGAGGCCGCAGGGAATGGAACCGAGCAGGTATCCAATCAAGATTGCCAGTACAACACTCACCTCAGCATGCCTCCCCTGTCATATCACAATGATCCAATCGTCAATCATTCAGCATCTTCATTCTTGCCGCGCACGATCATATTGATCGGCGTACCCTGGAAGCCAAAAGCGTCACGCAGTTTGTTTTCAAGATACCGCTGATAGGAAAAATGCATGATTTCCGGTTCATTGCAGAAAATCACAAATGTAGGCGGCTTGACCTTGACCTGAGTGGCATAGAGGATCTTCAGATGTTTCCCCTTCTCCATGGGCGGCTGATTCATGGCCACTGCGTCCGTGATGACCTGGTTGAGGACGGACGTGGAGACTCTCATGGCATTGGCTTCTGCCGCGTCCTTGATGAGTTCCGGCAGGCGTGAGATCCGCTGCTGGGTCAGGGCTGAGACAAAGACCACGTTTGCATAAGGCATGAAAATCAGTTCCTTGCGGATCATCTCAGTGAATTTCACTGTGGAATTATTGTCTTTGTCATAGAGGTCCCATTTGTTGACGACAACGACGATCCCCTTGCCCGCCTCGTGGGCATAGCCCGCGATTTTCTTGTCCTGTTCCGTAATGCCTTCGACAGCATTGAGGACCATGAGGACGACATCGGAACGGTCCACAGCGCGGAGCGTCCGGATGATACTGTATTTTTCGATGGGCTCATCGATCTTTCCCTTGCGGCGCATCCCTGCCGTATCGATGAAAAGGAATGTCTGGCCATCCTTGACGACGGGCACGTCGATGGCGTCACGTGTGGTGCCCGCCACGTCGCTCACGATGGAACGGGCCTGACCGCAGATATCATTGAAGATGGAGGATTTCCCGACATTCGGGCGGCCGATGATGGCAACTTTGATGATGTCCTCGCTTTCATCGTCATCATCTCCGGCATCCTTGGGGAAGTTTTCAACGACGGCATCCAGGAGATCACCCAGATTCAGACGGTTGGACGCAGAAATCATATACGGTTCACCGATGCCCAGGTTATAAAATTCATAGGCCTGCATTTCCTGGGTCTGCGTGTCCGCTTTATTGACGGCCAGGATCACGGGCTTCCGGGAACGGCGCAGCAGATTGGCCACTTCCTGGTCTTCCGTGGTGACTCCCGTACGGGCGTCACAGACAAAGAGGATGACATCAGCCTCCTCGATTGCGATCTTAGCCTGTTCCCGGATCGAAACGGCTATGGAATCCGTGTTCTGCACTTCGATCCCGCCGGTATCGACCATCGTGAACTTATGGTCGAGCCACTCCGCATCCGCGTAAAGGCGGTCACGGGTGACACCCGGCGTATCTTCCACTATGGAAATACGGCTGTCGGCAAATATATTAAATAGTGTTGATTTGCCGACGTTCGGTCTGCCGACAATTGCAACTATGGGTTTACTCATTTAAAATTCCTCTTTCAGCGTACTTTCGCTATTTTATGGTATTGTCAGGAACATGCTCCAGGGAACGCACCGCTTCGGCCATGGCACCGGTAAGCCAGTACCGGGCCCGCCGAAGCTGTGCTGCATTCTGACATCCCAGGAGTACATAAAAATCTTTGATGTTTTCGAGGCAGCGGAGGATCCTCCCTGCTGCTTCCTCAGAGCCGTGTTTCAGTACCACGCGCAGGATATTGCCTGCCATGGCAGCGGCACTGGCGCCCAGGACCTGGGCCTTGACTACATCCAGGGCCGTGCGTATTCCGCCGGAGGCGATGATGCCATGCTGCCAGCCCATCACCGGTACGACTTCAAGCAGGGACAGCGCGGTGGGGATGCCCCACGTTCCAAGCTCTGCATTCCCTGCTGCGTAGCGGCAGTGTTCGATAGCCGGGAAATTGGTGCCGCCTGCTCCTCCGATATCGAGGATGGCCACGCCGCAGTCCCGCAGCTGTTTTGCCTGTTCCCGTGCCATCCCGCAGCCCGTCTCCTTGACGATGACGGGCAGTTCTGCATGGGCACAGATCGTTTCGATATTTTTGAGACAGGAGGAAAAATCCCTGTCCCCTTCTTCCATAGCCAGTTCCTGGGCAGCATTCAGATGGATCTGGATGGCGCGGGCGCCGATCATCTCTGCGGCCCGCCTGACATCATCCACGGTCGCAAATGCGCTCAGATTGGCAAAAAAGATACCGTCCGGATACACTTCGCGCACTACCTGGAAGGTATCCGCATGCTGACCTTTTCGGACTGCTCCGAACTGTGAGCCCACAGCCATGACACAATGCGCCTGCGCAGCCGTTTCCGCCAGGGATCTGTTGATGCTCTTCACACTGGCGGCGCCGCCCGTAATGGCATTGATGACAATGGGATGCGGCAGGACGCCCACACCCGGAAGTTCCACTTCCAGACTGACTTTAGACCTGTCGGTCTCAGGCAGACAGTTATGGAACAAATGGACATCAGAAAAGCCGGTAGCGTAAGGTCCATCGTCAAGGCGTATCGCATACTTGATATGGTCCAGCTTACGGCTCTCCCGGCTTTTCATGATGTAACTCCTCTACGGTTTATTTTCCTTCGACTTCGGCCAGCTTATCACCGATGCCCTGGGAAAGAGCACCTTTTTTGCCCAGATACTGTCTCATTTCAGCTTTTTCAGCATCTTCCTTGGCCTTGGTGATGCTCAGGGCGATCTTCTTGTTCTCGGAATCGATGCGCAGGATCTTAACCTTGACTTCCTGACCGATTTCCAGGACGTCTTCCGGTTTTTCGATGCGCTGCGGAGCGATTTCAGAAATGTGGATCATCCCTTCGTTCCGGTCATTCAGTTTGACGATTGCGCCGAAAGGCAGGAAACGGATGACCGTACCGGTAACGATATCGCCCACATGGAAGGCCTTGGCGGCAGTCTGCCAGGGATCTTCCTGGAGCTGCTTCAGGGACAGGCTGATACGGCCCTTTTCTTCGTCCAGGCCCTTGATGTACACTTTGACCTTGTCGCCGACCTTATACAGATCAGCCGGCTTTACACTGCGGTCCCAGGATACTTCGGAAATATGGACCAGGCCCTGTACGTACGGAGCGATTTCGACGAACATGCCGAAGTCAACGATGCTTCTGATCGTGCCTTCGACGATATCACCTTCGTGGAAGGTTTCAAAAGCCTTGGCAAGAGCTTCCTTGCGGGCTTCTTCGCGGCGGGCGCGTTCTTCCTTGTAAGCCTGGTTCTTGGCGGCTCTTTCTTCTCTCAGGACATTTCTGCGGGAGAAGACGAGACGTTTCTTTTCAGGGTTGATTTCAAGCAGGGAAACCTGCAGTTCCTTGCCTTCATATTCCTTCACGTCATCGACATGTCTCAGATCCAGGTGGGAAGCCGGGATGAAACCGGTGACATCCTTGTAGGCAACCGTCAGGCCGCCCTTGACAGCACGCAGACCCTTGACCGTGACGACTTTCTTTTCATCTTCGAATTCCTTGGGGAGATCCTGCCAGACTTTGTCGGCTTCTGCTCTGACCTTGGACAGCACAACGAGACCATCCTGGTTTTCGCTGGCAATGACTTTCAAGGTCACTTTATCACCGTTATGTACTGTGGGAGCGACGGTATCTTTCGTGCCGCCTTGAATCCATTGGTCAAAAGCCACAGACCCTTCGCTCTGATAACCGAAGTCTACTACGACCTCGTCATTGGTTACGTCGACGACTGTGCCTTCCACGATCATACCAATGTGCAATTTCATGCTTTCATGTTCATTCAACAAGCTTTCCATCGTTTCCATAGTAACAATAGCCTCCTCAATAATTTCCTGCGGTGTCGATGCACCAGCAGTGATGCCAATTTTAACTGCTCCGGCAAGCATGGACGCGGTAATCTCACTGGCGTCCTGCAGGAGATACGAACGGGAATTGACCGCTTTCGCGATGTCCCATAGGTGACGGGTGTTTGCACTGTTTTTCCCGCCGAAGACGAAGAACGCATCCGTCCGTCCGGCCAGCCGGCGGGCAGCTGCCTGTCTTTCGGCAGTAGCTGTACAAATCGTTCTCATCACTTTGTAGTCAGCGGGACGCAGCTCCTGAGACTTCTGAAGCAGAAGGTTAAACTTCTCCGCCTCAAAAGTCGTCTGGCTGACTACCCCGAACTTATCTCTGTCAGGCAGAAATCCCAAGTCATCTTCAGTTTCGATGACTGCAGAGTCCTCACCTGCCCAAGCCTTGATGCTTTGCACCTCAGGATGACGCTTCTCCCCGATGATGATGACAAAACGGCCTTCTTTTGCCAGTTCTTCGGCCGTCTTCTGTGCTTTCCGCACATGCGGGCATGTGGCGTCAATGACCTTCAGTCCCCGGCGTTCTGCCTCCGCGTATACTTCGGGGCCCACGCCATGGGAACGAAAAATTACTGTATCGCCGGCAGAAAAATCTTCCAGCGTATCGCAGCACTGTACACCTTGCTGTTTCAATGAATTCACAACACGGGGATTATGAACCAATTCACCCAGAGTGGCAATACTACCATTATATCCTTTTGCTTGCATTTGTGCAATGTCCACAGCCCTTTTTACACCATAGCAAAATCCGCAGGGCTCGGCAATTTTAATTTCCATATTTATTATCCGCCTTTCTAGCGAAAGGCACCAATGGGGTTATGAAAACCAAGGTGCTTTCGCTCTTTTCACTTTTTTGAACTCCTGATATTCTGTTCTTGCAAGACCGGCATACTACAGA
>Ga0256406_1000873_pt1 | contig 51699 bp, 51 predicted proteins | sample RumenRJG_03DNA_FD_185986 | JGI IMG/M metagenome (GOLD analysis project Ga0256406, IMG submission 185986) | Bovine rumen microbial communities from Lethbridge, Alberta, Canada - RJG_03 | ecosystem: Host-associated > Mammals > Digestive system > Stomach > Rumen | place: Canada: Alberta | collected...
CGTAAGCCCTCAATCATGAGTACCACCTAATAAGAAAAGCCGCCTGACTGGCGACTGTCAAGATTTTTTATATATTTTTGTACCTTGAAAATTTAAGATTTCCTTTTGGGATTCGGGACATGGCATTTCTGCTGCACTGTCTTTGACCATGGCAGCAGTTCGTAGATGAAGCTCCTGTCTGTATCATCCATGTGCTCAGGCATTATCGTGAAGATGTATTCGAGATAGTCGTATACCTTGAGGTGATTCGCAAGAGCTGTCTGGACAATGCTGTAGATGACAGCGCTGGCTTTCGCTCCGTTCACTGTATCGATGTTTGCCCAGTTCTTCCTGCCCAGGGTAAAAGGACGGATCGCCCTCTCGGCAGCATTGTTGTCCATCGGCACGTCGCCATGCTGCAGGAAGACCCTGAGATATTGCTCCTGGTTCAGGCAGTATGAGATTGCGCTGGCAGTCTGCCCCTGGACAGAGTCGGATGATGAAACTTCTTTTGCCCACGCAAAGAAGGCGTTCACCTTGGGTTTTAATTCAAGGTTACGCCTGCGTTTCCTCTCCGTATTGGAAAGGTCTTTGAACTGGCTGTCAATATAGAAGATTTCAGATATCATGTCCTCAGCCTTCTTTGCCACGGTGCCTTTCGAGCCTGCAGTGCCGAGCGCTTTCGTGATTTCCGAAAATTTCCTTTTAGCATGAACCCAGCAACCCGAGATGGTCAGCTCCTTCCGCTCGCGGCCTATCGTATGATAGACCTGGTAGCCATCCGTGACGACGATTCCGGAATAGTCCTTTAAGAACTCTCGTGGGTGGTCGCTCTTTCTGGTTTTCTGGTAGTCGAAAAGGACGACTGGCTTCTTCTCGGCATCGGTATTGTTGCAGTAGACCCACATGTAGCTCTTGGAGTTCGCAGGTCTCCCATCTTTCGTCACACGGAGCGGCGTCTCGTCGGCATGGATGACGCCGGAGTCGTAAAGCTGCTTGTGAAGCTCGTCGTAGATAAGTGAGAGGTATTCCTCAGCGCCTTTTATCATCCAGTTGCAGAGGGTGTTCGTCTCGAGGCTCACGCCCATCTCCTTGAACGACCTGCTCTGGCGGTCGATCGGCTGGTGGTTCGTGTACTTGCCATTCATCGTAGCGGCAAGTATCGAAGGTGTGGCGATGGAATTCCGGAAGATGTCCTTCGGACGTTCTGCCCTGACAATCCTCCCGTCATTAGACTTCGAGGCATAGACATGGACGTGATGCTCGTCGACTATGAAGGTCTGGGGGATGACAGCGAGCCTTTTGTAGATGGTTTCGGGAAGCTCCTTGTAGCCTTCTGGGAAGAGCTCGTTCAGCTTTTCTTCTGGAATCGTATGGTTGATAATCCTTGCTGGAAGGTCTTCGAGGTCCTGCTCACGTTTCCCTGCAGATTTCTTCCTGCGGTGTGCATGGACGGTGATCTCGTCGATGTCAGGCTCGGGTGAATCGTCAGAATCAGCTTCTGCCTCGTTGAAGAAATCAGCCTGGTCGAACATGCTGATCTGACCATCGATAGAGTTCCTGTCGGTTCTGCGTCCGAATGAGCGCTGGTTCATCAGGGCGATCTGCTCGGTTAAAAAATCGAGCTGTCTGCTTATCTGACTGAGCTGCCCCTGGAGGGACAGGACGAGCGTGATCAGGGCGTTTTTGTCTAGGTTCTTAAGTTCTTCCTGGGTGAATTCCTTCATCTACTGCATCCTTTCAAAGATGCAATAATTATAGCAGAAGCCCTGTATTTACGCTACTTCTGGCGGTCTTCGGATTCGTCAAAATGCCTATGGACAGGGCTTTCTGAAACGGCCATCGGCAGGCCGTGGCAGGAGAGCTTTTAAAAAAGAAAAGCGCGCCCGCAGGGACAGGGAGAACCATCCGGAAAGCCCGGAAACAGTGGGTTCCTGCCCGTGCAGGCGCATTGTTGGAAGCCGTTTTAAGGCTTGAAAATTTCTGCGTTTTGCACAAAGGAAATCTTAATTGATATGCTCGGGATTGACGTCCCTGATTCCTGGGTCGAGCGAGTAGCCGTGCATCAGGTTGCTGAACTGCCCAGCGGAGAGCTCGCTCAAGTCAGATGAATTCCTCGGCCAGACGAAGCGCCCGTCCTCGACCCGCTTGTAAAGGAGCAGGAAGCCGTCGCCTTCCCAGAGCAGTCCCTTTATCCTCGTCGCTTTTCTTCCACAGAATAGGAAGAGGGTGTCCGGGACGAAGAGGGACTTTCCGTACCGTGATTCGATCAGGGCTGCAAGCCTGTCAATCCCATATCTAAGGTCTGTCTTCCCACAGACGATATAGACGGCCTTGAATTGTGAGAAGTCGGCATCCCTAAGCATCGCGCACCGCCTTTATCATCCTTGTGACCAGGGCGTCAGGCGTGTCCTCATGGATTTCAATGGATATGTCCTGGATATGAATTATGAGGCTTCCACTGGAATGATGCGAACTAGAAAGTTTTGGAATGGCTGCAGGGGTTGTATCAGTTGTACGACTTGTACAACTTGCGCAACCTGTCCTTTCAGCATCATCTGTTCCTGATTTCTGATTATCAGGGTATCGGGGTGTATGACTTGTACAACTTGTGCAACCGGCATTGTCGGTATCAACTGTTTTCGGGTGATTATCGTAATCAGTTGCGCTACTTGTACAATCAGATGCAGGAACTTCAAAACTGCCTGGCTCTGCTGTTAGTGGCAGCCTTACGATTTCAGGGAGCCTTGATTCGACGAGCTCGTCACGGAGCTTGCGCTTCCAATAGAAGAAAGCGTTCTTGGAGACGCCGTTCCGGCTGCACCATTCCATGACGGTGAGTCCGCTTTCCTTCTGGTTCTGGAATGTTTCTGCCCAGGTCTTGAGCCTGGCCTGGTGGGCAAGTTTGGATGTGTTCATGAGATTACCTCCGAAAATAAAAGATTTGGGGCGATTATCTCATGGATGTGATATGATTAACAGGTACTCATGATTGAGGGCTTACTTTCTTCCCAAAGGAATCATATCCTTAAAATTCTTCTTATGAAATGCAAGACGGATACCATCAATACCTTCATCTGTTCTTGGATGAAGGTTATCAACGTTGAACTTTCCATAATCCATCATAGCAACATAAGTAATACCTTCTTTTTTATGCTTAAGGATGCACTTTGGAATAACCTGCTCATTAATATACTGTGTCCGACCAGTCTCCGATCCTTTTTTCTCGTCAATATATCCAAGTTCAATCATTTCAACACCAGAGGCTTCCTGCGCTGCAAGAATCTTCTCCATATATGTCTGACCAAAATTGAAATTATTAACACAGCCTCCATCCCTTAATGTGACATCAAGTACCTTTAACGAATTCATAGTCCCCTCCAATTCATTACATATTAATATTTAATAAAGCCTGAGCTAGATTGAAGTCTTCAGGATTATCAATATCCACTGCCTCTTTAATAGACACTTCTTTAATAAAAGGATTAATACCAATGCGCCTATGATATTTTTCAAAAACTTCCTTGGTAAAAACATATACGCCTGAAGTCTCCTGAAATATCGGTTTCAAGTCCTGAGTCCTTGGTACATTTGTAGCATCAAAATTCAGTGGCACCCCATCCTGCCATAGATAATCCTGAAGTTTTCTTGCACAAAATGATGAATCATACTTTCCAGATTGAACAGCTAAAATGCACTGTTTCATCGTATCAATAGTAATGAATGGTGCTGTTGCATGGGCATAAACATAAATATCAGCATCATTACTTTTCATAAATGTTTCAAAAATCTGTGAAAAGTTTGATGTAGGAAGATCAAGTATTTCAGGACGCTGCATAAAATTTACGCCTTTCGGAAGAAATTCTTGAATCGTAGCATTACTGCAATAAACATTTATGCTGTCTATCAAACCTGTCTCCTTCAGATTATCCAATTCATACTGGAGTAATGGCTTGCTTCCAAGTATCTTTGTGTTCTTTCCAGGAAGCCTTTCATTATTCATTTTTATTGGCATTATCGCAATAGTTTTCATACGGCTCCTTCTAATATCCACTCGATAAAATCTCTTACAGCACCATCCCCACCATTATGATCAGCTACAAAATCAGCAATCTCAAGCACCTGTTTTACAGCATCTTTTGGCGCTCCAACTTTTCCTCCTTCGCTTCTTACCGCATTCATAATTGGAAGATCATTAATATCATCGCCAATATAAGCTACTTTTGGGAGTTCCGTCGTAATAGAAAGCAATTCATCAAGTTTATTTTTTACTCCTTGATGAATCTCTGTAATACCAATTTCCCTGCAGCGATTCTCAACGATTTCAGATTTTCTTCCTGTAATAATAACAGGTATGATGTGATTTGGAATTAGGATATCATGTATTCCGCAGCCATCCTTAATATGAAAGGCTTTCATCATCTCACCATTATTGCCCATATAGATTTTCCCATCGGTCAAGGTACCGTCGACATCCATGACAAGATACTTAATTTTTTGCATGTCTTATTAATGCCTTTCTTAACAATTGAAGAATCTTAATTACTTCTTTACGATAAATAAACATAATAATAGCTACAAATGGAATCTGAAAGAACATATTTATCTTACATATTATCAGAATTGCTTGAATAATTACTATCACCCATGAAAAAATAATTTGTTTTATGCCTGAATATTCAATGTCATCCCTTATTTTTCTTTCTCGAAAATAATAAATAACAGCACTAGATATTGCTGTTGCTATTGCAGCACCCTGCGCCCTCATAAGATAAATAAGCACAAAGTTTAATATTACATTACTTATCGTTCCATAAATTGACGAAATTGCCATCGTTTTAGTATCTTTCTTGGCTGAAAGAATCGGACCAAGAAATCCAGCTGATGCATTAAAAACACTGCTTATCAAAAGAAATGGAACATAAATCCAAGCCTGATAAAATTCTTTTGCATATAATATTCTTGCCATTACTTTTGTAAAGAGTAGTAGTACCGAGCACGCACCAACAATAACTGCATTTAAATGAAAAAATGAATTGCCATAAAATTTTTGATAATTCTTCTCTTGAAATTCCTTAATTGCACTTATTTGCCATGCCTGAATTACAATATTCTGTATTGAAGTAATTATTGTGGGTATTTTATATGATATAGCATAAATTCCATTCGTTTCAACACCGCACATCCAAGTAACAAAATATCTATCAGAAGCACTATTAGCCCACCATCCTATCGATATCATAATCGCAGGAATTGAATAACTAAGCATTTCACTTTGAAGTCTTTTATCAATAATTATACAAAAACTTTTAAATGCACCTGTAATATACAATAAATATAGAGCAGGGATTAGCTGACCAATTATTGATGTAACATAAAATCCCTGTAATCCAAATTTTAATACTAATAGTAATAAAATATTAAGAACTACTGTAATTATGGTACTAAATACGCCTGCAATAGCAATTTCTTTTACCTTCTCCTCACCCTTTGCTAATTGGATGCCAAATTGATAAAAAGAACTTGATATGAAGAATAGTAAAATATAAAAATAATACTGATGATAATCAGGAAATAAATTTAATAAATAAAAAATTAATACAATAATGGAGGCCGGCAAACATCCAATAAGTTCATATTTAATAGCCACACTTTTTACGTCTTCAATATTCTTGTCCTTATCCATTGCAAATCTCATCAGTCCATCAGATATATTTAAGGTAAGAATCGGAATAAGAAGTGAGACTGATGTCGCTGCTAAATCATAAGATCCATATTCTTTTGTTGAAAGTACGCTTGTATATAATGGGACAAGAAAAAAAGACAATATTTTTGAAGAAAATTGTCCAATAGTTAATATTGTAGTATTTTTAAATAAGTATTTATATCTATTATCCATTGTTCTCAAAAATATCTTTAATATCTGAAACTATTTTAATATTACGTAATTTCATTTTCATATTAGGATTGTTAAATAAATTTTCTATCGCATTAACAGAAATCTTTGCTATGCTATTTTTCTGATAATGACAACAAGGAAATAGATAATATGATGTTATTGGATTTTCTATAGATGAATTTATCGTAAGCAAACTTCCAGATGATATCGAAATTAGAATATGATTAGAATAATCGCAACAAAGCTGACAAACTTCCCAAGGCAAATTTGAAACCTTTGCAACATGGATTCCTGCCTTTTCAAAAACATCTCGATTATCTCTTGGATGTTTTTTTATTATCAAATTATCAATTCCAACAATATTTGCAATCTTCTTTATTATCTCAAACTCTCCAATTGGTTCTTCGCCTTCAAAATCATATACACTGCTGAAAAAAATATATTTTTCATTAATATAACAATTCTCTTTTTTTACGTCAAAAACTTTTGTAATGATATTAATAGAGTTATTAGAAAATTGGGGAACTTCTACAGGTGTAAAATTCAATTTATATAATTCTGGGTAGAAGCAGTAAAAATTTCCAATATTATCAATAATATTAGGTTTCCCTAAAAAATGCCTGATTTTAAACAATGTATCCAGAAACCGCCCAAAAGAATGATTTCCTCTTTCGTGAAGTTCAGTATTATAAGAAAGTATTCCTTCTTCAAATCTTGAACACAATAATTTTGAATTATTGTGAACCAATATATTAAAAATAGCAACCGTAGAATAGGAACTATTAAAATATAATAGGTTATCGTAATTTTTGTTCTTAAATAATAGTTCAAATTCGCTATTATGAAATAAAGCAGAAGATAATTTCTGAATTTTCATTTTTCTAGTTTTAGATTCTTCTAATTCTTTACATTCAATATAATAGCAATTATGAAATACATTTATTTTATAAAAATTATTTACTATTCGTAATGAACCTTTTGTCTGATCCGTAATACCAATATCCACCGAATCATTAGGAAAAATAAATTCTTTTAGCTGAATAGCAAACATTATTTGATAATACGTATTACACAATATTAAGACATGTTTCGTGCTATTTTCTTTTTCATACATAACAACATTTTTCATAATAATTAATTTCGATATTTCATTCTATAATAAATAGGATAAATATTGGATAACTTAATTTTCATAGTAAGACAATAAATAAAGCGCTTTTTACCTTCCATGCCATCAATTATGAACCTTATTGCCTTTTTATAATCATTATCCTGTTTCAAAAACTTAATACAATTATTATACTCAGCTCTATTAATTAGTGCCACTTTTCTTGCATTCTCACATTCACAATAATAAAGAAAATGTGGTTGCCTGTCATCATCGCCATATTTTTTTGCCAGCATCACGATATTATTGTAAGTCACTTTGCTGTCATGTAAAATTTTACGATAGTCTTTATTTGTCATAGAGGTATGGTTATCATAGTAATAATATCCACAAGCCTGCCTACATGCCATTATCTTTTTCGAAAAGTTCAAGAAAAGGTATGTAAATATCGTATCCTCTCCAATAGATGATTCTTTTGTAGCATGATAATCCTCGATAAATTTAAGTACACATTCTGTCTTATAAGCTTTATTGCATCGGGAATGAAAAATAATTTCCTTAATTCGTCCATTTTCTTCATTCCAGAGAAAATTATTTTTTATTTCTTCTGAGTTATATACTGCATTCCTTTCAAGAAGTGTTTGTGTTTCACGATTATCAGAATCAATATAACTGATACCCCCTGCCACAGCATCTACGGTATTGTCAATATTAAAGCCATTTAAGAAAAATTCAACAAAGGTCGGAGCTACATAGTCATCTGGATCTACAAAGCATATATATTCACCGGTTGCACTAATAACTCCTGCATAAACAGCGTCAACTAATCCGCCGTTTGTCTTTTCAACTATCCTGATTCTCGGTTCTTTATCAGCATATGATTTCAATATATTTAGACTATTATCAGTAGAACCGTCATTTACGGCAACTATTTCAATATTTTTATAAGTCTGAGCAATAATAGAATCCAATGACCTTTTAAGATATTTTTCCATATCGTAGATTGGTACTACTATTGATACTTTGTTTTTTATCAGTTTCATCAATCAATCCTATTATCTTAATATTTTAATGATATCATAGATTAACAATCTTCTTTCTGCATCCACCCTACTATCTTCTTTGCATCTTCAACAGTCTTAATTTCAGAATATAAATCATCAATATGATTTTTAATATCATCTTCTTCAAGCTTGCTGTAGTCGATCTTCATAAGTTCCTCAATAATTTCAGGAGAAAATCTATACTTAATAATCTTCGCCGGCACTCCGCCAACAATTGCATAAGGTGGTACATCTTTTGTAACAACAGCACCTGCAGCGACAACTGCTCCTTGTCCTATATGAACTCCAGAAAGAATAGTCACTCCATAACCTATCCAAACATCATCATCAATAACAATATTACCTTTCGAAAAAGCCTCATTTCCCATCGAACATATCTGAGCCTTAAACGGATATGTAGAAATATGATTTATATAATGTTCAGTATCTAATAAAAAACAAACCTTTGGTGCTATTGAGCAGAAGTTTCCAATAATAAGTTGTCCTATATTGTTCCAACTTAACACATTGATAGTACCATATGAAAAATTGCCAATATGTATATTATTTATGGGCACCAATGTATTAATTGTGGTTTTATTGTTCCGGTTTTTGATTCTCCACGCATGTTGTAGCTTGTGCAGTTTTATCCTATTGATAATTGAACTAAACATTTTTTATCCCTGGCAATTCATTAGTATTAATTAAAGCTTTTTTTATAGCATTAAGATATCCGTATCCATTTTTTTCATCAGGCTCTAAGTATCCTCCTTCTGCCCATTCATTCCACGCAAATATAAAAAGTAAATCTGTTTTATAATTAACTCTTGACTTCTTTATTAACAATTCTAAATACTTTTCAAATTTTTCCGGTGAACCGCCAAGGATAATAGAGCCTCTTTTTCCTCTTCTTGGGGTATTATCCCAATCCACAAAAGCGCTGGCAATCATTGAAGAAAATATATCGGGTTCGTTTAATATTTCTTTCCATATTTCGTCATAATCATAGATAGTAAGATTTCTCCCTAGTTTAGTTAAAACAACAGACCGCGCATCAAATTTAGAGTGTTGTTCAATAAATCGAAATAAACTTCTTTTTAATTTTCTTGCCAGAATAAAATGCTGCCCTTTCAAATTTATTTGTGTTTGCGCTAATACAGGTTGATATGCTGCACAAAAATCAAACATTTTCATATCATTATTGAAACTGTTCAAAAGAAATTCACTTCTCTGAAAGACAAAACATATGCCAGGAAAATTATGCTCACGGGCCAGTTTATTCCAATATGCCAGCATTTCCTTTCTTTTATCTATAATATCAGGCCTATAAATTACAAAAACTGGTTTTTCCTCATATTTTATGTAACGAGGATCTTGAAAATATTGTAGCAGATAATCGAAATGTTCACCCCATTCTTTCTCATTACCATATTTTTGTTCTATCAAAACATCCCATTTATCAGAAACCCATTGATTCGTCCAGTGTTCATTTGCCCAGGATAAACAATAATGAAAGTCAATATTACTATGTAAAAAGTTTTCTACAGGCTTTTCTAACAGTAATTTTCCAGTAAACCAATAATGGTAAAAACAAAATCCATAAATTCCATTATCTTTCGCAATTTTTACTTGCCATTTCATTACTTCAATATTAGATAAGTCGTAGTAATTATTATTTAACGGTATTCTTGGCTGATTGTGTCCTTCATATAAAGGTTTCGCCTTTTTAATATTTACCCATTCCGTGAATCCTTTCCCCCACCACTGATCATTTTCTGGAATAGTATGAAACTGTGGCAAATATAATGCTATAGTACGCATAAGCCTCCTTCATATAAATAACTTTCTTAGTAAAATACTACTTATACTTCTTCCTCTTCATATATCTTTTCTTAACGCTTACAAACATCTTCCCCCACGGAAACCTTATCTTAAAAAGCCTGTAGAAAAATGCTTCCCTCCAGCGGGATTTTTTTATATCATCTTTCAGCTTGCCAGGGTGAAAGATGTATGCCGACATTTTTTTAGGCTTTGCCATATTATAGTCTATGCCGTCAAAGAATTCTATATCCCCTATTGATACAGCATCTTCCATTTTGGGATAATATATAAGCGACAGTAAAGCACTGTATGAAATCTCGCTTCTAATATCTTCTACTGTAAGGCCGGTAGAAAAGAATTCATCTACTCCGAAAATGCAGCCCTTCTGAATCCTTTTCCCTATATCGAATTTAGAAAAATCTTTTTCTTCTAGAACAGGTACTATTAAGGCGCCATCTTTTGCTATCTCATATCCTTTAGTCGAGCCTATGAATTCTGGCACAAATCGCTCTAGGAAATAAACAAGCGATACTTCATCTGTTTTATTTTCTTCACCCAAGGCATAATGATAATAAGAAAGTCCTTTTAAGCGTCTGCCTGCTCCACTTAAGATTCCATAATAGAAAAATGGAATCTCATTTCCACCATTTGCCACCAGAATTTTTTCTAGCATTAGCTGAAGAGAACCGTGCCAGCCGATATCAACAGCAGCGGTATTTTCTTCAGAGAATCCTTCCTGCTTCAGATATTCTATCGTCAATTCTGAGATTTCATAATATTTCTCAGGCACATTCTCATGAATATATTTAAGCAAATTAGAAACCTTCTCATTAAGCACAGGCTCCCTCATATTAAATTTTTCATCATCAGAAATATTATATTTTTTTATGACATCACAAAAATCTTTTTTTTCAAAGCCGATTTCTTTTAGAATAGCTTCTATTGTAAGCGGCTGTGTCGGAAATGTGAGGCAGATATCTTCAAAATTTTCAATTGTAAGAAAATATGATAACCTCAGGCTTTTCCTCGAAACATAGGCATATTCTATAGATGGAGCATCCTCTTCCTTAGCACAAAAATATTTTTTATAAGTCTCGAAAAAAAGATAGCTGTCACGGGCTAAAAATATTAATTTTTTTATCCCGTTTTCATGAGCCTTCTTTCTTAGCCAAAGCACATAGCCTATTACAATTGGCGAAAAGCATTCTGTTCCAATCTTCTCGAAGCGGTCACTATCGAATGCGCTTGCATTATTTATGACAGCCTTTAATGATTTTTCATCAAGAGACAATTCATCATGCTTTCCTGAAGCAATCGGATAAATGCAATTATTCACAAATCGATTTACATGAATTGCTTTAATTCGAGCTTTTCTAGATCCCAAAAAATCTGCATGATAGCTATCACCTATATGAAGGACTTCTGAAGCATTTAGCCCTTCCTGCTCCAAAAAGCTCTGAAATAATTTGCCAGAGCGCTTATTAAATCCTTTTTCATTAGAAACATAGATATCATTTACATCAGCATCATATCCGCAATTATTGAGTAGTGTACAGATATTTTCAGCACTTAGATACATGTCAGAAATAAAAAATATTTTCTTGCCTTTTTCTTTGCAGTACTTGTATACATCGAAAATTGCTCTATTCTTATTACATACTTTGCATTCTAATTCGAATTCTATTGAAGCACATTTTTCCGCTGTTAATTCACCGTTCTCTTTTATATTATTCTCATTAAAGAATTCATTATAGATTTCTGATAATGTACACTCATGACTCTCATTCTTTTCACGAATATATTCTTCAGCGAAAATCCTCTTCTCACCAAAGCCATTAAAGCTTTTGCCAAATAAATTTACAAGCAGTCTTTCTTCATAGAAAAACAGATCTTTTGGATGAAGAACATCCCGCTTTATCAGGGTGTCAAAAACATCAAATGAGATAACACTATATGAATCCAAAATATTTTTTTCTATTATTAATTTTTTTGAATCATCCTTTGACTGCACTCTCATATAAAAAACTCTTTATTTATTATTTTCCCTGGTATCCTTATCCCTTGAATCGTTATCCTTCAAAATGCAGTATTGTCACTTATTTTCTGCATTCTTATCCTTCTTCACACAGTAATAAATCCCCTTATATTTCTTATAGCTGTTATCGAGGTCCACGAAAACAGTATTGTGAACTGGGTGCTGCTTTTCTTTATCAGGAAGTGACATATAGTCTCCATAAACCTGCTTCAGATAATGGTCATAACCGACAGGAATATTTATTTCTATATCTTCGAATTTGTGCTTTATAGTGCCTTCGAACCACTCCTTTGGATATGGATGACGAAGTTCCTTAAGTGCTGCCGTAAGCTCTACGAAGCGCGGGCTATCATTAGGCTTATACTTAGTCATTTTTCTCTCGCATCTTTTCCAGATTTTATATCTCTTTTCTTTATCCGGAACGATTTTTAGCAAGAATCCAACTGCGAATCTAAATAATTTTCCTCCATGAAATTCCGGGAGACACTGGACATTATACACTGAATAAAGGATAGACAGGACTTTCTGACGAAAGTATCCAAAGCCCGTAGGCGCACAAACATCAATTGGCAGAATGTCTATATATACTCCGTGCTCTATATCCTCGTCGACACTTCTCTGATTTATAAAAGTCGTATTTAGATCGACAAGCTGCATGACGCGGTGATGATAATTCTTTTCCCGTGTCGTGCGGCAAAGCTTATAATGCGTCTTATCGAAGCGGTCACGCATTTTCCAAAGTTTTTCATAGTCATCTCTTAAAAGAAAAATATCAAGATCATCATCCCACGGAATAAAACCATCATGTCTAACAGCGCCTATGCATGTGCCACCACAGGCAAAGTATGTAAGACCATTTTCTTCACAGACCCTGATAAGCTCATCTAAAAGCTCAAGCATCTTTATCTGAAGCTCTGCTATATGAAATGAATCATCCTTTATATGATGCTGCATAATAATTCCCCGTATCTTCTATGATTATAATATTCCTAATATTTTCTCTCGTCTTTTATATAACTAATCAAGTTCACACAAAATACTGATAGTTCTTTCAACGCCATCTTTAATAGGATATTTAAGATTCCATCCTAAGCTTTTTAGTTTCGTACCATCAAGCCTTGCCTTTGTGGCAGTACTGTATCCTGCACTTTCTACGAAATCCGGTATTTCAAATACCACTTTTTTCCCGACGCATCCAGCTATAGTTTCTGCAAGATCTTTCAAAGTGATGTCGGACTTTTCATCTGCGATATTATATGCCTCTCCCTTTTCTCCGCACAAGAGAACCGTGAGAAGTCCGCTCACAGCATCAGCCACATAGGTATAAGAATAATACTGAGTTCCTGCGCTCTTTAATACAATATCCTCTCCCGCAATTGCTTTATGCAGGAACTGGCTCATGGCTTTTGTATCTGACTTTAATAATGTCGGCCCATAAGACCGTGTGAGCCTTGGAATTACAATATCAAGTTTTTCCTGGCTGATGTAGGCCTGGCAGAGCGCTTCCCCACAGCGCTTACTTTCAGGGTAGCCGGCTCTCATTGTATTGCAGTCAATATACCCACAGTACTTTTCATCGAACTCTTCAATGTCGCCTCTGTTTTCCCCGTAGATTTCATTTGAAGAAGCAAATGCAAATCTTTTCGATTCGTGTGTGCTTGCAAAATCAAGCATGTTTTTAAGTCCAATGATATTGGTCGTAATTGTCCCGATAGGATCTTTTGAATATGCAAGTGGATGAGTATTACTTGCAAGATGAAGGACATAGTCTGCATTATCTATTTTTACATCATCTAGTGGCAAATTGATATCGTGCCTTATGAACTCGAAATTTGGATCATCAAAGAATTTATTAAATCTCTGTCTTGCTTTATTTTCATCTCTTCCGAGTGCATAAATCTTGCAATCAAAATTTTCATATAAATTCTTGTACATAAGGATATCTACGAGAAATGAGCCAATCATACCGGATGCGCCAGATATGAATATCGACTTATCTTTAAGCATGTCCCATGGCAGATTACGAGACGAAACATAGTGAATATCTTCTAAATAAAGCGGATTATCATAAATATTCATATGCGCCTCATTTCAGCCATGTATCCTTGTCAGCCTTTAGATAGGCCTTAAACATCTCAAGGTCGTCTTTTGTTGTAAGCTTTATATTCTTGTCAGAGCCAGCAGCGAAGTGAAGCGTCACGCCGAGCTGGACCATCATGGTATTCGTATAGTTTGAGCCTTCAATTCCAATATTTTTTTCGAATGCCTCATGGTATTTCTTATCTAAAAGATCAAAACGGTATGCCTGTGGCGTTGAAACCCTTCGCAAAGTCTCACGAGGAATATACTTTTTCGTGGTCATTGGATCTTCCTCATTCACACAGAAAATCTGCTCATTATATGGAAGTGAAGTCACGGCATTTCCATATTTTTGTGCCACAAGAAGGACATCTGACAAAACTGATTCATCTACAAGAGGCCTGATACCATCGTGGATAATAATGGTATCCTTAGGATCTGCCTTTCCTTCAAGATTATAGACGCCATTCTTTATAGATTCTTGGGCTGAATTTCCGCCAGACACGACCCATTTTAGCTTTGTGATATTAAACTGTTTCGCATATGCCCACAAAATTTCATGCCAGCCCTCAAGGCAGACGACCTCGATTTCATCAATCTTAGGATGTCTCTGAAACCCCTCAAGCGTATATATGAGCACAGGCTTGTCATAAACATTTATGAACTGCTTTGGAATATCCTGGCCCATCCTATGTCCTGAGCCTGCTGCAATAATGACTGCAATATTCATACTTTACTCCCCTTTATAAAAATCTAACCCCATCTTGTCTCGGTCGTCAAATGACATACTGTAGTTTCAAGTTCTAATGACATTTAATCATCTCGTGTCTCCGCTGTCATCTGTCCAGCCTTCACGCCTTCCGTCGATTCCTTCGTGAAAAGAATCTTCACAGTTGCAAAAATTATTTTCATGTCCTCGACAATAGAAGGTTTTGAGATGTATGTAAGGTCCATTAAGAGCTTGTCACGAGGCGTGGTATTGTACTTTCCATAGACCTGGGCATAGCCTGTGAGGCCGCACTTGCACTGGAGACGGAGCGGCCATTCGGGCAGATTCTCAGCATACTGCTTAGATATTTCAGGGCGCTCAGGACGCGGGCCGACAATCGACATATCTCCCTTTAAGATGTTGAAAAGCTGTGGTAATTCATCAATTCTTGTCCTTCTGATGACACGGCCGACACTTGTGACACGGTCGTCATTTTCACCTGTTGAAAGCCTTGCCACACCATCCTTTTCAGCGTCTACTTTCATCGAACGAAACTTGATGAGCTCAAAAAGCCTGCCATCCTTTGTCTCTCTTATCTGCCTGTAAAAAACAGGGCCATGGTCATGTGCTTTTACCGCTATTGCGGTTCCTATCATGAGCGGTGATAAAATTACAATTCCTAATGCTGAAAGAATGATGTCAAAAAATCTCTTGAAAGCCAAATACTCAGGTGATGGATCATACCCATCTACTCGAACTATTGGAAGGTGTAATAAGTGTGTCGGCTTAGACCCCCACATCATTGTATCACCGAATCGCGGAGTCAGATAAACTGAAATACCTTCTGAAACACAGTACTCCATAATGGAATTCCTGTCATGGCTGTTCAGGTCAATCAGAAATACTGAGTCATATCCATTTATTCCAAAATGCTCTTCTGAAAGACTTTGCCTGACACTGATATTTTTCTCGACATGAAAATAATTATTCAGACCATATTCATTAATAAGTTTGTCAAGGTCCTCCCGTTCATTCCATATGATAGCGGTTTTCTGCTTGTCAAAAGTCCTAAAGTACCACTTATGGGCTGCCTTGCACCAGAAAAATGAAATAATAAACTCTATTATCATTGTGCCAATAAGTGGCAGCGGATTTAACAGACGCCTGTTGATCAGGAGCATGATCAGATAAATAAAGAAGTTTGAAAAAATTTCAGCCAAAAAATGCCCGTATATGAGCTCAGCTGTCCTGGAAACAGAAATTCTGTACGAACCATAAATTCTCGAAAAGGCAACAAACAGCAGAAAAAAGAGGAAAATAATAAACCAGTTTCCTTTTCTGAAGAATGGTTTATAAAGCCTTGGGACATAATACATATACCAGATTAGTCCATAGCACAAAGTGTTAAGAATGGCCGTAATAGAATCAATCAGCCTGACACGTATCGCACCCTTTCTTTTTTTAGTTTTCTTTTCTTCCTTCATAATTTATTTATTTTAGCACATGTATCGATATTTTTCCAATTATGCAAGCATATCTATGTATTTTCATGTTAATTTCCTATTGGTTTCCGACTCTTTTCACTCACTTCTTCCGTTTTGGGCTCAGACTGAACAGCTTCGTCAGCCATTCCATAACCGAGTACTCACTTATTGCAAAAATCGTGAACAGCATGAAGCAGCGCATCGAGACGCCGTGGATTGCAAAGAGCCCTGGCAGCACGAGCGCGCCGAAGACCATGCCTGCTATACACCCAAAGAAAATCGTCCATCTGTAACGGTTCATAGGCTGGGAAATTTGGAAAAGAATCATGAAGCCTACTATAGCAAGCAGGAATGTTGAAGCGACGCCGATTTCTGCCTGAGGAATCTTGAACACCTGCCCGAATACCACGAGCGCAGCAATTGAGAGGAAACTCGTAATTGCTGCTGGCATCGAAGACCTGATGACATTCTTCGTAAACGATCCCTGCTGCTTCTTGAAATTATCCTCGAAGGCAAGGAAGAAGGCCGGCACGCCGATATTGAAGAACGAAATCATCGTGACCTGTGATGGTTTCAGCGGGTAGCTGATGATTGTGATGATCGAGAAAATTGCAAGGAAGAGCGAGAAGAAATTCTTGTAGAGAAAAAGAGTCGCTGACCTTGTGATATTATTGATGTCGCGGCGGCCTTCTGCCACAATGTCCTTCATATGCGAGAAATCTGAATCAAGTAATACGACCTGGGCTGCATTTGCGGCTGCTTCGCATCCTGACCCCATCGCAATCGAGCAGTCTGCTTCCTTCATCGCAAGGATGTCGTTTACGCCATCGCCCGTCATCGCAACTTTCCTGCCCTGCTTCTTCAGGGCTTTTATTATATCTTTTTTCTGCTCAGGACGGACACGGCCGAAGACATTATACTTCAGCACTGCCTGATTCAGCTCATCCTTTGTCTTCAGTGTAGAAAGGTCGATGTATTTCTCTGCGCCGTCGATTCCGGCTGTCAGAGCGACATTTGAAACCGTTACAGGATTGTCGCCGGAGATGACCTTGATGCCTACATTCTGCTTTTTGAAGAATGTGAAGGTGTCGTATGCACTCTCCCTGATGTGGTTCGTCAAGGCAATCAAAAATAATGCCTTATCATCCTCAACAAATGCGAGAACACGCTTGCCTTCACTTAAGAGGCTGTCTATGTCATCTTTGAATTTTTCTTTTTCATCATCTGTCAGAAGAAACTCCGGTGCGCCGAAGCGGTAAGTGTGGTCTGCTGTCTTTACTTCTGAATACTTTTTCTTGGAGTCGAAAGGGTTTACCTCGGTGACATCAAATTTCTCTGCCTTACTTTCAGAAAAATACTGCTTCAATGCTTCAGCAGTCTGGTTCTGATCTGGAACTGTCACTATGTATGACTGAAAATCATTTATTATACTCTTCTGATCTGCATCAAAATTCGATGCCTCATAATTTCCATCAATATCAACATGATTATTTTTATTCTCACCAGCAAATATGAAATCCGTTACATTCATCGCATTATCCGTGATGGTTCCTGTCTTATCGACACAGAGAACGTCAACTCTTGCAAGTGTCTCAATCGACTTCATATCGTGAAGCAGTACTTTCTTGTAAGCAAGCCTTGCCGCACTCATCGCAAGTGCAATAGTAACAAGTAAATATAGACCTTCAGGAATCATGCCGATGACGCAGCCGACCATAGAGACGATACTGTCGGTAAAGCCATTCCCCTGAACGACGAATGACTGCACGAAGAGGCAGATACCGATCGGGATGATAAGTATGCCAGCGGTCTTTACGATGGCTTCAATCGAGCGGATCATCTCGGACTGCTTTTCCTTGATTTCCTTTGCCTTTGCAGTAAGCTGACTCACATATGATTCATCACCGACCTTTGTAAGGCGGCAGACTGCTTTGCCGGAAACGATGAATGAACCCGACATCAGATTCATTCCCTCAGTCTTTACAATCTCATCTGACTCGCCAGTGAGCAGGGATTCATTGACCGAAAGACTGCCTGAAATCACGACTGCGTCAGCCGGGATCTGCTGCCCAGCAGAAAGGAAAATAAGATCATCTTTTACAAGAAGGTCTGCCCGCACATTTTTCTTTTTACCATCACGAACGGCTTCGTATTCAGAAATCGAAAGCAGTGTCAGCTTGTCGAGGACCTTCTTCGACTGCAGCTGCTGGATGATTCCGATGACTGTATTCAGGATAATGACAGGTAAAAATGTAAGACTGTTGAAGCTTCCTGCGATTATTAGAAGCACGGCAAGAAGCAGAAAAATCCCGTTGAAATATGTGAAGACATTTTCCTTTATTATTTCTTTCGTAGTCTTTCCTGTGCTCTGCTGCATCACATTTGAAAGGCCTTTATTCATCCTCTCCTGCACTTCTGATTCAGTGAGACCGGTAAGCATATTTCCTGATGACATATAGTTCTCCCATGATATTTTCCAAAATCAAAACATATTGAATTATACCATATTGGAGAGGATATTAAAAATTTGCAATGTGATTTTCCTGTAAAGAAATCTTAAGAAAGTAAAAAAACCGGCCGTAATTTATTACGACCGGGTTCACATATTAGTTCAAAAATTGCACTAAAAGATTAGTAGTTCTCAGCCTTCTTCTGGAAGTAGCTCTGTGGATGGTTGCAGACTGGGCATACCTCAGGAGCCTTCGGGCCGACAACAATGTGACCGCAGTTACGGCACTGCCAGATGGCATCGCCGTCTGCCGAGAAAACGACGCCGTCCTTTACCTTTGCAAGGAGAGCCTTGTATCGTTCTTCATGCTCTTTTTCAATTGCTGCTACCATTTCAAATGCAGCTGCGATGTCATCGAAGCCTTCTTCCTTTGCAGTCTTTGCAAAGCCAGGATACATCTCTGTCCACTCATAAGCCTCGCCATCAGCTGCAGCCTGGAGATTTTCCGGAGTGCTTCCAATGCCTTCCATGATCTTGTACCACATCTTAGCATGCTCTTTTTCATTGTTGGCAGTCTCTTCAAAGATGGCAGCAATCTGCTCATAGCCATCCTTCTTTGCCTTTGAAGCAAAGTATGTATACTTATTTCTTGCCTGAGACTCGCCTGCGAATGCAGCCTGAAGATTCTCTAATGTCTTTGTACCCTGAAGGGCATCCTTCTTACAATCAAGATTTGCCATATTTCTTATCCTTTCTATTTATCCAGCAAACAACTTTGCTATTACGCGCTTGAAAATCGCATATCCGCTTTGTTTGCTTATTAACCTGCCTTCGCCTCATCAAATGCAGCATCTTCAAAGAAATCTGCCTGGTTGGAAATATATTCTAGAATATCCGATGTAGATGCATCTGGATTTGATATCATAAAATCTTTTACATTTTCCAATCTGGACTGCTTTTTTCTAGCATAGTTAAGAACTGCTACGACAAAGTCATAATATGAATCCTTAACATTATTAAGCATTATTGTTAATTCTTTCATAAGGCATATAAAACAAAAGCCCTCCGGAAACCCGGAAGGCTAATTTTCAAAGCGAATTAAATCAGAATTTCCCAGCCTTGTGAGCTTCCTCGACAGCAACTGCTGTAGCGACGGTAGCGCCGACCATAGGGTTGTTGCCCATTCCGATAAGACCCATCATCTCAACATGAGCAGGAACTGATGAAGAACCAGCGAACTGTGCATCTGAATGCATACGTCCCATAGTATCTGTCATACCATAGGAAGCAGGACCTGCTGCCATGTTGTCCGGGTGAAGTGTACGACCTGTACCACCGCCTGATGCAACTGAGAAGTAAGGCTTGCCAGCTTCGATTCTTTCCTTCTTGTATGTACCTGCAACTGGATGCTGGAAACGTGTAGGGTTCGTTGAATTTCCTGTGATGGAAACGCCAACGTTCTCATGCCACATGATTGCGACACCTTCCTGAACATCATCAGCACCATAGCACTTTACCTTTGCACGAGGGCCGTTTGAGTAAGGTGTCTCAGATACGATGTTGAGCTTTGCAGCATGATAATCATACTGTGTCTCTACGAATGTGAAGCCGTTGATACGTGAAATGATCTGGGCTGCATCCTTGCCAAGTCCGTTAAGGATAACACGAAGAGGATTCTGACGAACCTTGTTTGCGTTTCCTGCGATACCGATCGCGCCTTCAGCAGCTGCGAATGACTCATGACCAGCGAGAAAGCAGAAGCACTCTGTCTCTTCAGAAAGAAGCATCTTTCCAAGATTGCCGTGGCCAAGACCAACCTTACGGTGATCAGCAACAGAACCAGGGATGCAGAATGACTGAAGACCTTCGCCGATTGCTGCAGCGGCATCGGCTGCCTTTGTGCAGCCCTTCTTGATAGCGATGGCAGCACCAACTGTGTATGCCCACTTTGCATTTTCAAAGCAGATAGGCTGAATGCCTTCTACAAGGTGATATACGTCAAGACCAGCGTCCTTTGTGACCTTTTCAGCTTCTTCGATAGAGCTCATGCCGTACTGTGCAAGTGCTGCATTTATCTGGTCGATTCGTCTTTCATAATTTTCAAATAAAGCCATGTCTAACTCCTTTCTAAATTACTCTTTACGAGGATCAATAAACTTAACAGCATCATCGATACGGCCATACTGACCCTTTGCCTTTTCCCAGGCTGTGTTAGGATCATCGCCCTTCTTGATGAAGTCTGTCATCTTGCCAAGGTTTACGAACTTGTATCCGATAACCTGATCGTTCTCGTCAAGAGCTAAGTCTGTGACATAACCTTCTGTCATCTCAAGATAACGAACACCCTTTGCCTTTGTACCATACATAGTACCAACCTGTGAACGGAGACCCTTGCCTAAGTCCTCAAGTCCGGCACCAATTGCAAGACCGTCATCTGAGAATGCACTCTGTGAACGTCCATAAACAATCTGAAGGAATAATTCACGCATTGCTGTATTGATAGCGTCGCATACAAGGTCAGTATTGAGTGCTTCAAGAATTGTCTTTCCCTGAAGAACTTCTGCTGCCATAGCTGCTGAATGTGTCATTCCTGAACAACCGATCGTCTCGATGAGAGCCTCTTCGATCACACCATTCTTGATGTTAAGAGAAAGCTTGCAGGCACCCTGCTGAGGAGCGCACCAGCCTACACCATGTGTAAAACCGGAAATATCCTCGATCTTCTTTGCATGTACCCACTTTCCTTCTTCAGGAATAGGTGCTGGCTCATGCTTTGCGCCCTTTGCAACAGGGCACATATTCTCGACTTCTGCGGTATAAATCATAACCCAATAGTCTCCTTTCAACAAAACCCTTAAACTAAACCTGCTGGGGATTTTCTGAGGCGCATACATTATTTTATAATGCTTTTTTATGCCGCGCCAACCGAAATCTTCCCTAGCCGCAAACGATAGTATTTTCGCACAAATCGTGCGCTGTATCAAGATGAAATTTGATTTTTTTACAGAAATTTATTGACAAGTAAACTATTCACATAATATACTGAACATGGCACTGCAAAAGTGGCAGGCGGTTGGTTATCTTCTCCGATCAGAAAATGCTTTACCAGCGACATCTCCCAATGTCATGTAATTCTTTGTATAAGGAATGAAGCTTATTGCCTTGAAAAGATCCGGGCTGATGGTGCCGTCTTCTGCAAGCACTGATTCATCAACTGTCGTGTCGACAACTTCTGCGACAATCCTTTCTTTCTTAATTATTTGTTAACTAATTTGCATTGTGGCTAACACATTGCGCTCTATTCAGCTATGTGGTAGCCGATTGCTATTTTTCATCTGATCAGTAAGCTAACACATCCATTGATTATAGCTCTTGTGGTAGCCAAGTAGCAAATACATCACATTTTCTTAGAGATAATCTCATGCGGCTGCTCGTTCTTCCAGATGGAATCAGCTGGAACGACGCCGCGGACACAGGAAACCGGGTAGATATTTGTGTTTCTTCCGATTACAGTGCCTGGATTTAAGACTGAGTTGCATCCAACCTCGACATGGTCGCCAAGCATTGCACCGAACTTCTTGCGGCCTGTGTCGATTTCACCCTCAGAAGCACTCTTGACATGGACATGCGTCTTGTCGCTCTTTACGTTTGAAGTGATTGAGCCCGCACCCATATGTGAGAAGAATCCTAAGACTGAGTCGCCGACATAATTATAATGCGGCACCTGAACATGATTGAATAATACGACATTCTTGAGCTCAGTAGAGTTTCCTACGACGCAGTCTTTTCCAACGATAGCCTTGCCGCGGATGAACGCACCCGGGCGGACTTCTGTATTTTCATCGATAATGCAGGGACCATTTATTGTGGCGGTCTTTGCAATGGTAACTGACTTTGCAACCCAGACATGCTCACTAATTTCAGTGAATATTGTAGGGTCAAGTGTCGGGCCGAGTTTCAGAATGAAGTCCTCGATGTCGTCAAGTACTTCCCACGGATACGTCTTCCCGGTAAAAAGCTCCTTTGCAATTGTCTGATCAAGATCATATAAATTCGAAATATAGCATGATGTTAATTCTGACATTTTTTCCTCCAAAACTCTGCTGATAAAACATTTTACACTAATGTATTTTTGAAATCGAATATTTGATTTCAAACGGTGATATTCTATCACAACAAAATTTTATATACCACAAATCAGCATCATTATTTTCACAATTCATTTTGTGCAATGTTATTATTATGCTTTATTATTAATTTTCTTAGAACTGATCATATTTGAAACAAACATGATAATCGGGAAAATGATTGCGACCATAAGCCCGCTGTGGAGATTCCCCTTATTCGCATTGGAAACTAATCCGACAAGTGTCGGGTCAGCCATCAGATACAGGCCAGAATATGCCACTTTTCGATGCCAAAAATGCTGAAGAAAAGCGTCGAAAGAAGCACGACAGCAAGCTGGCCCCAGCAGTAGAAGGAATGAAGAAGGCTCATCGCTGCCTCTTTTCCTTCAGTCGGGCAGGCCTCGACAATCAGGATGCTTCGTCTGTATCCAAGTTTGTCAATTACTTTTACACTGAGTAAATCCACAGAAAGCTGCACGCCGAAATTCATCGTCGTGATCGCCGTGATCTTTGCAAGCGAAAGCCCATATTCACCTTTCTCCATAAAAAATTGTGCCTATTATACAAAATATTATGGATTGAAACAAATCGCAAAGTAAATTATAATTTCATTTTATTAGTACTTTAACGTAATAACCCGGAGGCGCATCATGGACCTGAATAAATACCGCCTTTTTGCTGATGTAGCAATTACAAAAAGCTTTACAAGAACCGCCGAGCGGACTGGCTATTCGCAGCCTGGCGTGAGCAAGATGCTGAAAAGCCTCGAGGACGACCTCGGTATTACGCTTTTCCGTCGTACGAAAAATGGTGTTTTCCTGACGCCAAATGCTGAAGAAATTCTGCCTACCGTGCGCAAGCTCTTGAATGACAACGGCATCCTCGAGCAGAAGGTTGCCGCCATGAATAGCCTGAATTCCGGTCACATGACAATTGCCTGTTTCGCAAGCACCTCCAGAATTATTCTTCCTGAAATCATTCATTCTTATGAAGAAAAATATCCAGGCATTGGCATTACGCTGCTCGAAGGCGGTACTGACGAAATCGTAAACTGGGTGAATGATGAGGCCGCAGATTTTGGCATCTTAAGCCGCAGAAATATTGACACCCTTCATTTCATTCCGCTGATGCGTGATCCCTTAGTCGCCATTCTTCCAAAGGAAGAACCCTACACGAGCATGAAAGAATTCGACATCAAAGAATTTGAGCAGCAGCCATTTATCATTTCGGCCGAGGGCACGGACTACGACATACACCACATGATACAAAAAACGGGTATCAAACCTGATACCCGTCTTACATCAAGAGATGATCATGCCATTGTCTCCATGGTCGCCGCACATCTTGGAATCTCCATCCTGCCGATGCTCGTCGTAAAAGACCTTTTATACATGGTTCATGCAATCCCGCTGAAACCTTATTTCGACAGGGAAATTGGCATCTGTTATCTCGATAAGGGTGCCGTCAGCCCGGCTGCAAAGAATTTTATGTATTTAATCCGGGAGAAATTCGCAGAGAATAATGCTTCAAATTCATAATCATGAAATCGCATATCATAAAAGAACATTACATGCAGGCAGACGTATTATTTCTATTTCAAACATAATATCACTTGCCAGCGGTTATTTGTTTCTTCCCACCGAATGAAATATTGCAAATAATAATCCCGGAGAAAACAAGAATCATTCCAATAAGGATTTCGAGCGTTATTTTTTCATGAAAGAAAATAATTCCACATATCGCTGAGGTAACAGGCTCGATTGTCGCCATCATTGAAGCCACCCCATTTTCAATGTACTGAAGTCCAATTGTATAAAGCATAAACGGGGCGATCGTGCAGGCAAGTGCCATCATGACTGCCGAAATACCTGTTGTTGTTGTCGAAAAGGCCCTGGTCCAGCAGGTAAAAGGATTTGCAAAAATCATTGTAGAAAGACCGGCAATCAGGAAGGTATAAAACGTAATCGTAATAGACGAATAGCCTTTCTCTATTGCATATCTTCCAAAGATTGAATATAATGCATACCCTAATCCTGAGCCAAGTCCGGCAAGAAATCCGATCAGTGTAAGCTTATTTTCCCCGCCTATCATACCCGTCACGAAAACACAGCCTGCAAATACCATAATCAGACAAATAAATTTTTTCTTCGTGACCTTCTCATGAAACAGAATTGCAGAAAGAATAATTACAAAGGCTGGTGCCGTGTAGAGGAGAACACAGGCCGTTGCCATTGTCATCTGCTCCAATGCATAAAAATAGCATGCATTAAAGAATACAATACTGGCGATTCCCGTTCCAAGAAATACCCAGAGATCTTTCAGCTTAATTTTGAAAGCTGCTCTGTTAAAAATGATGAGGTACAAAAATAATAATAAGGTTGAACCCTGTGCCCTGATCAAAACGATATCGAGTGAATTAAGTCCACATGCATTGAGATTTCGCACTAAGGTTCCCATTGTGCCCCAGAGGATTCCGGCTAATATAACGAAGATTGGGGCGGCTCGCTTCATAAAACTTTTCTCCATTTTCTAGTGTGATTACGCAGCACTGCGTGCTGTTGCCCCCTCAAGCTCAGGGGGTTCTGCAATCACACGTTGTGCCTATACTCATAAGGTAATACCTTAATCTGATTATAAGACGGACAATCCCTTACCCACTCAAGTGATTCCTTAACAATTGCTGTCTGCATCGGGATGTTGTTTGGCTCGCCGGCGTTTGATCCGATTGGAACGTGCGGAGCGGTAATTCTCGGTGCTCCCTGCTGCTTTGCAATAGGAGGAAGTGCAGCGATGACGCAGCAGCTCATGCCCTCTTTCTCGCAGCAACGTGTAACGATTGTTGCAGACCTGTGGCAGGTTCCGCAGCCGCCTGTACAGAGAACGACATCAACGCCCTGCGCCTTCAGTTTCTTTGCGATTTCTGGGCCAGTCTCGTTTCTGAACTTCTCAACATTTCCGCCGCCGCCCATAAAGGTGTAGGTCTCGTCTGCAAGGGAACCGATAAAGCCGGCATCGACAAGCTCGTGAAGTCTGTCGATTGGGAACATCGCATTGACATCCTTATTGATATCGGAGTTATCGAAGCCGCCGTGCGTAACCATGAGTTCGCTTGACGGCGTGTCCTTTTCGATGACCCTGTAAGAAAAATCGCCTGATGTATTGAATGGCACCTGGCTCTTCTTGTGGATGCCGCCTGCAGTGATGAAGGCGACCTTGCATTCTGAAAGTGGTTTCTTTAATTCTGTAAATACGGGTTCCGGAGTAATCGGAACGAAGATCTCTGACTGCATTCCTTCTACAACTGTTAAACTCATAATGTTTCCTTTCTACGCCTCGTACAATTTAATGTACCAGCAAAATTCGTTTTTTCAAACGATCTTCACTATGCTAAATACAAGAAAATTTTCTAGTATTAATGTAAACTATAATTCTTTACAAAATATACTGCTGATTTCATAATCACATATGTGAAAATAATTTGGCCGACAGATTATTTGTCATTAGGCAACCGCCTGTTTTATTTCAAGCTTCTTCAGCGGACTGAAATAAAACTGTGTGAGCAGTCCTTCCTTCAGCGGATAATCTGTAAAAATCCATCTTCTCGGTACTGCGATTGTTCCAAGATTTCCAGTGATTTCAAGTTTTACGGCGGTGTCGTTTACCTCGATGAGTTTTCCACCGACAAGGACTGGGGTAAATTCACCTTCACCCTCAAATGGGAACAGGTCATAATCCAGAGGCTCATCGACAACCTTCACGAAGCTGAAGTAGAATGTCAGATTGTCGCCCTGAAAAATCGATCCTGCCTCTTTGATGAGGTCCTGCTTTACAGAAATAACGCCAAGCCTTCCTGCAATATGTACTTTTATTTGATCATCAACAATTTCCTTGACGAAGCCTCTCATCTGGACTGGATTTATTGTAATGTCATCCAGAATTGATGGTTTCTTTTTCTGGTCATAAATCAAATCTTCCATAACTTACATCCTCTAAAACTTGAAGTTCTACGATACCCGACTGCTGTTCAACTGAAAATCTCTGTTACAAATCAACTGAAATTTCTGAAAAATTCAGGCTAAGTTCGCTCAATTAATTAGTGCAGTGTTCCGCTCTCTACAAGAACAGTTTCCTTAAGTCCAAGAAGCTTGTTATTTGCATTGATAATGTCGTTATTCCACTTCTTCTCAGCTGGCTTTACTTCAACGCCTGACATCTTGTTCTTAAGCATCTGGATTGCTCTTGCTGCGACTTCCTTTGTGACGCATGAGCATCCGGCGATATTATTTTCAAATCCGCCTGCATCCATGTTCTCCTCGACCATTGCTGTTGCGTACTTGTTGCCGACAACGAGCTGGCCCTGGTATGCGCAGAAGGAAACACCGACAACCGGGATGCCACGCTTTCCAGCCTGTCCAATGTGCTGGATGAAATCGATGTGGTTGTTGCCGAAGCCCTCGGTCGTGATGATGCAGCCGTCGATATCGAGTGATTCAAGAAGTGAGCCAAGTCTTTCTGAAACCCACATCTTCTCGTCGTTTACCTGAGGTGAACCTACGAAGATAACGCCTATTAAGTCTAATTCCTCATCTTCTGCAAGTCCTTCAACCAGCGGTTCACGAATATAATGTCTTGTCATTTCCTTGGTTGCCGGTCCGATGCAGGTCAGTGCGTGGATGGAACCATCACGAACCTGGTTCGGTGTCAGCATGATTGGCACATTGCCGCAGTCAACATTCTTCTGGCCACCGAAGACGCCGCATGGCTCTGTCGGACAGATGACATTATCGTGCATTGCGCCCTGTCCCATGATTTCCTTGACTAGAACAACACGAGGGTTTCCTTCACGACGGAGGTCTTCGCATTTCTCTTCACGTACGACTTCGCCTTCGTAGGTCTTGAGCTGATCACGGACTGCCTGGATAATAACGTCCTCGCACTTATGTGCTGCAAATGGACCAGGTCTGGTCATGCCTGACTTTGATGCGATGACGGCATGGCATCTGATGATAATATCATTTTCATCTGCGCAGCCTGGATGTCCGAAATACATCTTCTCATCAAGGAAGCCTTCTGAGGAACCGAACTCATGAACCTGAACGCCGTCCTCGTCAACACCTGTCAGCATGAATACGACGCCATCTGCAACCTTTGTAACGCCCTCACCAAGAACGCCTTCGACCTTTGTTGCGATTGGGCAGATATCCATGATGGTATCTGTATAAATATGCCGCTCATTTGGATGAATGACATCAAGCTTCAGGCTCTTGCAGAGTGGATCTGCCTTCAGTGCCTTTTCGATGATGCCCTCATCAATCGTAATCTTGCCATCCTTGATAGTGGTTTCTGTTCCGATCTCGGCATCGGTAATCTTAATGTGCTTCTTAATAAGGGTGCGGATTACCTTCTTCTCTGCTTTCTTTGGTGCGCCCGGAGCCGGAACAAAGGTCTCGCCCGGAGCGGTAGGAATTGGCATGCCTGGTGCTGGCGGCATGCCTGGCCCGATTGGAATTTCAAAAGAAAGATCTTCGATGTGATCTGCTGAACCGATATGAATGTGCATTACATTATCCTTTCCACTGAATGATGAAAATGGTACAGGTGCCGGAGCGGCCGGAGCAGGTGCTGGAGCAGCTGGTGCTTCAGGAGCCGGTGTCTCAGGCTCTGGTGCTGAAACTTCGTTTACCTTGTCGAGGACATCCTTTGTGATTGGCGTGAGCGCCTCAACGTCAGTTGTAAGCGTCGAGCCAAGGACCTCTTCTACTGTAAGCCCATCGTCGGAAAGTGTGAGCAGTCCGGAATCGATCATGTCATCGAAAATATCCGGATCCTCGAGGTCTGCCTCAGAAATCTTTAGTCCTTTCTGTCTGCGGCAGCAGAATACAGCCGGATCTTTCAAGTGCTTAAGTGCCATTTCCTTTGTCATTGACATAGCATGTCCTCCTTAAAAAAATTTAAGAACAATTACTAACTATTTTGAAAATTCATACGCTTTTACTGTATGAAATATAATCAATCTATATGCTCTTTTATCTTCCTAACCAGTTTAATATTGCACGCCCGAAGCGGCAAATCTGTCGCATGGTAGACAGGTAGTCCGAGCTTCGGTGCACAGCTCATGACAGTGTTCGTACAGTCTGTGCAGTTGCTGATTAAAATCGCCTGTGCGCCGGATTTCTTCAGATTCATGACCTTGGCGACCTGGCCAGGGCATTTGCCTGGATTTAAGCACTTTCTCGTGCCCCTGGTTTCAAGCGCCTGCTTACAGAACTCGACGCCGGTGACCTCTGAACCATACGATGCAGCAAGCTCTCTAAGCCTCTTTTCATCAGCTCCGCATGCACATACAAGCAAACCAATTTTTGACGGTCCCTTCGGAAAGCACTCTGTTGCGATGAGTCCACCGGTCGTCTTAATAATCGGACTTTCCGGACTCGTCCGCTTTCCTGTGAAAGGTCCGCCCATGATGAGTTCACCTGCTTCAGAAGACGCCCCGCCTACAAGAGCAAATGCATCAGCCACCGTCATGCCAATAGGAAAATTGTGAAAGATATGGATTTTTTCTTCATTATTAATCTTTCCTGCAATCGTCACGTCCTTGTCAATTAATGGTTTCTGCAAATCTACGATTTCATAGATTTTCTCGACCGTCTCGACATTGGAAACGACGCAGCCTGCTGCCATTGGAATCTCGTCTACTGTCAGAAGCTTTCCCATGACCTCCCGGACAAGGGCTCTTTCCTCACCCATCGGGTACATATCTGAAAGCAGGTGAATATCTATCCTATCGTCGCCGTTTTCCTTTAAGGCATCTTTCAGAATTGAAACTGCTTTTTCGTGCTTTGCCTTGATTGCAATGGTTGCCCTCTGAGCCTTAAGTATTTCCATCACAATTTCGATGCCACGAATCAGCGGCTTTGGATTGAGCTCAATAGAATCGATGTTGTGCGAAAGAATCGGCTCACACTCCGCTGCATTTATGATGAATCTTCCTTCAGACGGAATCGGTTTCGATAGCTTAGCATAAGTTGGGAAGCCTGCACCGCCAAGTCCGACGAGTCCTGATTCCTCGATCATCTTTAGCGGCTCATCTTTTTTAAGATGAATGTAATCCGAAGATGAATCATCAGATTTTTCTATTATGATTTCATTTTCAGAAACTGATTTTACAATTCCGTCAATGCTTGAAAAAATATTGCTGCCGAGTCCGTCCACTGGCTTTGTTGCAATCTTCTCGCCTCTGCGAACCGAGGATCCTTCAAAAACGCCGGGTTCTGATGGAGCACCTATTCCCTGTTTTAACGGAAAAATAAATTTTTCTCCCATGGCAAAACCTCTAATCTAGTGTATCCTCTCGCCTTTCGGAAAAGCATCTTCTTTTCCAAGAAGGAATCCAAACCTCAGGGAATCAGATTCATCTATCAGCCAGTTATTTAGTCCAGTGATGTGCGCACTTCCATTGATCATAGGAACAATCGCATCATATGGACCTGCCTCTGTTTCTTCCACGACCTTCCCGGTGAATAATGAACCGGTTATGCTTTCATATACGAAAGGCTTATCTTTTTCAATCATTCCCTCCGAGTACATCGCTGCAAGCTTGGCTGAAGTACCTGTCCCGCAAGGCGACCTGTCCGCCTGGGCATCCCCGAAGATAACGCAGTTTTTCATGTCTGCTTCCTTCATGTCGGATGGTCCGTAAAATTCAACCAGATCCACCGTATTAATGTTCAGGTAAGGATGCTGAATCTCAACGCTCGCATTAATTTTGTCTCTCAAATCCATGCCTAAGTCGGTAATCTGCTCGATATTTGACGGAACTAAATCAAGCCCAAGCGTTTCCGCATTCACAAGTGCGAAAAATGAACCTCCAAATGATATGTCAAAGGGAATCTCTCCATAGCCTCTGATATTCACTTTTAAACCTTTTTTATAGAGAAATGAGGGAACATTTAAGATACTTACATCGACCGCATGACCATTTACGACATGGACCCGGGCCCGGATGACTCCGGAAGGTGCATCAAGAACGACATCTGTGTAAGGTTCCTTTACATCCACCATTCCGGTTTCCACAAGCATTGCAGAAGTTCCGATGCTGCCGTGCCCGCACATATTCAGGCATCCGCCGCTGTCCATGAATATGACTCCCGTATCGGCTTCTTCATGAACAGGCTCTGTAAGGACTGCCCCGAACATATCACGATGTCCTCTCGGTTCAAGCATCAGGGCTTTTCTCAGATAGTCATAATGATCAATCAGATCCTGTTTTTTTTCCATGATTGTATTTCCTTTTAGCTTTGGAAATCCGTCATAGATAATTCTTGTGGACTCGCCCTCGGTATGTGAATCAATGGTCTTCAGGCAGTACTCATAATCCTTGAGTTTTACATTGGAAACCATAGGCATCACCCTCTCTCATGGTTTCTCTTTGTCATCGCCGAATTTTTCCCTTGCGATTGCGGCAAGCGCCTGGGCTGTTCCGTCGACTTCAAGCAGGGAGCTGTTTACGATTAAATGCATGTGGTCAGGATCATCAGCAGGATAACCCGCATAGAGCCTGTGATAAGAATCCCTGGCCTTGTCTACATTTGCTATCATCTTCTTCGCTTCGGATTTTTCCATGTGGAGAGGTCCGACGCAGTTCGCAAGGCGGTCAGCGTATGGTGCGTAAATATAGACATTCATCACGTAGTCAAGATGCTTCAGTACATAATCTGCGCATCTGCCAACAATAATACAGGATTCTTTCTCTGCGACATGCTGTATGAAACCAGCCTGCGTCTCGAATACTGCCTTCTGCTGCTCCATCGGTCCGGTACCTACCGGGAAAAGCATGGAGAAGAAACCATTGTGGTTCTTCTCCTCGATATTACTGATCGTAGAAATCGGTAAGTTCATCTTCTTTGAAGCCGCCTCTACGATGTCCCTGTCGTAATATTCAACACCAAGGAGTTCTGAGAGCTTATGGGCAATCGGACGGCCTAAACTTCCGAAGCTTCTGTTTATTGTAATAACAAAGTGTTTCATGATTTTATCCCTCCAAAAATCTTGACAGGAACGCTTTTGTTCTCTCTTCCTTAGGCTCATTGAATACCTGCTTCGGATCGCCTTCCTCTACAATGTATCCATCTGCCATAAAGATTACCCTGTCTGAAACATCACGGGCAAAGGCCATCTCGTGTGTAACGACGACCATCGTCATGCCGTCTTCAGCGAGCGAACGCATTACGTTAAGAACCTCACCTACGAGCTCAGGGTCAAGGGCTGAAGTCGGCTCATCAAAGAGAAGGGCCTTCGGCTCCATCGCAAGTGCCCTGGCAATTGCGACTCGCTGCTGCTGACCGCCTGAAAGCATGGAAGGCTTTGCGTCCCTCTTGCTTTCAAGACCTACTTTTTTAAGAAGTTCCATCGCTAGCTCTTCTGCCTCTGCCTTATTCTTGTGCTTGGTAAGAACCGGTGCAAGCATTACGTTTTCAAGTACTGTCTTCATCGGAAAAAGATTGAACTTCTGGAAAACCATGCCGACTTCCTCACGGAATTTTCTGATGTCGGTACCTTTTTCCATCAGGTTCTTTCCCTCATAGATAATCTCACCGCCAGTCGGGGTTTCAAGCTGGTTTATGCATCGAAGAAGCGTACTTTTGCCTGAACCAGAAGGTCCGATTACCGAAATAACTTCGCCATTGTGGACCTTCATATTTATATCCTTCAGGACCTCGAGATCATCAAAGGATTTTACAAGATGCTTTACTTCAATCATTACATTATTTTCCATAACAGCACCTCACTTCTTTATCTTGTTTTCAACAGCCCGCTGCAGAATCATGAGCAAGGAGAGAATAACGAGGTAGAATAATGCACATAATGTATATGCAGGAATTGTATTGTATGTCCTTGCAACATAGTTCTGTGTCTGCCTTGTAATTTCGTTTACTGCGATGATTGAAAGCATTGCAGTATCCTTTACTGAGATAATGAACTGGTTGAAAAGTGCTGGTAAAATGGATCTGAAAGCTGGCGGAATGACGATGTGCCAGAGAATCTGGCTCTTCGTAAGACCTAGGACCATACCGGCTTCCTTCTGTCCGGGATCTACACCTTCAAGCGCGCCCTTTACTATGGATGAAATAAATGCTCCAGAGTTTAATGTGATAACAATAGTACCTGCTACAACACTGTCGAAGGTGAATCTTTCTCCTCTTGCGAGAGAAATGATAGCCGGTACAACGAAGTACACATACAGGGCCTGAACTACGATAGGCGTACCTCTGATAATCCAGACATATACGCCTGCGATCGCTTTTGCTACTTTACTTTTGCTTTGCAGTGCATATCCACTTAGAGAACCTAGGATAAATCCAAGGAGAATGCCTATGACCGCAATCTCCATGGTAACCTTAAGACCTCTAAAGAGCATAGGCATGACAGCGTTAAAAACGTCTGCGTTCATCCTATTTTCTCCTTTCAGTCATAATGTTAATTATTGATATCACTTACTGGCACCACTCTTTGTCGAGTTCATCAAGCGTACCGTTGTCACGAAGCGTATCAATTGCCTTGTTGAAATCATCTATGATGTGTGGATACTTTTCGCAGATATCCTTTGAGAATGCAATTGCGTACGGTGCCTGGCCTGTGTAGAACTGATCGCCGACAACCTTAAGATTGATATCGCCAACCTTTATGCCGTAATTTGTACCAGGTAAATCGTAAATTGTTGCATCTGCCTGGCCATCCTCAACTGCCTTATAAGCAAGTGCCTGTGAATCATAAGACTGGATGCATGACTCAGGAAGATTTGCTGTGCCGTATTCGTATGCGATTGTTCCTGACTGAAGAGCTACTGTGTAGTCACCGCTTGTAAGATCATCAACGCTCTTGATTGTGTCATTATCCTTTGCTACGCATACAACGATACCTGCATCGTAATAGGTCTCTGAGAAATTCATGGTCTTCTTTCTTTCATCAGTAGCGCAGAGAGCTGCGGCACCAACATCAAGCTGACCAGAGCTTAGAGAAGTACCAAGCGGACCGTAATCCATATCCTGGATCTTGTCGTCCTTAATCTTGAAGCCTAACATCTTCTGTAATTCTTCGAGCATTGCAACATCATAGCCCTGAAGTGTTGTTCCATCATCTGCGAAATATGAGAATGGAGCGTAGGTTCCTGATGTTCCGACTGCAAGCTCAACGCCTTCAAGCTCTCCTGAAAAATCAGCAGATGCTGTTGAATCAGAGCCCGAAGTTTCATCTGATGAAGTATCGTCTGTCGTGTCTGCTGTCTCCGTAGTTTCCGTGCTAGTGTCTGCACTGGTGTCCGTGCTGCTCGATGAAGAGCTGCCGCAGCCTGCAAGCACTGAAAGTGCCATGGCTGAGCTTAAAAGTATGGACATAAACTTTCCTTTTCTCATACTGTGCCTCCTTCTTAAATAAAACACCATATCCTTCCAGATGCTCGTTTTGTTTTTTAAATACAAAAAGAGGGATGTAAAAACTTACATCCCTCTTTGGAGCAACTGGATTATGAATATGGTGTAATAATAATCTTGGGAAACTAAATTGTAAAGCGAAAGTTTATAATGACAGTCATAACAAAATGTTATGAATTGTTAAAATATGACATTTTTGTTATGCACAAAAAAAATGCTGATGCTCTGATAATAAAAGCATTCAGCATTTTCCTTGTAATAACTAAATTCATGCCCCGCCATGCGGAACGAACTGGTACATCTTCGCAGCCGAAACACCTACCGGCATGCTCTGAAGCATGATCTTTCCGGGTCCGGTGATGACAGTATCAAAAAGTGTCTCGCCGCCATAAAGCACATTTGGCACGCCATCGACATTCCTGATATCCATCTTGCAGGTATCTGACATCGCTGCCAGAAAACCTGGCTCGACTACCTTCGTACCTCCATTTGGAATATCATATTCAAAAGAAGAACCATCCATTTCGATGAAGATAATTCCCTCACCTAAAAATCTTCTCATAATGAAGCCTTCGCTTCCGAAAAAGCCAGTAGCAAGACGCTTCTGAATGAAGATCTCATTATTTATCCTTCCGACACATGCCAGGAATGATCCCCTCTGAACAATGAGCCCCTGACTCTGATGTATCGTAATCGCCTTAATCGTGCCAGGTGCCTTCGCAGCAAAAACGATTTCGCCCGGAGCAGTAGCAACATATCTCTGCACGTATTTATCATCCATAGGACGGCCTACCATCTTTGAAACAGCATTCGTCCCTGTATGCAATTGTATCCCGTCATCCATCCAGCTCATCGAGCCTGTTTCACAGTCGACCCACTCGCCTGGATTCATTGTAATTCTGAGTACCGGTAAAGTCCCACCATCTACCGCGTAATGCATATCTCTACTCCTTTACTTTTAACAATTTGAAATCCTCCGCTTTCAAGATCATGTCAAAAGCTGTGATACGAAAATCCTTTTTCGAAAATTTTTACTTTTTTGCCATAATAGTTTACTACAATCTCATTAAAAATGAAACTTTATTTAATTGATAATTTTGAAATTTTTTCAATCAAATTTTATACAAAATTTATAGAATGATTTTGTATATTATTAACAAGGGCTTTTACAGAATACCTTTATTGTTAATTTTTAAGGTTTTCCTATGAAAATTTGTGATTATTTGGTGAACTTTTTTCCAACCATATGATTATAATATGTAAACGATAAAGACAGATAATAACATAATTGTAAAAATGATTTGCAAATCGAAAGGAACAATCATGGACATCGTTCAATTTACTGAAATCGCTATGCTGATATCATTTGGCGCTTCATGGCCATTCAACATCATGAAGTCTTATCGTTCCAGAACAGCAAAAGGCAAGAGTGTACAGTTCGAAATCATCGTTGAAATCGGCTACACAATAGGTCTCATTGGAAAGTTCATCACCTTCCACAACACCGGAGTTCTTGCTTATTCAGTATGGTTCTATTTTGCAGATATCGCAATGGTTCTTATCGATATGGGTCTTTACTTCAGAAACATCAGACTTGACAAGATCAGGGATGCAAGGCTTGAAGAGAATGCAAATAATGAAGAAAACGCTGAAGCTCAGGCAGCATAAATTATATTAATATGATATTGAGTTAATAAAAAGAGGCACTGATTATTTTCAGTGTCTCTTTTCTTTTATGCTTTATCATATCGTATTTTATTTATTAGCATGTCAGAAAACCAATTTCTGTCTGGGGAAAATATTATTTCGTATTACATTCTCCTGTCACGTCTTCGACCTTTGTAAATACCTTCTGCGTCTGACTGCCGAAGCCAATGAACACGCCCTGCTTCTTTTCAAAAGCCTCTGAAGCAGTCGTATTGACACTTGTCACGTGCCAGGTGTATTAATAATTGTAACATTTCCTGCCCTGTATGCTGCCATAAGATTTGGAACACCAATGACAGACTCAGGATTGAAACAGAGCGGGTCAAGATATTCGTCGCTAAGCCGCCTGTAAATGGCGCCGACCTTCTCCGGTCCTTTATTTCCACGATAATAAACGCAGTTGTTCTCAACATAAAGATCTGAACTCTCAGCAAGGACTGCCCTCACGGGCGCCCTTGCCTTGTATGAAACATACATTAAATCAATTGTGTTTTTTTGTCAAGATAAGAAATAATTAAAAAAACTTAATGTAAGAAATTATTTTCCTATTGAGATTCATCAGTTGAAAATGCCCTTATTTCTGATAAATTCAACCGGCATTTTTCTGCCTGTCCAAAGTTCAAAAGATTTTGCCCCCTGAAACAGAAGCATATCCTTTCCATTAAAAAATGGTGACCCGGCATTCTCCGCTTCCTTTAATAATGTGGTCTTTTCAGGATGATAAATAATGTCTGAAACAATAAGGCTTTTTCTAAGAAAATTTTCCGGAACAAGCGAATTTTCATCAGAACCCATGCCGACGTTCGTGGCATTTAAGAGCAAAGCACTTTCAGCAATTGATTTTTTCAGCGATACGTCGTCCTTCATGTCTATGACTTCAACGTGGCAGTCTGTTTCTGAATTCACTCTTTCTGCAAACTCTTCTGCCCGCTTAAATGTCGCGCTCTTCCTCTGGAAAATAGCAATATGCTTCACCCCTCTTACTGCCATTTCTGCAGCAATGGATGTTGCGGCACCGCCTGCACCTAAAAGCGTCACTGTCTCACCCTTTACATCAAAGCCATGGTCGAGAAGTGAGTCATAAAAGCCTGCCCCGTCTGTGGATGTGCCATACAGTTTCCCATCCTCGTATGTGATGGTATTTACCGCCCGGCATAGCATCGACACCTTTGAAAGTTCATCAATATAGGGAAGACATGAAATCTTAAGCGGCATCGTAAGATTGCAGCCGCGGAAATTCAGTGTCTTAAGAGAGGAAAGCGCCTCACCTATTTCATCGCTTTTCACATCAAATGCCAGGTATACAAAATCCAGGCCTTCATGCGCAAAAGAAAGATTGTGCATGATCGGAGAAAGAGAATGCTTTACAGGACTTCCGAGAAGGCAGATGAGTCGGGTGGAACCTGAAATACGTTCTATTGTAAAATTATTATTTTCCATCATGTCACTACTATTCTGCTTTTACGCCCTAAGATAAATTTACTTCGTTCCACTCGTGTAAGTTCCGCTGATTTCACCTGATGAAATAATCCCATATTGCTTATCGAGTTCTTTCCGGATTTTTTTCTCATCCGCCTGAGGCAGATCGAGGCTGCCAGGCAGAGATGCCGCATCAGCACTATTCTTTAATGCATACACATAAACGTTGTAGGTATGCGTTCCTGATGGCGGATAAGGTCCGACATAATTTGCCTTGTCAGCACCCAACGCAAGAGAAGTATCCGTAACAACCGTCTTCCAATGAAGCCAGTTGTTCCCATCCGGGTCAATCATATAGATGGCATAGCAGCTCGCTCCATCTACCTTGTCAAAAGTGATGGCAGGTGAATAATTCAGGCCATAAACCGTATTTGTTATGATTGTATCCCAGATACCATTGTGTAAATTTTCTGAAGAAATAGTAATATCAGACACCTTTACATCCTCCTTCTTGTAGCTGTTTACAAAAACATCCGAAATGATAGCCACGACGATCATAATGACAGCCATAATGACAAGTATTATGATGAGTCTCTTGCTTGAATATTCTTTTACATTCGCCGATTTGCTTTGAAAATCCATGCGAAGTATCTTCTCCGCTTCCTCAGATAAATCAGACTTTCCATCAGAGCCTGAATAATAATCAGAGGCTGATGAAGATGCCTTACCTGAATGCAGATATTCTTCCGGATCAAAATCCGACCCTGTTCCTGACATTTATCTCCCTCACAAAATACGCATGCACGGCCTGACATAAATGATGTTAAGCGCAATGCGGTGATGTCAAATTAAATTGAATGATTCTCAACAGCTTTCAGCAATATCGTAAAGAAGCTTCTCTGTATCGTCCCAGCCAAGGCAGGCATCTGTAATCGACTGTCCGTATGTCTGGTGGTCAGAAATCTTCTGATTGCCCTCGACTAAGTAGCTCTCAATCATGACACCCTTAACGAGGCTTCGTATGCATGGAGAAACGTTTCTGTTGTGAAGGACTTCCTTTACGATACGAATCTGCTGCTTGAACTGCTTGCCGGAATTTGAATGGTTCGCATCGACGATTGTGGCAGGATTTACGATGTCCATCTTCTCGTACATTTCCTTAAGCCGGATAATGTCTTCATAATGATAATTCTGAGTGGTATTGCCATGCTTTGAAACAGCACCACGAAGAATCGTATGGGCAAGAGGATTTCCGCTCGTCTCTACTTCATATCCAGCGAAGGAAAAATGATGTGGGTGCTGGGCAGCATATACGGAATTCAGCATGACTGAGAAATCGCCACTGGTAGGATTCTTCATTCCGCTCGCTACATCAAAGCCTGAAACCGTAAGCCTGTGGTGCTGATCTTCTACTGAACGGGCACCGATTGCGACATAAGAAAGAAGGTCCTCAACATAAGGCCAGTTCTCAGGATAAAGCATCTCATCTGCAGCTGAAAGACCTGTCTCACGAATGGCACGAATCTGCATGTGACGCATTGCAATAATGCCCTCAACCATGTCCGGAGCCTTTGTAGGGTCCGGCTGTGAAGCGATACCCTTGTAGCCCTCGCCTGTTGTACGAGGCTTATTTGTATAGATTCTCGGAACGATCAGAACCTTGTCCTTTACCTTATCATTTACGACTGCAAGCTTATTAATATATTCTATAACAGCATCTTCATTATCTGCCGAACAGGGACCTATGATAACTAAGAATCTGTCATCCTTTCCTGTAATTACATTTGCAATTTCCTTGTCTCTTTCAAGCTTCACCCTTGTAAGCTCATTTCCAAGTGGATACTCCTTCTTAATCTCCTCAGGTGTAGGAAGTTCCCTGATGTATTTGAAACTCATGAATCTATTTCTCCTTTGAGATTATTTTAATCAGCAGGCGGACCGCTGTTTCGCCGCAGTACCTGACTGACAATTTTAGCGCAACATTATTATTTTATTATTTTTTTCGCAAGATGTAAACATTTTATTGAATTTTGTATGGGATTTTTTCTGATTTTAAGATGAATATTCCATATTTTGCTAAAAATGTGGAAGAATTTCATCCCCACCGGCAGCTTTACTCGTATCTCAGCGCATCAATCGGATTCATCGTCGCTGCCTTCTTTGCAGGCGCGGAACCAAAAATCAGACCAATGGTCATTGAGAAGGCAAGTGAAAAGATAATGCCGCCAATAGATGGAACGGAAGGATATCCTATTACATGTGTCGCTGCTATCCCGACAGAAATGCCAAGCGCAACGCCAATGATTCCACCAATCAGGCAGATAATGACGGCTTCCATCAGAAACTGTGACCGTATCGCCTCATCCGTCGCCCCAAGTGCCTTCCTCGTGCCGATTTCCCTTGTCCGCTCTGTCACGGAGACAAGCATAATGTTCATAACACCTATTCCGCCTACGACAAGGGCTATTCCCGCGATTATTGCTATAGCGATCGTCACCATCCGTAGCAACTGATAAAAAAGTGAAAGCATTGTTCCGTAAGTAATGACTGATACACGGTAATTCGAATTATTCCGGTAATATGCATTGTAAAATGCCTTGACGCTCGAGGATAGCACCTCCGGATCTGTGCCGGTTGCAGCAGAAACCTGGATATAGCTGTATAATTCCTTAGTCTTGCTCACAGTATGCGAGGCCTTAAGAGGAACATAGCATGGCGTCGGCATCATAGAGCCGAAGGATGAAATGGTTCCCATGATTCCGCCTGTTGACTGCGATGCACTTCCCTCATAAACGCCGCGTACAACGAAAGCAGAATTGGTATCATTCACCCTTATATTAATTGTCTGGCCTACTGCCTTTTTATAATCGGTACCGAAAAGTGAGATGGCTGTAGCCTTTGAAAGAAGACAGCTCATTCTGCCTTCATCGAAATCGGATTCAGAGAGCATCTGTCCTGCAAGGATCTTTATCGGGGTAGACTTGTAAAAACCAACACTCGTGCCCATCAGGGAAAATGAAGCATTGCCGTTCTCACCAGTCGCTTTCCCTGTTCCAACATAATTCGTGATATTTACGGCATAGATTTCATCCTTGAAGGTAGCTGCCAGTTCATGAATCATATCTGCAGAAATGTAATCGCTATCCTGCATCTTGGTAGATTCCTTAGTTCCAAACGTGAGCCCGTCTGTATTCAGGGATGCAATATCATCCGCCGAAAGCTCATCATCTGCTGAACGTGAACGCACCATGATGAAAATATCATTCGCACCTAGAGACTGCATCATTTCATAGACAGATGAGGTAAGCGAATTTCCAACAGTAAGAATTGCTATGACCGCACCTGTTCCGATAATGATTCCGAGCATGGTGAGGAAACTTCTCAGTTTGTTTGCACGAAGGCTTGAAAATGCAAGTCTTACATTTTCACCAAACATACCATCATCTCACATTCTCTCACAGTCCCGCATCTGAGCCCATCATATTAAGCAGTTCATTTACAGAGTTGTCAGAATCACCATCAGGAAGTATCACAGTGTCGCCTTCCTTTATCTTGTCAGAAATAATTTCAGTATAGTAATTTCCCTCAAGACCTTTTGTAACCGGCACCTTTTCAGAATAATTTAACTTTTTGCCGTTTTCATCCTTCTTTGTCTTCTGAAGAAAAACATAATTCGAACCATTTTCATCCGTATATACAGCCTCATAAGGCACAGACAGTGTATTTTCAGATTGGTCAGTCACAATACTCACTGAGGCATTCATGCCGAGACGCAGCCTGTCATTTTCATCATCAAGCGTAATCGTAATAGAAAATGTAGCATTATCACTTGAAGAAGTAGAGGTAAGTGAGGAAAGTGATGAAAACGAAGAATTTGAAAGCATAGAATTCATGTCAAAAAGGCTGTTCTGACTGGCATCTGCCTTTGGCGAAACAAAAGTCACAGTTCCCGTAAGCTCATCATCTCTCGTCGCATCTGTCTTCACTACAGCCTTCATCCCTTTCTGTACATCTGGTATATCATATTCTGAAACTGTAGCCTCAACATAGAAATGGTCGGTATCCTCCACCATCACAGCCGTACCGCCAAGATAAGTCTGCCCCTGTGTCACATTAATTTCTGTGACAGTTCCAGCACTCTTCGCTGTTATCGTTGCTGCATCTACCCTTTCCTGAAGAGAATTTACCTGCTTTTGTATCGTATTAATAGCAGCATTTACAGAAGTATCGTAGCTTGAAAGTGAATCTTCAGAAAGACTGCTCAAGTACTGCTCTGTACCACCAACAGCATTAAATGCAGCCTGCTTTGCATCATAATCATTTTTCCTTACCTCCAGATCTGCCTGTATGGAGGCGATATCCTGCGCAAGCTTCACAGCATTTTCATCAGTTTCCGATGCGCCATCCTGTGAAAGATAATTTTTCAGCTGTTCCTGCTTTTCATTCAATATCGTCTGCGTATCCGTATAAAGCTGCTGGGCTAAGAGAACCTCTTCCTCAGTCACAACACTGCCCGAATTCTGAAGATTCTCCATATTCTGCTTGTTCTGGTTGTAATTATCATGCCTCGTCTTTTTATCCTTCTCCAGGGACGCAATCTGACTATTTAAATCCTTGATCTCATTCTCATATGAAGAAGCATCAAGTTTGCAAAGTACCTGACCTTCCCCTACTACATCACCTACTGCAACATCTACTGATTCAACTACCAGCCCAAAATCAGCAGGCACAGAGGCATCATTTGAATTCTGGGAAATAATCTTTCCCGTGCCAGAGACGGAATTCACAATATTTCTTCTCTCAACCTTTGCCGTCTGCTCGGTATTCTGTGCTTCTTTATTTTTATGCCTTATGATCAGAAATATCGAAAGTGCCGCAATTGCAGCCGCCAGAATAATGAGAAAAATAATTGGTTTTTTTATGCCTCTTAAAAAACTTTCCTTTTTCTCTTTCTGTTCCTTCTGATCTTTATTTTCTTCTTTTTCTGTATGATCTTTTTTCAAAGCTTCACGCTTTCATATTTTTCTATTAATAATGCCAAATAATATGGCAAAATAATTTATTGCTTTACCATGTGCATCTGTAAACTTTGTGTTATTTTAATACTGAAAAAGTGAAAATTCAATCAACAGAAGGCTATGGATTGACGGATTTGTAGCTTTTCACAGAAAAAACATATTGACACCTACATTTAGCAAATATGCATGCTATCTATATACAAAAAGTAATTTTGCAAATAACAAAATTTTGCTTGACATGAGAAAGTCATTTGCATATAATACTACTTGCGTTTCGCAAAAAACAGTATTAAGAATACATCATGTGCGGGTGTAGTTCAATGGTAGAACACTAGCCTTCCAAGCTAGATACGTGGGTTCGATTCCCATCACCCGCTATTTATGTGTCTGTAGCTCAGTTGGATAGAGCAACGGCCTTCTAAGCCGTGGGTCGCAGGTTCGAATCCTGTCAGACACAGTTATATCCGTAATATGGTGGGTGTGGCGCAGTTGGCTAGCGCGCCAGATTGTGGCTCTGGAGATCGAGGGTTCGAGTCCCTTCACCCACCCTTTCTTTATAGCAAGCAGGCGAAGGTTTGCGAGCTTTATACTGCCGGTACTATTGACGGCGAAAAGCAGGAAATGCTATTATCGGCAAGTAGATTTCTTGATGGGCCGTCGCCAAGCGGTAAGGCACAGGATTTTGATTCCTGCATTCGTCAGTTCGAATCTGACCGGCCCAGATAAGCCGCTCAGGCAGTCCTCTGCTCTGACAATCTTTGGGACAATAGCTCAGTCGGTAGAGCACTTGACTTTTAATCAAGTTGTCGCGGGTTCGATTCCCGCTTGTCTCACACTCAAGGACCCGAAGGGGTTCTTTTTGTTTTACATCACAGTTCATGCCACATTTCGCAAAATATGTCACAGTTTACTCGGAGCAATAAATCCTCGAATATTGCAGGCGTGCGGCATTAGGAATGCAAAATGCGGTAAACTGCACCATATATAGAAAAGGGACTGTGAAAATTCACAGTCCCTTTGTTTTACTTTGCGTAATCAGTCACACGTGATTCACGAATGACATTTACTTTGATCTGTCCTGGATACTGTAATTCCTCTTCGATACGCTTTGAAATATCGCGGGCCATAATAACCATATCCTGGTCAGAGACCTGTTCAGGAATTACCATGATGCGAACCTCACGACCAGCCTGAACAGCATAAGATTTCTCAACACCTTTAAATTCGTTTGTAATTTCTTCGAGCTTCTGCAGACGCTGTGTATAAGCATCGAGTGTTTCCCGTCTGGCACCCGGTCTGGAAGCTGATATAGCATCTGCTGCCTGTACAAGGACAGCTATGAGAGATTCCGGCTCGCAGTCGCCATGATGCGAAGCTACTGCATTTATGATGACCGGTGACTCTTTAAATTTCTTGCAGATCTCAACTCCGAGCTCAATATGTGAGCCCTCTCTTTCGTGGTCAACTGCCTTACCAATATCATGAAGAAGACCTGCTCGCTTAGCAATACGTACATCTTCTCCAACTTCTCCGGCAAGGAGACCACAAAGCTCAGCAACCTCAATCGAATGCTTCAGAGCATTCTGTCCATAGGAAGTACGATACTTCATACGGCCGAGGAGCTTTACCTCTTCTGGATTCAGTCCGTGTACGCCAACCTCGAGAACTGCATTCTCACCGGCTTCACGGATGGAATTGTCAACTTCTTTTTTAGCCTTTTCAACCATTTCCTCAATGCGGGCTGGATGAATACGGCCATCTATGATAAGCTTTTCGAGAGCAAGACGTGCAACCTCTCTCCTCACGGGATCGAAGGCTGAAAGCACAACTGCCTCAGGAGTATCATCAATAATAAGCTCAACGCCTGTCAGTGTCTCAAGGGTACGGATATTTCGTCCCTCACGACCAATGATACGCCCCTTCATGTCGTCGCTTGGAAGCTGTACAACAGAAATCGTAGACTCTGCAACATGATCTACGCTGCATCGCTGAATAGCATTTACAAGAATTTCTTTTGCCTTCTTGTCTGCAGTTTCCTTTGCCTCTGTCTCAGCTTCCTTGATGATTTTCGCCTCATCAAGCTTGACATCTTCTTCTAAAGTCTTCAGTAAGAAATCTTTTGCCTGTTCGCTGGTTAATCCAGAGATTCGCTCGAGTTCCTGGACACGCTTTTTTGAAAGCTTGTCAACTTCAGCACGCTGCTTTGTGAGTTTCTCTTCTTTAGCAACCAGTGCAGCCTCACGCTTGTCCGCATTTTCTAGCTTCCGGTCGAGATTCTCTTCCTTCTGCATGACGCGGGCTTCGGACTTCTGCACTTCTGCCCTTCGCTCTCTGACTTCTTGATCGATTTCATTCTTGGTCTTTAAGGCTTCTTCCTTTGCCTCGAGAAGCATCTCTCTCTTCCTGTCTTCGCCTTCCTTTACGGCTTTGTCAGTAATTTTTCTAGCTTCTTCTTCAGCAGAACCAATGGTCTGTTCGTCTTTTTTTCGATGATAAGAATTCGAGAGGGCAAGAGAAATCAGAACAGCTACTACTGCAGTGACAGCACATGCAATAATCGTTCCAATCACAGGAGCACCTCCTTATTAAATTCAATCGTGATTATATAAAAATCGGGAAATATCCTATAAAATCACGACAAAATAATTGTATCTTTTTTGTGAACATAAGTCAAGAAATGTTTTATGATTGTAAACACTTTGTTGCGTTAAATCGCTCAAGCGCATTTAAATGTAATCCGAAAATGAATCGTATGAGAATCCTCTACCAAGCAAATACCGAATCGTCTTCTCGCGCTCTTTCCTGTCGGCAGTTTCTTTAGAATAATGCCGTTTTTCAAGAAGATTTTTGATGATTTCTGTCTCGTCAGTATGATACTCTGACTCAAAGGCTTCCTCGATTGTCTCTTTCTTCACACCCTTCTCCATGAGCTTCATTGAGATGACTTTCCTGCTCTTTGAAGCTTCATATGTCCTGATGTAGCTCTTTGCATATTCAAGGTCGTCAACATAACCATATTCCTTCAGCATGCTAATAGTCCTGTCGATCACGTTGTCAGGATAATAGCCTTCTTTCAGCTTTTGACGGAGATTACTTTCTGTACGGTCAGATTTCTGCAGTAAATATGCAGCACGACTCTTTGCACGCTCAAGCAGAGTCTCTTCGACAATATGATTGTACGCATCTTCAGAAAGCCCGTCGCCTTCCATAAGATGATATCTATTAAGTTCTCCTTTGTATAAAGGAAAGACCGTGCCGTCATCCAGAGTCACTCTGACACGGCCGGTCTTGCCTAAAACCTTTATCTCTTCGATTCGCATATAAAAATAATTATTAAACTCGCTACATAACAATATATACAGCTCTCATAATCAACAAATAACTGTAATACTCACGTCGCAAAAAAATGTACATCTTAGTTATTATGCTGTACATATTGTTATTTCGCTCGAGATGCCTCTATGTGTTACTCTGACTCATCGTCTGTCTTTGACTCATCTGCTGGCACTGCTGGGGCCTCGCCGTCGCCGAGCATGCCGTAGTGCTCGCGAATCTGGTGGTCGAGCGTTTCCATTACGTCTGGATGGGATTCGAGAAAGGCCTTCGCATTTTCACGACCCTGGCCGATCTTCTCTCCATTGTATGCAAACCATGCACCAGACTTCTGGACAAGATCAAGATTCGTAGCAACGTCTAAGATATCGCCGGAACGGGAAATTCCCTTACCAAACATGATGTCGAATTCTGCCTGCTTAAAAGGCGGCGCAATCTTATTTTTTACGACCTTGACACGGGTACGGTTTCCGATGACTTCTCCCTGTGCCTTGATGGAGTCGATTCTTCTGACATCAAGACGCACAGATGAATAGAATTTAAGAGCACGGCCGCCGGTAGTCGTCTCAGGATTTCCGAACATGATGCCGACCTTCTCACGAAGCTGATTGATGAAAATAACGATGCAGTTTGACTTTGAGATGACTGCGGTAAGCTTCCTCAGAGCCTTTGACATAAGCCTTGCCTGAAGGCCGACCTGCTGGTCGCCCATCTCGCCATCAATTTCTGCCTTCGGAACGAGAGCTGCAACTGAGTCGACGATAATGATGTCAATGGCTCCGGAACGAACCATCGTCTCGCAGATTTCAAGCGCCTGCTCGCCATTGTCCGGCTGTGAAATATAAAGATTGTCAATATCGACGCCAATATTCTTTGCATATACAGGATCGAGTGCGTGCTCTGCATCGATGAAGCCTGCGATTCCGCCCTGCTTTTGCACTTCTGCTACCGCATGAAGTGCGACTGTTGTCTTTCCTGAAGATTCAGGTCCATAGATCTCGACGATTCTTCCCTTAGGAAAACCGCCTGCACCAAGTGCAATATCAAGTGAAATCGAACCGGAAGGTGAAGTCTCGACCTTCATCGCATTGCTATTGTCACCGAGCTTCATGACGGAACCTTTTCCGTACTCTTTCTCAATCTGGGTAATAGCGGCATCAAGTGCCTTTAATTTATCTTCTCTTTTAGTATCGTTTGCCATTCTTAACTCCTTAATTTTGCGAACTATAGTTCGCATATAAAACTATAATATTACTTGCTGTGAAAAAAGTCAATGGAAAATAATAGACATAGAAAACAAAATAAGCTGAAAGCTTATGAAAGAATAATATAAATAAATTCACATTATGTCAAGAATTTTTTCAAAAAATTCTTATCATTTTCATGTGCTATTTTTTGCACATTATGAAGGCGGTATAATCAGTCTGCTCAATGTGCCTGCTTATTAATATAATTCGACTTGTATTTTGAATAGACAATTCTCTGACTCTGGTACACGCTGTAATATCCGCTCACTTCATAGCTGATTGCAATTGCAATTAAGAAATATGGCCAGCCCTTGAGGCCGAACATCTCAAAGCATATTAGAAGCGAAGTGACCGGTGTGTTCGTAACCCCACAGAAAACTGCACCCATGCCGATGGCTGCTGAAAGAGCGGCCGGCAAGCCGAAAAGCTGCCCAAAAAACGAACCGAAGGTCGCACCAATTACGAAAGACGGGACGATTTCACCGCCCTTATATGCAGCTGCAATACTTACTGCCGTAAACAGGATTTTCAGAATGAAATCCCAGCCCTGTACGTCGCCTTCGACTGCACTTTTGATGAGGTCGATTCCGGCGCCATTATATCTTTGTGAATGCACTAAAACGGTAAGTATAAAAAGTACCGTGCCGCCGCAAAGCGCACGGATATATATATTGCTGAAAAATTTCTTCAGGTACTCTTCTGTCTTATGAAGGATAATGCAGAAAAGAACCGAGCAGAGTCCTGCTAAGCCTGCAAGGATTGCCACAAGAATCATGTTCTTTATCGAAAACTGCGCCACTATGATGTCATAAGATGGTGCCTTTGCGCCAAAATATTCTGCAACGAATCTCGCAATAACTGATGAAATAACACATGGCACAAGTGCCGCATAATGCATGATGCCGACAGAGACAACCTCCATAGAGAAAAATGCCGCTGCGACTGGGGTTCCAAAAAGTGCCGAAAAAACGCCGCTCATGCCGCACATGACCATTGTATTCTTGTCGTTTCGGTCAAGCTTTAATATTTTTCCAAGCCCCTGACCGACTGATCCGCCAATCTGGAGCGCAGCACCCTCACGGCCTACAGATGCACCGCAGAGATGAGAAAAAATCGTCGAAAGAAATATGAGAAACGACATCCTGAAAGGAATATTTTCATTTGAGTGGATTGCTGAAAGCACGAGATTCGTTCCGCCATCGTTGTCATCCTTGAAGACCTTGTACATATAGGCAATCAGCACAGAACCTACTGGCAGCAACAGAAGAAATTGAGGATAGTCTTCCCTTAATCCAGTCACAGCAAAGACCAGATTATAAAATATCGAACCTACCAGTCCGGAAATGATTCCCATGATAATCGAGAATAACACCCATTTCCCGAGCGTAATAAGCCTCTGCAGGTCATGTTTAATTTTGTGCTTTATGTATGATTTATCCATAATATTCTAAATGCTGCTGGGCTCTATCACCAGCATGAATTCAATTATATAGCAAGGATTTTTTTGTTGCAATAAAAAAACACCCCCACAAAAGTGGAGGTGTGATATTCAGCAAATATCCATTTATTGAAAAATTGTTTTCAGACTTTAGAAGTCAAAATTCAAATTTCAATAATACGCATTACTGAGCCTGCTTGATTGCAGCCTGTGCTGGATACGACACCGGCATTCGTTTTTTTCAACATGGACTTTTTCCATGTGGAAGTATCAATATCAAACCTCTCATTACCCAGCTTTGGATTCAAATACCATGAAAATGTTCCCTTATCGTAGATAATTCGATCCACAAATGCATCAATCAATGTTTCCGGGATTTTCGCTCTCGGATCAAAAGCCTCCATCTTGATAAACTCACCGAGACTTTCTATCCTCTCTAACCTAAGGGCATCATTTCCTGATTCGGAAATCTGCTGTTCGTATTGATTATTTGATTTTTCAAGTTTTTTGATTTGATCTTCCAGTTTCTTTTTCTTTTGACGAAAGACCTCAACTGAAATATCACCATTCGTACATAGGTCCACAAGAACTTCCAACTGTCTCTTGCTCTTCTCGATGGTACGGGTGTTATATTCAATCTTTTCTCTTTCTCTGGTGTCGGTTCTCTTGTACTCTTTAAGATCATCTGCCATGGAAAGTGCTTCTTCATAAATAGCCTGACGATTTGCAACCAACTTCTTAAAAATGAAATCCGCAATAACCTCAAGTCGCCACTGCATAAAAGAAGTATTATCACACACGCCCTCCACACTAAGTCCCTTCTTTAATCGGGAACTCGGTGTTCCGGTTTTAAGCTGTCCATAACATTGAAAAAGATAAGACTTTGTCCCGTTTTTGTTTACGCGGGATAATCTGCGATTGAATGAATGACCACAAGTACATTTACACTTTCTTGCCCACACATTTTTTGACACTGAGCATCCCGTACGGATGGTGTAACCATTGGAATCCTTCTTTTCAACAGAGCGTTCCAATCTCAACTTTTCCGCCTGCTCAAATACCTCAACAGAAATAATAGGTTCATGGGTGCCTTCCACATATATGCGCTCAACAGCTCCGTGATTATTAATCTTTTTCTGCGTCAAATAATCCGGCACATACTGTTTACGGTATTCAATCCTTCCACAATAAAAAGAATTTTTAAGAATCTTATGGATGTTAGCGGCATGCCAGTTTTTCTTTCCCATGGCAGTCAAACGACCTTCCTGCTCCATGATATCTTGAATCTTTCTGACACCATATCCATTTGTATAAAGATCAAAAATCCTTCGAACCGTATCAGCCTGCTCTTTATTTACAATCAGATTACTACCAACTCTATCATATCCTAAGATATTACCATTGCCGTATAGCACTCCGTTTTTAAAGGAAATCATCTGACCGGCTTTTACACGCTGTGAAATCTTTTTACTTTCGTTCTGTGCAAGCGTTGCCATGATGGATAATCGGAGTTCTCCATCTTCATCATTCAACGTCCAGATATTGTCTTCTGTGAACCACACCTCCACGCCATAAGTTTTTAGGATTCTCGTCTGCTGTAATGTATCAACCGTATTACGGGCAAAACGTGAAACCTCTCTGGTGATAACCAAATCAAACTTTTTGTTTTCGGCATCCTTCATCATCTTAAGAAAACCTTCTCTCTTATGAATCGATGTACCGGTGATTCCTTCGTCGATATATCGCTCGACCAATTCCCAGTCAGGATGTCTTTCTAACAGTTCGTCATAGTATTGCACCTGGTTCTCCAGGGCTGAAATCTGTGCCTCATGTTCTGTAGAGACACGAGCATAAATAGCTACCTTACGCTTCATTTTTCAAACCTCGTATCTTTCCAGATGCCATACCGACGTACAGTATGGCATCATTATAAAACGTTTCTTGTTAATACTCAATCTCAAGGCCACGCTTTTTTGCGATGAATTCCAATTCTTCCTTTGAAATCTTTCCTTCTTCGCAAAGCATCTTCATCACATCAAAAGCTGCTAACGTAATCGCCCACTCCTCGGTTTCAGGAGGGAACTCTATTCCCTGAATCTCTGTAATCACATCATCCATCAGTTCCCCTCCTTTGAAATACCATCTGCCTCTAATTCCTCTTCATAACGTGTCTTAATCTTTGTGACCTGCCCAGATAACTGAATAAGCTGCGCCTCCATGTGAGAAAGTTCCTTCATCGGAATAAGACCAAACTTCGTCTGGATAAAAAGCTTTACTCTGTCTACAAAGGAAAGACCACGTTCCAGCGAAGAACGATTCTCCAAAAGCTGAAGTCTCACATCCATGTTATCTGCCAGAGTCGATATCTGCTCACTGATATAAGAAATATCATTCAATGCTTTCTGCTTCGTATCAATCAATCGCTTATGGGCATTCCTTTGCTGAGACTCCCGCAATTTCTTGTTATTGAAGTAATTGCGCTCCCATGATGCCGCTTCTTGCTTAATTCCTTCAAACTGCTTTTTTAACTGTGCAAGCTGCTCACCGCGATAATCATTAGTCTCGATATCCAGCCAATGATCAATCTCATCTTCTAAATCATTGAACTTGTCATAATCAAAATAGACCTTCTTATCCGATCTATGATAGCTATAGAGATTATCATCTGCCGCCTGAAAAGCATTAATCTTAGCTCGTGCTGTCGACTCCGGTCTGTCACATTCTTCCATGAGATATCTCTTAATCTCGTCGTAGGTCCTACCATCACAACCGATGAACTGATATATCTCCCAGAATGTTCCAAAGTGTTTTAATGTTTCTTCTGTGTTTACCATCATTCCTAATTCCTCCTAATAAACATTTGGGGTGGTTTTACACCCATTACTAAATGCATTGAAAAATTTCTTACGTTTTATTTGCATCTCTACTAATCATTTGGGTTGAAAAAACGCTGATTACTAAAAATCAAGCAATCTTTTTCTTCTCTACACCTCTTATTTGGAACGAGTCAGGACTGATTACTAAAAATTTATGTAAAAAAATAAAGCCGAGGTTTATCTCGACTTAGAAATGGCTACGCATTTGACTTTTCTGTAATACGTGATACAATGGACTTAACAAATTGTATAAGCAATCACATTTTGTTTAGGTGGTGATAATATGATTTATGAATTACTTACTGAAAAATATAAAGAAGGCGAGCCAATATTCTTCTCCGATATTTATAATGGAGAGATATCAAAATCTGCGCTTACTCAGCAGCTAACGTCTTTATGCAAAAAAGGCTTACTGGCTAAATACGACAATGGCATCTACTATATTCCAAAGAAAACCAGGCTAAAATCTGCAGTAGGTCCTACAGCTGATACGATAGCA
>Ga0256406_1000874_pt1 | contig 51692 bp, 44 predicted proteins | sample RumenRJG_03DNA_FD_185986 | JGI IMG/M metagenome (GOLD analysis project Ga0256406, IMG submission 185986) | Bovine rumen microbial communities from Lethbridge, Alberta, Canada - RJG_03 | ecosystem: Host-associated > Mammals > Digestive system > Stomach > Rumen | place: Canada: Alberta | collected...
CAAGTTTGGTATCTTTTTTAAATCTTTTATTTTTAAATTTAAAATATCTTTATCATTTGTAATTCCAAGTAATTTTAATTTTTCAAATGTTTTCATTTTATAATTTGTTTTAGGTCTTGCCATAAGTTCTCCTTTCTGATAAATAGAAAAAGAGTTAGATAATTTTTAGTTATCTAACTCTGATTAAAAATCTTATTTTCTATTCATAAAGAATTTGATAATAACATATATTATTCCTAAAATTGATAGAATAATAATTCCTGCTGCTAATTTTATGTGTGTAGTATCTCCTGTTTTAGGAACTTCAATATGTTTGTTTTCAAAGTTGAATTCTATTGTGCTATCTTTTTCTTCAACTTGGTTGTCATCAACAAATATTCCTTTGTCATTTATCTCAACTTTTGCTATTCTGTTTGACAATTCATATCCATCTGGTGCTTTTAATTCTTTAATGTAATATGTTCCGTATCTTAAATCTTTAAATTCAACAAAGCCATCATCTTTATTAGATTTAACTTCTTGAATCAAATCTTTACATTCGCTATCTTTATAAATTCCAAATACAAATTTTTCTTTTATTTGTTCTTTTGTATCTGTATCAATTTTAATAACTTTTACATTTTTAAGAATAGGTTGATCTTTCATTACAATTTTTTGTGTTTCTTTATCTTTTGAAACTTCAAATGTAATGCTTTCTTCTTGTTCATAGCCGTAAGGACAAGTTTTTTCTGTTAAAGTATATTTTTTACCTTCTTCAAGTCCTATAACTTTATGGCTTTCTTTGTTAGATGTCCATTCGTCAACAACTTTTCCGTTTTCATCAGTAACTGTTAGTTTAGCACCCTCTAATTCTTTTCCTGTTGTAATATCAGTTTTAGAAATTTCAACAATTTTATCAATCATTGATACATTTTGTGTTTTCTTGTCTTCTGTTACTTTAAATGTAACATCTGTTGCTTTAACATATCCGTTTGGAGCTACTTCCTCGTGCAATGTGTATGTTTCGTTTTCAACTAGATTTTTGATTTTGTGTTCTTCCTTGGTAGAAGTCCATTCATCAACAACTTTGTTATCTTTATCTAATACTTGAATTTTAGCACCCTCAACTTCTTTGCCACCAATATCTGTCTTTGTCATTTCAACAATTTTATCAATCATTGATATTTTTTGTGTTTTCTTATCTTCTGTTACTTTAAATGTAACATCAGTTGCTTTTACATATCCATTTGGAGCTACTTCTTCGTGTAATATGTATGTTTCATTTTCAACTAGATTTTTGATTTTATGTTCTACTTTTGAAGAAGTCCACTCATCAATAACTTTGTTATCTTTATCTAATACTTGAATTTTAGCACCCTCAACTTCTTTGCCACCAATGTCTTTCTTTGACATTGTAACAACTTTATCAATCATTTCTACTTTTTGAATTTTATTATTATTTTCAATAGTAAATTTAATATCAGTTGCTTTTACATATCCATCTGGTGCGATTTCTTCTCTTAATGTATATGTTTTACCTACTAAAAGACCTTCAATTTTATGTGTTTTATCTGTTGATGTCCAAGAATCAATTACTTTATTATTTTCATCAATTACAGATAATTTAGCACCTTTTAATTCTTTATCTCCTGTAATGTCTGTTTTAGAAATTTCTATGCAAATTGTGTCATTTTTAATTTTCTTTTCTATTGTATATACTTTTGTTGTATCATCTGTTTTCTTGAAAATTACTTCATATTTAGTATTATCAAGTACTAATCCAGGAAGTGTTTCAATTTCTTGTAACTCATATTTACCCATTGGTAGTTTTTCTACATTTAGTTTGCCATCTTTTGATAAATTATATGTTCCAACTTCTTTTCCTTTTGCATAAATAACACTGCCATCAGCTTTATCAATAATATTTTCTTTTGCTGTTAGTTTAAATTTAATTTTACTTAAATCAGATGTATCAACTAAACTTGTATCAACATCATTTCTAATAGCAATTGTTTTATCTAGCTTTAATGTTCCTGTTGGTTGCTCATTTTTTAAAACTACAGAAATATAAGCATCATAATCTTTATCAAATTCAAGTGTTTTATTTGAGCGATTAATTTCAAATTCTACTGGGCTATCTAGTTTTAAGAAACCATCTGGAATTTTAATTTCATCAGCTTTATATTTTCCTGCTTTTAGCTTGTCTTCTGTATAAGCAATTCCATCTTTTCCAGTTTTCCAATTATCTACTTTAAAGATTCCATTTTTACAATAAACTTTTTTCCATTGATTTTTATCATTTAGTCTATAAAGTTTGAATGTTGCATTTGATAATGTAACTTTCTTGCCTGTTGTTTTATCTTCTTTTATTAACTTAATATAACTTTCAAAAGGAAAATCATTTTCAACAAATTCTTTAATTGAGCCATCTGAGTCTTTATTAATATTGATATAAAATGGCCCTACTGTCTCAATTTTATCAGAAGGTGTTGATGTTTCTCTAACTTCGTACTCACCATAAGCTAAAAATCCTGATAATCCATGTCCATTTTCATCTGTCTTAAATACTGAATATTCATCTGGATAGAATTCATTTAAATGTTTCTTTGCCTCATCAAAACTTCCATAATGTTCTACATATTTTGAAAGTATTGCAGTAAATTCAGCATCCTTTATAGTATCTGCTGTTTTGTTTTCATTTGAAGAAATTTTAATTACATTGAATTTTGCTCTTTTAACCTCTTCTTCGGCAGTTGTTTTTATTTTAATTATTGATGTTTGCATATCTTTGTATTTTAATTCAAGATTATATGTATTTGTATCATCTTTATAACCTGTTGGAGTTGTTGTTTCTTTTGCGTAATATTTTCCCATAGGTAAGCCTTTTAATGTGCTACCGTCGATTGTTAAATTTGCTTTTGTTTTATCATTTGTAATTATTATTGTTGCTTTTCCATTTGAATCAAATTTATATTCAGCAATTTTTTCATTTACGCTAAAATATTTAATTGTTTTAGCAACATTGTAAATATCTTGACCAGCATATAATGAATAAACTGCACCATTTAATGTTGCATCTCCGTGGTGTACTGTTCCATTAACTCTTGGAGAATTTCCTGTATATTTATCTGTTTTTGCTATTGTAATTTCTCCTGTTGGCTCTGTATTTGTTACTGCTTGTGTTGAAGTTTGATTTGGCTTTATTTCAACATTATAAGCTTTTGTATTTAACAAATAACCTGTTGGAACTGAAACTTCTTTAATTGTATAAGTTCCTTTTTTTAGTTTGTCTATTGTAATTTTTCCATTAGTAACTTCAACCTCTTTATCATAATTTGGGCCTGTAACTCTAAATTTTGCACCACTAACTAAATCATTATTTGTATTTAATTTTGTAAGTTCTAATTTTCCAAAAAGTTCGATATTTAATTTAAAATTTAAAGCAACTGGATCATTGTAATTTAATGCATATAATTGATTTTGTACGCCATCAGCAAATTCAAAATATACATTTGAATCTAAATCTTGTGTTTCTTCTTTTATTAGTCCCATACTTCTTAAATCATCATCTGTAAATTTATAACTTTCTGTATTTATATTTTCATCAACAGAAAGTGTTAAAGTATTTTCTCCTTTGTTGTGTACTAATCTTATTCCATCTTTTGTACTATTTACAGAAGAATAACCTGCAAGAACTCCATTGTTATCATTTATTGTCTTTGATTCTCCTGCTTGAAGTGTAATTGTTGTATCATTAAAACTTGGTCTTCTTTTTATTGAATTTATTTGATCTTCAATATTTTGTTTAAATGTTACATATTTTGCTTGAATATTTGAATCAATAAATGTTGCATTTGATTGACCTAATGTTTCCCAAATATATTGTTGCGTGAAAACATAACTTAATCTTAAATCGTAAGCCCAACTATCGTCTAATATTCCACCATCTACAACATAATTTGGATTTGCTTTGTACCAACCAAAGTAAGCAATTTTACAAGCCTTTTTTATAGTTCCATCTGTAACGGTATAATATTTTCCATTGTAAGATCTTCCTGTTATAAATTCTACTCCGTGTTCAGCACAGAATACAGTTCTTTTTTCTCCTGTAGCAGTATTTGTTAATTTTCTAATTAGAATTCCTGTATTTCCTTTTTGATTATCTGTTGTTTTAAATCCAGAGGCATATTGCCCTCCTGACCAACTACCAGAACCAGATACAGCAAATACTGGCTGTATTGCACTTATCAATAAAATAATTATCATTAGTATTGATATAAATCTTTTTAATTTTGACATATCTAAAATTCCTCCTTTTCGTCAAAAAAAGAACAAGTAAATTTAATTACTTGCTCTAAAATATTTTATTAAATTATTTTTAATATTCATAAAAGAAATCTACAGTCCACTTACCACAAGCACATTGAAATGTTTCATATCTATTTGGACACTTTTTATGAAATGTATCATCATCTATTTCATCATTTTTCCACTTGTTGCTCCAATAAGTATAGGTTGTATGATAATAATCGATTGCCTCTTGTTTTGTATTAAACCATTTTCCAGTATTACTATTTCCAATTAAATGATGTCCATTTGAACAAGTTGTTGCTTGTTCTTTTGATGTTTCTGCTTTTGGAGTAGTTGTTGTATGCTCTTTTTTAGTTTCTATTGGTGCTGGATTTGTTTCAACCTTTCTGCTTTCTTGTTGCTTTTGTGTAGTTACTGATGATTGATTTTTTGTGGTCTTTTGACCACTAGATTCATTTTTCTTTTGTGTTGTAATTTGTTTTTCTTCTGTACTTTTAGGTTGTGTTGATGTATCTTCTTTTGTACGCGTTTCTTTTTTATCTTGTTCTTCACTTATAACTTTATCATTATCGCTAATTCCATTATCAACTAAATTTTCTTGAATATTATTATTTATTTCATTCAGATTGGTGTCTAATTCGTTCATATTTTGATTTAAATTTTCATCTTGTGTAATTTCATTACTTGAAGATAAAAGTTCCTCATTTTTTGAATTATTAAATTTTATAAAAAATATAACTGATGTTGCTATAATTAAAATCAAAACTATTATGGTCACTATTAAAATCTTTTTTCTTTTCATTTTTACCACCTCTTGATTGCATTATAGAACATTTTTTAATAATTTGATAATGTGTAAAATTAAATTTTATATTAAATTTTTTAAGCCAATAAAAAATATATAATTATAATATATTCTCTTTTTAGTTAGTAATATAGTTAGTAATAATAAATAGGGTTGGTAAGGGGAGAAGATGTATGACATCATCTTGCATCATTTCTTTCTTTATTGTGCCACCTGTTGTAATATTCTTCACATAGTTTTTGTATGACACTTTTTATTTTATCATTTGTGTAATTTTCAGGAAAATAGTGCCTTAATTCTCTGTATTTTATATTTTGATTTTCTAATTGATTAGGCTTTAATTCTCCTAGTGTTTTTTCAATTAAATCTTCATTAAGATTATTTTGATCATAAAGTATTCTTAATGATTTTGCTTGACTAACAGATGGACTAATTTCATCAAAGTCCATTTTATTATTTATGAGTTGTTGATAATCTTCACTAATATATGATAATTCTACTGCTTGTGAAAAGCCTAGTGTTGCATTATCAACTTTATTTAATAATTCTGGAATAAGATAGGTTAAACGAATATATCGCTTTACTTGTGATTGACTATCTCCTGAAATTTTGCCAATTATTCCAGTTATTTCTGGATTTCTTAACTTACGACCATCTCGGTCGGAAGTTACCTCTTCTAATAAATCGACTCTTTTTCCTTGATGTTTCATTGCTTCTAATTTCATTTTATATGCAAATGCTTTCTCACTTGGAAGTATTTTTTCTCTTTGAATATTAGAATCGACCATTATAATTGTTGCTTCATCATCTGTCATATTTCTTACTACTGCATCAATTTCAGTATATTGAGCAAGTTCACAAGCAAGTTTTCTTCTATGACCACTTACCATTTCATAATATCCATCTTCTGTTGGTCTAACAAGAACAGGCTCTAAAAGTCCATTTTCTTTAATTGAATCTACCATTGAATACAATGAATCATCCACATTTACTTTAAATGGATGATTTGGAAAATCTTTAATTTTATTCAATGGAATTTTTTGAACTTTTTCCATACTTGCTTCATCACGCTCTTTCTGCGTAGTAAATAAATTATCTAATGATGGAAGGTCCATCTTTGGAACTTTCTCGCTCATCTTGTAACACCTCCTTTGCAAAATTCTTATAACTTTGTGCAACAGTGCCGTTTTTGTCATACTCAAAAACACTTTTGCCTTTTATACTTGCTTCTGCTGTTTTTATTGCAAGAGGAATTTCAGTATCATAAATTTTAATCTCATTGCCGTAAATTTCATTAAGTTCACTTTTTATTGACTTTGATAAATTTGTTCTTTTATCTACAAGTGTTATTAGAATTCCTTTTATTTCTAAATCAGGATTAATTGTTTTTCTAATTTTCTTAATAGTATCAAACAAGTATGTCATTCCTTTAACAGCTAAATACTGACTTTGTACTGGAATAATTACTTCATTACTTGCTGCTAAACAATTTATTGGTATAAGCCCAAGAGATGGCATACAATCAATTAAAATATAATCATAATTATCTCGCACTTTTGATAAAACATTTTTCAAAACATACTCTCGGCTCATTGTATTATTAAGTCCTAATTCAATAGAAGATAAACCAATATCAGATGGAATTAAATCTACATTTTCACTATTATGCAAAATTGCATCATTGACATCAATATCATAATCGTACATTTCTGCTTGCATTAAATGAGCAAGTGTAGGTTTATTTTCTAAATCGTTATATCCAAGACAAGTAGTTAAGTTTCCTTGTGGATCTGCGTCAATTAACAATACTTTCTTTCCTTGATTTGCAAGAGCAACACCAAGAGATAGGGTAGAAGTAGTTTTCCCAACGCCACCCTTTTGATTTGCTAATGCAATAATATCAGCCATATTTTGCCTCCTTTCACGCACAAAAAAAGAAGTTGAATTTAATCAACTTCTAAATGTATGCTTAAATATAATTTTTTTCTTCTCTTAAATCTTCTAAATGCTCCTTTGAATAAAAGTCTTGTATTTTATAATTTATAATATTGAATATAGATTTCAAATCTATATGTCCACAGTCTTGTATTTCATCAAGAATTTGTTCTGAAAGGTAATAATCTGGTTCACCATCATAATAGTCAGCTATTTCTTCAAATTCTTTATTTGTAATTTTAAAATCTTGAATTAACTCTGGAGCATATTTCGAAAATATCCATTCTAGAATTCCGTAAGGATCAGAAATAATGCCACAAATTTCATCAACTACATTGTTTTCTAATATTGAGTATTCCTCATTTAATTTTTCATAAATTTTTTCTAAAGGTTCTTTTACTTTTGTTTTTCTTATGCCGGTAAATAATTCAGGGTACTGGTATTTGCTAACTGGAAAATATGTTAGTTCATCATCTAATGTATTTAATCTTTCAATGTCATTGTAGAAAAGTTTAGGTAATATTTTATCACAATTTTCTATTGTAATATTTGATACATCCCAGCCACTACAATCTGAAATGAATTCCATACTATCTTCAAAATTTTCTTTAATATACTCTTTTTGTTTTTTGGTCATATTTTTTAAATTCATATTTAATTTTTCCTTTCCTCTAATATTTTAGGAGAAAGCAAAAATCTTTGTAACAATTTTTCTTGAAAATCAAACTGCCCTCATTTGAGTCAAAAAAATTCCTTATTTTAATATACTTTCAGCGATTTTTGGGGCAGTTTCAATTTTTAATTGCACTCAAAAATATTTAAAATGCAGTAATGACAATGGTTTGAGAACTGGGGGCTCAAACTGCCCCCAACTTTTCAAAGTGATAATTTTCTGGGGGCAGTTTGGGGAGCAAATTCCAAAAAAGTCCAAAAATTGAAAATGAAGTCTGAAAAAGTTTGAGAGCGTCTAACCTAGTAAAATCAATACTTTGTATAAACTTCCTCAAACTTTAAAGAACAAAAAAAATGGCACTTTTCAGTGCCTAAATGGTTGCGGAGGTAAGACTCGAACTTACGACCTCAGGGTTATGAGCCCTGCGAGCTGCCAACTGCTCCACCCCGCGATGTATAAAATTATTTTTTGCTGTAACAATACTAGTATATACCCGATATACTCAATTGTCAACCCTTTGAGGGGAATTTTCTGAATAAGTTTGTTACTAATTAATGAACTTATAAACATTAACTAGTAACAAACTTTTTGTGATTTCTGCAATTTTTATCTTGCTCTATTTTTTTGCATGTTTTTATTTTATTCTACTTATTTTGATTTTTACATGTTTTAATTTTATTCTACTTGTTTTAATTTTTACATGTTTTAATTTTGCTCTACTTTTTATTTTTGTATGTTTTGATTTTGTTCTACGTTTGAATTCTGTTCTACATTCTGGTTTTGATTTGTTTTATTTGCACTTGGTCCAACGTATTGATCTTTTCCAAATCCAAGTATTGGATAGAAAATTACAGGTAATAATGCCAGCCCAATTCCAAATGCTGTTGATTTTCCAAAACTATGTGCAAGCTCTATATTCTTCCAAAACAAAAATACTATTGCAGATGGTGTAAAAAATATTTCTAGCAAAACCCATGCTGGATTTATCCCAACCATTTTGAAAAGTACAAATTCATTATGTCCTGGAATTAATGTCTCCCAGCCTTCATATCCACTCTTTTTAAATATTTTCCATGTGGCAATAATTTGTAAAATTGCTATTGCTATACAAATAATCCATGCTGTTATTCCAATACCAAATAGTACTCCTAGTATTGTCCCTGTTCCAAAGTCTGATCCATAAGCGTGACTATAATTATGTGGTCCATAATTATAATTATAATTACCATAATCTCCATAAAAACTATCCATTTTTACATCTCCTTCTTTATTTATTATTATATTTTATTTTTTATATTTTTATGCTTTTTTTATTTTCTTATTTTTAATTGTTGAAAAATGCTTTGTATGCTTCAAATGCGGAATATATGTCAAATTTGCTCGTTAATTCATATGGAGAATGCATTGAAAGCACTGGTATACCACAGTCTATTACGTCTACTCCTTTGTTTGCTAAAATATAGGCTATTGTTCCTCCTCCTCCTTGGTCAACTTTTCCTAGTTCAGAGAATTGATATTTTACATTGTTTTCATTGAAGATTTTTCTTACATATGCTACATATTCAGCATTTGCATCTGAAGAGTCGTATTTTCCTCTTGCACCTGTGTATTTGTTTACAGATACACCATGGCTAATAAATCCAGCGTTTGTAATGTCTGAAACTTCTGCATATAGTGGATCCATTGCTGCATCTACATCGGCTGATAACATCCTTGAATTGCAAAATACTTCATCTAGTAAATTTGGTCTATTAACTCTTAATTTGTTTAAGAGTTCTGCAATAAACGTGTCAAATACGTGCGATTGCATTCCTGTATTTCCCATGCTTCCTATTTCTTCTTTGTCTGAGAATAAACATACTGCTGTTCTTTCTGGATTTTCAATGCTTAACATTGCTCTTAACGATGAATATACGCATGATTTATCGTCTTGACCATATGCTGCAACCATGCTTCTATCAAACCCTGCTGTTCTTGCTTTAAATGCTGGAACTATTTCAAGTTCGCTGCTTTCAAAGTCTTCTTCTGTAATATCATATTTTTCGTTTAATATTTTCATTATATTTTCTTTGATTTTTTCAGTGCACTTTTTCTGTTCTTCGTTGTCGCCTTTTACATTTAAATTTAATTTATTTTCTTGTGAATTTAAATCTTGTGAGTTCAATTTCTTTGGATTATCATTTTCATCACATTTATTAGATGGAATGTTTCCAATTACTAAATCTAACTTTTCGCCCTCTATTGCTTCTGTTAGTTTCTTTTGCATTTGGTCTTTTGCAAGATGTGGCAATAAATCTGTAATCACGAAAACTGGGTCGTCTTCATTTTCTCCTATTGAAACTGTGATTTTCTCGCCATTTTCTTTAACAATAACCCCATGTATTGCAAGAGGAATTGTTGTCCATTGATATTTTTTAATTCCACCATAATAATGTGTATTAAAATATGTTAGGTCTCCTTTTTGAAATAATGGACTTGGTTTTAAATCAAGTCTTGGAGAATCAGCATGTGCCCCAATAATATTGATTCCATCTTCTATATCGTTTTTTCCAATTACTGCAAGGTATATGTTTTTTGCTCTGTTTACATAGTAAACTTTATCTCCAGGGTGTAACTCTGAATATTCATTCAAGCTTTTAAATCCATTTTCTCTTGCTAAAGTTTCTGCACTTGAAATTATTTCTCTTTCAGTTTTAGATTTGTTTAGAAAATCCATGTAATCATCAGCAAATTTAAATATCTCATTTTTCTTTGATTCATCTATGGTTTCCCAACCTGACTTGTTCTCTTTAAATAATTTGCTCATTTGATCTCCTTCCTTTTTAATTAATTATTAATATTTTATCTTAAAGTTTGTTATTTAATTTTATCAGATTTATTTAATATTAAATTTTTTTGTTCATAACAACATTATCTATACTTCATCATTTTAAACTCTTTTATTTAATTTTTCCTGTTTTAACTAATTTATACCATAAAGTTAAATTTAATTCAATATAGAAAATAAATATATTTTTTTAATTTGCCTTAATCTATATGCATCTAATAATGACGCTTTTAATCAATTTGCAAATATTCGTTGTATGTGGTTTCTTTGTCAATCATTCCATCTTTTCTAATATCGAAAATTCTGTTAGCAACTGTTTGTGTTAGCTCATGGTCGTGGGATGTAAAAATTATATTTCCTTTAAACTTTTTCATTCCTTCATTTAGTGCTGTGATTGATTCCATGTCTAGGTGGTTTGTTGGCTCATCAAAGATTAAGAAATTTGCACCAGATAACATCATTTTAGAAAGTACGCATCTTACCTTTTCTCCTCCTGATAAAACATTTACCTTTTTTAATGCCTCTTCACCTGAAAATAACATTCTACCTAAAAAGCTACGGATGTATGTTTCGTCTGGGTCTTTTGAGTACTTTCTTAACCAATCTGTGATTGATTCGTCTCCTTGGAAAAGATAATTATTATCTTTTGGAAAATATGTTGAAGAGATTGTAGTTCCCCATTTTATTTTGCCTTCGTCTGGTTCAAGTTCACCTGACAAAATTTGAAATAAAATTGTGATTGCATTTTCATTTTCTGCTAGAACTGCGATTTTGTCATCTTTTTTTACCTTAAATGATATATTGTTTAACACCTTTTCTCCATTTACCGTTTTACTTAAATTGCTTACTTCTAATATCTCATTTCCTGGCATTCTATCCTGCTCAAAATTAATGTATGGGTATCTTCTATTTGATGGCTTTATCTCATCTAATTGAATCTTTTCTAATGATTTTTTTCTTGATGTTGCTTGTTTTGACTTTGATGCATTTGCACTAAACCTTGCAATAAAATCTTGCAATTCCTTTATCTTTTCTTCTTTCTTTTTATTTTGCTCTTTCATCTGCTTTTGTAGTAATTGGCTTGATTCATACCAGAAATCGTAGTTTCCAGGATATAATTTTATCTCACCAAAATCAACATCACAAATGTTTGTACATACTTTGTTTAAAAAATATCTATCATGTGATACCACAATTACAGTGTTCTCAAAATTAATTAAAAACTCTTCAAGCCATGTAATTGCCTTTAAATCTAAATCATTTGTAGGCTCATCTAAAAGTAGTATATCTGGATTTCCAAATAAAGCTTTAGCTAAAAGTATTTTAACCTTATCCTTAGCCTCAAGTTCTTTCATTAATTTGTAATGTTTGTCTGGCTCAACTCCTAAATCATTTAGCAAACTTTCAGCATCTGACTCTGCATCCCATCCATTTAACTCTTGGAAACGCTCTTCAAGTTTTGCAGCCTTCATTCCATCTTCTTCACTAAAATCAGGCTTTGCATAGATTTCATCCTTTTCAATCTTTATATCATATAATTCTTTATTTCCCATGATAACAGTATCTATTACAGAATAATCTTCATATTTAAAGTGATCCTGTTCCAATACTGAAATTCTTTCGTTTTTATCCTTGCTTACCTCTCCTTTACTTGGCTCAAGTTCTCCAGAAAGCACCTTTAAAAAAGTAGACTTTCCAGCACCATTTGCACCAATAATTCCATAGCAAGCTCCTTTGTTGAATTTTAAATTTACGTCTTCATATAGGCTCCTTTTGCCAAAACGTACTGAAACATTTGAAACTGTTAGCATTTTAACTCCTTTATTTTTTTATTTTTACTTTTACTTTTAAACACAATAATATATGTAGGTTTTGCTTATTTGTTTATTCTGCCATTGCTTCTACCGGGCTATCTTGTGTTTTCTTCCCTTTTTTAATTATTTCCCATGCTGATTTAAAAAACTCCGCAAACATTGCTGTCATTAGTTTTCTCTCTTCAGGGCTTAATTTTTTGTATGATTTAATTATCTTAGGCACTTTTTTTAGACCTGCTTTGTGAAATTCATCAAATGTATCAACATTTGTTGATTGAATTATATCATACACTGCTCCAACAAAAAATTCTCTTTGTTCTGGTGTTGTGTCTTTTAAATATTGATGAAGTGATTCATTCACAAACTCACTATGCTTTGTTGGGCAATCCACTCTAATAATTCTATTTCTTGTTACTTGCCATGAGTGAATATCATGCTGATAAATGCCTTTTGCTGTACTTTTTATTACGTCATATTTCTCTTCGTGTTCCATTAATCTTCCAATAACAGAATCTTGCGGAATAAATGTAAAAACCTTGTCCACAATACGTTTATACTCTGGGCTGTCAACAACATTTCTATTAAATCCTGGTCCATCACAATTTATTATTTTAATTATTCTATCTTGAACCTCTTTATTATTGTATATCGCAGAATACACGGCTACATTACCACCTTTAGAATGTCCTCCAACATACATTTTTTTATTAGGATATTTTGCTGCTATTTGCTTTAAATATTCTTTACCTCGCAATTGAGATGGCACATTTTCCATAAAGCTCATGTTAAAATCCTCTTTCCATCCAACTATAGAATTATTTGTACCATCAAAAGAAATAAACATTATATCATTTGGCATATGTATTGTAACAGCCGAAAATTGTTCTTGATTTTCAAGGTCATTTTTTTCCACAAAATCTGTAACTTCCATTTTTCTAAAACGTCTGCTACCACCCAAAAGACTTATCATTTCTCTATCCCCATGATAGCCAAAATCTTTTTCTTTAAAATTTTTCATTTTATCAGAAATATCCTCAATTGTTTCAACTTGTTTCATCTCTATTTTATTAAATGGAAGATATGAAAATCTAGCCAAAATTAATATATCCACCTCATTAAACTTATCCTGATCTAATGTTAGATCACCTCTCCATTGTAAATAATCGTTAAAATCAGCCATCAAAATCTCCTTTTTCTCTACTAATAAATTTATTTTACAAAACATAATAATATATGTAGGTTTTGCGCGTAGCGAACAACTTCTGTACATTATAATTCAATAAGATTATACCTTATTTGTGCCTTATCTAGCAAGCTTTTTTCCCTTTTTGTGCAAGTTAAAATTATTATTTGATTACTAATTATATCTAAAAATTTAAGAGTTTGCAATAATCTCTCGTCATCATAATATGCGAAAGCTTCATCAAGTACTATTGGCATTTTTTCTTTTGAAATTTCTTCAATTACACTCAATCTAAATGCAAGATATATTTGCTCAATGGTTCCAGTGCTTAATTTTTCTATTGGAACATTTTCCCCATTGTCTAATTTTACAAATATTTTGTCTGTAATAGTTATTTCCTTGTACTTTTCATTAGAAAATACCTCAATATTTTTTGATAAATTTTTATTAAATTTTGGTGCTACGTTTTCTTTCATGTCTTCGTAAGATTTGTTTAGTATTTCCATTGTTTCTTTTATGATTTTTTGTTTATGTTCAAGTTCTTCTAGCCTTCTCTTTTCTATTTCAAGATTTTCTTCATATTCTGCAAGCTTTTCAAACTTTTTTTCAATCTCTTGTTTATCTATTTCAAGTTTGTGCTTTTTTATTTCGTTTTGTTCTACACTTCTTGTGTTCTCGCTTATTACTTCATCTATTTTTGAGCTAAATAATGATGAAATATCTTCGTTATTGCATTTTGTTATTATTCTATTTTTTTCCGCTTCATCTTTTTTATATAATTCATCTTGCATTGTTTTTATTTCATTTTCTACACTATTAGTTGTATTTTGTAAAAATTCTAATTTATTTTTTAATTCAGATGTATTATTTTCATTTTTTGAATGTTTCATGTTTATAATTATAAATAGCACTATTAATATTGGTATTGCAACTAGGATAATATTTCGTGGCAAAAAAACTAATGATATTGCTATTATTGATAATATCACATTCGCTAAAATTCTAATTTTAAATTGTTTTTTTCTCTCATTATTTTTTTCATTTTCTGTTTTATCTAATTCTTCTTTGTATTGTTCCATTTTAGCTTTATTTTCTTTTACTGTTTTATATTTTTCATCTATTTTTTCTTGCTCTATTTTATCATTATCAATTATTTTTTTTACTTCATCATAAATGTTTCTATTCTCTGATTCTTTATTGATTTCTTCCTGAATATCTGCTATTTCTTGTGTGATTTCAAATCTCTCATTTTCATATTGTTTTATGTCTTGTATTTTATTTTGATAATCATCTATTTTGCTTATTGTGATGTTTAATGGCTTTAACTGGCTACGTTCTGTTCCTACTTCATTTAGTAAAATTTTGTTTAACTTGTCCATTATCTTTTTGTATGATAGCTCTTCTTCTCCACTTTCGGATAAATTGGCTATTTTTTGTAAAAGTTGGTTTTGCGTTCCTTCGTCTAATTCTACTTGATTCTGTTCAGTTATTATAGTTGAATCAATAAGAGATCTGTCCATTCCTGTTTGCTCTGTAAAAAATTGATTACCATTCTTTTTGTCAATATTAAATTCTTGGCTTATGTCTTTCCCCAATTTGTTCAATATTTGTGGATTCTTTTTCTTAAAATCTCTATAAATATGAAATTCTTCTCCATTTTCTAATTGGTAATCAATCGTTCCAGAATATTCACCATTATTCCATGGATTATATCTATCAAAGTCTGGTATTAATTTTTTACCCTTGTTTTTATTTGCACCAAAGAACATACTCTCTATGAAATTTAGCAAAGTGGATTTTCCCGCTTCGTTTTTTCCATAAATAATATTTATCTTATTGTCTAAATTAATCTCTTTATTAGACAAGTTTCCATAGTTATTTATATTAATTTTGTTAATTTGCATTTTTCACCTCTCCAAATAATGCACGTTTTTTCTTGTTGCTTTTTGATTATTTTGTTAATACGCTTTTTCCTAGAGCCATTATTTCTTCATATTCTTTTTCTGTTATTTCTTTATTTTTAAGCTTTTCATTTAGATTTTTTGCAAAAAATCCGCTTAATGTTTTGTCGTTTTCATTCAAATTAGTGTAATTTTCTATTTTTGTACTATCTTTTATTTTTATAATATTATTTTGTATTGTTTTTAAATTTATTGAAATATCAAACATTCTATTACCTGTAAGATTTATTTCATATAAATTATTCCCAGTTTCAATTTCATTTAATTTTTCTATAAGTTCTTCTTCCGTAGATATTTTTGATATGTCAAAATCTTGATAAATTAATTCTCTACTGTCTGCTTGAACAAATTGTAATTTTGCATTGTTTTGTGTGTAGTTTTTAATTTTTGAGTTGTCTTTTTCATTATCAATTTCATTGCTTATTTCGTCTCTTGTATTTTCATATGTTTCTGGGATTGTATTTCCATAAATACCTAATTTTGATGTGTTATTCTCTAATTTTTTGTCTTTGATTTCTCCATATATAAATCCATGCTTGCCTGTTTCGTCAAATCCTAGTGAAACTAATGAACCTGGGTAATATTTATCTCTTTTATGTATATGTCCGAGTGCAATATAGTCAAATCCTTCTCTTTGCAGAATATTTATTGGCATATAATTGTATTTGGTTTCATTGTATATGTCACCATGTGAAATAAAAATGTTTATTTTAGATTTATCTAAATTGCAGTCTTGCAATTTGTTTGTCATTTCAAAATTATCAAATCCGTAACCATATACATTATAGTTTTCTGTTTCTACTTTTTCAAATTTACTTGTAAAAATTTTTACGTTGTCAGCAAATTTATATGTGTTATAATAAGAATTTTTTATATATGGATCATGATTGCCTGGTGTGATATAGATTTTTATATGTGGAATTTCTTTAAATAGTGAATTAATGTATTCTATTGTTGTGCTTTTTACATATTCTTGCTCATATAAATCACCAGCAATAAAAATACAATCCACCTGATTTTCTTTTGCAAAATCTATCATTTTTTTGAATGCTTTTCTTTGCTCTAATCGCCTTTCCACTCCCAAATCTGCTCTATCTGACAAAGTTTTAAACGGAATGTCAAAGTGTATGTCCGCTACGTGTATAAATTTCATTTATATAAATCCTCCGTGACTTTTTACTATTATAAAGTTTTTTAATTATTTAATTATATAGTTTGTAGTTTAAAGTTTGAATTAGCTAATATAAAGCTTGCTTTTTACTATTATTTTATTTTTTAAATTATATCACATATGTGTATGTTTTTATAGTATGTTTAGTTTTTTTATAAAATAAAATGAATAATATTTACTTTTTTACTTGACGAATAAAATGAAAAATAAAATGAATAATCTAAGATTACTCAGATTATTCATCATTATTATTATTTCCAAATAGCTCATCAAACTTTGCTTCAAGTTCTTTTTCAATGTCTATGTCTGCTATCTCGTTTTGATTGTTTGCGTTAGTGCTTTGTGTATTTCCGTTATTTATTGGTGGAACCACAAAGTTGTTGTTTGCTGTGTAGTTATTATTTGCACTAAAATTGTTGTTCCCGTTATAGCTATTATTTGCACCATAGTTATTATTTGCACTAAGATTGTTATTTCCAGTATAGCTATTATTTGCACTAAAATTATTATTTGCGTTAAAACTATTATTTGTATTAATATTATTATTTGTGCTGAAATTGTTATTTGGAGTAATATTATTTTTACTATAATATTGATTTACATTAGTATTATTAGTATTATTAGTGTTGTTTGTATTATTTGCATTTCTTGTATTATTTGGTTCTGTGGTATTATCTATGTCTGAAAATAAATCATCTAAAGAACCAATTTGAGTGTCATTTTCATGCTCTTGTTCTGGTTCTACGTAAGGATTATTAGGATTGAATTTTCTCCAATTTCCTCTTTCTGGTACTTTGTAATCATTATGTGAAATTTCATTTGATGTAAAATCTTTAACCATATTATTTTTCTTATACCACCAGAATTTTTTTGCTTTTATAGGCTTTAATCCCTTTTCAAAAATGATACATTCATTATTATCCATTCTTCTCAATTCATCTGGTGTCATCAATGCTCTAGCCATAATTTGGTCTGATTCACTATAACCTTGTTTCTCTGATTTGCTATTTCTGTTAACTGATTTACTATTGTGTGAAATTGTTTTCTCTCCAAGTTCTTTTGAAAAATATTCAACTGTTGCATATGAATTACTTCCTAAAAATACGTGAGTATCACAGTTACCAATTATTGTTTCATACGATTTTTCATAAAGATTTTTTAACTGATCTAGGTTCTGTAAAATAACACTAAATGAAATTCCTCTACTTCTACTTGTTGAAATCTTTTTGTCAAAGTCTGGAATTTGTCCAATATTTGAAAACTCATCAAGAATAAAGAATACTGGTACAGGTAATTTTCCACCTCTTTTATCAGCAAAATCATATAATTGCTGAATCATTTGAGAGAAAAATATTGTTAGCAAAAAGTTGTAAGCTGTGTGTGTGTCTGATGAAACAACATATAATGCTGTTTTCTTTGTGGCTATGTCTTCAAATTCTATTGTATTTGTTGATGTAACATCTGCTATTTCCTTTGAGTCGAATTTTCCTAGTGATGATTGTAATGAACTTAATATTGATTGGAATGTTTTATCTGATGCTAATGCTACAGATTTAAAGTTCATTCTTGCTGGATGATCATAAGGTAATTGGTTTATTAAATCTGCTAATAAACTTGAGCCACCTTCCGCATTTGCTGCTCTTACAAGCTCTGCACAGCTTGCTAAATTCTGCTCTTCTGTTGGTCTTACCGCTATTAAGTAATATATTAAAGATTTTAGCAATAGTTCAGACATGTTATCCCAATATGGGTCTGCATTTGAATTTTCACTTTTTTGTCCTCTTACTATTGTACTTGCAATTATATCAACATCTAGCTGTGATTTTACATGGAATAAAGGATTATAGCTATCACTACTTTCTGGGTTTACTAAATTTAATAGCTTTACTTCATATCCATTCTTTTTAAGATACCCTGCTGTTCTGTCATATATTTCTCCTTTGGGATCTGTGAATATATATGACCCTAATTGCTGATGTGCATTTGGAAAAGAATATGATGATGATTTACCAGAACCTGAACCACCGACAATTAGAACATTTACATTCCCGATTTTGTTTGTTGGTAAATAATTTTCTTCTGCTAATATTAAGCCGTTATTTTTGCTTAATACTCTGTATTGTTCTCCATTTTGGCACCAGTCACTTGAGCCATGCTCTATCGAGTCATATTCGCTCTTTTTTCTTCCTTTATAAAGACCTATTCCAACCATTATCATATATATAAAAGTGAAATAAAGTATTGATTTTCCAAATATTGCACTTGCACCACTTTTCCCAATCTTTGTAAGGCTATTAAAACTTGATATGTTTGGAATTATTTGCTCCATAAATATTTCCATAGAAAAAGCACCATTAATAGTAGCTTCTGATATTGAATAGGCTATTGGTGCAATTAAAAAAATAATTGCGAATAACCATATTAGAAATGTTATTATTAATACTGCTTTATTTTTTTTGATATATATTATAAAATTATCCATTTATACACCTTCTCTTTTGATAAAATTTTGTGTGTTATCGTTGTTTACTGTCTTTGCATTTTTTATATGTGTTTGTATTATCTTATGGCTTTGCATTTTTATGTGCGTTTATGTTATCTTATAATTTTGCATTTTTTATATATATTTGTTCTATTTATCTAATGCCAATATTTTTCGCATTGCCTCCATATCTTTTTTGCATTCTTTCTTCTGCCCTTTTGTTAACATCCTGTTTTGTTAATCCAAAGATTTCCAAGTCCTGTGCTCTTGCAGTTTGTACAGGTATTTCAACAGATGGCTCTCCTGCTTCAAGTTCTTTTTTGCTCTTTCCTGCTCCTTGAGACACTATTTCTTTGTTTTTCGGATCAATATATGTACTTAAGCAATTAATTTTTACTTCTAATCCCAATTTAAAATCCTCCCCTATTCATTATTGTCCGTTATTTCGAACGTAAAATAAGATTTATATGGTTTTAATTTACATTTACCTTTTACTTCATTCGTTTCTTTGTCTAAGTAAAGCATAGGCTTTACTTCTTCTGTTGTTTCTGGGTCAATTATTGTAATTGCTCTATTTAAACTTGGAGTATATTTAAAGTCTTTGTATTCTGTAGGTTTTTCTGAATATACTGTGTCAAATTTAACTGGGATTGGTGTTTTAGAAATTTTTACTTTGTCATTTTTTAACTTTCCCATATTTACAATTACTTTGTCATTTCCAAATGACAAAAATACCAAGTCTTCTCCCTCTGGTTCAGGGTAGTCAACAAAAAACGTTTTTTTAGTTACGTTACCTTCCATATTCTTTGATGATGGCAACCTTTCAACAGTATACTTTGGATATCTATTAGCATACTCCTTTGCTGTTTTGTTGATTCTGTAGATAACTGTATTTACGCCTTTTGGATCCATTATACTAAAAATTTTTCCATTAATTTCTTCAGACATAATACACCTCTTTCTTTAATTCTCATTTGTAAGCTAGTTTTATTATAATATATTTATGTAAATTTGTCAATTAAATATTACATTTTCGTTTCACTTGTTACATTTTTATTACGTTGTTTTGATTTTTACCTAATATCATTGAGTTTAAAAATTATCTTATATTCTAATTTTCTCCAATATCATTGAGTTTAAAAATTATCTTATATTCTAATTTTCTCCAATATCATTGTGTTTAAAAATTATCTTATATTCTAATTTTCTCATATATCATTGAATTTAAAAATTGTCTTAATTTTTTCTATTTCATTATTTTCTAGCCTTTTCTATTTGTTCGTATAGAGCTTTTTCTTTATCATTTAATTTTTTGGGAATTATTATTTGTGTTACAACATATAAATTTCCTCTTGATGAATCGGAGTTTATGTATCCTTTTCCTCTTATTTCAAATATTTCTCCACTGCTTGTTCCTTCAGGAATAATAACATTTATGCTTTCCCCAAGAAGTTCTATATTTTTTCTTGTTCCAAGTGCTGCTTCCCATGCTTCTAATTTTAATGTTAGCTCTAAATCATTCCCAATTATTTTAAGCCTTTTACTGTTTTGAATATTAACGTAAACTATTAAATCTCCGTTTTTGCCACCATTTTGACCTCTTTTCCCTTTGCCAATCATTCGTATTTTGTCATTATTTCTTGCTCCTGCAGGAATTTTGAATGAAAATGTAGCGTCTCTTCCCTGTGTTGTTTTTAGTTTAATCGCTTTATTTACTCCAAAAAATGCTTCTTCTATGCTGATATCTACTTTTGTAACAATATCTTCGCCATATACGGGTAATTTTTCTTCCTCTTTTTTTCTTTCTTTTACACTTTCTCCAAAAAGTAAATCAATTATCATTTCTTTAATTGATTTTCTTTGTTTATTTTTGTTTTTTCTTCCAGCATATCTATACCAGCTAAAATCGTATTTTCTTCTAAGCTTGTCATTTGACAAAATTCTATATGCTTCATTTATGTCTTTAAATACTTCTTCTGAATAACTATCTCCTACATTTACATCTGGATGATATTTTTTTGCTTTTTCTCTATATGCGTTTCTTATATCATCTACTGAGATTTTATTTGTTTCAAAACCAAGAATTTTATAGTAATCTTTAAATATCATAGTCCATTATTCCTCTCCAGGGAACATCCTTTTTACTAATAAAAAATTTCTTGTCCTAATGCTTTTCTCATCAATTATTTTATCTTTTTGTGTACAATTACATATTACAAAGTTAATTATTTCAATTATAGCTTCATCTATGTCTTTGAATGCTAATTTTCTGTAGTATTCTACGTCTTCATAGTTTCTTGTTTCATCTGTTTTGTCTGCTACAAATAATATTTTTTGAAGCATTGTCATGTTTTCATCACCAGTTGTATGGATAGCTATTGCTCTACACATTTCATCATCAAAGTCATATTTCTTTTTGCAAATATCTGCTGCAATTTTTCCGTGTAGTATTTCCACAAGTAATCTTTCATTTTTACTGCATTCTATTTTATTAATGTCTACATATTCTAGTTTTTCACTTTTTGATAAATCTTTAGCCATATCATGCATCAATCCAATTTTTTGGGCTTTTTCTATATCAACATTGTATTTTGTTGCCAGCTTTTCGCACATATTCATTACTCCAATACAATGGTTATATCTTTTTTCGTCATCTTTTAAATACAATTTTAATTCTTTTTTCAATTCTTCTAATTCCATTGGTGTTCCTTTTCTTTTAGTGTTTATTTGTTCATCAAAATTATTAATATTTTATAGCGAAATACTCTAAAAGTCAAGTAATTTAACGTTTCGTTGTCAGTTTTGTATTTGTTTTAAGTATTCTTCTATTTTTTCTCCATCTTTGTATCCTTTTTGATACAATTTTTCCATGTTTTCTTTTGTTCTTTTTAGTGTGTCAACATTACACACGTCATCTGGTCCAATTACAAATGCCTTTTTTGTTGGTACATAATTTTCCAATAAATCTTCTAATTGTGTGTTGTATAAATCACATCTTGCATACATTTTTTCTACCATATTAGGATACGATTTTTTTAATCTGTGATAAAATCTAGCATCTGTTGTCTGCTTTCTATAATCAATTGGTCTTGTTAATACTACAATAACTCTTGTACAACCATCTTTTATTGCTTTTTTATATGGAATTGGATCTGTTAATGCTCCATCAAAATATTCCCCGCCTTTCCATTTATATGCTTTGCATACTATTGGAATACATGAAGATGCTTTTAACATTCCATAGTCATTTCTTTCATAATCTTTTTTTGTAAAATATTTTGGCTTTCCTTTTTTTGCATCTGTTGCAACAACTACCATCTCTTGGCTTGATGCCATTGCTTTGTCAAAATCCCAGGGATTCCTTCCTCCCTCGTTTGAAAGTGTGCCATAAATATAGTCTAAATCTATGTAAGAACCTTTATGCAATAAATTATGAAAACTCATATATTTCTTTTCATAGCTATAATCCTGATAAAATGGCTTATTTCTTCCTTTTTGTTTTGATATGTATGACGCAACATTTGCTGACCCTGCTGACACCCCAATGCAATATGGAATTTCTATGTTTTTATCTATTAAATAATCAAATATTCCAGCACCATAGATGCCTCTCATTCCTCCACCAACATCTATAATTCCTACTTTTTCATATATTTTATTGCAATTATTATTGCTGTTATTATTGCTGCATTTGTCTCTTTTGTTGTTGATATTTTTATCAAGTTCATTTTTTCCGCTCATTTTATCCTCCACATTCTTATTATAACATTTTTGTTTTGATTAATCTAGATTAAATGATTATTTTTGTGGTATTAAAATAATCTTGCATTTACCTTGCAGAATAGCATTTACTTTTTTATATAACGTATTAAAATAATCGTTTTTTCAGTGTAAGTACTTGACTAATGCTGAAAAAATGTATACAATACTGATATATGATTTTTGCACCAGTAGCTCAACTGGATAGAGTATTCGGCTACGAACCGAACGGTTGGGGGTTCAAATCCCTTCTGGTGCACCATTTGTGTAATTTTGGTAAGTCTAAATATCGCTATGAAAATATGTATTTATAAAATTTATTTTTAGGAATATTAAAATTTGCAAACATAAAAAACAACATTAAGTGTATAAATGATTCTTAAAAGAGAATGATAAAGCTTTATCATTCTCTTTTTGTTTATATATTTATTTTATTTTCCAAATTCCTTTTTTTGTTGAGCCGACTCTTTCAATAGTGCCTTTTTCCTTTAGAATTTTAATGTTATATGATATGCCATCTCTTGTTAAATCAAGTATTTTAGCCATTTCTACTTGTGTAATAGCTGGATTTTTCTTAATTAAATTTATTATTTTTTCTTGTGTAGTCTTTTGTGTGGTTTCTTGTGTAGTTTCTTGATTAGATGTAATAATCATTCCATCTACAGCTTCATTTATAACTTTAAGCATAAATTCAATAAACTCATTTGAATTTCCTGCATTATTACAATTTTGAATTGCTGTATAATATTCTTCTTGATGTTTTCTTATTATACTTTCTATTGGAATATATTTAAACAAGTCTTTCCAATGTGCAAGTATTGCTGTTTGCCATAATCTTGCTGTTCTTCCATTTCCATCTGAAAAAGGGTGTATAAATACAAATTCATAATGAAATATAGAAGATAAAATCAAAGGATTAACTTCTCCATTTACTTCATTCATCCAATTAAACAAGTTATCCATTAATTCTGGAACCATTCTATGAGGTGGAGCCATAAATATTTGAACATCCCCATCATAAACAGCTTCTCCATGATTTCTAAATTTTCCGCTATCATCTTCAATAGCGAAAGTTAGTATTCCTTGTATCTTTTTTAAATCATCTACAGAATAAGGATTTATATTGTCAATCTCTTCATAAGCTCTATACGCATTTTTAACTTCTTGAATATCTTTTTGTTCCCCTATAACTGCTTTACCATTTATTACAGCCTCAACTTGAAACAACGATAATTGGTTATTTTCAATAGCTAAAGATGAATGTATTGACTGTATTCTTGTTCTTCTTCTCAATTCTGGAAATCTATTTAAACTTTCAAAATAATTTGCTTTTCCTATTTTTTCCATTATGCTTGTTGCTAAATTTAACATTTTATCAGTTATTGTATATGGTGGGTAATTTATTTCCATTTGAAACCTCCAATTCATATATGTATTATAATACGAATTTATTTATTATAATATTATCTTTTATTTATTTTCTATCGGCTTATATAATTGTATATAGCTGGGAAAATAAACATACTTTTTTGCTGATTAAAAATATTGAATTAAATTATTATAATTTATTTGTAATTTCGGTCATTAACTAAATTGTAGAATAAAAAATATTGTATGTTATGGAGTGAGTGGGTTGTAAAAAATACAGGTTAGAAACTTTTATTTCTAACCTGATGTTTTGGTGCAGATACCCGGAATCGGACCGGGATGGTATTGCTACCGCAGGATTTTAAGTCCTGTGCGTCTACCAGTTCCGCCATATCTGCGTTTCAAAAATTTAGAACATTTTTATTATACAGCGACGAATCAAGTTTGTCAACCCCAATTTTGAAATAATTATGAATAGCTTTTTATAATAATCATCCAAAATGGGGTTGATTCCTTTTTAAAAACTGCAATAAGTGTTCTATTAGGTTTTATAAAAGTGCAATTTTAAGCGTATTTTGTTATTTTTTTAAAATGCAATTTTAAGTGTGTTTTGTTGAATTTATTAGAAATGCACTTTTAATCGTGTTTTATTATTTTTTTAAATGCAATTTTAAGAGTGTTTTGTTAATTTTTTTAAAGTGCAACTTTAAGCATGTTTTTAGATCTTATTTTATAAAACTGCTAATAAAGGTGGCGCAATTTGTTTCTTTCTTGAAACTACACCCTCTAATAACATAGAATCGTCTACATCTAATTTTTGGTTGAATGCTTTTTCAACTAATTCTTTGTCTTTTCCTAAAGCAATAATTCTTGAGTTTGTATTTATTATGTCTGTAATAACTAGTATACATAGATTTAAGTTTTTATCTGCAATTTCTTTTTCCATTGCAAATGAAAGGTCTTCTTTTCTAGAAAATACATCATTAATATCAGCTGTGTTTACTTGTGCAACTATAATTTTCTTGCCTTTTTCATCAAATTCTTTAGCATCTAAATCTATTATTTCCTTTGCGCTTAATGCACTTGTATCAGTTCCTGCTTTTAACATTTTTAACCCATAGTCTTTTGCGTCAATCCCTGCTATTTTTTCTAATGCCTCAAATGCTTTTAAATCGTGTTCTGTGCACGTTGGTGATTTTAATAGCAATGTGTCTGAAATAATAGCACTAAGCATTAATATAGCTTCTTTTTTCTCTATTTCTATATTTAATTCTTTGAACTCTTCATATAATATTGTTGAAGTGCATCCAAATGGTTTTGCTGTATAATATAGTGGTTTTACTGTATTAAAATCAGAAATTCTATGATGATCTATTACAGCTATTATTTCTGCGTTTTCTCTATTTTCAACACTTTGCGGTGCTTCATTATGGTCAACTAAAATAACTTTTTGACCATCTTCAACTTTTTCTATTAGCTCTGGTGCTTCAATTCCTAAATAATCTAATGCAAATTGAGTTTCTTTGTTTATTTTTCCTAATCTTACGGCTTTTACGTTATTAGTTCCCCTTTTTTTGCTTAGTATTTCTTCTACTATACTAGAGCAAATAGAATCTGTATCAGGATTTTTATGTCCAAAAATTAAAATATTATCTTCCATGTTTTATTCCTTATCAATATATTTAGGTTTTTATTGGATTTACCTATAAACTACGTTTAGAATTATATATATATTTCAGGCATTTGTCAATTTATTCAAATAAATTTTAGGCTTTTTTTCCATTTTATTAAACTTTTTTAAGCCGTGTAAATAATCTTTCAAAAATTTTTTAGAAATGATTTTATTAACTTAAACTATTATCTACTTTTTAAGTATACTTTGCAATTAGTGCTTTTATTTTTATGTTTTGCTCTTTAAACATTGCCTCATGCTCTGTTTCAATGTTTTTTTCTCCGTTCCAAAAATTTTCTTCATTGGCTAAATCGTATGTTATTTTTTCTATTCCATATCCGCTTCTCTGCAATGATTTTATTGTTGCCTCAAATAGGCTATCATCATCTGTCTTAAAGAAAATTTCCCCTTTTAGGAATTTTTTGTATTGCTCAAGTTGCCTTTCATGTGTTAGTCTTTTTTTATGATGTTTTCCTCTTGGCCATGGATTGCAAAAATTTATGTAAATTCTTTCTATATTATCTTTTTCTCCTAAAATATTTGAAATCCTTGAAATATCATACCTAGTAATTTTTAGATTTTTAACTACTTGTTCTTTTTCAATTTCGTTATCAATCTCTTCTTTATTAGTAGATTGCCTTATTCCATATTCAACTTCAATATTTCTTTTTGTCATTCCTAGCATTGCATCTACTAAATCTATTGCTATATAATTTATTTCTTGATTTTGCTTTGACAGTTTTGAAATGAATTTTCCTTTACCACAACCTAGTTCCAAATGTAGTTTTTGTTCCTTTTCAAAAGCTTCTTTCCATCTGTTTTTATATTCCTCAGGATTCTCTATATAAAATGGACTTGTTTCTAATTCTTCTCTTGCCCATGGTTTAAATTTGATTCTCATGTATATTTATTCTCCTTTTTATCTCTAATCAACTTACTTGATTATAACCTATTTTTGTTTTAAAATCAAAGATTTTTTTATTTTATTTAATATCTACTTTTATAGTGTTTAAGAGCATTTACAAATAGTAAATGCTCTTATTATTTCTTTTGTAGTTATTTTTTTGCATATTTGGCAATTTTTATGTTTTAGCTTTTTAGTCTTCATCTGTTTTTGCTAAAAGACGTATTGACCATAGACCTGCTATTCCTATTATTATATATACAATTCTTGATATAGCTGTCATGGTTCCAAATAGCATTGCAACAAGATCAAAGTTAAATAATCCTACTAGTCCCCAGTTTATTGCACCAATTATTACTAGTATTAATGCAATTGTATCTATTACTTTCATCATTGCTCCTTTCTACAAATATATCATCAAAAGTATCGTTTTTTTATTTTTTTAATACAATGTTCCTTTTATTTTCCACATTTTTAGATATATTAGTTTTTCTCTCATATTTTGCGTATTTTTCTCTTTTTTATTCATTTTTTTACATTTTTATTTTATTTTTTAATAATTTTGACTTGTCTTCTAGACTTTTTTTATTTTATTATATATAATGACTTTAGTTTTAATTTTGGAGGTATTTATGCTTGGCAATATTTTAGAAAAAATACGAATTAATAAAAATATTTCAAAAAATAATTTGGCAAAAGTTGCACGTATTAATGTTGGACATCTTACTCATATTGAGAAAGAGCAAAGAAATCCTAGTGGTAAAACTTTAAAATTATTGTGTCAGGGTCTTGGTGTACCAATGGAACCTTTATTGCACTTTATGGATAAAGATTTAACTCAAGAGCAAAAAGATTATAATGCAATTGATCATCTAAAGTATGATTCTGTTCCTATTGTTAGTGGTATTACCGGTTTTGGTACCTGCCCTAATGAAGCTATTAATACCTCTTTTATTATGAAGTGCAATGACGATTCTATGGAACCTAAAATTAGTGTTTCCGATTTTTTGTATGTTGAGTTATATGTGCCTCTTTCAAATAAAGATATTGGTCTTTTTTCTTATAATAATAAGGTAATTGTAAGAAAATTTATTATTAGAAAAAATGATATTGTATTGCGTGCTGAAAATCCGGGTACTGATGATATTATTGTAAATAAAGATTCTGATTTTTATATTTTGGGTAAAATTATTGGTAAAAATAATGATAAAATGACTAAATATGTTGCATTTTTTTAATATTATTTTTCAACAATTTGTTACAGAATATTACATTATATTACATTCTTTACAGTTCTGTTACATTTCCAGAATTTACTTGAATTTTTTGTATTTTTCCTATATACTAGATATATCAATTATTTTGGAGATTAATATGGAATTAGTTAAGAATATATTTTTTAATACTGATAAATTAATAGAAAATGATGTTGTTAAAATTTCTTACACTGGAAAGCTTTTTAAAGAAAATTTTGACGAAGTTTATATTCATTTTGGTTTTGGCGATAATTGGAATAATTTGTCTGATATTAAAATGAATAAAACTGAACTTGGTTTTCAAGCCGAAATTAAACTTGTTTCTACTGAAAATTTAAATTTATGCTTTAGATCTAACACTAATGAATGGGATAATAATTCTGGAAGTAATTATTCTTTCCATATTGAGCCAGTTAGTGTAGCTATGGTTGCTGTTGATAACTCGGATTCTATCCTTCCTAGAAAGTTAAGAAAAACTTATATTTGGAGCAAAAAAGTTAAACTTGCAATTTATAAAATGTTTAGATATTTACCCAAACTAATTTCTGGTAATTATTCTGGAAAGAAAATTAATGAATCTAATTAAATTACCTTCTTAGTGTTAAACATATTTGTATTAAAAATCTGTGCTTAAAAAATATAACACAGATTTTTTTGATATTTTTATAAAAAATGGTTGACATTCATTGTTTTATGTTGTAAAATATATTTTGTACTTGAGCCATTAGCTCAGTTGGTAGAGCACTTGACTTTTAATCAAGTTGTCCGGGGTTCGATTCCCCGATGACTCACCAAGTATTTTAGGATTTAAGCATTTTACTTAAATCCTAAATATGTTATTATATTTGTATGGCCCCGTGGTCAATCGGTTAAGACATCGCCCTTTCACGGCGGAGTGATGGGTTCGACTCCCGTCGGGGTCACCACTTTTATAAATATTTATTTATTTGTTTTGAATATTTTGTTTTTATTACATTATGCCACATTAGCTCAGTTGGTAGAGCAACTGACCTGTAATCAGTAGGTCATCCGTTCAAATCGGATATGTGGCTCCATTAAAAAGGTCGTTAAATGCTTTGATTATCAATGTTTTTCGGCTTTTTATTTTTTGCTTTGGAGGTTGTATGGATAAGAAAATAGCTATTGTAACTGGTTCTTCAAGAGGAATTGGTGCTGAAATAGTAAAAAAACTTGCTGAAAACGACTATTTTGTTGTATTAAATTATAATAAATCATATGAGGATGCTAGGAAAATACAGGATTTATATGATAATGTTGACATTTATAAGGCTGATGTTTCTTTATTTGATGAAGTTAAATCATTAGTGAACTATACACTTGATAAGTATGGCAAAATTGATTTACTTGTTAATAATGCTGGCATTGATTTTTGGGGTACAATAAATGATATATCTGTTGAACAGTTTGATAAAATAATTAAAACGAATTTGTATTCATATTTTTATTCTTGCAAATTGGCTTCTGAAAATATGATTAAAAATAAATCTGGCTCGATAATAAATATTTCTTCGATTTATGGCTCAACAGGAGCTTCTTGTGAAGTTGCTTATTCTATTAGTAAGGCTGGTATTGACGGATTAACAAAATCCCTTGCTTATGAGCTTGCGCCTTCAAATATACGCGTAAACGCAATTGCTCCTGGTGCAATTGAAACATCTATGAATTCTTTTTTAAGTGACGATGAGAAGAAAAATTTAGTTAATGAAATTCCCCTTGGTAGAATTGGTAAACCTTCTGATGTTGCAGATTGTGTTCTTTACCTTGAAAACTGCAAATATGTTACTGGCGAAATTTTAAATGTTACAGGAGGATGGAGCCCTTCATTTTGATTTTTTGACTTTCGAGATTAATTTGGTTAATTTCTTTTGTAAAAAGCAGTAATAGAAAAACTATTACTGCTTTTTATTCATTATTTAAACAATACTTTATTCTTTTTTAGGCATTTGATACTTATTTATTGTTTGCGTTTTCGTCTACTTTGTCTTCTTCGTCTTCTTGTTCTTCTTTGTTTAATTCATCTATTACCTCTTGTGTATCAATCCCATGTACCATACAAGCTTCCTCAATTGTTTCTGCTTGTGATGCAGGGCAACCTATGCAGTGCATTCCTGCTGCTAATAATATATCAATTCTTTCTGGAGCTTTTGCTAAGACTTCTCCAATTGTCATATCTTTATTAAATTTCATTTTATTTATTATGGTAAAATACCATTTCCTCCTTATATATTATTTAGTTTTGAACATTAAATTTTCTTTTTGATTTAATCTTAGATGATTCTATTAACTACATATTTTTTAATGTTTCTTTTAACTATAAAAATATTTTATCATATTTTTTTAAAAAAGTATAGACAAAATTAAAATTTTGTTGTATAATGCCAAATATTGGAAGAGGTGATTTGTATTACACTTTTTGATTTATTCTTTGTTGTTTTAATTTGTAATCTTATTTTTTGTGTCGTTTTTCTTAATTATTTTATTCGAAAAAATTTTTCCCACAATTTTCAGGGTTCAAAGTTAAAATTACAATTAAAAAAGGAGGATTTGTAAAAATATTTTAGAAGTTTTTATATTTATATTAATCTATTTTATTAATATTGCAACAGTTTTATTATTTTTCAAACCAATCTTAAGCAATAATTATTCATTTCTTAGCTGTAAAATTCCAATTTTTAGATTCTTGGCAAATGAATTTCCATTTGATTTATTAAAAAAATCTTTTATCATATTAGAAATAACCGCGAAGGCCATTCTATTTTATTATTTTTATAGTTTTTTTAAATCTTTAAAAAAATCTAATAATTCAAATTTTAAAGCCCCTATTCTAGGATTATTAATTGGAAAAGATTTAAATAACAATAAAATATATGTTCCCGAGAAAAGCCTTTATCAAAATTTTCTAATTACTGGGTCTATTGGATCTGGTAAAACTTCATCCGCAATGTATCCATTTACCAAGCAGTTACTTTATTATGAAGCTTCAAATGACCTAAAAAAAATTGGATTTTTGATACTTGATGTTAAAGGTAATTATTATTCTAAGGTTTTAGAATTTGCTAAGTCGTGTAATCGATTAGATGATGTTATTGTTATAGAGCTAAATGGTAAATATAAATATAATCCATTAGATAAACCAGAATTAAAATCATCCGTTATTGCTAATCGCTTAAAAACAATTTTGCTATTGTTTTCCCCCAACAATACTGAATCATATTGGTTAGATAAGGTTGAACAAATTCTTGAATGTGCAATTGATTTTTGTAGAATATATAATGATAATTATGTTACTTTTGATGAGATACACAAATTAGTAACAAATGTTGATTATTTTTCTGAAAAATTTTTGAATCTCAGATCAAGATTTACTTCTGGTACGCTTTCTAAAAAGGATTGTTATTTGCTATACCATTCTATTTCTTTTCTTAAGCATGATTACTATTCTTTAGATAATAGAACTTTTAATATATTACAGTCTGAAATTACTAGAATTACAAATGTTTTTATTTCTGATTATGATGTTAATAAAACCTTTTGTCCTTCTAGGTATGAGGAGAATTTTTATGGCTTTAAAGATGTTATTGATAATGGAAAAATCGTTGTTTTAAATATGAATATTTCCGAATATAAAAATTTGTCTAAAATTATTGCTGCATATCTTAAATTGGATTTTCAAACCGATGTTTTAAAGCAATTATCAAATTCTTCAAAGATTAAACGTACTACAGCTTTTATTTCTGATGAATATCAAGAATATGTTACCTCTTCCGATGCAAATTTTTTCTCTCAAAGTAGAGAAGCAAAGTGTATAAACATTGTATCTGTGCAAAGTTATACCTCAATTATGAATACCTTAAATAATTCAAATTCTTCAAAGGTAATAATACAAAACTTAGTTAATAAGCTGTGGTATAGAACTGATGATATATTTACAATTGAAGATATACAAAAGCAAATTGGAAAGGAAGAGAAAAAAAGAGTATCAAAAACAATCTCAGAGAATGCTAAAGATAGTACCTATAATCCAATTTTAAAGAATTTTTCTTCGTCTAGCTCTAGCTTATCTGAAAGTGTTAATTCTTATTTTCAAAATGATTTTGTTTATGATTATAACTTTTTTACTCAATCTCTTAAAACCTTTTCCTGTGTTGCATTTTTATCTGATGGAGACATGGTTTTAAAGCCACAACAATTAAAAATGATTCCATATTTTTTGGATAAATAAATTGATAATAATAATTGGTATTGATTTTTATGTATTGTTTTTTTAAAGGAGGATCTTTTTGATATCGTTTAAACAAAAATTATTTGCACAAAGTGCTAATAAAAGAATTTGCTCTAATAAAGCTAAAAAAAATTATAAATATAAAAAATTTGAATATTTAGTTGGTTTTGTCCTAACATTAAGTTTTATTGTTTTTTTCTTTTCATTTAATTCAAGTTATTGCTTTACCCCTAAAATAGTTAATAAATTATCACAAGCATTTGAAGATATTGAAGACTGGCTAATAAAATTATCAACTCCTGCTGCAGCTGTTGCTGTTGGTGTTGGACTTTTTATGAAAAAGTTTAGTTTCGGAGATGAAGAAAGAATTAGAATGTCTAAAAAAATTATTAGAGGTTCTCTAGTTTCATACGCTCTGCTTTTAGCGGTTAATCTAATTCTTGCTGCTATTAAATCATTAATTGATTAATTATTCAAGCGATTAACTCTTTAATTGATTAATTGTTAATAAATTAATTGTTAATTGATTAATTGTTAATTGATTAATTGTTCAAGCGATTAATTGTTCAATTGATTAACTCTTTAATTGGTTAATTTTATAATATTGAATGATTATAAATTATAAATAATAAATATTTAATTATTTCTGAATTTTTTATTAAATCAATTAGAACAGTTTGTATGATGTTATTAATTAAAACTATTTTTATCAGGAGGCCATTATGAATCAAGAAGAAACTGTTTCTATAATTATTAAAGCAATAAATTCTATTCTTTCTTCATTATTTTCTTCAATTGATGTTAATATTTATGAAAAGCTCGATAGTATTACATTTATTGATTCTAGTATTATTAATAGTTCTTCTATACAAAAGTTATTAGGGAATAATGGTAAAACTGGTCTCATATATCTTTGTGATGCTATGTTATTGGGAATCTTTATTTTCTATATAGTAAAATATTTTTATTCTAATATTGTTGATTATAATATTGAAAAACCTGTGCAATTTATTTTTAAATTATTTTGCTTTGCATTGTTAGTGAATTTTTCTTACTTTTTTATGGAACAACTTCTTAATTTAACTTTTTTATTATCTTCATCTATTCAAGCAATTGGAAAAGAAATCTTACATCTTGATATATCATTTTCTCAGCTAATAACCGTGTTGAATAAAAAGGTTCTATATAGCTCTAATGAATCGATTAATTTCTTTTCTTTTGATGGCTTTATTAAAAGTTTTTCTACTTTTGGCCTGATTGATTTATTATTAAATTATTCATTACGCTATGTTCTTATTCAGGTAATAATTTTATTATCTCCATTTGGAATTTTATCTCTTATAAGTTCTTCCACCTCGTGGCTTTTTAAAGCATGGTTTAAATCTTTATTTTCTTTGTTATCTATACAATTTTTTGTGCCTATTGTTATTATTGTTATTTTTTGCATTGGTAATGACAATCAAATATTATTTGTATGTGGAATTTATATTTTAACCAAAATTAATAGCTATGTTAGAGAAATGTTTGGTGGACTTTCTACAGAATTTTCTGGAAACGTAAGTAATGTCTTTTCATTTTTTAAAAAATAATAAATCTGTTTTGTTCGATTTCGTTATGTTTCAACACTTCGTATTTTGCTTCTTTCATTTTAGTATTTGTTTTTGCTTGATTTAGTTATGTTATATAAACTTGTAATTAGTTTAATTATTGTACTTGTTAGTTAATAAAAAAGTTAAAAAAAGCTTAATAATAAATGAAAAGCTTAGAAGGGATTCTATTTTATGTATATTTTTCCTAAAAATTATAATTTTAAAAATAAAATTGGTGGAGTTATTGATTATCCAACTGCTATATTTAATTTGCTTTTTATATTTTTATTATATAAATTTATTTCAATCTTTAAGCTAACTTTAACTTCAAAATTAATTTTTATTAGTATTTTTTATACTCCAATTTTTTTGGTTAGTATATTTAATCACAATGATGATAATATTATTTGTATAGCATACTATGTAATTAAATTTTTAGTACGTCCTAAACTTTATCTGTACAAATAATATTTAGCTTTATATGTTGAAATTAATCTAAGTAATTAATTTTTACTATACATACATTTAGCTGTGTTATTGATTTTGTAATTTTGTATTATACAATAAATTTAGCTAAGTAATTAAACTGATTCTTTGTCGTTTTTTGTTGTTTTTTGTTGCCTTCTGTATTGTAAAAGTTTATTCAAAATGATATAATACTTTATTATATTGGGAGGTAAATAACAATGAAAATTGAGCAAAATGATTCTTCTTTATTAATTTCTCAAACATCTATTCCAGATGTGTTTTTCACTGAGTATTTATCTCAGGCAAATGGAGATTTTTTAAAAGTATATTTATATTTGTTTTTTATATCAAAATATAATAAAGATATTAAAATAAATGATTTGTCTAAAAAACTTGAGTTGCCTCTAAAAATAATTCAAGATGCAATTAAATATTGGGAAGGTCTTGGGCTTTTGATACGTAAAAATCAGGGATTTATTCTTGCAAATATCCAGGAAATTGAAATCAATAAAGTATACAAGCCTAAAATAACAATATCTGCCGAAAATATTCAAGAGGTATCTAAGAACAAAACACGTTCTAAAGCAATTGATACAATTAATAATGAATTCTTTCAAGGCATTATGTCCCCATCTTGGTATGGTGATATAGATTTATGGTTTAAAAAATATAATTTTGATGAAGAAGTAATGATTGCATTATTTAGATATTGCTTTAATAAATCAGCTTTACATAGAAATTATGTTGCTACTGTAGCTGAATCGTGGAATAAAAATAATATTAAAACATTCCTTGAGCTTGATGAATACTTCCAAAAGCAAGAGAAAGTTAAATCAATAGAAACGTCTATAAAGCGTAAAATGCGTATTTCTCGAAATTTATCTGTATTTGAAGAAGCCTATGTTGAAAAGTGGAATATTACTTATGGTTATGGAATTGATGTTATTGATATTGCTCTCAAAAAGACTACATCTCGTATTAATCCAAGTTTTGAATATATTGATAAGCTTCTTACTTCTTGGTATGAAAGAAAATTAAAAACTCCAGAAGATATAAATAAATTTCTTGATAGTCAGAAGAACATTGCAAAACAAGTTAAATCAAGTAAGGACTCTTCAAACTTTACTCCAAGGGCTTATGATAATTTAAATAATTTCTATATAAATGTAAAGAAATAATTTTATGTATAGAAATAATTATATGTAAAGAAATATTATTATGTATAGAAGTAATTATATGTAAAGAAATATTATGTATAGAAGTAATTATATGTAAAGAAATATTATGTATAGAAATAATTTTAATTGTATATTATTCATGTTAAGAATAAGTATCTATAATTTATTTAGTGAGGTGATTTTATTTTTGGAAAACAATTTAAAAACATTGCTTCAACAATATGATGAGAAAAGAAATGCTGAGATTGTTGAGGCAAATAAAAGGAAATTGGATTTTTATAAGAAAGTTCCAGAGTTAGAGAAAATAGATCAAAATATTTCTTCTCTTTCTATTAGTTCTATAAAAACTTTATTAACTACAAATGACAAAAGTAAAATTGAAGCAATTAATAAAAGAATTAAGGAATTAAAAAATGAAAAACAAAAAATTCTAGCTGAAAACAAGTGTGATCCTAAGTATTTTGAGCCTAAATATGAATGTAAAAAATGCATGGATACGGGTTTTATTAAAACAAGTAATGGTAATATTCTTTGTTCATGTATTAAACAAAAATTGTATAACTTGGCTTATAATGAAGCCAATATTTATGATTTGAAAAGTCAAGATTTTGATAACTTTAAACTTGATTATTATTCAGATGAGGTTGATAAATCTAAGTATCACTTTGATATATCTCCAAGAGAAAATATAAAATCAATTTTATCATCTTGTCAAAATTTTATTAAAAATTTTGATAACCCTTCTCAAAACAATTTATTGTTTTCTGGAAATACTGGGCTTGGAAAAACTTTCTTGTCTTCTTGTATTGCTAATGAGCTTATAAAAGATGGGAAAAATGTTCTTTATCAAACTGCTCCAATTATGCTTGATAAAATTCTTGATTATAAATTTGGCAAGTCTCCTGATAATATTTTAAAATCTATATATTCTGTTGATTTGTTAATTATTGATGACCTTGGTTCTGAAACAAAAAATAATATTAAATTAACTGAGCTATTTAATATTATTAATACAAGACTTTTAAACCAAAATAATAAAATTACAAAAACAATTATTTCTACTAATTTATCTTTGCAAGAATTATACAATACATATGAAGAAAGAATTGTTTCAAGAATAATTGGAAACTATGATGCTTGTTACTTTTTTGGAGATGATATAAGAATTAAAAAGAAATTTGCTTTGCAATAGAGCTTTTGGCTAAAAAAATACAAAATAGTTTATGAATTCTCATTTTCTATTTTGTATTTTTTGTTTTTTATTTTTATTTTTGTTTATTATTTTTATCTTTTGTTTTTTATTTTTTATTTTTTGTTTTGTACTTTTTGTTTTTTGTCTTTTAATTTTTATTTTTTGTTTTTTATCTTTTTTTTTTCGTTAGATTTTAGATTTTATATCAGTGTTAAAATCACTCGTTCTCATCATTGCTATCATCTTCTGCTGTTTCTTCCTTTACAGTTTCAATGCAGACAACTTTGCCACCATCATTTGCCCTCATTAAAGTAACTCCTTGTGTATTTCTTCCTAAAATACTAATATCGCTTGCTTTTATTCTAATGATAGTTCCTTTATCCGTAATGATCATAACGTCTTCATTTTCATCGGCTATTTTGATTCCAACAATTTTTCCTGTCTTTTGAGTAACTTTGTATGTAATGATGCCTTTTCCTCCTCTTGTTTGTACTCTATATTCATCAAGTTCTGTTCTCTTTCCAAAGCCATTTTCTGTTATTGCTAGAAGTGTGCCCTCTTTTCTATCTATTATTGGTTCCATACCAACCAAGTAATCATCTTTATTTAGACGTATTCCAATAACTCCTTGTGCTGTCCTTCCCATAGGTCTTACATCTTTTTCATTGAATGTAATGCTTAATCCTTCTCTTGTAACAAGTACTATATCGTTATTACCATTAGTTAATCTAACATCGATTAATTCATCATCTTCATTTTTCAAAGTTATAGAAATTAATCCACTCTTTCTAGCTGTATCATATTCTTTTAGTGGTGTTTTCTTAATAAATCCTTGCTTTGTTGCCATTAATAAGAACTTATCATCTTCAAATTGTTTTATTGGAATTACTGCTGTAACTTTTTCTCCTGGTTCAAGAGATAATAGATTTACTATTGCAGTTCCTCTTGACGTTCTACCACCTTCTGGTATTTCAAATCCTCTTAATCTATGTAATTTACCTTTATTTGTAAAGAATAAAATAATATCATGTGTAGAGGCGCTGAAAATCTGTTTTGCAAAATCATCTTCTCTTGTTGTAATTCCAATTATTCCTTTTCCTCCTCTTTTTTGGCTCTTGTATGTATCAATTGGTACCCTTTTAATATATCCAAAATGTGTTAAAGATATTATTGTTTGCTCTTCTTTTATAAGGTCTTCGTCTGCAAATTCTCCATTATTTGATACTATTTTAGTTTTTCTGTCATCTCCGTATTTTTCAATCATTTCAAGAGATTCTTCTTTTATAATATCATATACTAAATTCTCATTTGCTAAAATCTCTTTTAAATGATTTATTAATTCCATTAATTGTTTATATTCTTCTTCAATTTTTTCACGTTGCAAACCTGATAGTGTTTTTAATCTCATGTCTAGGATAGCTTGTGCTTGTATATCATCAAGACCAAATCTACTCATTAATTTTTCTTTTGGATCGTCATAAGAATTTCTAATAATCTTGATAACTTCATCAATGTTATCTATCGCAATTCTTAATCCTTCCAAAATGTGAGCTCTTGCTAAAGCTTTATCTAAGTCAAATTTTGTTCTTCTAATTACAACTTCTTTTCTATGTGCAATGAAATATTCCAAGCATTGTCTTAATGTTAATATTTTTGGAACTCCATCAACTAATGCTAACATTATTACACCAAAAGATGTTTGCATTTGTGTGTTTTTGTAAAGTCTATTTAAAATTACCTTAGCATTTGCATCTCTCTTTAGCTCAATTACTACTCTCACCTTTTCTTCCCTGTCTGATTCATCTCTTACTTCAGATATTCCTTCTATTTTCTTATCTCTTGCTAATTGATTAATATCAACAATTAGCTTTGCTTTATTTACTTGATATGGTAGTGATGTAACAATTATTTTTTGCCTATTGCCTGACATTTCTTCTATTTCGGCTTCTGCTCTAAGCTCAATTTTACCTCTACCTGTTAAGTAGGCCTTTTTTATTTCTTCTCTTCCTAAAATTAAAGCTCCTGTTGGAAAATCTGGTCCTTTTACAATACTTAATAATTCATCATCAGAAAGTTGTTCACCTTTTTCTCTTACTTCAATTAGTTTTATTACAGCATTAAGTATCTCTTTTAAATTGTGAGGTGGTATGTTTGTTGCCATTCCTACAGCAATTCCAGATGATCCATTTACTAAAAGTGCTGGTAATTTTGCTGGTAGAACTGTAGGCTCTTGCCTAATTCCATCAAAGTTAGGCATAAAATCAACTGTATTTTTTTCTATGTCTGTTAGCATTGTTTCTGCAATTTTTGACATTCTTGCTTCTGTGTAACGATATGCAGCCGCACCATCTCCATCGATAGACCCAAAGTTTCCATGTCCATCTATTAGTGGATATCTCATTGAGAAATCTTGTGCAAGTCTTACCATTGCATCATAAACTGATGAGTCTCCATGTGGATGATATCTACCTAAAACATCTCCAACAGTTGTTGCAGATTTTCTGTATGCTTTGTCATGTGTTAATCCATCTTCATACATTGTGTATAAAATTCTTCTGTGTACTGGTTTTAGACCATCTCTAACGTCTGGTAAAGCACGTTGTACAATAACACTCATTGCATAATCTATGTATGCTGTTTTCATTTCATCAACAATTTCTCTGTTGATTATTTTTCCATCACTGAATTCTTCTTCGTTGTTATTATTGTTGTCCATTTTTTTCCTCTTTTCTTGCTATTTTCAAGTTATATTATACTAAAACGCCCTAAAAAAAGCAAGCTTTCTAGTTAGTTTTCTCTTTAGTTTTCTTGTTAGTTTCCTACTGAAAAAGCTACTATCTGTTAATATTTATAGTCTAATACTTATGCTGAATAATTAATATGCTTTATACAACTGCAGCTAATTCGTTTGCTAATTGGAGCTGCTCATTTGTTAATGCGAAATTTTTACCATTGTTTTTTATTAGTAAATGTACGTTTTCTAGCTTTCTTACTTCTTTTATTGTGTTTTCTATTGGTAATATGTCTGGTAAAACTGTTTTTATTTTTTTGTATTCCTTTTGCATTCCATTAAAATCATGATTTTGATAATATCTGTTCCAATTTTCTGTATATTTGTTTAATTTTTCAATGGAGTTTAATTGGTATGTATAATTGTTTTCAATATTTGTTTCTATTGTATTAAGTATGGCATTTTTTCCTCTTATTATCACTTTGCCTGTATCTGATGATATGGCATTTTTTTCTACTGCTTTATTTATTGCAAGGTTAAGAGTATCTGAAATAGTATCTATTATTCCTCCGTCTTTAATGACATTTCTGGCTTGTGATACACTTTCAAATTTACCTGTAAAAATTCCTGCTGTACTTTTACCTAAATCTATCGCAGAATTAACAGCTTGTTTTACTCCGCTCTTAAATCCATTGTTTATTATTGCATTTTTTATTTCTATAACTTGATCTTCAATAATATTGGGTAAAAGTGACCTAATTCCAATGTCTAATCCTTTATCTATAACTTTCCATGTTGTAGACTGTAAGAAATTGTTTTGCTTACTTGCTATGCTATTATTGTTTAAATTGCTTAATTCATTTGAAACACTTTTTGAAATTTCCATATGGTATCCTTACTTTAAATTTAGATTTTCTAAAAATCTATAAAATAATTTATTAATTAACATCTATATTCTGTTTTTTATTTGCTTTATTCTGATATTGCTTTGCTCTAGCCTTTCTTCAATAATTTTAATTTCATCATTTATTCTTTTTATTCCTGACTTTCTTTGATTTATTATAAAATCATAGTAATCCCTTAATTTTATTTTTCCTAGAACATTGTAATTATTAAATATGTTCCTTAGAACTTGCGTGTCTATTGATTCTTCAGTATATTTGTTAAACATTATTTGAATTTTTCGTCTTTCAATCCCCCATTCTTCCTCATATATTTTTAATAATTTTTTTGTCTTTTTTATTTCAAGAATATTTGCTCCTGATATAAAGACTATATTGTCTGAAACTTTAAAAATTTCTTTTGTATAATCTAGTAAACCATATGATGATGTGTCTATCACCACAACATCATATTCACTTTTTGCCTTTTTTATAATGTTTCTTATTTTTGTAGGGCTATTTTGATTGTCTGAGCCAAATATTAAATTCATTCCAGAGATAATATCAATTCCATATTTGGTTTTTGTAATAAAATCTTTTATATTAATATAGTCAAAATTTAGCTCTTCTTTTCTGTTTTCCTTAATTTTTTTCTGAATTTCTTTTGAATATTGATTTATTCCTAATATAGTATGAATGCTATTGTTTAATACATCAAAATCTATTACCAGTTTTTTGTTTCCTTTTATGTTTTGAGCAAATAAAATTGAAAACGTGCTTTTTCCAATTCCAGTTGTTCCTGCAATTGATATTACTTTCCCATTTCTATTAATGTCATTATCTAGTGCTTTATTCGCTAAACTTCTTTGAATATATGTTGGTTTTTTATGAAAATTTATGTTATCTTGATAATTGCCTTTATTAATTTTTATTTTTTGATTATAATTTTTATTATTTTTCATGTCTTTGTTATTATTTTCATTATTTTTCATGTTTTGGTTATTGTTTCTGCTTTTTCTATTCTCTTTAAATTCTTCAATTTGCTTGATATCTTCAATTTTATATATAATTTTGTAAACATTGTAATAAATTTCATTATTGTCTTTATTCTCGTTATTTGAATAAATAATGACTTTAATTTCGTTGTTTATTTCTTTTATTTTACTAATTAAATCTTGTGTTGGAATATTGCCTGGTAAATTTTCAAAAATGATAATATAATCAATTTCTTTGTCTGTTTCTAGGTATTCTAAAATACCTTCTTTATATTGTATGTCATTTGATTTAATAACAATGTCCTTTGCTATTATTTTATTATGTATATTTGGCATTCCTAATGCTGTTAATATTTTTTTTATTTTAATCACCTCCTAATATTTTTCTTTCATATTCTGCACTTTCAATAAATATACGTATATGCTCTTTTCCAACAAACATAATATTTTCTCCTCTTTTTAGTGATTTTATTTCTAGAGCTTCCGTTTCTGATAAGCTAGTATATTTTTCTAATACCTTTACATTTTCTTCTTCTAAATTAAAAAATGCTTTGAATTCTGAATTGTTTAAAATACTTTTTCCATACGTTCCATTTTCTAGTCCAAAAAGATCTGATATGTCTTGCGTAATTGCAACAGCACTTCCACCATATTTTCTTATTGTTTTAAATATCTTATATATAAATCCTGCAACATCTTTGTTTGATGTTACTCCTATTAATTTCCAGATTTCATCTAAGTATATGGCTTTTTTTATTTTTCTATCTTTTTTTATCTTGTCCCAAAATAATTCAATAAGTATGTACATTCCATATTTTATATTTTCTTCTCCAAGCTCGTAAATATCGCCTACTATTAACTTGTTGTCTAATTCAATGTTTGTGTGACTATTTAAAAATCTTAATGATCCATTTATAAATGGTACTAATTTGTTTTTCATTTCTCCATCTAACAATTTATATAAGTCTTCTAATATTGGCATATCTCTTGTTTGTTTAAATTTTCCGTTTATAAATAATGACGAGTCATCAAATGTTATCCCTTTTGATTTGTATGCTTGTACAATTTTATCTTCTAATATTGCTTGCTGATTTTCATCCATATCTTTATAAACAAGTTTAAAAAATGCGATAAGTTTGCCTATTTTTGTTTCTAAATATCCTCTTTGTTCTTCTTCTAAGCTTTCCTGTCTTATGTCAAAAATATTTATTTTTGTATTTGAGCTTGGTCCTATTTTTATCATTGTCCCATCTAATTTTTTGCATAATGAGCCATATTCCCTATCTGGATCAATAATATATTGTTCAATTCCAAATAATGCTGAACGCAATATTATTAATTTCGTAAAAAAAGATTTTCCTGAACCAGACATTCCAAATATACTGATATTTGAATTTTTATACTTTATATTATTAAATCGATCAATGAATACTAGTGAATCATTATATATGTTTTTGCCAATAAATATTCCTTTTTCATCATAAATTGTAGAAGAAATAAATGGATAAGTTGCTGGGATTGAATTTGTTAATATGTTTCTTCTTGCGCTGTTTTTTATGTCTTTATTGTTTTGCATAATTGGTAAACAGCTTGTAAATGCTTGCTCTTGTCTAAAATATGCTTTTTTAGGAATTAACCCTTGTCCTCTTAGCTTCCCTTCAATTTCTTTTACTTTGTTTTCAATATCCTTTTTATTCTTTGATATTATTGTTATGTATGTATAAATAAAATACATGTCTTCATTGTTGATCTGCATTTCTTTTCTTATATATTTTGCGTCATTATATGTAAATGCTGCTATTTCAGAATCCTGCCTTGCTTTTCCGATTTTCTCCATGTCTACTGAAACATTTCCAATATTATATGTTAAATCTTTTATAACTTTGAATTTGTCCTGTTTTTCATAAAATATTGATATATAGATTTTGTCATTTGATTCTATTATATTTTTAAATATTAAATCTAATTGCTCTCTTGAGTAATCTACAATAAATAAACATGAATAATAATATCCATCAATTTCAAGATACTTTGGATTATTTAAGTTTATATATGATGGACTTAAATAATCCTTAGTATTATAAGTTCCTCCTATATAATTTTCTATAGTATCACCTCTTTGGTTTCTCTTTTTAAATTATAGATGAATTTAAAAACGAGAATAATATTTCTCTTAATTCTTTTTCGGATGTAATTTCAGATACAATATTTCCACACCTATATAATAATTCTTTTATTTCCTTGTAATCTTGTGCTAAATTTTTTAGTATATTTTCTTTGCTTTCCACTTCTGCGGTGTGTTTAATAATGAGAAAAAAATTTTTGTTAGCTGATTTACTAATATTATTGAGCCCATTTATATAATTAATATATTTTTCTTTAATTTCTTCATAATAATTATTCTTTCTTAAGCATTCAATATTATTAGATAAATCTTCTTTTTTACTTTGAATTAAAATTTGAATGTTTTTGTTAAAACCTTTAAAAAAGTTTTTATAAGAATTTAAAATTGCCTTTTTTTCAAATTCAGATTTTAAATTATAGTTAATTGGATAAACTTTTAATATTTTTACATAGGAGGAATCTTTTAGTTCAAGTATTCCATAATCTAAAATCTTATTGTATGGCAACCAGCTTTGAACAGAATTGATTTGTTCAAATGACATTAAAATTTTTCTCCTTTCTTGTTTCATATTTTACTATATTTGCCAATTTTTGTCAATATGTTTTTTGTAAATTTTTTCCATTTTTTATTTTTTTGAGATTTTTCCTATTTTTATGATTTTTTCAAATTTTCCAATTTTTATGATTTTTTTGAAATTTATACTATTTTTACAAATATATAAAATTTTATATCTTTGATAGAACAAGTAAAAACTAGCATTTATGAGAATTTTAAGAATTTAGATGAACTTAGTTGTTGCTTGCTTAATGCATTATTTGCTTAGAAACAATCTGGTTGCGTTTTCATAAGATTTTTTTGCGATTGCTTCTTCACTTTCTTGTTTGAATTCGGCAATTTTTTTAACTATATATTTTAAATTTCTTGAGTCGTTTCTTGTTCCTCGTACAGGTTCTGGTGCAAGATATGGAGAATCTGTTTCTATTAAAAATTTATCATCTGGTACCATTTTTACTATTTCTTCTGCATTTTTTGCATTTTTAAATGTACATGTTCCTCCAAATGAAATATAAAATCCTAATTTTAAAGCCTCTTTTACTAATTCTCTATTAAATGGGCAACAGTGGAATGTTCCAACATTTTTTACATTATTATTTTTTAAAATTTCAAGTGTATCCATAACTGCTTCTCTTGTATGAATTACAATTGGTAAATTATATTTATTTGCTAAATTTATTTGAAGATTGAATGCATCTTTTTGCATATCTTTATCTTCATTGTAATGATAATCTAAACCTATTTCTCCAACTGCAACTATCTTTGGACTTTTATCCAAAGAATCTATTTTTTCGATGTTAGATAATGATTTTTTATCGTTAAAATATTTTTCTAAAATGCTATCTATTTCATTTATTTCTTTTTTATAGTTATTATTTAAATCATTTGGAGAAATTCCAACTGTAGTATAAATAAAATTATATTTTTTTGATAGTTCAATTCCTCTTATTGACCCATCTAAACTATATCCTGCTGAAATTATTTTTGTTACATTTTCTTTGTACATTTGCTCTATCAGTTTTTCTCTATCTATATTAAACTTCTCATCATCATAATGAGCATGTGATTCAAAATATTCCATAAAAGTATTTCTCCAATCTTTATTTAATAAAAAATTTTATTTTGAATTGTCTATTAATTTACTTAGTATTTTATTCCTCATAAATAACAACTGCTGTTGCTACTGCATAATCTTTTATATGTGATAAACTTACATCTATTTTTAATTTTTGCTTTTTTTTGTTATCTATTTTTAAATTAACATATGGTCTTCCGGTTTCTTCTTTTAATATTTCTATTGATTTCCATTCCATTCCATAATCTAAAGGTAATACTTTGGAAATTGCCTTAAAAATTGCTTCTTTTGCTGCAAATCTTGCAGCATAGCTTTGTGTTCTTGCAGGATCTTTTTTACTTTCACAATATTCAATTTCTTTTTCAGTAAATATTTTTTTTATAAATGTATCACTTTTTATTGCTTCTTTAATTCGATCTATTTCAATAATATCTGTTCCTGTATAAATTTCCATTTGAATCTCCTTCTAATTTTTATTTTCAATATTAATTTAATATTAATTTTTCAAACTATATATTGGCAAAACGAAGATTTACCTTCTTGATAAATCTTCGTTAAAATTAATATCTCATACAACATTTTCTGTTAGTTAGGTGTAATTATTATCTCATACAACCATATCTCTTCTTAGTTAGGTGTAATTATTATCATATTTGACTATTATCTTCTATGAAAATCTTTTAGAAAATTAAAGCATACTCCACAAATTAATTATTCCTAAAATTATTGCAACTATAAATAACGCTATACTAAATTTAACCAAATCGTTATTGTAGTTTAATTTGTTGTTTTTGTAAAGTAAATCAAACTGATTATCCACTTTTATATAAGTTTCTTCAAGTTTTAATTCTTTTTTCCAATTTTCTATCAAATTTTTTTCTTCTTCTTTGTCTGTTTCATCCAAATTAAATATTTTTTCTGTAAATTTTACAAATGAGCTTCTCGATCTTTCAAAGTTTTCTTCTGATTGCATTTCCTTTTGAATTTTATTTAAATAAACCTGCTTATATAGTTGAATAACATATGCAATTAATCTAGGATTATTTACGTTTATGCCTTCTTTATTAATCTCTTCTGGAATTGCATAATACTTTTCTTTTCTTAAATTTATTTTTTCTAGGTCGATTGTCTGCTCATATTTTTTTATTTTCTTTATTTCTTTTTCATCATCAGATATTGCAAAACAAATTCCTGTTTCAAAACAAATTACAATTGAATTTGCTTTTTCAAAAATATTACAATAATAATTATCACATGTGCATGCTTTTAAGTCATTTGTCATTTTATTAAATTCTGTGGATGTAGTATGTTCATTTTCTCCTAAATTAAATGTCCATAAAACATAATTTCTTGTTTCTGGCAAAAAATATTCATATATCTCACTATTTTTCTTTTTGTTATATTCAGCTAATTTAAATTTGTTGTCTAAAAGTATTTCATAATAACCTGACATTCTTTTTTCATCAATAATATAAGGATAAATTTTCATCTGTTCCATATTTACTCTCCTTTTCATTTTTATTCTTTTGCGTCTGTATAATAATTTGCATTTAAATCTGGTGCTAAATGCCATTTTCCAATAAAGTTTATTACAGTGTTTTGTGATAATTCTAGTGTAGGCTCAACTACTATTTTTCCTTCTGAATCAATTGCTCCCCACTTTCCGTCTTTTTTTATTGCAGAATAACCATATTCATTTTGTTCTGTGGCATCATCATATATGTAATCTACTATAACTATTCCTTTTTTATTTACAAATCCATATTTTCCATTTTGTTTTGATAAATACAATGTATTAGCAGGATATATATCTTTAATATTTTTTTCTTCTAATCTAAAATTATAATATTTATATTCATCATTTACTCTTATTTTGATGTATTTATTCTTTGAATTTATTTCTGATACAATTCCTTGACATTTTATTTCAAAATCCGTGTTCATTAAATATGTTGTATTTTCTTTGTCAGCTTCAATAAATCCTTCATCAGATAAATATTTTATGTTGTCATAATCAAAATTTACTATTGTATTGTTATCTAAATCAATTACTCCATATTTGCCGTCTTTTTTTGCAATATATTTGTTATTATATAAAAATTTTAAATCGTCAAATTCTGGTTTTAACTTAATCTCACCACTTGTTGTCATTACACCATATTTATTTGATTTTTTATATGTAATATTTGTATTTATTTCAGTAACACTATCAAAATTGTTTTTTACAACAATTTCACCACCTGATTTTATTACTTCTTTGTTGTTATTTTCTGTAACAAAATACATTTCATTTCCATATATATTTTCTATTTTTGAATATTTACAATCAAGAGTTTGTTTTTTGTTATAGTTTATTACGCCATATAAGCCTTTTGAATTTTTTACAATGTATCCGTCTTCATATTTGTCTGTTAATGCTTGTACATCTGAATAAGTTGGTTCTGTAATAATATTTCCACTATTGTCTGCAATACCTTTTTTGTTGTCTAGCTGAATCATTAAACTATTTTTAATGTATTTTATTGGTTCAATTTTATCATATTTACATTCTAAAAGCTGTCTACCAGAGAAATTTATTAATCCATATTTTCCATTATTAGAAACAATTAATGCATTAGCATCATAAAAAACGTTGTTATCCTTATCTATATTTTGTATTGCTTCTATTGTTTCATAATTTCCAAATATTTTATTTGATTTGTCATCAATTGCGTAAGATTTATATGTTCCTTTTTCTAAATCTACATCAGTTTGACATATAAAAATAGGCTCATTTGCATCTGGAATAATTAACATATTGTCATAAGTTGGCTCTATTACTGTCTCTCCTTTTGAATTAATTACTCCCCACTTACCATTCTGAAATACTGATATGTATGAATTAGTAACAGTCTTTTTCATGTCTGCTTTATTGTTTGTCTTTTTATTTGCTTTAATTGAAATAATAATTATCATAATTATTACTGCTAAAACAAGTATTGTTGCAATTACTTTTTTTATGTTTAACTTTGGTTCTGAATTATATCTTCTTCCTCTACTCATATTTTTTGTTAGAAAATATTAATTTTTAGCTTTTTCTAAAATTTAATATTTCTATTCTCCTTATTTATTTTTGGTTTGACCCATAATTAATATATCAGTTTTTTTCGTTTTTTTCAATAGAATTTGAAAATAAATATAAACAAAAAATTTTGCTTTCTATTATTATGATATATAATGTACTAATTATATATAGTTTCCAATTCTTTAACATAACAAAATCCCTATAATATTTTTTACATATTATAGGGATTTCTATTAATTTAAAATGTAATTATTGCTTTTTATAAAGTCATCAATAATGTATTGCATTTGTGAAATATCGTTTTGATTATTTACTAATAAATCAATTAGCCTTTTTATCTTTTCTTTACTTTCTGATATGTCTTTAATATCAATTTCCGTATTTTTACTTATTTTGTTTTTAGTTTCTTCAACAATTTTTAATCCAAATTTTTCATTTTTTGTAATAAAATATATTATTTTATTTTCAATTCCTTCCTCAGTATTTTTAATCATTATTTCATAATAAATTTCTTCCATTTTCTTAATCCTTTCATTGAGTATCCATATTTTATGTTCCTGCTTTTACGTTTCTAATATAACAATGCGTTTTTATGTAATTTTATCTTTAAAATAATGCAAATGATAAATCTCTAGTTACTCTATATGAAATATAAATTATAAACTCTTTGGCTGATGGTTTAGTTTCATCGTACAAATTAAAATAATTTTTTATTATTTTTTCATCTGTATTTAAATACATCATTTTTATTGTTTTTGTAATTCCCCACATCACGTTTTCTGGCTTCGTATTATATATTTTAGCTATCTGTGTATATACACCATTTCTAAAGTTTCTTATATTTTTTTTATCTTTTGATACTAAATATATTGCGAAAATAAGATATTGAAATGCTACTGAATTCCTTGAAAAGTTAAAGTTCGACAATTCATTATAAATCTTATCCTGCAGTGTAATATCTTCCATATTATACCTCCTGATTTAGTTTCAATTTATATCGTCACTTTATTTTTATTTGATTGTATATATTTTATTAGCTTTAGTTTCTTCCTCTACCTAGTTTGCGTTTATTTCTATGTTTATAATTTATATTTTTATTTTTCCTCCTTTCAAATTATTTAGAATATTTTTCAGTTTTACATTTTTAAAACATAAATTTTCCCCTTTTTTCCTCTTTTTTCTAAAAGAGTACATTTTTTTACATCTTAATCCATTTTAATCTCATTTATTCCAATTTTATTGATAATAAATCTTTTTGGTATTAAAATATTTAATGTTATTGTTAATATTACTAACATTTTAGGTTATCATATAATGGATAATTTTTCATTATTTGATAATAGAAGCAGATGGCATTTTTTATAGGAGGATAATATGAACAAAATTAAAGGATTTGTACGGAAATTTGCTGCATTAGTATTAGCTGTTGTATCAATTTTTTCTTTCAGTGTAGCTCCAACATATGCTGCGGAACTTTCGCAGTCGTCGAAAGCAACTGAAACCGTAAGTAGTGATGCAATTCTGAGACGGTCTTCAAAGCTTGTTGATTATAATCAAGCTGAGATTTATTCTCAAGGAACTATTACTCTTCATCTTGATTCAGCTATTATTGGAGGTTACATTAAGGTTGAAGCATATGGCGGACAAGGTAAAATAGTTAATGTCTCTGTAAGATTTCCTGATGGTTCTTCTCAACTTTTGGGGCCTTGTGCATCAGATGGATCAGCTTCAACCGGCTATCAGTATTATTTTTATCTTCCAAAAGGTGATTATACTTTCTATATGGATGGAACAGATCATTATTTTGCTGTAGCTTATATTTATAATAAATAAAGTGTTATAATTTAATTTTCCATCTGCTTCGGTCTGTAGTATTTTATTCCTACAGATTTTTTTTAATTATTATTTTTATCGGTTACATCTTCACTTTTTACATAGTTAAATTTTGCATCTATGAATTGCATTTTGGGCATATCTTCTTTCTTTTTATCTTCTTTATTCTTTTGTTTAATTGGTAGTTTATTATTTTTATCTAATGTTATTTCTTGATGATTATCTATAAAAATTATATTGTATTGTGTTTTATTTATAGTAAACATACCTATTTGAGCACTTACTTTAAATATTTCCCTATTACTATTGCATAGAATCCTAGGAAAACAATTATATAATAGATTACCATTTTTGTATAACTCAGCATCAAATAATTTAGTCGTGTTATTTAAACTCGTGCTTACGTTATCTTGTGAATATATTTTTTCAGTATTATTATTTGTATCTATATAATAAATAGTTTTTTGCTCATTGATTTCTTTATCATAGCTACTATATGTTTCTTCTATTTTGTATTTTCCATCTAAATACCAAACTTCTTTGTTGTCAACTGCTTTACTTCCCATATATAATGTTAAAACAAAATAGTAGTTATTTAATCCTTTGAATTTTAACATTTCTTTATTAAGTGACTTTAAATAAATAAATTTACATAAACTACAAACAATATAAATTGTACTGATAACTGATATGATTAATATAGTAATTTGTTTAATTCGCTTTTTGCGTTGCTGTTGTGATTTTATTACCTTCTCTTTTTTATTATTAAATATTATCTTTGTGATTTTTTTGCTTTCTTTATCTTGTTCATCATCACTAATAAATTCTCCTGGTGTTATTCCAAATGTTGTACATATTTTATTAATCTTATCAGTTCTTGGACTTGATTCTCCAATCTCCCATTTTGATACCATTTGTCTTGACACGCCGATTCTATTTCCAAACTCTTCTTGTGACAATCCTTCTGCTTTTCGAATTTTATAAATTTGTTCTGAATATTTTTTCACTTGTATTTCCTCCTACTTTAAATCACCTCCTAAAATTTCTATTATCATATTAAAATTTTAGGATAACATTTCCAATTTTTCTACCAACTTTTGTTGGCAATTTGTCAACTTTTGAACTTTTTTGTCTTTTTTTTGATGATTTTTTCTTTTTTTATTTTAATATTTATATTTTTATCATATTTTTAAAAATAATGTTGACGATTTACTACAACTTTTGGAAATTTTTTCATTTTTTTATTTAAATCTTATTTTTTGAGATATAAACATGAATTTGATTCAAAATATTTTAGAAATTTTTTTATGTTTAAAAGGCAATTTTATTCTAATCCCTTGGCACCGTAGCAAATTTCAAAAATGCCAGCTTCTTTATTAAGTAAAGAAGCTGGCATTTCTTTAATTATTATTTTGGTGTGCCAAAAGGGAATCGAACCCCCGACACCAAGTTTAGGAAACTTGTGCTCTATCCAACTGAGCTATTGGCACATTTTTTATGTTTCTTTCCACCCATTTATTTTAGCCCTTTTGATTGCTCCAAATATGTTAGCTCTTGATTGTTTATTATTAATTTGTAATTGTTTTAATAAATTAAGTGCATACTGTCTTGAAGTTTCTCCATCTTCTGGGCATACTTTGGGCATTATTTCTATATTGTTTTG
>Ga0256406_1000875_pt1 | contig 51671 bp, 39 predicted proteins | sample RumenRJG_03DNA_FD_185986 | JGI IMG/M metagenome (GOLD analysis project Ga0256406, IMG submission 185986) | Bovine rumen microbial communities from Lethbridge, Alberta, Canada - RJG_03 | ecosystem: Host-associated > Mammals > Digestive system > Stomach > Rumen | place: Canada: Alberta | collected...
GAAGCCTGTGCTGCCATCGGCGCGGAGAGTGCCGGAGCACCTGAAAACGAGGTGGAGGCGGCCCGACTGTTTGGTCAGAACCTGGGCATCATCTTCCAAATAAGAGATGATATATTCGATTATTACGACTCAGACGCCATAGGCAAGCCCACCGGAAACGATATGTCGGAGGGCAAACTTACGTTGCCGGCTCTCTATGCCTTGAATAAGACGCATGACGAGCACATGATAGAGTTGGCCAAAAAGGTGAAGCACAACACCATCAGCGCTGATGAAATAGCCCGGTTGCTGGCTTTCACAAAGGCAAATGGAGGAATAGAATATGCCGAAAAGCGCATGAACGACTTTCATGTTCAGGCCCAACAGTATATAGACGGGCACGTGAGCCAACCCGAAATACGTGCCGCGCTGCAGGGTTATCTTGATTACGTTATCAGAAGAAACAAGTAGCGGCCCCTCTTTTGGCTGCATACAATAGGGTAGGTTACTAGCTATAACGACGCAAGCACATTCTCTCAGCAGGGCTGAAGGAATGTGCTTGATGCCTTTAAGGGCCTAGGCGGTTAGAAAAACTTGGTTTCCGTGCCCACTATTTCGCTCAGAAGCAGGTTGGCCAAACGGCTGGTGCCCAGTCTGAACCACTCGTTGGTGAGCCATTGCTTGCCCAATATCTCCTTATATATGGTATAATATATCACAGCATCCATCACGCTGTTGATGCCTCCGGCAGGCTTTAAGCCTATCTGAATGCCCGTTTCTTCATAATACTCTTTGATGGCCTGGCACATCACGTAAACGGCTTCAGGCGTGGCCGAAACCTTCTCCTTGCCCGTTGATGTCTTGATGTAGTCGGCGCCGGCATACATACTCAGGATGGCCGCCTTCTTGATATTGCTGCAGCTGCCCAGGTCGCCTGTCTCCAGAATAACCTTCATGGGCACGTCGCCGCACGTCTGTTTGAGCTCGTTGATGTCGTCGCACATGCCCTCATAGTCGCCAGAGAGAAACTTGCCCACGGGCATCACGATGTCGATGTTGGTGGCTCCGTCCTTGATGGCCAGTGCCGTTTCTACCGTCTTACACTCTATGAAGGTTTGCGATGAGGGAAAGTTGCCCGTCACATTGGTTATCTCTACGCCGTCTACCTCCAGGCTCTCGCTGATGAGCTTGGTGAAGCATGGGTAGGCACAGATGGCAGCTACGTGCGGCAGGGTGGGGTAGGCGCTATCAAACTGGTTCACTTTTTCGGTCATTGCCAGTATTTTTTCCTCCGTGTCGGTGGTGTTGAGCGAGGTGAGCTCGATGCTTCCGAAAAGGAATTTCTTCACTTCCGGCGTGTCGTTTTCGCTCACTTTCTCGGCTATAATCTGCTTCACTGCCTCCTTCACCTCGTTGTCTTGGATGTCGGTGTTGTACTTCTCAAGAGCCTGCTCGTACTTGCTCTTCTGCTCAGTAATCTTGTTTTGCTGCGATTGAATGTCTTTTTCAACGCTCTGTTTGATGATTCCCATGATGTTTTATAATTTATTTCGTTTTATAATATAATCTGTTTTACAATATAAAATAGTTTATTTTACATCATAAAATAAATTATTTTTCTGCCTAGAATTCATGCTTTTGACGCTTCGTCTGCGTGCAGTTTAGGGTTGTTCTTATGCCTTTCGGCGTCGCGGCGTGTCTTCTTCTCAAAGCTTTTTTGCAGTTCGGCGGTGAGATCTACACCTGTCTGGTTGGCCAGACAGAGCAAAACCCACAGCACATCGGCCATTTCCTCGCCCATGTTGTGCTTTTCGCCGGGCTTGAAACTTTGGTCGCCATAGGTGCGCGCCATGACTCTTGCCAGCTCGCCCACCTCTTCGGTGAGGCACGCCATGTTGGTTAGTTCGCTGAAATAGCGCACGCCGTAGGTCTTTATCCACTTGTCTACTGCCTCTTGGGCTTCTTTTATCGTCATAATAGGTTGGATTTATGCGTTCAGAATGGTGTTTAATGGGGCGCTGCAGGCCTCTAGTGGGGTGGGCCGATGCTTTTCCGGCCACCGCCCTGACAATGGTCTGAGCGCTCTGCTATTTACTCTTTGTTTTTAGAGTCCATGCAGATGGTCACCGGACCGTCGTTGAGCAGCTCTACCTTCATGTCGGCTCCAAACTCTCCCGTGCCCACTTCCTTGCCCATGGCCAGGCTCATTTGGCTCACGAAATAGTTGTAAAGGGGTATGGAGATGTTGTGTGGCGCGGCGTGAATGTAGCTGGGTCGGTTGCCCTTTTTATAGCTTGCCATGAGCGTGAACTGGCTCACCACGAGGGCATCGCCCCCTATGTCGTGCACGGAAAGGTTCATCACGCCCTGCTCATCGTCGAATATGCGCAGCCCAACGGCCTTCTTCACGAGCCAGTCGGCATCGCTCTGCGTGTCGTCGGGAGCTATGCCCAACAGTATGAGCAGTCCTTTGCCTATGGCAGACTTCACTTCTTGGTTGATGGTAACAGATGCTCTGCTTACTCTTTGTATCACTATTCTCATGTTACAAAGATAAGCATTTTACTTTAAATCGGGCGTTTCGGGATGGAAATATTTGTAAACCAGTTGGCCTTTAGAGGTACCTATGATGCTTGTAATAGTCTGTAAATCAGCTGATTGTATCTGTTTCACGGTTTTAAGCTGCTTCAGCAGAGTGTCTTTTGTCTTGGGTCCGATGCCTTTTATGTCGTCTAAGGCGCTGTGCAGGGCGTGTTTGGAGCGCTTGTCGCGGTGGAAGGTGATGGCAAAGCGGTGCACTTCGTCTTGTATATGGGTGAGTATGTGGAACAACTCGCTGTCGGTTTTCATGCCAATCACCTTAGGTGGGAAGCCGTAGAGCAGCTCGTTGGTGCGGTGGTGGTTGTCTTTGGCCAGGCCGGCAATGGGTATTTGCAGCTTCAGCTCGTCTTCTACCACCTCTCTCACCACGTTCATCTGTCCTATTCCGCCATCGGTTATGATGAGGTCGGGCAGCTTCTGCTTCTCTTCTATCATGCGCGTGTAGCGCCTTCTCACCACTTCTTGCATAGAGGCGTAATCGTCTGGGCCCGTAACGGTCTTGATGTTGTACTTGCGATAGTCTTTCTTAGAGGGCTTTAAGCCTTTGAATACCACACAAGCAGCCACGGCATCCTGTCCGCTGATGTTGGAGTTATCAAAGCATTCTATCTGATAGGGTAGGCTGGGCAGTTGCATCTTCTCCTTCAGTTCGCTCATCAGTCGGGTTTGTTTTTGCTCAGGATTGAGCTTCTCAGCCTGCTTCAGACGGTCGAATTTATACTGTTTGGCGTTCATCTCCGACAGTTCCAGCAGGTGCTTCTTGTCGCCTTTCTGGGGTATGAAGAAGTATGCTTCCTTCAGTTTAAAGTCCATTTCGAAGGGCACGATAATCTCTTTTGCGGTGCTGTTGAAGCGCGAGCGTATCTCCGGAATGGCCTCGTTGAGCAGCTCTTCGTCGGTTTCGTCCAGCTTGCGCTTATATTCATAGGTGAAGCTTTGGTTGATGGCGCCGTTCTTTACGTGTATGTAGTTGATGAAAGCCTGCTTGTTTGAGTCGTCGTCTACAATGGTAAACACGTCTACATCGGTTATGGTATGGCTCACAATCTCGCTCTTTGCGCAGAAGTTTTCGAGTGCCAGATATTGCTGTTTCAGCTCTTCAGCCTCCTCAAACTTCATTTCTTCGGCCTTTTTCTGCATCTTTTCGTACAGCATTTTCTGCACGTCGCGTGTGTTGCCCTTGAGTATTTCTTTTGCCAGAGCAATGTTTTCCTGATATTCCTTGTAGCTTTGTTTGCCTATGCAAGGCGCTTTGCAGTTGTGTATGTGATACTCCAGACAAGGCTTATACTTGCCCTTGTCAACCCCTTCTTGCGTAATCACCATGTGGCAAGTGCGCGGTTTATAGAGCTTCTTGATTAAATCGAGTATCGCATACATGCTGCTGATGTGGCTGTAGGGCCCATAAAACGTGCCGTAACGCTTGTTGATGGTTCGGGTTTTGAATATTCTGGGGAAGTATTCTCTTGTGATGCAAATGCTGGGGTAGGTCTTCCCGTCTTTCAGCAATACATTGTAGCGGGGCTTGTATTGCTTGATAAGTTGGTTCTCTATGAGCAAGGCATCTTCTTCTGTGTGCACAGTGAAGTAGCTAATATCGCATATCTTGCTCACGAGAACCTTTGTCTTGTATCTGTCTACTTCCTTATGGAAATAAGAAGAAACCCTTTTCTTGAGGTTCTTTGCCTTGCCTACATATATAATGGTGCCGTTCTTGTCATAAAACTGATAGGTTCCTGGTGAGTCGGGCAGGCTCAGCACGATGGCCTTTAGATGCTTTTGCAGTTCGAGTTTTGCTTCTTTGTCCATTTCGTAAGTAGCTTATTTATAAACGTTTTAAAGCTTTTTGTTTCACGTGAAACCTTAATTAGAACTTCAGCAGTGAGGTTATCTCCACGTCGCTGTCGAATTGTTTGCGGCAGTTAGGGAACTCGCTGGCAAGCTCTATGATGAAGTTGCAGTAGATTTTCTTAGGGTGAAACTTCTTCACAAGGTCGCAGGCAGCCTTCATAGTGCCGCCCGTTGCAAGCAGATCGTCGTGCAGCAAGATGACATCATCCTCGCTGATGGCGTCCTTGTGTATCTCTATGGTGTCTACGCCATACTCTTTCATGTAGCTCTCTTGTACGGTTTCGCACGGCAGCTTGCCCGGCTTGCGGCACAAAACCACGCCGGCGTGAAGGCGAGTGGCTACGGCTGACGACATCACAAAGCCGCGGCTCTCTATTCCGACTATCTTTGTTATGCCCTTGTCTTTGTACATTTCGGTCATCTCGTCTGCTATCTCTTCCAGGCATTCGGGGCTCTTGAAGAGCGTAGTTACGTCTCTGAAGTTTACACCTTTAATGGGCCAGTCTGGCACACAGCGCAGATGGTCAAGTAATAATTTGTTGTTCATCATCTAATTTGTTGTTATTGAGTTATTTATATTGTCTATTGTTTCACGTGAAACTTTTACTTTAATGCTCCTAAGGGGTGGCTCGGTGGGGGCGGGGCCATGCGCTTTATCTGCCCAGGAGCACCAAAAGAACATTGATGTCGCTCGGACTTACACCGGGAATGCGACTGGCTTGCGCAAGCGTTTCGGGCTGTATGCGCTCTAACTTTTGCCTGCACTCCGTGCTGAGATCGTGAATCTCGCTGTAATTGAAGCGGCCCTTGAGCTTGATATTCTCCAAGCGGCGCATCTTTTCGGCAAACATCTGTTCGCGTTCGGTATATCCTTTATACTTCATGCGCACTTCAGCGGCCTCTATAATTTCTTCTTTGCGATTGGGAATTTGCTCCAGCAGTTCGTTGAAAGCAGGTATCTGGGTTCTCAGATTGCTGAAGTTTACCTGCGGACGGGCTATCAATTCGGCCAGCTTAACGGAGAAACGGAGTGGGGCAGTGCCTACATGCTCTAGGAAGGAATTGATGTCTTGACCGCGAACAAGGGTGCTCTCGCAGAACGAAACAATGCGTTCTATCCATTCTTTCTTTTGCATCCACCAGTCGTAACGGTCTTTTTTCACAATGCCCAAGTTGTATCCTTTCTCGGTAAGGCGGGCATCTGCGTCGTCCTGACGGAGCAAAATGCGATATTCGGCGCGTGAGGTGAACATGCGATAAGGTTCGTCTACGCCTTTCGTTGTGAGGTCGTCGATGAGTACGCCGATGTAAGATTCGTCTCTGTGCATCACGAATGGCTCGCTGCCGGCACACAATAGGGCGGCGTTAATGCCTGCCACGGTTCCTTGACCGCCCGCTTCTTCGTAGCCGGTGGTACCGTTTACCTGTCCGGCAAAGAACAAACCGCCCACTATTTTCGACTCTAGCGAGTGCTTTAACTGCGTTGGATCGAAGTAATCGTATTCTATTGCGTAGCCAGGACGATAGATTTTAGCATCGCGAAGCGCCGGAATGTGGTGCAAAGCTTCTAGTTGTATCTCCCAAGGCATACTCGATGAAAAGCCATTAAGATACATCTCGTTGGTGTTTGTGCCCTCCGGCTCCAAGAAAAGGGGGTGTTTGGTGCGGTTGGGAAACGTCACCAGCTTGGTTTCTATCGACGGACAGTAACGCGGGCCGATGCTTTTTATCTGACCATTATATAAAGGTGAGTCGGCCAAACCTTTTTTGAGAATCTCGTGAACGGTCTCGTTGGTTTCGCATGTCCAGCAAGGCAGTTGGGGTAGGGCGCGATGCGGGCCCATAAAAGAGAACTGATGAAAGTCTGATTCGCCCGGTTGCATTTCCATATCTTCGAAATGCACGCTGCGCTTATCTATTCTTACGGGCGTTCCGGTCTTCATCCTGCCCGTTGAAATGCCGTGTTTCGTGATGCTTTCCGTGAAATTGAGAACAGCAGGCTCGGCTATTCTACCGCCGGGAACCATCTTCCGGCCAATGTGCATCAACCCGTTGAGGAACGTTCCGGCCGTTATGATAACGGCGTTGGCATGAAATTCTACTCCCCAAATGGTTTTTACGCCCGTAACATGGTTGTTATTGTCTACTAAAAGTTGCTCTGCCTGGTCCTGAAAAATGTCCAATCCATCAGTAGAGTCGAGTACAGAGCGCCATTTCCAAATGAATTTTCCTCTGTCGCATTGCGCTCTCGGACTCCACATAGCGGGCCCTTTTGAGCGGTTAAGCATCCTGAATTGTATGGCCGTTTCATCGGTTACAATGCCCATCTGGCCACCCAGGGCGTCAATCTCGCGCACAATCTGTCCTTTGGCTATACCTCCTACGGCCGGATTGCAACTCATTTGCCCTATCTTATTCATGTCCATGGTTATCAAGCAAGTCTTGGCACCCATGTTAGCAGCTGCTGTTGCGGCCTCACATCCTGCATGGCCTCCTCCAATCACCAGCACATCATACTTGAAGTACATAATTCTTGTTTCCTTATTTTTTCGGCAAAAGTAAGAATTTTAATTGTAATTTTTGCCAAAACACTTTGTTTTATCATCTAAATATAGTATTTTTGCAATCGTATTGGTGACGTGCCCTACCTATAATATGGTATGGGGCGTGTTGCCAAATGGGTTAATGCAAGGGTCTAATATATTTTGACGTGACATAATTCTAACTATTTCAATAAATTAAAATCAAATTTTATGTGGTTAATCAATTCACCTATTGGTAGAAAAGTGGTGATGTCATTAACGGGTGTATGCCTTATTCTGTTCTTGACGTTCCACTGTTGCATGAATGTTGCAGCTTTTTTCTCTGGCGATGCCTACAACACAATTTGCGAATTTCTAGGTAGCAACTGGTACGCAGTATTGGGTACAGGTGCTCTTGCATTCCTTGCTGTGTGTCACATCGTCTATGCTTTCATCCTGACAGCGCAGAACCGACGTGCTCGCGGCGATGAGCGTTACGCTGTTACAGACCGTCGTCCTGAGGTTAGTTGGGCTTCTCAGAACATGCTTGTGCTTGGTCTGATCATCTTGATAGGCCTTGTTCTCCACCTCTACAACTTCTGGGGACACATGATGTTTGCCGATTTGGCCGGTATAGATGTTACCCCTAGTCCTACTGACGGCTTCGGATGGATACAGCAAACATTCTCTAATCCAGTCTTCTCTATTCTTTATCTCATTTGGATTTGCGCTATTTGGTTCCACCTCTCACATGGTTTCTGGAGCGCAATGCAAACTTTAGGCTGGAGCGGAAAGGTTTGGTTGAAGCGCTGGCAGTGCATCGGGCTCGTTTATGTAACGATTCTTATGGGTGTATTTGCCTTTCTCGTGCTCTCCTTCTGGTTGGGTTTTGCCCCCAGTATGTGTTAAAATAAGTAAAATTAATCAACACTTGAAAGATTAAAGATATGGCTAATCAAATAGATTCTAGAATTCCCGAAGGCCCTTTGGCTGAGAAATGGACCAACTATAAAGCTCATCAGAAACTGGTAAACCCTGCCAACAAGCGCAAGCTCGACATCATTGTGGTGGGTACAGGTCTTGCCGGCGCATCAGCAGCAGCATCACTTGGTGAGATGGGCTTCCATGTATTGAACTTCTGCATTCAGGATTCACCTCGCCGTGCGCACTCTATTGCCGCTCAGGGAGGTATCAATGCAGCTAAGAACTATCAGAATGACGGCGACTCTGTATACCGTCTTTTCTACGATACTATCAAAGGTGGCGACTACAGAGCACGCGAGGCAAACGTCTATCGTCTTGCTGAGGTGAGCGCAAACATCATTGACCAGTGCGTGGCACAGGGCGTTCCTTTTGCCCGTGAGTATGGTGGCATGTTGGCAAACCGTTCGTTTGGCGGTGTGCAGGTAAGCCGTACGTTCTACGCAAAGGGCCAGACAGGCCAGCAGCTGCTCCTTGGTGCCTACTCTTCTTTGATGAAAGAGGTTCATAACGGCACCGTAGAGCTGCACACACGTACTGAGATGGAAGACGTGGTTATCATAGATGGCCGCGCGAGAGGCATTATTGCCAAGAACCTTGTCACTGGTAAGCTGGAGCGTTATTCAGCACATGCCGTTTGTTTGGCAACGGGTGGATATGGCAACACCTACTTCCTTTCAACCAATGCCATGGGTTGTAACTGCACGGCAGCAGTGCAGGCATACCGCAAGGGAGCCTATTTTGCCAACCCATGTTTCGTTCAGATACACCCAACTTGCATTCCTGTGCACGGCGATAAGCAGAGCAAGCTCACGCTGATGTCGGAGTCGCTGCGTAACGATGGCCGTATCTGGGTGCCAAAGAAGCTTGAAGACGCTAAGAAACTGCAGGCCGGAACACTCAAGGGACGTGATATACCAGAGGAAGACCGCGATTATTACTTGGAGCGCCGCTACCCGGCATTCGGTAACTTGGTGCCCCGTGACGTTGCGTCACGTGCTGCCAAGGAGCGCACAGACAAGGGTTATGGTGTTAACAACACCGGTCTGGCTGTGTTCCTCGACTTCTCTGACGCTTTCAAGCGCCTCGGTCGCGATGTTGTAGACCAGCGTTATGGCAACCTCTTCGATATGTATCAGGAGATAACCGACGACGATCCGCACGTAGACCCCATGATGATATTCCCTGCTATCCACTATACGATGGGCGGACTTTGGGTAGATTATGAGCTGCAAACCTCTATCAAGGGCTTGTTTGCACTGGGTGAGTGCAACTTCTCTGACCATGGAGCCAACCGTTTGGGTGCATCTGCGCTGATGCAAGGCCTGAGTGACGGCTACTTTGTCATTCCTTACACCATGCAGAACTATCTCTCTGACCAGATCACAGTGCCCCGCTTCTCTACCGACCTGCCCGAGTTTGAGGAGGCCGAGAAGGGTGTTCAGGCCGAGATAGACCGCATCTATAACATCCAGGGTGACGAGAGTGTAGACCATATCCACAAGAAACTCTATCACATCATGTGGGATTATGTAGGTATGGCCCGCAATGCAGAGGGTCTGAAGAAGGCACTTGCCATGCTCAAGGACATCCGCAAGGAGTTTAACGAGCACGTTTACATACCCGGAAGCAAGGAAGGCTTGAACGTAGAACTCGACAAAGCTATCCATTTGCGCGACTTTATTACCATGGGCGAGCTGATTGCTTACGATGCACTTAACCGTAATGAGAGTTGCGGCGGACACTTTAGAGAGGAGTCGCAGACAGAGGAAGGCGAGGCCAAACGTGACGATGAGAACTACATGTACGTGGCTTGCTGGAAGTATCAAGGCTCTGATGAGGTTGCTCCTGAGTTGTTTAAGGAGCCTCTCGACTATAAGTATATAAAGGTACAGGTTCGTAACTACAAGAAGTAAAACATTTAAATACGAATTCAAATAATGGATACTAATATAAGTTTCACGCTTAAAGTATGGCGTCAGAAAGGCCCTCAAGAGAAGGGTCACTTTGATACATTCGAGATGAAAGACATTCCCGGCGATACCTCTTTCCTCGAAATGCTCGACATTCTTAATGAGCAGCTCATCGAAAACAAGCAAGAGCCCTTTGTCTTCGACCACGATTGCCGCGAGGGTATATGCGGTATGTGCTCGCTGTATATCAACGGTCATCCCCACGGACCGGCACAGGGAGCCACCACATGTCAGCTTTACATGCGCCGTTTCCACGATGGCGATGTCATAACAGTAGAGCCTTGGCGCTCAGCAGCGTTCCCCGTGATAAAGGACTGCATGGTAGACCGCTCTGCCTTTGATAAGATTATCGCCGCAGGAGGCTATACCTCTGTGCGCACAGGGCAGGCACAAGATGCCAACAACATCCTTATTCCTAAGGAGAATGCCGACGAAGCCATGGACTGCGCAACGTGCATAGGCTGTGGCGCATGTGTGGCAGCCTGCAAGAATGGTTCTGCCATGCTCTTCGTTTCATCTAAGGTGAGCCAGCTGGCACTGCTTCCCCAGGGCCGTCCTGAGGCTGCTAAGCGCGCCAAAGCCATGGTTGCCAAGATGGAGGAGCTGGGCTTCGGCAACTGTACCAATACAAGAGCCTGCGAGGCTGAGTGCCCCAAGAACGAGAGCATCGCCAACATCGCACGCCTGAACCGCGAGTTCATCAAGGCAAAGCTCAACGACTAACAACGCGGGGAGCTTCGCCTTCCCTGTTGTTTACATAGCTATTCCCGCAACCTTTTGGGGTTGCGGGATTCTTTTTTGTTTGTCTTCACTTTCTTTAGCATGGCATATTGCGATGCACAAACAACTTTTTCGTATCTTTGCAAGTATAAATTGAAGTGACAGATTGAACCTTTCTACGTTTCATAAAGGCATCATGCTATGGCTTCTGCTCCTCTTCTGCGTCTCCGGAATGGCAGAAGGGCGAACCTCGTTGCCATGTAATGAAACGAGCGAGCACAGCCTTCGTGCCGCATCCGACGATGATTCTTCCTCATGGTTTCTGTTTGCCGAGCTCAGCAAGCCCCATGCCACGGGTGCCGTCATAGCCGACAGCCGGTTGCTGGCGCGTGTGTGCTGTTCCTTGCCCGAGCGTTTATTGCCGGGTGCCGAGAGCGATTTTCTGTTCAGTATGAGCCGTCGTTTGCGGCTGGCCTATCTGTCACACCCATTCCATTCTTATCGCCATTGCCGGGGAAAGCGCAAGCTCAGCACTGCCCCCATACGCATGGAGAACCCTGATGAGCGCTATGTGCTCATCATAGAGCGCTTCTTGTGTTAAACTGTGTAGCCCCTTAAAGCCTGCGCCCATCGTGGCGCCATGCTGTCTGCGCGTGCAGACTGGCACCTCATACCCTTTAGTTTATTCACTCAGGACGCGTCAAACGTGCGCCCGTAATAATTATTTTACACAGTTATGACAAGCATAAAAAATCTCACAATGGCCCCCACCGTAATGGCCAACCAACATATATCCGTTCAGAAATCATTCTTCGGTCTGTTCAGCAAGGCCGTTTATACACCTACAGGCAGTCCCGTAACTGCCTCTCGCCACGAGTATGCTGTAGACCAGGCACCTTTCTTCCGTAAGCTACTCACGGCCTCGTCAGACGAGCTTACCAAGCTCGCCGGCAGCAACAATAAGCCTAAGGAGGCACCCCTGGGCAATGTTATGATAGAAACATGCCTCTCCGCCGACGGTCAGTTTGCCGCCATACAGATGCTCCAGTTCACTAACTTCACCTACGAACCCGTTGCTCAGGCACGCGTGCTGGAAGGTACCGATGCAGAGAAGGTGGCATCACTCTTCAGCCTGTAGGTTTAAATGCTATTACAACCTTAAATCTATACACACATGGGGGGCGCGTCTTTCGGGACGTTGCTCCCCTTTATCGTATCCGCGCATCAGGTGTACTGCCATCGGCTACATAGTTCTCACATAAAAACACAGCCCCTCCAACCTTCTGATAGTCATCTTTTTATGAAACAATATAATTTAAATAGTTTTATAAAATAAATTATTTTATATTATGAAATAAATTAAATTACATTCTAAAATAAATTATATTACATCATGAAAACCATGCTTTCAGGTTCTCTCAATGTCCCTTTCTCCGTTTGGCAAGGCTCTTTCTGCCTCGCTCTCTTGCTTGTCTAACAGAAAATTTCTATATTTGCAGGGTTATAGCAAAGATGATATGGAACCAACAGACCTTCTTTCCCGCACGCTCGAAATGGCCGAGCCCACCCGCCTTTTCATAGCCAGTCATGCCACAGACAATGTCAACGAGCTGGCCCTGCATGCCTCGCGCCATCCCGATGTAGACATGCCCGTGGCGCTGATGCAGATAGAGGGTAGGCAGAAGATGGCCGGTAAGTTGGCTGATATGCCCCTCCCCGAGGGCTTTCTTTTTCCTCCCCGCCTCTCGTTAGAGCAATGTTCCAGTTCGTTCACGGCCACTCGCAAGCAGCACATCGTGCAGCAGCTCTTGCAGCAGAGCCCATCCGTCGGTCAGCCCACGCGCTTTGCCGACCTCACGGGCGGCTTCGGCATCGACTTCATGCACCTTGCGCCCCTTTTCGGCGAGGCATTATATGTTGAGCGCAACCCCGTTTTGTGTGGTCTGGCCCGCCATAACTTCGGGCTGATGGGCCTTTCGGGCGCTCGCGTAGAGTGTGCCGACGGCACCGAAAGTCTGCACCGGCTGCCCCATGTCACCCTTCTTTATCTCGATCCGGCGCGCCGCGACATGCACGGACGCAAGGTCTTTGGCATAGAAGACTGTTCGCCCGACGTGGCAGAGTTGGCTGATGAGCTGGTAGACAAGGCCTCCTGGGTGCTGCTCAAGCTCTCGCCCATGCTCGATTGGCATGAGGCGCTGCGCCGTTTGCGCCATGCCGTGCGGCTGTATATACTGTCTGTGGGCAACGAGTGTAAGGAGTTGCTTGTGCTGATGCGCAAGGGCGGCGGGCCGTCGATAACCGTTTGCTGCGAGAACAGCGCCGACGAGCCCTTCATGTTCAGCTTTTCCAACCCCGCTATGGCCCCTTCCGTGCAGTCCGCCGAGCCTTCTGGCGTCTTACCCATGGCCCCGTCGCCTGCTGAGGGCTGCTATCTCTATGAGCCCAACGCCTCTATCATGAAGGCCGGCTGCTTTGCCTTGCTGGCCCGCACCTATCAGGTAGCTGCCCTGGCAGCCAACTCCCATCTGTTTGTAAGCAACCGTCTGCAGCGCCGTTTCCCCGGTCGTACGTTCCGCATAACGGCCGTTTCAACGTTCAACAAGCACAGCCTGCGGCGTATGCTGGAGCCTTTGAGCCAGGCAAACATTGCCGTGCGCAACTTCCCCATGACCGTTCAGGCTCTGCGCAAGCGCCTGAAGCTGCGCGAAGGAGGCCATGTTTATCTCTTTGCCACTACGCTGCAAGACGGCACGCGCCTCTTGTTGCAGTGCGCCAAAGTGTGACGCAGCCCGCCTAAAGCGTGATCTCTGCTTCATTGTCCAGACAGTCCTGGCATATCTGATGCTTTGTAACAACCATTGCATAAAGCTCTTGTGTGAGCAAAAAACGACCTTAAATTTGGCTGTATGCCACTTTTTTGCTAATTTTGCATGTTTAAAGTGGTATAACATAACAATACAGATGTCGGCAATACGCATTAAGAAAGTAGAGACAAAAAAAGATCTTAAGACATTCGTAGACTTTCACTACGACCTCTATAAGGGTAGTCCATACGACGTTCCCAACCTTTTCAGCGATGATATGTTCACGCTGTCTAAGGACAAGAATGCCGCATTCGACTTCTGTGAGGCCGAATATTACCTTGCCTATAAGGACGGCAAGCTGGCCGGGCGCATTGCCGCCATCATCAATCATAAGGCCAATCAGAAGTGGGATAAGAAGGATGTACGGTTCGGATGGGTCGATTTCATCGACGACATCGATGTGAGCCGCGCGCTCTTTCAGGCCGTTGCCGACTATGGCAAGAGCAAGGGCATGCGGTCTATGGTGGGTCCTTTGGGCTTCACCGATATGGATCCGGAGGGCATGCTCACGTGGGGCTTCGACAAACTGGGCACCATGCCCACCATATACAACTATCCCTATTATCCCCAACACATGGAGAAGATGGGCGGTTGGTCGGTAGACAATACCTACGTGGAGTATTATATGACAGTGCCGCAGGCCGTTCCGGACAAGTACACCAAGATAGCCAAGCTGGTGGAAGACCGCTACAATCTGCATGTAATGAAGATTACGGCCAAGGATGTGAGAGAAGGCGTTATCACGCAGCAGATATTCCAGCTCATCAACGACACCTATAGCGAGCTTTATGGCTATTCATCGCTCACGCAGAGGCAGATAGAACAGTATGTAAAGATGTACTTCCCCATCCTCGACCTCAGCCTGGTTACGTGCATCGTAGACGGCAATAAAGGCAATAAGTTGGCAGGTGTGGGCATCACCATGCCCTCTCTTTCGCGGGCGTTACAGAAGTGCCGCCGCGGTCGTTTGCTACCTTTCGGGTGGTGGCATCTGCTCCGCGCCATCAAGTTTCACCACACAGAGGGCGTCGATTTGCTGCTCATCGGCTTCTTGCCCGAATATCGCGCCAAGGGTGCCAATGCCCTTTTGTTCGCCGACCTCATACCCCGCTACATCAAGTATGGTTTTAAGTGGGGCGAAACGCAGGTTGAGATGGAGAGCAACGAGGGCGTGCAGGGACAGTGGGCACCTCTTAATCCCGTTAATCATAAGCGACGTAAGTGCTATCGCAAGCCCATTGCATGACCCTGGCCGCACACCACGGCAGCCCTTAAGGGGCAGGAAAAAGAAATGAGATATGTCAGACAACGTAAATAAAGAGAATATCCAGCCATCCCATGCCGACCAGCCTGTGGTGGCATATACCGATGACAATATCCGCCACCTGAGCGATATGGAGCATGTGCGTACCCGTCCGGGCATGTACATCGGCCGGTTGGGCGACGGTTCATTGCCCGAAGACGGCATATATGTGCTGCTCAAGGAGGTGATAGACAACTCTATCGATGAGTTTAAGATGAATGCGGGCGACCGCATAGAGATAGACATGGAGGACAACTTGCGCGTCACCGTGCGCGACTATGGCCGTGGCATTCCACAAGGAAAGCTTGTAGAGGCCGTAAGCGTGCTCAACACGGGCGGCAAGTACGACTCCAAGGCCTTTCATAAGAGCGTGGGGCTCAACGGAGTGGGCGTCAAGGCGGTCAACGCGCTAAGCTCTCGTTTCGAGGTAAAGAGCTTCCGCGAGGGAAAAGTGCGCCATCTGGTGTTCGAAAAAGGCGTGCTCAAGCAAGACAATACATCCGATTCGGCCGATGAAACGGGCACTTTGGTGTTCTTCGAACCAGATAATACGCTGTTCAAAAACTATGAGTTTCACGATGAAATCGTAGAAACCATGCTCCGCAACTACACTTACCTCAACACCGGGCTCACCATCATGTATAACGGTCAGCGCATCCTGAGCCGCCATGGACTGAAGGATTTGCTCACCGACAACATGACTGTAGACGGCCTTTACCCCATTGTGCACATGAAGGGCGAAGACATCGAGATAGCTTTTACGCACACCAACCAGTATGGCGAGGAATATTACTCGTTCGTAAACGGCCAGCACACCACGCAAGGAGGCACACATCAGACGGCCTTCAAGGAGCATATAGCCAAGACTATCAAGGAGTTCTTCGGCAAATATGAGTATGCCGACATCCGAAATGGCATCGTTGCCGCCATAGCCATCAATGTAGAAGAGCCCGTTTTTGAGTCGCAGACAAAGATAAAGCTGGGTTCTACCCTCATGGCTCCGGGCGGTGACACCATCAACAAGTATGTGGGCGACTTCATCAAGCGCGAGGTAGACAACTATCTGCACATACATAAGGAGGACTGCACAGACATCCTTGAGCAGAAAATCAAGGAGAACGAGCACGAGCGCAAGGCTATGGCGGGCGTAACCAAGCTGGCCAGAGAGCGCGCCAAGAAGGCTAACCTGCACAATCGCAAGCTGCGCGACTGTCGTATACACTATTCTGACTCCAAAAACGACCGCAAAGAGGAGAGCATGATATTCATTACCGAGGGCGACTCGGCCAGCGGCAGCATCACCAAGAGCCGCGACGTCAACACGCAGGCCGTGTTCTCGCTGCGCGGAAAGCCCCTCAACTCGTTCGGACTCACAAAGAAAGTGGTTTACGAGAACGAGGAGTTCAATCTCCTGCAGGCCGCTCTCGACATAGAAGACGGGCTCGACACGTTGCGCTACAACAAGGTTATCGTGGCTACCGATGCCGATGTGGATGGCATGCACATACGCTTGCTCATCATCACCTTCTTTCTTCAGTTCTTCCCTGAGCTCATCAAGAAGGGCCATGTATTTGTGTTGCAGACCCCACTCTTCCGTGTGCGAAACAAGCGAACCAAGATAAAGAACAAGCAGGTGATAAAAGAGGCCGATGCCAAACTGGCACAGAACGAGCGCAAAAACGACTTCATCACGCGCTATTGCTATAGCGAGGAGGAGCGGCTCAACGCCATACGCGACCTCGGACCTGACCCCGAGATTACCCGATTCAAAGGACTTGGAGAGATATCACCCGATGAATTCGTGCATTTCATAGGCCCTGACATGAGGCTGGAGCAGGTCACCTTGCACAAGAACGACCAGGTGCAGAAGCTCCTGGAGTATTATATGGGCAAGAATACGATGGAAAGGCAGAACTTCATCATCGACAATCTGGTGATCGAACAAGACCTTCCTGAAGACACCGACCCTATAGACTGATTATAAGAAAGGACAATATCGTCTTATGAAAAAAATATTTCTATTTGCCATCTTCGTGCTCATGGCAGCGGCACATGCCAATGCCCAGCTCATGCTCAGGGGCAATAAGTTCAGCCCTTTGTTCAAGTTGCAACTGGCAGAGCAGGCCATTTCGCAGCTCTATGTAGACACTGTGAATGACAATAAGCTGGTGGAGGATGCCATACGGGGCATGCTTGAGAAGCTGGACCCGCACTCTTCCTACACCGACGCCAAGCAAACAAAGGCTTTCAACGAGCCCTTGGCAGGCGACTTCGAGGGCATCGGCGTGCAGTTTAACATCATGGAAGACACGCTGGTGGTCATTCAGCCCGTCGTAAACGGCCCCTCTGAGAAGGTGGGCATCATGTCGGGCGACCGCATCATAGCCGTTAACGACACTGCCATAGCGGGCGTCAAGATGGCTCAGAGCGACATCATGAAGCGCTTGAGAGGCAAAAAAGGCACGCTGGTTAACCTCACCGTGGTTCGTCCGGGCGTTGCAGAGCCCCTGCATTTCACGGTGAAACGGGCAAAAATACCCGTTCATTCGGTCACTGCCTCGTATATGATAAGGCCCGGAATAGGCTATATTCGCATCGAAAACTTCGGCGCAAAGACTTACCAAGAGTTTATGGACGCCGTGAATACTCTGCGCCAACAGGGCATGAAAAACTTGATGTTAGACCTTCAGGACAATGGTGGCGGGCTGCTTATTTCGGCCGTTTCCATCGTGAATGAGTTCCTCCGCAAGGGCGATATGATCGTTTACACGCAAGGAAGGGCGCAAGACAAGCAGACCTACAAGGCTCATGGCGACGGCAAACTGCAGGATTTGGGCGTCGTGGTGCTCGTCAATGAGCTCACGGCATCGGCTGCTGAGATTACGTCGGGGGCTATCCAAGACCAGGACCGTGGCCTTATCGTGGGCCGGCGCACCTTTGGCAAGGGCCTCGTACAGCGCCCGGTGAACTTCCCCGACGGCTCTATGATGCGCCTTACTGTGGCTCATTATTACACGCCAAGCGGTCGTTGCATCCAGAAACCCTACACCAAAGGCGACCTGAAGGACTATGAGATGGACTTAGAGAACCGTCTTAAGCACGGCGAACTCACCAATAAAGACTCCATTCACTTTGCCGACTCGCTCAAATACATCACTCTGCGCAAGCATCGCACGGTGTATGGCGGCGGCGGAATCATGCCCGACGTGTTCGTTCCGCTCGATACGATGAAGTATACACGCCTGCATCGCCGCCTCGTAGCCAAGAGCATCGTCATCAAACAGTGTCTGAAATACATCGACTCGCATCGTGATGAGCTTCGCAAGGCCTATCCCTCATTCGCTGCTTTCCGTGAAAACTATGAGGTTCCGCAGGCTCTTCTCGACACCATCTTCGCCGATGGCAAGCGCCAGAAAATTGTACCTAAGGACGCAGACGAGCAAAAACGCACCCTGCCTTACCTCAAGGTGCAGCTCAAGGCCCTTGTCGCGCGCGACCTATGGACTATGAACGAGTACTTTGAAGTGTGGAATGAGCAGAGCGACATCGTGCAAAAGGGACTCGAAATCATGCAAGACAAGACAATGAAACGTTTTCTGAAACCTTAGAAGATATGATTACTTACAATGCAGACGGCGTGAAAATGCCCGCTATACGCAAGCGCGACACAACGCGATGGATACGTGCCGTGGCGGCCACTTACGGCAGAACAGTGGGCGAAGTGGGCTATATGTTTGTCAATGATGACAAGATACTGGAGGTAAACAACGAGTATCTGGGGCATAACTACTACACCGACATCATCACATTCGACTATGATGAGGGCTCAACCATCAATGGTGACGTGGTTATCTCGCTCGACACGGTGCGCAGCAATGCCGCCCAGTATGGCAAAGCCTATGATGATGAGCTTCACAGAGTGATTATCCATGGCATCCTACACCTATGTGGCATCAACGACAAAGGTCCTGGTGAGCGCGAAATAATGGAAGCTAACGAGAACAAGGCATTGGCCTTGCTACATGAAATGTTCCCCGAGGGGAAGTAATATCTAAGTGTATTTAAAGTAAACAAGCAAGAAAGCCCGGCCAAGCCGGGCTTTCTTGCTATCTCTTAGCAGGTTTGATGGTCACTATTCTGAAGGTCATCGGAGGCATACTCAACTTGAGTACGCCGCCAGACATATCCGTTTCGGGCAGTGTCTTGGGCGCTACGGCTGTGGGACATTGCATTGTATTCTCGTCGTTCTCGTCGCCATAAAGGTCGGTCATGCCCACTTTGGCGCGCGTCAATCCCTTCACCACCACCTTCAAGTCTTGCATAGCGTCGGTAGCGTTAACCAGTTTTACGTAATATTCACCCTTTTCTTCGTCGGCCACGGCAGAAGCGTAAAGGCCTAAATTGCCTGCTATGGGCATCCCGTTTTCTGTTATGCTCATCATGTTGGTGCCCTTATAACGGCTGAAAAGCTGCTGAACATAGTAGTTGGCCGTGCGTAATGACCGCATGTTATCGAACCAAATCAAGTCCGGTTTCCACTGCCATCCGTCCGTATGAGCAAAGAGTGGGGCGTAAGAAGCCATTCTTACGACATCCGCATTGCGCTCCAGTCCGGTCATAAAGGCTGCTTCTGACAGTGCCGCAAAGAAGTTGTTGCTGTTCTGCCCGCCCCTTACTGCATATTCACCGGCAAACACTTTAGGGCCTTTTCTGGTGTAACTGTCATAACGTGTGGCGTTATTCAAAAACCAATCAGGGCCTCTGTAGTAGTGTTCATCCACCAGGTCAACGCCCAGTTTGCGCATTTCCTTCCAGCCATACTGAAATCTGTCGCCTTCAGGATAAGGCCCCGAAGAGCCCACTATTTGTATTTGGGGATATTGTTTGCGTATGGCTGCCACAAAGGGGGCCAGTCTTTCAGGATAAAGTTTTCCCCATTGCTCGTTGCCTATGCCTATATACTTCATGTTGAAGGGCTCCGGATGGCCCATTTCGGCACGTATGCGCCCCCATGGATTGGTGGTGTCGGCGTTGGCAAAGGCTATCAGGTCGAGCGCATCGTCTATATATGGCTTCAGACTGTCTATGCTTACGTGCGCCGTGGGGTCGTCGTCGCTGTTCTGATACTGGCAGGCTATGCCGCAACTCACCACAGGCAGCGGTTCAGCGCCGATGTGTTCAGCCAGCAAGAAGAACTCATAGAAGCCCAACCCCAGCGACTGATAGTAGTTGGGAAAGATGCGGTTGCGCATGCAGTCGCTCCATCTGGTCACGTTGAGCGGCCTGTTTTCTGCCGGACCTATGCTGTTTTTCCACTGATAACGTGTGCTGAGCGTGGTGCCTTCTACGATGCATCCGCCCGGAAAGCGCAGCACTCCCGGCTTCAGATCGGCCAGACACTGCACCAAATCGGGCCTCAGTCCGTGCCAGTTATTGGCCGGAAAGAGCGACACATGGTCAATGTCAGCCCCCTGTCGCGATGCCAATGTAATTCTGAGAGCCCCTCTTTGCACGTCAGAAAAGGCCTTAAAGCTCAGCGTATATTGCTCCCATTGTCTGCCAACCACGGTGATATTCTTCTTCGAAAGTTCGTTGTTGGCACTGTCTAGCAGCGTAATGGTGAGCCGTGCCGAGTCTTTCAGCGCCCGGGCATAGAGGCTGAAGTCGTAAAAGGCACCATTGTGCAGGCCTATACCGAAGAACCCGTGGTTGGTAAGAGCCGTTATCTTCTGCGGATGGCTGCATGGCAGGAGCCTGGCATAATGCGGATTGCGGCTGAAGGCAGGCTCTTTGTCGCCTATCTCCACGTTTCCCATGGGGTTCCAGCCCGTGAGATGATAAGGATACTCAAACGATCTGTTCTCGATAAGCTCAGCATACAGCCCTCCGTCTGCGCTGAAGTTGATGTCCTCAAAGAACACTCCATACATGGTTTTGGCTATTTTGGGGCCCTCATGCTGAGCGTTGAGCACCAGCGTTCGCTGCCCTTGAGCTGCCAAAAGCGTCAGGAATGTCAGGCATAGTGTTAGTGTAATGCGTTTCATGATTTGTGTTTTGGTTTTGTGCAAAGGTAGTTAATTAAAATCATAAGCATGTTTCTTGAACCTCATAAAGGCTATCCGATGGGCTGTAGTTAACGTAAATTAACTCCTTGGCAGTTACTAACTTGCTGAAAAATATCTATTTTTGCAACAAATATGCCATGTTTGTCTACTCTTACAGCGTTGTTTGTAACCTGTCAAGGTGCCACATGAGCTATGTCAAGTGGGCGAAAACAGCTTGCTGCCTATAGCCCTTAGCGGTCCGGCAGCAACATTCTTTAACCGCCGTCTTGCCATGCTCGAAGGTTCCAAGTCTTGATAACGACAAGGCCGAAAAAGGTAGACGAACATAAAAATAGCGATGCGTATGAACCGATTATGCGCCATTATCACCCTTTGGGCAGTGTTGCTTGCCGTCCATGCCGCCTCATTCACCACGCCATGTGGCTCAGCTGAGGCAGTGTCGGGCATCGCTTGCCCCGCTAATACCGACACGCTACGGGCCCATACCGAGGCATCCGAAAGTCTCTCTGCGCCCCGCTTGCAACTTCTACAAGAGCCTTATTTCACGCCGCGCGACACAGATGTGCCCATAAACTGCATGATACTCAACGCCAAGGTGTGCAACACGGGCGGCACATACAGGGGTCGGCTCGTGGCCAGAATGTATGATGAGAGCTGTTGGTTCTGCGATGGTGCCCTTATGGATACCGCAGATGTCGTTATACCGGCAGGCGATACGCTCACCATCAAGATGCATGGCACCTATCAGCCCGATAAAGATTTCAGCCTGTCACGCATACGCTTTGTGAGTGTTTACGACCTTACGGGCGGCCAATACCTGCAGCCCATGACGCTCAACCGCCACCAGTTCAGCTATGGTCCCAAGGATCTGAGCGTGTCATGGCAGCCGGATAACATCGTGGCAACCATCAACAGCCAGAATGCTTGGGTGGATGTAGACTTCTTGTTAGAGGGCCGTAAGGTGTCAGTGAGCGGCAGTTCGCTCCCCGGCAGCATCTCCGTCTACAACGCCGAGGGCCAGTTGGTGCTCCGGCAGTATGCCACCGGCAGCATAGACTTGTCGTCTTTGCGCAAAGGCGTTTACGTGGTTGTGGCGCAAACAGCGCGGGGCAGCCGTGCCGCCAAGGTGGTTCGCTAGAGTCATCCTCCCTTTTCTCACAGCTCAACTTATGTCCCTACACCATTCGGGCAGGCATCCTCACATTGCGTAGAGTGCCTGCCCGAACAGCTTCTGTATGGCTTTGGCTGTGCCGTAGAGTTAGGCAAAGCCGATGGAATGGCTATTTTCTTCTCAGATAAAGGTTCACATACTGATAGTAAGCCCGCGCTTTCCTCACCAGCTCAGGGCGGTTTTGCTTCATGAGCGTCTCGTCCCATGTGCCGTCAGGCAGCCTTCTGAGGGCGTATTGCTTCACCTTACGCACCGGCGAGAGCACCGTCAGGCAGTGGCCTTCCATGTATCCCAGGTCCTGATAAGTGGCCATGAAGGCCCGCTCATGGAAGTTCTTGCCCAGCACATTGGCTCCGGCAAAGCGCACCTTGGCCCTCACGCCGAGCCAAGACAACAGCGTTGGCATGACGTCTATCTGCGAGCACGTCTTCTTGATGGCCCTGTGCACGGGCTGTGAGGGGTCGAACACTATGCACGGAATGTGATACTTCTCTATCGGCAGCGACGTCTTGCCCGCGCTGGATGCGCAATGGTCGGCTATGATGACGAACACAGTGCTCTTGAACCACGGCTCCTTGGCAGCCTGGCTGAGCAGCTGTGAGATGGCATAGTCGGTGTATTTCACGGCCGCCTCCCGGCAGTTGGGGTTGTCGGGATAGCTGATGCGCCCCGCAGGATAGGTGTAAGGCCTGTGGTTGCTGGTGGTCATGATCTGCGCGAAGAAGGGCTTTCCCTTCTTATAATCGTTGTTAAACACCTCTATGCTCTTTCTGAATATGTCCTCATCGCACACTCCCCACACGTTGGCAAAGGTTATTTTGTCCTTGGCAATGCTGCTTCTGTCTATCACCTCATAGCCGTTATGCGAGAAGAAATCGCCCATATTATCGAAGTAACTGTCGCCGCCGTAGAGAAATTGCACCGTGTAGCCTTCGCTTCTGAGCACGTTTCCCACCGACAGACTGCCCATCCGGTTGTCCGTTTGCTTGATGATGCTCTCTCCGGCGCTTGGTGGCACGCACAGCGAGAGAGCCTCCAGCCCCCTCACGGTGCGGTTTCCGTTGGCGTAGAGACTGTCGAATACAGTACTCTTGCCTATGAGCCGGTCAAGGAAGGGCGTGATGTGCTGCTTGTTGCCATAGCGTGTCAGGAAGTCGGCGCTGAGGCTTTCCACGGTGACCAGCACCACATTCTTGCGCCTCTGCACCGTGTCGGTGGCCAGCACCTTGGTGCCTTGCGGGCTCAGACCGCACATCTCGTCGTACATCACCTTGCATTGCTCCTTGCCCATCATGGGATAGAAGCGGTCATACTCCAGCTTGTTGCTTCTGAAAGCCAGCAAGAAGTCGTAGGCACCGTTTTGCTCCAGCTGCGTGACATACTGGTTGTCGCTGTCAAGCGAGTGCGTCAGCGTCACCACGCCATAGCCGGCTATGCTCAGCAAGAGGTATATGCTCCACTGCGCGGCCAGTATCTTGGGCGTGTAGTTGCCCGTCAGACGGAAGCGCATGTGGCGTGCCTCTACCCATATATACAGCGCGGTCAGAGCCACCAGAGCGCCCATCAGCGGGATGATGGCATAAGATTCCATGATGTTGCCTATCACTTCGTGGGTGTAAACAAGATAGTCTACGGCGATGAAATTATACCTTACGCCGAACTCTTGCCAAAAGAAGAACTCGCCGGCTGCCACAAACAGCGTGCAGAAAACGTACACCGTCCACAGCACATAGAGCGACACGTGGCGCCAAGTTCGGCGCCATGAGGGCAGAAAAGCGCGCAGGGCGAAGCTCAGCAACTTCCATCCCAGCAGCAGACGGGCTATGAGCGGCGCTCCACCCCCATACTCCTTAAACACCGAGTGGGGCCATAGGGCATAGCCGAAGGCCACTGCCAGCAGGGTCAGGATGATGATGTTGTAAGGCCGTTTATACTTGCGCTCGTTCAGTCCCAGCGTTGTGATGAGCATCGGTATGGCCAGCAGCAGCCCCATACCCAGGTCGGTGACGGCTCCTACCAGCAAACTTCGTGCTATCTCCCAAATGTTATAAGACGCGTCTTGGGGCGATGTGCAGGCCAGCACCACGCGCATCACGGCGCCAATGATAAGATATAGCTTGATGAAGCTCTTGAAAATGAGATAGATGGGGTTGTGTTCAACCACCTGATTCTTGTTCATAGAGAGTACCTTGTTATCTTTATTACCTAATAATGACCCGCTAATATAGGGCCCGATTTTGTAGAAATTCTGTATTTATATTCCTATTTTAACCTTTCGTATAGGCCGTTTCAGCCATCAGCTTGCTTCTTTTCGTGCCATGGAGTGCTCGTTTTCAGCTCTGCCGCGGTCGCCGTCAGGTGCCGGCTGATGCCTTAACGTGAGGCAACGGGCATGACTTGCGGACGCAAAGTGCGACATTTAGGGAATAAAAACAAATTATATTGTTTTTCAAAATAAGCTATTTTTATTCTTAAAATAAGCTGTTTTATCTTTATAAATAATTTGTATTCATAGCATATCTCATGCCTTTTACAAGCTGAAAGCCCTGACCTGGCGTCTTGAAACGGGCAACGTGGCCGCCGGGGTGGGGCACCAGACCTTGCCGCAGTCTTGCCCTGGGCTCGCCGTATGTGCCTTCCGGGGGTCTGACGGCGACAAAATGATGAAAAGGCGGAGCCGTGGGGCGGAGGGAGAATATTAGCACTCATGTTCCGTTTTTGTCATCCTTTAGCGACTAATCGGCCATTTTGAGGTAATAATAGGGAGTGTACTACGTTTTATAGGTATGAAGATATTGATAATAGAAGACCAACGCAGCCTCTCTGACAGCATACGCGACTATCTGCATTCGCAGCATTATCTGTGCGAGCAAGCATTCGATTACGCGCAGGCTAAGCTCATGGTGGGCTGCTATAAATATGATTGTGTGCTGCTTGACCTGATGCTGCCGGGCGGCAACGGGCTTGATATCTTGCAGTCGGTAAGGGCCAAGAACAACGACACGGGCGTGATTATCATCTCGGCAAAAGGTGCCCTCGACGACAAACTGCGCGGCTTGCAGCTGGGTGCCGACGACTATCTGGCCAAGCCTTTCGCCCTGTCTGAGCTGTCTATGCGCATCTACGCGCTCATCAGACGGCGTGAGTTCAGCTCCAGCAACCTGTTTCGGTCTGACGGAATAACCATCAACCTGCTCACCAAGGAGGTGACAGTGGACGGCAAGGTTGTTGAGCTGACGCGCTCGGAATATGACTTGCTGCTCTTCTTTCTGAGCAATAAGGGCAAGGTGTTGTCTAAGATGGCCATTGCAGAGCACCTGAGCGGCGAGATGGCCGACATGATGAGCAACTTCGACTTTGTGTATAGTCACATCAAAAACCTGAAGTCTAAGCTTTCAAAAGTGGGTGCGAAGGGCTGTGTAAAGACGATTTACGCAACGGGATATAAATGGGTATGAAAAGACAATCTACTCTTACAAGCAAGTTTCTGAGGCATTTGGCCGTCAGCATGATGGTGTTGCTGGTGCTCACCCTGCCTATATTGTATCACATCACCACACAGTTTTATGCCGAAGACCTTATCAGAGTGGTGCGGCAATATGGCCTTACGAATGTGCATTTAGACTTGGAGGAGGACACGATGATGGGTCTCTTCATTCAGTTTTTCACCATCTTGCTGGCCATGATGGCCGCCGTGTTCCTCGTGATGCGCACTTCGCCCAAGCGCCTTTGGCGCCCTTTCTTTGCCACGCTGGGCAAGATTTCGGGCTTTAAGGTAGAGGATGGCAAGGCGCCCGAGCTGCCCCAGACTGACGTAAAGGAGTTTGCGCAGCTCAACGACGTGCTCAACCGCATCATGACGGAGAGCATCAAGAGCTATAACGTGCAGAAGGAGTTTACTGAAAATGCCTCGCACGAGCTGCAAACACCCTTGGCCGTGGCACGCGGCAAGATGGACAATCTGATGCAAGACCCCGACCTCACGCCCCATCAGGGCAAGGAGCTGCAAGACATATACGACCAGCTGAGCCACATGTCGCGCCTGACGGGCAAGCTGCTCATGCTCTCTAAGATGGAGAACAACCAATATCAGCGGCTCGACAAGGTGAACCTGGTGGCCAAGATAGAGGCTTTGATGCCCGTGTGGCAAGGGTTGGCGGTGGGCATACCCGTAAGGTTCAGCCACGATGACAGTGTGAAGGCCCTGAGTTGCAGCGAGGTGCTGCTGGAAAGTATGCTCAACAACCTGGTGGTTAATGCCATCAGGCACAGCAACGGGCAGGGTAGCATAGACATAGACGTCAGACGTGGCAGCCTCAGGGTGAGCAACACCTCAGACGAGAAGGCCCTCGACGCACAGCGAATATTCTCGCGTTTCTACCGCAGCAACATGAGTAGGCGCGGCAACGGGCTGGGACTGGCCATTGTGAAGGCCATTTGCGACTATCACAAGTGGACGGTGGGCTATAGCTACGAGGCCGGCAAGCACGTGTTTAGCGTGGTATTTTAAACGATGATGTGGGTTACTTTAATAATTGTAGGTTTTATTGCCGGGGCCCTGTCGGGCTCGGTTGGCTTTGGCGGCGGCATGATTCTGCTGCCCGTCATCACTTTTTTCTTCGGCGTGCAGGTGGCCGTTCCGGTGTCTACCATCGCACAGCTCATGAGCAACCTGTCGCGTTCGGTGATGGGATGGCGTAGCATCAGGTGGCGCCAAGTGGCATGGTTTCTTGTTCCGGCGCTGCCTTTCACGGCGTTGGGAGCGTTTGGCTTCTCCATGGTAGACAAGGTGTTGATGACCCGTTTGCTGTGTGCCTTCCTCATATTGTTCTCAGTTATGAAGCTCAAAGGCAAGCTCCATCTGCCTCAGGGCAAGTCTACCATGCTCATAGGCGGCAGTCTAACGGGCGTGCTCAACGGTCTTTTGGGCATCTCGGGGCCTATTAGCAGTGCCGTATTCCTTACGCTCAACCTCTCGCCCGTGAGTTATATAGCCAGCGAAGCCACGGCGGCTGCCGCCATGCACGTGGTGAAGGCGGTGACGTATGGCAAGTTCAGCCTGATGAACACTACCATCTTCTTGAACGGACTGTTCATCGGCATGGCCATGATAGCAGGCAACGTGCTCGCCATGCGGCTCATCCGACTGGCCAACAGGCAGGCTTATCAGCGCGTGGTGGGCGTGGTGATGATTCTGATATCGCTGTGGCTGATGATAGAGGTGAAGTAGGTTGTGCTCCCGCCTCATCTGTTCGGCCATACCGGGGAGCACATGTGGCGGGCAGACGGAGGTGCATAAAAAAAGCCCCCAGCCTCTTTCTGTTACGAAAAAGGCTGAGGGCCGCAGGGCCATGCCCGGGATGTTAGAGCGCCTTGAAGGCTGTCAGAATCTTGTCGGCGATGGCTTTCATCTCATCGTCTTGCAGTGTTACCTTGTTCTTGAAGTTCACATCAGCCTCGCTGTTCATGGGTATGAGGTGTATGTGAGCGTGTGGCACCTCCAGACCGAGCACCACTTGGGCCACCTTCTTGCAGGGTATGGCGGTGCGAATGGCCTTGGCCACCTTCTTGGCAAAGACCTCAAAGGCCGCCAAATCGTCGTCGCTCATGTCGAAGATGTAGTCTATCTCCTTGCGGGGAATGACCAGAGTGTGGCCCTTAGCCACGGGATTGATGTCTAGAAAGGCGTAGAACTGGTCGTTCTCGGCACACTTGTAGCTGGGAATTTCGCCAGCCGCAATCTTTGAAAAAATATCAGCCATGATGTAGCCTCCTTGTTTTTAATGTGATTAGTCGATGCTTATCTTGTCTATGCGCAGATGTATGATGCCGCGAGGTATCTTCACTTCAACCACTTCGCCCACCTTATGGTTGAGCAGTCCCTGTGCAATGGGGGTCTTGATAGAGATTTTTCCGGCCTTGATGTTGGCCTCCGACTCGCTCACGATGGTGTAGGTCATCTTGCGATTGTTGTCTATGTTGGTCATCTGCACAGTAGAAAGGATCTGCACGGCGTCGGTGCTGAGGCGTGAAGTGTCTACAATCTTGGCTTCGGCAATGCTCACCTTGAGGCGGTTGATCTTGGCTTCCAGGTGTGCCTGTGCCTCCTTTGCGGCATCATACTCAGAGTTTTCGCTCAGGTCTCCCTTATCAGCTGCCTCTGCAATGGCTGCAGAAGCCTTGGGACGTTCCACTGTTTCCAATTCATGTAGTTCGGCTACGAGCTTGTCGTAGCCTTCTTGTGACATGTAAGCCATAATACTATAAATTTAGAATTAATACGTTTTTCCGGAGATACATAAAAAATAAAGAATTCCAACATGCTGCATGTCAGAATTCCATACTCTCATTATTTCCTTGTTAAAATTTCTGTTTGCAAAGGTATTGATTATTTTTGGCACTGCCAATTTTTTAGTTTCAAAAGTTGCAAAATGTTGTTATTATTTATACTTTTGCAATCAAATTAATGATGTTATATGAGACACTGTTTGTTTTTTGCATTGAGCTTGCTCTGCTTTTCATTAGGCTTGGCGGCTCAGAATCCTGTTCATTTTAGTGTTCAACAAAAGCAAGTGAAGCCCGATGAGGTGGATATTGTGTTCACCGGAAAGATCATTGACGGGTGGCATGTGTATTCTACGGGGCTTGGCAATGATGGTCCTACATCGGCATCACTCACTACCGAGAAGGCCGTTGGCGTAAAACCTCTGGGCGGATTGCAGCACAGAGGGCGCGAGATACGCCAGTTTGACAATATGTTCGGCAAGGAGTTGCGCTTCTTCGAGCATCAGGTTACCTTTGTGCAGCGTTATAAGATAACGGCAAAGGAGTATGCTGTGAAGGGCTATCTGGAGTATGGCGCCTGCTCAGACCAGATGTGTATGCCACCTACCAGCGTGGAGTTTAATTATAAAGGTAAGGGTCCTGCCGATGCCCAAGCGGTGGATATGACGGCTGCCGAGACGGCTGAGGCTGCCGCAACGCCTGCTGATACGGCCACGGCAAAGGCTGTTGTTCCGGGCGACAGTGTGGCTCCGACCAACGTAGCAAAGGCCGACACGGCCACGGCGGGCATAGGGTCTGACCTGTGGAAGCCTGTGGTGAAGGAGCTGGCTGCCTTTCATGAGGGTGGCGACGTGTCGTCTCACGGCTTGTGGTATGTCTTTCTGATGGGCTTGCTGGGCGGTTTCATCGCTCTGCTCACGCCCTGCGTGTGGCCTATCATACCTATGACGGTGAGCTTCTTCCTTAAGCGTTCGAAGGACAACAGGGGCAAGGGCATACGCGACGCCTTCTGTTATGGCGTGTCGATAGTGGTTATCTACCTGACGCTCGGCCTGCTTGTGACGGGCCTCATGGGCGGTCAGGCACTCAATGATATGGCTACCAATGCCTTCTTCAACATCTTCTTCTGTCTGTTGCTGGTTATTTTCGCGCTCTCGTTCTTCGGGTGGTTCGAGATAACCCTGCCCTCGTCGTGGACCAATAAGGTGGATGCCAAGGCCGGAAGTGCCACGGGTATGCTCTCTATCTTCCTCATGGCGTTTACGCTAACGCTGGTTAGCTTCTCTTGTACCGGCCCTATCATCGGCTTCCTGCTGGTTGATTTCGCCACGACAAAGGAGTTCTTGGCTCCTGCCCTGGGCATGTTCGGCTTCGCACTGGCACTGGCTCTGCCCTTCACATTGTTTGCTATGTTCCCCGCATGGCTGAAGTCGGCGCCTAAGTCGGGCTCTTGGATGAATACAATCAAGGTGGTTCTGGGCTTCATAGAGCTGGCCTTCTCACTCAAATTCTTCTCTGTTGCCGACCTGGCTTATGGTTGGCACTTGCTAGACAGGGAGGTGTTCCTGGCTCTTTGGATTGTTATCTTCGGCGCGTTGGGACTCTATCTCATCGGTTTACTGCACTTCCAGAGCGACGGCGACCATGTTAAGGCTCAGCCAGTGCCCTGCATCATGCTGGGCTTGGCGTCTATAGCGTTTGCCATCTATATGGTTCCCGGCTTGTGGGGTGCTCCTTGCAAGGCCGTGAGCGCCTTTGCTCCACCTATGTACACGCAGGATTTCAATCTCAATGCAGATAAGGAGGTGCGCGCAAAGTATTCTTCTTACGAGGAAGGAATGGCTGCCGCGAAGGCTGCGGGCAAGCCTGTGCTGCTCGACTTTACGGGTTATGGCTGCGTAAACTGCCGTAAGATGGAGGCTGCAGTGTGGACTGACCCGCAGGTAGCAAGCCTTTTGACGAACGATTACGTGCTTATCTCGCTCTATGTTGATGATAAGACGCCGCTCGACAAGCCTATCTCAGTGAAGCAAAGCGATGGTAGCACCCGGGTGCTGCGCACCGTTGGCGATAAGTGGAGCTATCTTGAGCAGTCTAAGTTCGGCTATATGGCTCAGCCGTTCTATGTGCCTGTAGACAATGAAGGCAACCCTCTGAATGGCTCTTTTGTCTATAAGGAGGACATAAATGGATATATAAATTTCTTGAAAACGGGCTTGAAAAATTACGAAAAGTAAGTAATCAAAGGTTTAAAGTTTTGATTTAAATCAATAATTACTATATATAGCGCAATAAAAGCTATAAAATCTTGGCAGTGCAGAGATATGTATGTATCTTTGCACTGTGTTTTTCATAGTATTAGATTTAAGGTTAACAAAGGTTGGACTACGGCGGTAGTCCTTTTTTTATGCCCAAAATCTAGTGTTTCCGGCACGTTATTCCGCTTTCGTTTCAATCCCTTCGGGCCTTAAGTCGCTCTCAGGCATCTGATAGTATCCGCCTTTTTGCCGGATAAAGTCGATGAGCTGACCAAACAAGGTGTTGCCTCTCAGAATGCGTTCGTTGCCTGTCAGGATGAGTTGTTTGCGTGCTCGCGTGATGGCAACGTTGAGTTTGCGGTCTATGATGCGCCCTTGCTCCATGAAACTGTTGGCTGTCAGGAAGTCGAGTTGATAGAAATGCTGTATCGTAAACGAGTAGATGATGACGTCGCGCTGGCTTCCCTGATACCTCTCTACCGTGTCGATAGACACTTGTTGCAGGGCTTTGATGCCGCAAGTCTCTATCTCTGAGCGTATCATGGCTATCTGATTGCGGTAGGGCACAATGACTCCTACGGTCTTATTGGGGTTGAACTTGCTGCCGTATTGCCTGTAAACGCGTGCCAGGAGGCTCGCCGTGATGCGTGCTTCGGCCCTGTTGGCCTTCTCAGACACATCGTTTGAGAGGTTCAGAGGCGATGGGATGAATAGCATTCTGTGCTGCTTCAGAACGTCGTCTGTGCCATCCAGGCTGGGCATATCATACTCCAGGCGGTTCTCAAGCTGGTGTTTCAGCGGCACGGGCACTAGTTTCTCGGCAGCGTAGAACATCTTATTAGGAAACTCGGCGATGCTTGGATGCATGCGTCCCTGCCGCCTCAGTATGCCCATGAAGTGGGTTCTGCCCGCCGCCTGCTCTGTTCTGACAAGCCGTTCAAATAGCGAATGGCGGCAGTTATCGAGCTGAATGGCCTGCAGGTCGGGGTCGTTTACGGCCGAGGTATCCTCACTTTGCTGCACCACAGCGGGCAGTTGCTTGTAGTCGCCTATCAAAATAAACTTCTCTATGCACTGTTTGGCGCGGTGAGAAGCCAGTAATCCGATGATGTCGGGCTCTAATATCTGACTCGCTTCATCGATGATGGCAAGCTTGAAGTGTAGCAAATCGAACACAAAGGAGCGGCTTTGCAGCATGCTTGTGGTGCCGGTTATCACGCGGGTGTGCCGCAGCAAGGCTCTTATCTCATCACGGCTGGCGCACTGCTTGGTCTGTTCAGAGAGCAGATAGGGTCTGAAAGCCGCGTCGCAACTATAGGTTGAGCCTATCCTTATGAACGTTATGCCGGCCTGAACCAGCATGGCGCATATCTCATCTACGGCTCTGTTGGTGTATGACATGAGCAAGAGCGCACCGTCATCTTCCTGCAATGCCTCCTCCACCATATAGCGCATGGCCATCGAAGTCTTGCCTGTTCCGGGCGGACCTACTAGTAAATAGTAGTCTTTGGCCTGCTTGGCGTGCAGCAAAACATCGTCATACGACTCGTTATAGCTTCTTGACAGCCGTGCCGAAGCATCTCTTCGAGGCTCCCGAAGCCCCAATAACAGCTGTTGCGTGTCGGGCGATGCCGTAGCGAAAGCGTACAGGCTGGCTGCTGCCGAGCTGGCTGATAGAGCCGTGCTATGCTCTATGGCGTAACACACACCAGCTTCCTTGCCCGGCAACAGCACGTGAGTGTTCTGCTGTCCGTCGGCCAGTTGCAAGGTGATGCGCTTGCCCTGAATGTCTGTTATGGTGCCTTTGTAGAGGATATGTTGTCGCAAGTCGGGCTCATCCTTGGGGTTATAGGCATAGAGAAACACGCTGTCGTTGAGCCTGAAGTTAGGTAGAAAGCGGCTGCTTTGCTCCGGAATAGCCAGCTTAATGAGGTCATAGCCCCCGCCTTCCCGGCTCTTTTGCTTGTCTATAATAGTCAGTCCGGTGTAGATATTGCCCGATTCCGTCTTCCCCGCCAGGGGCATTGTCCAAAGAAAAGCGTCGGCGTTGCCGATGCTTTCGCTCGTTCCCACCTTGCTGAGCAGTTGCTCCTGATAGGCAAATGTCATCATCCTGCAGAAGTATTTCCGCACGATGGGCGGCATGTTGTGCAGGGGTTGGAGCGTAGCATTGATTTTTGGGAAGATGAATTGATGGTAGAACATCGAGTCATCGTGCCGCTCATTGAGCGTAGTCTCCTTGAGATGAGGCAGCAGTTTGTCGTATCCTGCTCGCGTAATCCAGTAAGCTGTGGCCACGATACGGTTTCTCAGCGTCATGGCTTCCATCAAAAGGCTCTGCAAATTGTTCACTACGAGCAGCCCGTCTTGCGGCTCATACTTCGAGTAAAGCAGTTTGATGTCGGTTGTTTTGCTGCTTTTTCCCAGGTTATAATGCAATATGGCGAAGTAAAGCAGCAGCTGCACGTAGTGTTTTTCAAGCTGTTGACTGCCGTGCAAGCCCATTTTGTGCCGCTCGATGTTCATGTTCCGTCCTGCCTTTTGCTCCACAAGGAGCCTGAAATCGGTGGTCATGAGGTCTACACGACCTTGCAATCCCAGTCTCTCACTCACGAAAGAGGGCTCCAGAATCATCTTTTCACGACCATATTGAGCCACGAGCAGCCTCACCACCTCCTTCAGATTAGCCACCTGTTGCTGCGCGTTGGCCTGGAAGCCGGCCCCGTTCCATTCCTTGCAGCAGGCTATTTCCAGGGCCTTTTGCTGCAAGTAGGCGCTGAGAGTGCGGTCTATATCATAGTTTGATTGGTTGATGATGTCGTCCAAAGCCGCCCCTGCGAAGTTACCCAGCAGCGTGCTTTGCGTGTTCACCTTACCCTCCAGCGCCTTCACGAAGTAGGCAAACGGGTGGTGGCCATAGTCGTTGAAGCACGCCGCAAGGCTACTAATATCAATCAGATAATCGGGTTCCACCACCACAAGTCGGGGCATTAGCGTGCCCGGATGGTCCTCCGGCTCGGCACAGTCCAGCAAGTTGAGCTGCATACCCTGCCGCAGCATCGTCCTGAGATAGGTGAGATCGATGCCGTCGTGCACCGTTCCGTAGTCTACTTCCATCTGTTTGGCAGCTCCGCTAACATCGATGGAAACGCCCATTTTTGTGTTATCCCATGTCTGAACGATGCATCTCACGCACTGATAGCGCCTGCCTTTCTCAGCCTGTGTGGGCCTGTTGGTATGCGGTATGCGCTTAGCCAGCTCGTCAGGTATACTTTTGTCAAACACGGCAGCCACCAGCAAGGCCAGTGCCCGTGCGTCATACGGCAGCACGTCGGGGCTTATAGGCTCCGCATGATTAGAGTCTCGCCTCATCTGCTGCATGTCGGCAGCGTCTCGTTGGGCAATGTTCAGCCTCTTGCACAGGAAGTCCAGCTGGGCAAAGAGGTTGCCGAAGGCCTGTCCTGAGCTCGCTGTTCCCGCCTGACAGGCCAGCACCAGCGTCTCGTGCATGGTGCTGTTCACCTTTTGCGGAGCCTCTTTTGCCTCGTCAAGAAGCTGAGTTATTCGTCCGAAGAGTTCTTCTGCTGTGATGGATGACTGCATCTTTTATTGTCCGCCAAGCCTTTCAAAGTACACGATGATTTCTTCCCACGTCTTAAACTCGTCACTGCCATATTGCAGTGTAGTGCCCATGAAATCGTCCATTTCATCGTTACATATCATATAATCGCCATAGAGCAGCTCCGGGTGCGACGTAAAGATGATGTGGTTCCATGCCGGTGTGCTGCACACATCCTTTATCCACGCCTGCACATGCGGTATGAATGCTTCGTCTTCGTTGGGCGATGGAGCCACGAAAAACACGTTATAGTGGTCTAACAGCAGCTCGTAGGCCTTGTGAAGGCTTGATGTGGGCTTGCCATAAGCATCGGCCATGGTGTTCCAATGAATGAAAATGGTTTTGCGTTCGCGTCCTTCCTGCCTGTCGTCTATCCATCTTATCACCGGCATCACATAGTGCAGCAGAGCCTTGTCCATCAGTCTGTGCCCTCCATGAAAGTGTATGGCCTGTCTGTAATGGCTCTTGAAGAGGTCGAAGGTGTGCACCACGTCATCCTCATCACCAAACAGTCCCCACACGTGCTGCTGCTCTTCGCCCTCTGTTTGGGTGAAGTTGTTGGCGGCTATCTCACGGTATTCGTGCACCATCCCCTTTGTAACGAGAAACGTTTGTTCGCCGTCTGCCCTTGGGTTGTGCCATGTCTGCTTGCCCGTCAAGCCGTGCGCGTTCATTGTATCGGCCATGTTGAAGGCCGGGTTCACCAGTATTCGGTCTCTGCCGTGCAGCATTTCGGCATACATGCCGCCCATGGACGTACCTATAATCAGGTCAGGCTGCTCGCTGTCGGCCACGTCTTTCAGCAGCTTGAGCCCCTCTTCTGGGTGCAAAGGTATGTCTGGCGCCACCACCGTAGCCTGCGGCATATACTCTCTGAGCAGCATTGCCGTGTGCGTAGAGCCTGCCGAGCCGAAGCCGTGACAGTACATTATCTTCTTTCCCGCCATCAGTTCGGGAAACGTTTTTTGATACTGATTCTCCATATACATTATATTATTATATTGCAAAGATAACCATTTTTCCACACCCGTGCAAGCAAAAGGCCCTTGCACATGCAGTCTCTCAGGCCTCTGTGTTCCCCTAAACGCAATGAGGGCACGCCACCTTAGCGACGTGCCCTCATCTTATAGAGCTTCTGAAGCGGATGTCCTTACTTGGCAGGAGTCATCACAACCTCAGCGTGATTGTTGGCGTTGAGCAGCTGCTTCAGATAGTTTGCTATCTTCTCAGGGGTCAAAGCCTGCACTGCAGCCTTGTATCCGCTCATCAAATCAACGTTAGTCCACACATACTCATCAATCACATCCATCCAGTAGTTGTTGCTCTTCAGCTCCTCTTCGTGGTTCTTCAGCATGTAGTCTTTCACCTTCTGCACCTTGTCGGCATCCACTTTCACGGTGTTGTCCTTAAAGCCTTGAGCCAGCAGCTTGATGGCCTCGTCGCTCTTGTTGGGATCCATAGGGCAGTAAGCCTGCATCACAGCGAAGGCCTTGTCGCCTTTGCGAGCGAGTGCACCTGCAGCACCTACTGAGTAAGCAGCACTTGCATCCTCGCGAATGCTCTTCAGATAAACCATTGAGAGCACTTGTGCGGCAGCGTCAGCCAACACGTCGTTCTGAACGTTATAGGCCATAGGCATGTGCCAGAACTCAAAGGCAATGGCCTTAGGTGTCTCCATCTTGCGTGTGAAGAAGTTCTTTATGTTGCCATTAGCATAGTTGGGAGTTTCCTTCCAGTTCTCTGCTTTGCCCTTAGGCAGGCATCCTATATACTTCTCAATGAGCGGAATGAGCTTAGCCTCGTCGAAGTTGCCGATGAAGTAATAAACAAATTGTCCGGGGTTAGCATAGCGCTCTTTCCACATCTGCATCACTCTGTCGTAGCTAAAGTTCTTCAGATCCTTTACTTCGAGTGGCTTGTTTCTCCAGTTGTGTCCGTAGATGGTGTTGCTAACCGAGTCGCCATACACGCTCTCCGGGTTGAGATCCTTGTTCTTGAGCATCAGTTCCAGATTGTTCATCATGGCGTTTACGGCAGCGGTGTCCTTAGAAGCGCTTGTCATATTGAGGTAAACCAGCTGCATGAAGGTCTCCAAATCCTTTGGAACGGTGGTACCGCTGATGCTCTGGTAGTTTCTGTTCAGGCCCAAGCCAACGTTGCACTGCTTGCCGTAGAGCGCCTTCTGCACCTGCTGGTTGGTGAAGTCGCCCAGACCAGAGCTTGCCAGAGCGCCGTTGAAGAGCTGCAGGTTGGCATAGTCGTTCTTGCCATAGAGGCTCGTACCGCCCTTAGACATGCCCTGGAAGCGTATCTCATTTTCCTTGAAGTCGGTCTTCTTCAGAATGACGCGGGCGCCGTTAGAGAGTGTCAGCTCCTTATATCCGAAGGTCTTGTTCTCCTTTGTGGCAACCACCTTACCAGCCTTAGGCAGCTTGGTCTCGTCGAGCAGCGGCTCGTTTTTGGCGTTGTCAACGTAGGGAGTAAGCTTCTCTGCGCGCACCTTTGCGATGGTTTGCGCCATTTCATCGGTAGTAGGATAAGTCTTACCGGCCTTTTCCTGTGCGAAGATGTCCACCACGAGGTTGGTGTCGGTGTTGCTTATCAGCTCCTTAGCGAAAGCATTGATCTGGTCTACGCCAATCACGGGCATTGAGGTGAGCTGCTTCATGATCTGATACTCCTGCTCTATGCTGGGCATAGGCTCGTTCTCCAGGTAGTGCTCGGTGAGCTCATTGCCGTAATAGCTGTTCTTTGTCTTGTTGCGGTTGTTGTACTGGCTCTCCAGCTGCGACATATATTCAGCCTTGGCACGGTCGAACTCGCCCGGCGTGAAGCCGAAGTCGCGCACGCGCTGAGCCTCTCTGTAGAGTGCTGCCAGCGTTTCCAGATCCTTTCCATCCTTGGCATAAGCTGTCAGGTTGAAGGCATCTTTGGTCTTAGAGTAGATGTATTGGCCGTAATAACCGCCGGCGTCAACAAACGGACAGTCGGCTTTCTGCGTCTCTTCGCTCAGTCTTTGGTTAAACATCATCGTGATGAGCTGCTTGGCATACTGGTCCATCATGTAGGCAATGGTGGTTTTGTCAGAGTCAGGCACGGCATCTTGCTTCATGGCAATCTCCACTGTGCTGAACTGCATCTCCTTATCCTTGTCGAAAACGTATATAGCCTTGTCGTTGTCAGGCACTTGCTCGTCCACCACCTTGGCGGCGTTGGCCGGCACCTTGGCGTCTTTCCAGTACTGCTTGATGAGGTTCTCCATGTGGTCTACGTCTACGTCGCCCACGATGATGATGCCCTGGTTGTCTGGTCTGTACCATTTGTGATAATAGTCGCGCAGCTCCTTATACTTGAAGTTGTCCACCACGCTCATCAGTCCGATAGGCAGACGTGTGCCATACTTAGATCCTGGGTAGAGCTGCGGCAGCACGCGCTCGAATATTCTCTGCTGAGCCGAAGAGCGCAACTGCCACTCCTGGTGTATCACGCCACGCTCCTTGTCTATCTCGTTGCCGTCGAGCGTCAGGCCGTTGCTCCAGTCTTTCAGTATGAGCAAGCAGCTGTCCAGAGCCGACTGTCGCTTGGTGGGCACGTCGCAAATGCGATACACCGTCCTGTCTATAGATGTATAGGCGTTCAGGTCGCTTCCAAACTCCACGCCCAACGAGCGTGTGTACTCCAGCAAAGTGCTGTCAGGGAAGTGCTCAGAGCCGTTGAAGGCCATGTGCTCCAGGAAGTGTGCCAAGCCACGCTGGCTTTCATCCTCCTGAATAGAGCCCACACGCTGCGCTATGTAGAAGTTGGCTACATGCTCAGGCCAGTTGTTGTGCTTGATGTAATAGGTCAGCCCATTGCTGAGCTTGCCCATTCTCACCGTCGGGTCTACTGGGATTTTCGGCATTTGTTGTGCCGACGCAGCCGCCGTTACGAATAGGAAGGCAGCTACTAAAAATGATTTCAATCTCATAAACGTTATATTAAAAATGAATATTTATTTTCTTAATCTGGGCAAAAATAATAATAATTTACCAATCATGCAATATCTTCCGGCTCTTTATTTGCTTTTTGATACTCCAGAATGTCGCCTGGCTGGCAGTCAAGCGCCTTGCATATCGCTTCCAGGGTGCTGAACCTGATGGCTCGGGCCTTGCCCGTCTTCAGTATAGAAAGGTTGGCCGGGGTGATACCCACCCTCTCTGCAAGCTCGCCTGAGCTCATCTTGCGCTTGGCCATCATTACGTCTACGTTAACTATTATTGGCATGTTGTATAGATGTTTAGCTCGTTCTTAATGTGTCAGATAGTGAGTTCCTGGTCCTCGCGTAGCCGTATGCCGATGGCCAGTACCTCGGTCATGGCGAGGATGAAGAAGCTGCTCACAAGGTCTAGTGAGCCCAGCACGGGCAGTGAGTTGACGGTGTAGCCCTCAGGAGCGAACCGGCCGGCCAGCTCATACGATGTCCCTGTCATCATAACAACAAACACCCCTGTGCTCGCTAAGAGCGTCCAGCCGCTCTGGCGCAGCACTTTCACCGTGGTCCAGTCGAACACCTTGCCCTTGTTGACGCGCCATACAAAGCGCACAAACATACAGAGCGAGAGAGCGGCCAGCACCATACCGCAGAGTGCCAATATGGCCCAGCAGATGATAAAGGCCGTAGAGGGCCTGCTCTCTATGCTCACTTCCACTTCGCCGCTGGGAAAAACACGCACGGGCTTGCCCGTCACCTCGTTGATCATCGTCACGCTCTTGGGGTTGCTGCCGTCAGGCTCCAGAAAGGCCGTTGAGGTGTTGCCGTAGGCTTCAACGTCTTTCGGATCGGCCCTGAAGGCTTTGTTAGCCTTTCTGGGAAAGAGGGAGTACACGTTTATGGTATTGGTAAACAAGTCTACCAAAACGCTGATCAAGATCAGCACACAGAATACATTGAGTTTTGTTTTCATGTTGGTTCGGGGGTTAATGGTGGTTTAACTTTCTCCCATATCTTCTGTCTGGACAGCCGATACTTTGTTTTCTAATCTCGCTGCAAATATATATCAAAGAATGGAAATGTGCAAGGGAAACAAGAAAAAAATATCGAAAAACAATAAATAATCATCGTTTCTTAACACGTTTTACATCTTTTGGGCTGTCAGTAGACTTTTCTTCACATTCTGCCAGCCATCATTTGCCGTACGACAACCATGCTTTCGGCTTGCAGTATGGCTCGTTCGCCATCCTCAAATGCCCGTTCTTCTCTTTGAATATAAATTATAAAATCATCTAATATAAATTATATTGTATTTCAATATAGTTTAAAAGACATAAGAATATAATTTATTTTATATCCTGAAACTCATGCTTTCTCCCCCTCGCAATGCCGCCCTTTGTGGCCGAAAGCACTTATCACACATCCACTGTAGTGGCCGCGCCTTGTGCCGGCCTCTCATTCAGCGTACAATAAACTAACATCCATAAACCACAACCTAACAGTAGTGACGCTCGTTCGAGCGTCAGCAGGCGAAGAACAAGCACCTTGCGCCCACTGCAAGGGTGCCGCCCTTTGTGGCCGAAAGCAAGTGAAGAATAAGCAACGCCCCCTGCCCGCCCTCTCCAGCATTGGATATTTGCTGTTCCTAAACCTTTCGGGGACCCCTCAAGCACGTCCCTTCGGACATGAAAAAAGGTTGTTCGGACGCGTCCGGACAACCTTCCTGAGGTGACAATCTTCTTTTTCTAGCAGCCTGGGCCGGTTATAGTTGTCCGGCCTCCACCAGCCTAACAACGCGCTCGGTGAGGCGGTCTACGCCGTTAGGGTCGTACTTCTTCTTCAGGCTGGCGCCGAAAACCCAGGCAAAGGCTTGGTAGAAGCCAGCCCTGACAGGTCCCAAGAACGACTTGATAAGCTCGTACGACGAGCTGTTGCACTCGCGGTAGATGAGCTTGATGAGCAACTTTCCCTGCTGGTAAGTGAGTTTCTTCATGCGCGGCGTGTACTCTTCCTTGATGCTCTTCTCCACTAGTTTCATGTGCGCATCGCGTGCCCGCTTGTTAGGAAGGGTCTGAAGATACTGGTAAGTCTCTATGATTATCTCGTTACATTCCTTGGCTATGGGCAGCACTTTCTTCACATTATACACCAGTCTGTTGTATGCCATGCGCTCAGCGGCACTCTTAAACTGCAGCGGAGGGTAGACAAAGACGTTGTTCATGCGCACATACTGCACGCTGTCGCCGTCCATCAGCACCTTGCCCACCTTCACCATGGGCACGAAGGTGGGGTTGTCCATGTCTACGACACGGTCTTCCGGATTGACGTAACCCGGTCTGTCGCTCTGTGCCCCTGCCGTAAGGGTCATGAAAAGGGCACATAATGCAAAAAGCAAACGAATGTTCATAACGGGGGCAAAAATACGCAAACTTTCCGAACAAAAAGCATGTTGCCGGCCATTATTTTGCCTTTTCGCTTGCTTTTGTACGTATCTTAAACTATATTTGCGCTTTATAACCTATCATGTATCATGAAGAAGCTGTTAGTCTTAGCCTTGTTTCTGGCTCTGAGCTTGTGCACCCCGGCTCAGGAGCACCCTGACTGGCAACGCCTTTTTGCCGAGCTGAGCACGCAGGAAGATTTGGAGTCGGCCTCGTGGCAAGATACTTATGAGGTGCTGTCTGACCTGGAGGAGCATCCCATAGACATCAACACGGCCTCGCGCGAAGACCTGGAGCGCATACCGTTTCTTACAGCTCAGCAGATAGAAGACTTGCTGGCCTACGTCTATCAGTATCATGGCATGCGCTCATTGGCCGAGCTGAGGCTCGTAAAGTCGCTCGACGCGACTCGCTGCAAGTTGCTGGGCTGCTTTGTATATGCCGGTGCCGTGGGGCAAAAAGGTTTCCCCACGCTGGCATCCATAGCCCGCAACGGCAAGAGCACGCTGCTTGCCACGGCCAAGGTGCCCTTTTATGAGCGGCAGGGCGACCGAGAGGGCTATCTGGGCTACAGGTATCGGCACAGCGTGCGCTACGACTTCAGCATGGGCAACTATGTGCGTCTGGGCCTCACGGGGGCGCAAGACGCGGGCGAACCGTTTTTTGCGGGCAAGAACAAGGCGGGCTACGACTTCTATTCCTTCTATCTGGTGCTGCGCCGTCTGGGCCCGCTCAAGGCGCTGGCCGTGGGACGTTATAAGCTGAAGTTCGGTCTTGGACTGGTGATGAACAATGATGTGGGCATCGGAAAGCTCACCATGCTGGGACAGCTCTCGCAGAGCACCAACACCATCAGGCCCTACACGTCGCGCATGGAGGCCGGTTACATGCAGGGAGCGGCGGCCACGGTGAGCCTGAGCAAGGCCATAGACGTGAGCGCCTTTGTGTCTTACCGGAAGATAGATGCCACGCTGAACCGTGACACCGGCACCATTGCCACCATCCTGACCACGGGTCTGCACCGCACGGAGAGTGAGATGGCGCGGCGGCGCAACGCTTCTGAGACGGTGGCGGGCGGCAATGTGCACGCCACATGGCATGGGCTGCACGTCGGACTGACAGGTCTGGCCGTGTCGCTCAGCCGTCCGCTCGACCCCGGCATGACGCAACGCTATCGCAGATATTATCCTCGTGGCGACCATTTCTATAATGTGAGCATCGACTACGGCTATACCTCGTCGCGCTTTTCGCTCTCCGGCGAGACGGCAACGGGCGACAGTCATGCCGTGGCAACGCTCAACATGCTGGCCTGGCAGCCCACAGAGGCGCTCCACTTGGTGGCTGTGCAGCGCTTCTACAGCTATAAGTATTATGCGCTCATGGGCCGAAGCTTCAGCGCGGGCGGCCATCTGAGCAACGAGAGTGGCCTCTATGTGGGCGTGACGTGGCTGCCTGCCTATCGCTGGCAGGTGCAGGCGTGCTCAGACTATGCCTATTTTGCCTGGCCTAAGTTTGGCGTGGATGAGGCCAGTAGAGCGTCAGACAACATGCTGACGGTGACTTACGGTGGCCAAAAGATGGGTGTGGCGGCGCGCTATCGCCTTGTGCTCAAGCAGAAAAACAACAAGCAGCATACGGCATTGGCCGATGACGTCACGCATAGGGGGCGCCTTCAGCTGTCGTGGAAGGAAGAAACATGGAATGTTAGGGTGCAGGGCGACGTTGCTTATAACGATTTCAAGCAACGCAGTTGGGGCTGGATGGCCTCGGCAACGGCGTCGTGGCAGCCGCTGAAGGGGCTTAGCATGACAGGAATGGGTGGCTATTTCAGCACCGACGACTATGCCTCGCGCATCTATGTATATGAGCGTGGCCCGCTATATGCATTCTCTTTTCCCGCGTTTTATGGCCGTGGCATCCGCTACGCGCTCCTTTTGCGGGCCGATGTGTCGGCTCATGTCATGCTCTCGGCTAAGGTTGGCACCACCGATTACTTCGACCGCGACCATATCTCCAGCGGTTTGCAGCGCATAGACCGCAGCTCCATGACCGACATGGAGCTGCAACTGCGCCTGAAGTTCTAGGCCGCGGGGTGCCGGGCAGACTGCTTAGTAGCGGCCCAGCACGGCATATTTAACGATGTGCCAGTAGTGCTTATACTTCAGAAGGAGCTTCTTGCCCAGAGGATAGTCTATCCATGAGCCTAGGATGCGGTGCATACCGAAGGTGTCGGCCGTGCGGGGATAGTGGTTGAGAGGGGCAAGATAGCGTGTGGGATAGATGGTCAGGCCGTCGAGCTCCTGCTTCTCGTCGATGTTACGGAAGCCGAACTGCTTGGCCACGTCGGCCATGACGTAGGGCGCCACGGTCTCGTCGGTGGTGCCGTCGGGCTTGATGAAGTGGCGGTTCTTATAATATTCGAACATCGTCTTGCAGAATTCATTGCCCTTCTCGCCCATGAAGAAGGCGGCTTGCAGGCCTGCCCGCTCGCCGTGATCAACCACGCACTCGTTGACAGTAGCGCATCCATGCTCCGGAATGATGTGGCTGAAGTCGCTGAAGAGCCAGATGTCGCTGTCCATATACACACCTCCCTCTTTCCATACGGCGTAGTAGCGCACGGCATCGGCTGCGAAAGCCCACTTACGACGCTCCAAAGCTTCGTTGATGAATGGGCAGTTGATGGCCTTGGCATCCTCATAGGTCCACATGCGCACCTTATAGTCGGGCAGCCACTTGGCCCATGTCTTCATGCAGGCACGCACTTCAAAGGGGTATTTATCTCCGCTAAACCAGCAAAGATGTATAGTCTTGGGTATCATATTGGTGTATTTTTGTAGGTTATGGCAAGGCTACAGACCGTGCTCTGTGACGCTTCGGCGGGTGAGCCTCGTTTCTTTTCTTATCTCATTGTTGCGCTTCCATGCCTCTTCATTCACGTAAGGGCGGTTGTGGTCGAGGTGCAGTGTGATGGCACTGTAGCGTATCTGCACGCCCTTCATGCCGGCGTTGACGAGTCGCTCGCCCAGTTCGCGGTCTTCGCCGCCATATTGCATGCGCTCGTCGAAGCCCTTGGCGGCCAGCAGGTCGCTGAGCCATGTGCTGGAGTTCATGCCGTTCCATGTGGCGTGTGTGGGCGTAAGGGTGTTGAGCAGGCGGCTCCTGAAGCCGTGGCTGCACGTGAGCTTGGTGCACTTCCAGCTCCATCTGAGGCCTTGAGCCTTGAGCCACGCGTAGCTGAAGGCTCGTCCTGACAGGATGTCATCGCGACTGATGAGCCGGCTGATGGCCATGGGCAGCTTGAAATAGCCGCCACTCAAGAAGCGGCCGGGGCGCGCGTAACGCTCGTGGATGGCCAGAAAGTCGGGGCGCGGCACGCAATCCTGGTCGGTGAACACCACATAGTCGGCCGTTACCTGCCGCAGGGCGATGTTCAGAATGCGCGTCTTGCGGAAGCCCATATCCTCTTGCCACACATGCTTCAGGGGCAGCGCGTCCTTGTAGCCTTGCAGCATCTGGGCCGTGTCAGGGCGCGAACCGTCGTCGGCAATGATGATTTCGTCGGCCTTGCGGGTCTGTGCCATGTAGCCCCAGAGCGTTTTTTCCAGCCACTGGGGGTTGTTGTAAGTGGATATGATGACGGCTATGCGCATGTGCTTATAGGTGTGAGAGCAGTTTATAATAGTTTCTTCCCACGGTGTGCAGGTACAGGTTGTGCAGGCTCAGGTGGCTTCTGGCCGGCGTGAGGGTGATGTCTTGCCTGTCGGCATCGGCCTTGAGCGTGTCGCACACGGCCGTTATCTGCATGAAGATGTTATACTTGTTGAGCACCAGTTGCTTGCTATGCTGCATCTGTTGCCGGTTCTTGATGTCGGCATCGGCGGCGATGAGGCTGTCGATGCGTGCGAAACACTCCTCGGGACGGGTGATATCGATGGGCGCAAAGGCTCCTTCGGGGAAGTAATCGGCCGCGTTGGTGCATCCGTAGTAGATGGGATAGCAGCCTGCCAGAAAGCAGTCGGACAGCTTTTCAGTCCAGTAATAGGGCGTGCTGCTGTTCTCTATGGCGATGTGGAAGCGGTAGGGGGCCAGCACGTTCCACTTGTCTTCGAAACTGCGGAAGCCCCTTCCGTAAACGTCTATCTGGTCTTGGTAATGCTCTTTGAGCTTTTCTACGAAGCGCATACGGCGCAGATGCCCGGCCGTGACCGCCTTGTTGCTGGTTATGACGCTGATGAGCTTGGTCTTACGGGGCGCGGCTTGCGCGATGTCGTCGTAGGTCATGTTCACCTGGGTGGCGTTTAGTCCGTTGAAAGAAGCGCCTACAAACCAGGGCAACTGGGCAGGTGTGTAGCGCACGTTGCTGCCTCTGAGCTGAGGCTGACAGGCACACACCACGCCAAACTGGCGGGTGTAACCCTTGGGATAGCCCAGTATGTCGTAGGGTTCGTTGGTAAGCAGAATGGTGTTTTGGCGCGCCACGTTGAGCGACACGGGCTCTCTGAAGCCCTTGCCCACCACAGCTACGAAGTCAGGACTGCTTATGCCGCGGTTGATGAAGAAGCGGTAGCGACCGTCGATGGATGTGTCTCGCCCTCCGGGAAGTTGCCTGAAGGAGATGAGGGGGTCGCGTGTGAGGATAAGGATGTTATGCGTTGCCATGCAGATTCTCTTTTTTCATGACCTTTCCGTTGACCACTTCAAACAGCTCGTCAAACTCTTTATGGGTGCGTTTCCATCTGTTATGGCTCCATAACCAGTTGGCCGGGTCGCGGCGAATGGTTTCTTCGAGCATACGGAAGTAAACTTTCGTTATCTCGTTTTCGTCCATTTCTTTGGGCTTTTCGGTCATGAGCTTCATCTCACATTCATAGTATCCGCGCTTAACGCGCCTCACATCGCCGTAGAACACGGCCATGTTGGTATGCCTCACGATGCGTTCTCCGCCCGTCAGCACCGGTGTGTCGTGGTGCAGAAAGTCTACCCACAGGTGTATGGAGCCCCATTGGGGCACCTGGTCGCTGATGAGTCCCACCACGATAGCCTTGTTGTCGCGTTTGTATTTCAGTATGTAGCGCAGCGATTCTTTCATGGATATGCACAGCGCGTCGTGCTTCTCACGCACATACTTGAACAGTTTGTCGAAGTATTCGTTCTCTAACGGGTGGTAAAGCTCAGAGCATTGCACGCCGTCGGGCACCCAATAGGGCAGCGACGTAATCCACTCCCAGTTGAAGATATGTCCCAGATAGATAGCGGCAGACTGTCCGTTGGCCAGCACCTCGTTGAGTTTGTCGAAGTGGGTGAACCTTAAATGCCTCATGAGCTGGCGTTTGCTCATCGTCATCATCTTGATGGTTTCTACCAGATAGTCGCAAAACAGCTTGTAGAACTGCCGCTCCAGCTGCTTCACCTCGACCTCGCTCTTCTCCGGGAAGCTCTCTCTGAGGTTCTTGTATATTATCTTATGCCGGTATCTCACCACGTGTGCGACAAGCAGATAGAGCCCGTCCGAGAGCAGATAGAGCACCCGGAAGGGCAGCAGCGACATGATATACCAGCCTCCGTAAGCCAGTGTGTAACCTATATAACTAAGTGCCTTCTTCATTGAGAGGTTATTTTGCCATGAGTTTATCGTTCACCATGCGATACATATATTGCTGTATGATGGCTTTAAGCTCGTGCTCCATCTTGGCCTGCACAGGCACATGACCCCGCAGGTTGTGCTGCATGAGCACGTCGGTGAGCTTGTATATGCCCTTGGTTTGCGTGCCGTCGAACTGCAGCACGTAGCCATACTTCACGTATTGGTATACGCCGTTGAGGTAGTTAACGGCATAAGTGTCTTTGTTGGGCGTGCTGAACAGGTCGCAGCCAAACGACAGATAGGGCTTGTCATAGCCCAAGATGCCGAACACCGTGGGCATGATGTCTATCTGCTGAGCCACTCCGTTGCGCATACCGGGCTTGATATGGCCCGACGGATCGTATATGATGATGGGCGAACAGAACCCGCCTATGTCGGTTTGATACTGCTTGATGTCAGTCATATTGGTGTGGTCGCTGGTCAGGACAAAGATGGTGTTCTTGAACCAGGGCTGCTTTGACGCGCTTTCAAAGAACTTGCCGATGGCCATGTCGGTATATCTGATGCACTTCTGTATGGGCAGTTTCTCCTCCGGGAACACCTTCTTGTACTTCTCCGGTATGACAAAGGGATGGTGAGACGACACTGTGAAGACCGCAGTCATAAAGGGTTGGCGCATCTCTCCCATCTTTGTGCAGTAGTATTGCAGGAAAGGCTCGTCCCAAATGCCCCAGTTGGTGTCGAAATCGGCATCGCCTCCGAACCGCTTGTCGGCGTCATAGTCTTGCCGGCCGTAGTAGTTTTGGAAGCCTGTCTTATTGGCAAAGGCCAGGAAACCCATGCTTCCGCGGTTGGCACCGTGGAAGAAGGCCGTCTGATAGCCCCACTTAGAGAGGTGTCCGGCAATGCCCGTATAGGTGTTCATGCTTGCCGGCGTGAGCACGAAGGGCTCTATGAACTCCGGAATACTGCACAACACAGAGGGCATACCGTCTATGCTCTTACGCCCGTTGCAGTAAGAATAATACCACACGGCGCTCTTCTTGATGAGCTTATCCACGTTGGGCGTGAAGCCTTTGTACTTGCCTCCGAAGTACATCGTGTTGAATCCGCCTATATACTCGCGCCCGAAGCTCTCTACGATGATGATAACCACGTTCTTCTTCACGGGTTTATGCTGAGGCTTGGGATGGCGGATGGGGTTGAACACGGCTGCCGCGGCGTCCATGCTGGGATAATAATCAGGCACGGCAAACACGCTCTTGCCTATCGTGCGCAGCATGGAGAACGGCGTGTTGAGCACCAATGCGCAGTCGGTAGGGCGTGTTACGTACTGGTTGGCGTTGTTGATGGTGATGGGTCTGACGCCCGATTGCAGTCCGCCACGGCATCCTCCCACGCACAGAGGTGCGGCTCCGGCCAGGCAAGCCAGCTGTATGAGGCCGTACTTCACGCGGCTCTTGGTTGTAGGATAGTGTGCCTTGTCGGTGCGGGGCATTACGTAGAGCTTGTAAAGGGCAAAGATTACCACGGCAGCAATAACCACCAGATACCAGTGGTTAATGAGTTCGGTGCCCACGATGTCGCCCAGGTTGCTCTCGTTGTCAAACTCCTTAAACACGCTGGTGGTTGTTCTTCTGAGCGTGTAAGGGAAGTAAACGGAGTCGGCCAGATTGGCTATGAAGGCCAGCCCGTTGACTGTTACGAAGAGCCCGCGGCATATCTTATGGTATAGAGGCGTCTCCTTAGCCCACAGGGGGAAGAGCATCATCACTATCCATAGCAAGTTGGTGTAGATAATGGCAGAGGTGTCGAAGAGCAGTCCGCCCCCGAACATCTCCATGAGTTGGCTGAATGTGAGTCCCTGAGTGAAGTAGCTCAGGTTCACCAGCATGTAGACCACCCGCGCGATGAAGTAAGTCACATAGGCCAACAGCAGGTTGACGAGCGATGTGACCAGTGGCGCGAGGGCCGAAGAAAATAATTTTTTCATATCCTGAGACAATATATTGTCCTATTATTAAATCTCTTGCATGTCGTGCAACTTCTTGTAATAGCCACCGGCGGCAAGCAGTTGCTCGTGCGTGCCGCGCTCCACGATGCGCCCCTCATGCAGCACGCATATCTCGTCAGAGTTCTTTATGGTAGACAGTCTGTGCGCAACGGCAATGGTGGTTCGCGTTTTCATGAGCCTTTCCAGTGCGTCTTGCACCAGTCTCTCGCTCTCTGTGTCGAGCGCAGAGGTTGCTTCGTCGAGTATAAGTATGGGTGGGTTCTTCAGAATAGCTCGTGCTATGCTCACCCTTTGCCTCTGTCCGCCCGACAGTCTGCCGCCTCTGTCACCGATATTCGTGTCATATCCGTGCTCAGAAGCCATGATAAAGTCGTGCGCGTTGGCTATCTTGGCAGCGTTTTCCACTTCTTCAGGCGTGGCGTTTTCCACTCCGAAGGCTATGTTGTTATAGAAGCTGTCGTTAAAGAGTATGGCTTCCTGGTTCACGTTGCCTATCAGTTGTCGCAGGTCATGCACGCCCAGGTCTTTCACATTGATGCCGTCGATGAGCACTTCGCCCTCCTGCACGTCGTAATAACGGGGTATGAGGTCGAGCATCGTAGACTTTCCGCTGCCGCTCTGTCCCACGATGGCCACGGTCTTGCCTTTGGGTATCACCAGATTAATGTCCTTGAGCACCCATTGCTGTCCGTACTTGAACGACACATGGCGGAACTCTATCTCGTGCTCAAAGCCGCTGATGTGCACCGGATGAGCCGGGTCTTTGATGCGCACCTCGGCATTGAGTATGGCATCTACGCGCTCCATGGAGGCCATACCCTTGGGTATGTTGTAGCCAGCCTTTGAGAATTCTTTCAGCGGGTTGATGATGCTGTATAATATAACAAGGTAGTATATAAAGGTAGGACCGTCGAGCACCTGCTTGTTGAGTACCAGGATGCCGCCGAACCACAGCACGATGATAATCATCACGGTGCCCAGAAACTCGCTCATGGGGTGGGCGAGCGACTGCCGGATGTTCACCTTCATGACGTCGTTGCGGTAGGCTGAGTTTGTCTTATCGAACCTTTCGTTCATCTTCTCCTCGGCGCAGAAGGCCTTGATGACGCGTAGCCCGCCCAGAGTCTCCTCTACTTGGCTCATCGTGTCGCTCCAAAGGGCTTGCGCCTTCAGCGAACTGGCCTTCAGCTTGCGGCCCACCATGCCCATGAACCAGCCGAAGACGGGCACAAAGACGATGGTGAACAGCGTGAGCTGCCACGAAATGAAGATGAGCGTAGCGAAGTAGAAGATGATGAGCACGGGGTTCTTGAAGAGCATGTCGAGGCTCGCCATGATGGAGTTTTCTATTTCTTGCACGTCACCACTCATGCGGGCGATGATGTCGCCCTTGCGTTCTTCCGAGAAGAAATCGAGCGACAGCGACGTCACCTTGCGATACAGCTGGTTGCGAATGTCTCTCACCACGCCCGTACGTATGGGTATGATGGAGGCAGACGACAGAAAATAGGCTCCGGTCTTAAAGAATGTCATCACCGCAAGGAACAATCCGATGATGAGCAGCGTGGTTGTCGCACTCGTGTCTACGATGAGTTCCTGCACGTAATAGTCCATGTTGTTGGTCAGCACCTCACGGGCGTTGCTCCAGTCCCATGCCATGAGCTCGTTGGCGCGTATGCCTCCGTCCACCTGAAAGAGTATTTGGAGAATGGGTATGAGCGTAGCGAAGGAAAAGATGTTGAGTATGGCCGAGAGAATATTGAACACCACCGACATGACGAGGTAGCGTTTGTAAGGTGGCACAAACCTTCTGAGTACTTGTAGAAACTCTTTCATAAATTGCAAAGATAGTATAAATGGTTGAAACCAACAAACTTATGGCCTCTTTTTTATTTGGTTTCCTCACCAAAGAGCGTGGCGCTCGACGAGTGTGTGATACGCACCCGCACCCTGTCGCCGATGTGATGATTGCCCTTGTCCAGCACTACGGCCTTGTTCTGGGGCGTGCGTCCCATGAGCTGACTGTGCGAACGCTTGCTGAAGCTCTCTATGAGTACCTCAAACTCCCGGCCTTCGTCGGCCTTGTTACGCTCGGCAGAGATGGCTGTCTGCAGGCTTATCAGCTCGTTCAGACGTGCCAGCTTCACCTCCTCGGGCACGTTGTCGGGCAGGTGCTTGGCCGCGTAGGTGCCCGGACGCTCCGAGTATTTGAACATGAAGGCCGAGTCGTAGCCCACCTCTTTCACCAAAGACAGCGTTTGCATGTAATCTTCGTCCGTTTCATCGTGGTATCCCACGAAGATGTCGGTGGTCAGTCCGCAGTCGGGAATGATGCGCCTGATGGCATCCACCTTGCGCAGATAGTCCTCGCGCGTGTATTTGCGGTTCATCAGCTTCAGTATTCTGTCGGAGCCGCTCTGCACGGGGAAGTGTATGTGATGGCACAGATTGGGCTCCTCGGCTATGGCATGCAGGATGTCCTCACTCATGTCTTCGGGGTTGGATGTGGTAAACCGCACGCGCATGTCGGGCACGGCGCGGGCCACCTTGCGCAGCAGTTGCGCGAACGATGTGCCGCCCTCCACGGCTTTTCCCGATGGCGACAGGCCGTAGCTGTTTACGTTCTGCCCCAGCAGCGTTACCTCCTTGAAGCCTCTGTTGTGCAGGTCGGCCACCTCGCGCAGTATGCTCTCTACGTCGCGCGAGCGTTCGCGGCCCCTGGTATAGGGCACTATGCAGTAGTGGCAGAAGTTGTTGCAGCCTCGCATGATGGAGACGAAGCCGCTCACCCGGCTTCCGCACACCCTCTGCGGCAGTATGTCGCGATAGGTTTCGGTGGTAGACAGCTCTGTGTTGATGGCTTTGTGTCCGCCCTCTGCCTGCGCCGTGAGGTCGGGCAGGTCGAGATAAGCGTCTGGTCCGCACACCAGGTCGGCGTGATGATGGTCCAGCAGGTCGTTCTTCACGCGCTCTGCCATACATCCCAGCACGCCCAATATGAGCTTGCGGCCCTTCTTTCGCTCGGCGTTCAGGGTGTCGAGGCGGTTGTATATCTTGTTTTCGGCATTCTCACGCACGCTGCACGTGTTCAGAAACACCGCGTCGGCCTCGCTCTCATCCTCACAAACGTCATATCCGGCCATCTTCATCACGCTGGCCACTACCTCAGAGTCGGCTACGTTCATCTGGCAGCCGTACGTCTCTATGTATAATTTTTTCATTCGTTTTTTAATATATCCAGCATGCAAAGGTACGTGAATTTCAACTATTATGCAAGTTATATGCTGATTTAATGCCAGTTAACGGTTTATGCCCGGTGCTTTAATGGACATCTTGTCGCACACTATCAGAGGCCCCGATAGGTGGTGTTCCGTGTGGGTGGCATGTATAAAGGTGGATGCTTGTTGGTGCTGACGGCCAGCCTCCTATGCCCAACAATATAATTACATCCCTTGCGGACGCTC